>BFBZ01000614.1_pt1 | contig 31204 bp, 21 predicted proteins | sample 1888401 | NCBI WGS metagenome assembly BFBZ01 (sample SAMD00112614, study PRJDB3348) | symbiont metagenome | host: Chara braunii
GGACCGGTCAATCAGCGCCTCCGGGCGGTCGAGCGCACCATCGAACTCGGCGAGGACGGCGAATTCGTCGTCATGGTGGCGGGCGACGCCGACGAGATCAGCGGCGCCGTCAGCCAGTTCAACCTGACGCTGATCGCCACCCTGGTGCTCCTGGCGATCGGCATGGTGGTGGCGGCGCTGCTGCAGGTGAGAGTCGGCCTGACCCCGCTGAACCGCCTGGTCGGCGGCCTGACCGCTATCCGCGCCGGCGAGAAGGACCACCTGGAGGGGACGTTCCCGGTCGAGATCGCGCCGCTGGCACGCGAGGTCAACGCGCTGATCGACACCAACAGGGAGATCGTCGAGCGCTCGCGCACCCATGTCGGCAATCTCGCGCATGCCCTGAAGACGCCGATCTCGGTGATCCAGAACGAGGCCGCCGGCCGCCGCGACGCGCTCGCCGTCAAGGTGGCCGAACAGGTCGGCATCATGCGCGACCAGGTCAGCCATCATCTCGAGCGGGCCCGTGTCGCGGCGCGGGTGCAGGTCGCTTCCACGGTGGTGCCGGTTGCCGAGGTGGTCGACGGTCTCGCCCGGACCATGGAAAAGATCCACCGCGACCGCGGGCTCGGCGTCACCGCCGATGTGCCCGCCGGCGTAACCTTCCGTGGCGAGCGCCATGACCTGGAGGAAATGGTCGGTAATCTCGTCGACAATGCCTGCAAATGGGCTGATCGGCGGGTCCTGGTGACGGTCCGGCCGGAATCGGCCGAGACCTCGGCCGACCGGGCCTTCTTCACCATTGCCATCGACGACGATGGCCCCGGCCTTTCCGCCGATGAGCGCGAGGCCGTCGGCCGGCGTGGCCGCCGGCTGGACGAGACCAAGCCGGGCAGCGGCCTCGGCCTGTCGATCGTCGCCGAACTGGCCGGGCTCTACGGCGGCAAGCTGGTGCTCGACGCGGCGCCGCTCGGCGGCTTGCGTGCGATCCTCAGGCTGCCGATGGTGTGAACAAGCGTATGCCGGCCGCCGGATGCCGCCTTTTTGCCTCATTGGGCTGGACATTGGCGCTCGTCACGCATCCGCCGGATCGATCCGGCGTGATCCAAGCAAACGGGATGGTCCATGCGCTTCCGCCTTGTCGTCGCCACTGCCCTGATCGGTCTCGCGGTCGCCGGCTGTGAAACCCGCGAACAGTCCGGCACCGCCGTTGGCGCGCTCGCCGGCGGCCTGATCGGTTCGCAATTCGGCGGTGGTGTCGCCGGCCGCCTCGGCGCCGGTCTCGCCGGCGCCGCCATCGGCGGCCTGATCGGCAACGCCATCGGCCGCGATCTCGATGCCCAGGACCGCCAGCGCGCCTATGAAGCCGAGCGTGTCGCCATCTGGGAGGGCCGGCGTTCGGAATGGCGCGGCGAGAAGGCTTACGGCTATGTCGAGCCGGGCCCGACCTATCGCCGCGGCGGCGGGCTTTGCCGCGAATATACCAATACGATCTATATCAACGGCTCGCCGCAGACGGCGGTCGGCACCGCCTGCCGTAATCCTGACGGCAGCTGGTCTCCGGTGTCCTGATACCTATAAATTTCGGCTTGGCCGCGGCTGCGGCCAACCGATTCTTAACCGCACTGTCGTAGCGTCGCCGCAGAATGGCTGAGGTTGCGACAGTAGCGGATCAGGAAGCGGCACCGGCGTCCCCCGGGGAGCGGTTGCGCGCCTATTTGAACGGCCTGCCGGCCTCGGCCAAGGCGCTGCTGGCGACCGAATTCGAGCGGGCGCGATTGCGCGGCGAGGATCTGCCCGGCGGCGAGATGGTGCTGGCGGCCTTGCGGTCGAGCATGCGCGACGCGCCGGAATTCGTGCCGAACACCGAGCCGCCGTTGCGCATCGAGCCGGCCCCACGCTCCGATCAGGCGGCGCGGATGCTGTTCAGGCCGCTCGAACCCTTCCTCATCGACGACCGACTGGAAGCCAAGACCCGGGCGCGGATCATGCGCGCCTCGGTCGCCTCGATCTGGGTCTGGGTCGAGCGCGACCTGAAGCCGGCCGAGACCAAGGTGTTCGAGGCGGCGGTAGCCGCGGCGACAGCCGCCAACGACGCCGAGGCGGTGAACTATCACTGCGCCAAGTTTCTCTCGATCATGATCCCGGCGATCGAGGCCAAACTGTCTTCGACCGAGGGCGGCGAGCCGACGCGCAAGCGCCTTGCCGCCCATCTCGGCGACGAACGGGTGCTGGAGGACGCCACCGACATCGTCCGGATCCTGCCAGACATCGGCGCGCTCGCCTATTTGCCGGCCAAGTTGCCCTCGGTGATCAAGAACCTCGCCGACGAGGGGCTCGACAACGCGCGCATGCTGCTCGATCCGATCGCCACCAAGCGGCCGTCGCTCCTGCCTTTTGCGCTCGCCTTGGTGCAGGCCCGGCTCACCCATCGCCATCATCTGGTGCGGCTGGCGGTCGCCGCGACCGAGAGCGACGATCCGACCAAGATCGCCGCCAATCCCTACCGTCACGCTGTCGAGCTGGTCCTGGCCGATGCCGAACTCGCGGTCATCGGCACGACGGCGGCGCTGAAGGCCAACAGGCCGCAGGCCGTCGGCGGCCTGGTCAAGGATTTTCACGACGCCGCCCGGGCGTTGCGCACCGACATGAACCTGTCGGGCGATGGTCCCTGGCAGCGCCGGCTGGCCAAGCTGCGCGGTGTTCTGGCCGCGCTCCTGTCGGCTGAGATCGAGGGTGTTCCGGGTCAGATCCGCCGGCATCTGCGCGCCAGGCATCGCGACGACGTGCATGTCGAGCAGGTCACCGAGGATGTCGTCAGCGAGATCGAGACGCGGCTCGATCTCTTGACCGTCTGCCGCAATTCGGCGGCCGAGATCGCGCTCAACGAGATTACCGTCCGGGTCTTCACCGAGATCCAGGGCTATCTCGACCCCCGTTTGACCCAGCTCCTGGAATCGATCCGTAGCGCGCCTGAGACCGACCGCGCGCTGAAGATCAGCCAGATCGAGGCCGGCATCCGTTTCTCGGCGCGCATCTTCGGTGCCAGCTATGCCCAGCTCCTGCAGAAGGCCGCCGAGGTGGCGATCCATAGCGCCAAAAACGCCGGCCGCTGACGCGCCCGCGCCAGAGATGCGGGCCGGCCGCCGACACATTCGTCATGATCACCATTTGATCGCCGTCATTGTCGCGGCTCTTCGGCTGGTCTATTGCCCAGGCCGGCCCGCGACGCATCGCCCGGTAGCGTGCGGCGGCGCCGACGTTTAAGTGTGCGGCATGGATGGGTCCATGACGGTCTGGTTGGTTTTCGCGGTCATGACGGCCGCCGCGATTTTCGCGGTGCTGCTGCCGCTCGCGCGCTCGCGCGACAGCGTGGCCCGGTCGTCCGGCTCGGATCTCGTCGTCTACAAGGATCAACTCGCCGAGATCGGCCGTGACCGGCAGGTCGGGCTGATCGGCGAGGCCGAGGCGGACGCGGCCCGCATCGAGGTGTCGCGCCGGCTTATCGCCGCCGCCGACCAGGCGTCGCCAAGTCTTGATTTATCGCCTCCCGATTCATCGCTCAGGCGGCGCCGGATCACCGCGGTCGCCGCCATCGTGCTGGTTCCGCTGGTGGCTGCCGCTGTCTATGGCACCCGTGGTCAGCCCGATTACCCGGCCCAGCCATTCGCCGGCAGGGTCCGCGAGACGCCGGCCGAACGTGATCTGGCAACCCTCATCGGTCGCGTCGAGGCGCATCTCGCCGCCAATCCCGAGGATGGCCGCGGCTGGGAAATTCTCGGGCCGATCTATGCGAGGCTCGGCCGTGGTGCCGATGCGGTGAAGGCGCGCGCCAATGCCCTGCGGCTCCTCGGCGCGACCGCCGATCGCGAGGCCGACCTCGCCGAGGCGCGGGTTCTCGAAGCCCAGGGCCAGGTGACGGCCGAGGCGAAAGCCGGCTTCGAGCGTGCCATCGGCCTCGAGCCAAACCATCCGAAGGCCAGTTATTTCGTCGGCCTCGCCGCCGAACAGGCCGGCCGGCCCGAAGAGGCCCGGGCCGTCTGGACCCGACTTGCCCAGGCAGCTCCTCCGGGCGCGCCATGGCTCGCTCCGATCCAGAGCGAGATCGTCAGGCTGGGCGGCACGCCGCCGGCGGGACCTCCGACACCGACCGCCGGCGATATCCGGGGCATGGTCGACGGACTGGCGGCACGGCTCGCCGACGACGGCAGCGATTTCGAAGGCTGGCTGCGCCTCGTCCGGTCCTATGCGGTGCTAGGTGACGGCGTCCGGGCCCGCCAGGCCGCCTCGGCCGCGCGCCAGCATTTCGCGGCCGAAGCCGAGAAGATCAGCCGGCTCGACGCACTGGTCCGTGAACTGGGCCTCGGAGGCTGATCGAGATGACCCGCAAGCAGCGCCGTCTGACCTTGATCGGTTTTTCCCTCGGTGTGCTGGGCGTCGCCGCAGGCCTGGTGCTCTACGCCCTGTCCGGCTCGATCACCCTGTTCAATTCGCCGACCGATGTGGTCGAGAAGGCGATCCAGCCGGGCACGCGGATCCGCCTTGGTGGCCTGGTCGAGCCCGGTTCGATCCGGCGCGGCGAGCACATGCAGGTGCGCTTCAGCGTCACCGACGGCCGCAACTCGGTCCCGGTCGCCTATACCGGCGTGCTGCCGGACCTGTTCCGCGAGGGGCAGGGCGTCGTCACCGAAGGGATCATCGAGCCAGGCCGGCAGTTTCGCGCCGACAGCGTGCTGGCCCGTCACGACGAGAACTACATGCCGAAAGAGGTCGCCGACAGCCTGCGCCAGCAGGGTCTCTGGCGACCCGGCGATCCAGCCCCCGGCCGCAACGCGGCACGTGAAACCGGGACGAGGTGACCATGTCTCCGGAAATCGGCCACTATGCCCTGGTCCTGGCGCTGGCCTTGGCGCTGATCCAATCGGTGGTGCCGGTCGTCGGCGCCAGAAAGGGTGACGCCGTGCTGATGGGCACGGCCGGGCCGGTCGCGCTTGGCCAGTTCGCCTTCATCGCGCTCGCCTTCGCGACGCTGACCTATGCCTATCTGGTGTCGGATTTCTCTGTCGAGAACGTCTATCTCAACAGCCATCCGGCGCAGCCGCTGATCTACAAGATATCAGGCGTCTGGGGGAACCACGAAGGCTCTATGCTGCTGTGGGTACTGATCCTGGCGCTGTTTTCGGCGCTGGTGGCGGTTTTCGGCGGCAACCTGCCGCTCAGCCTGAAGGCCAATGTGCTGGCCGTGCAGAGCTGGATCACGGTCGCTTTCCTTCTGTTCATCCTGAACACCTCCAACCCGTTCACGCGGCTCTCGCCGGCGCCTTTCGAGGGCCGCGACCTCAATCCGCTGCTGCAGGACCTGGGCCTGGCGATCCATCCGCCGCTGCTCTATGTCGGCTATGTCGGCTTCTCCATGTCGTTTGCCTTCGCCGTGGCTGCCCTGATCGACGGCAAGATCGACGCCGCCTGGGCGCGCTGGGTCAGGCCCTGGGCGTTGACCGCCTGGATGTTTCTGACCGCGGGCATTTCGATGGGCTCGTTCTGGGCCTATTACGAGCTCGGCTGGGGCGGCTGGTGGTTCTGGGACCCGGTCGAAAACGCCTCGCTGATGCCCTGGCTCGCCGGCACCGCGCTGTTGCATTCGGCGATCGTCATGGAAAAGCGCGAGGCCTTGAAGGTCTGGACGGTGCTGCTGGCCATCCTCACCTTCTCGCTGTCGCTGCTCGGCACTTTCCTGGTCCGGTCCGGGGTGCTCACCTCGGTTCATGCCTTCGCCGTCGACCCCGAACGCGGCGTGTTCATTCTCGCCATTCTCGTCGTGTTCATAGGCGGTTCGCTGGCGCTCTATGCCTGGCGGGCGCCGATGCTGAAACAGGGKGGCATCTTCGCGCCGGTGTCGCGCGAAGGCGCTCTGGTGCTGAACAACCTGTTCCTCACCGCCGCTTGTGCCGTGGTCTTCGTGGGCACTCTCTATCCGCTGGCGCTGGAGGCTTTGACCGGCGCCAAGATCTCGGTCGGCCCGCCCTTCTTCAACTGGACCTTCGGCCCGCTGATGGTGCCGCTGCTCGTGGTCATGGTGTTCGGCCCCTTCCTCGCCTGGAAACGCGGCGACCTCTATGGCGTCGCCCAGCGGCTGACCTGGGCGTTCGGCCTCGGTGTCGCCGGCATGCTCGCCACCTATGCGGCGACCTGGGGTGGGCCGGTTCTGGCGCCGGTGGCCATTGGCCTTGCCTGCTACATCATTGCCGGCTCGTTGATCGAGGTCGCCGAGCGGATCCAGCTGTTCCGCGCGCCGGCGGCCACAGCCTGGGCGCGGGCCAAGGGCCTGCCGCGCTCGGCCTGGGGCACGGCCGTCGCCCATGCCGGCGTCGGCGTCATGCTGATCGGCATTGTCGGCGAAACCGCCTATCGCCAGGAACTGATCGTCCAGGTCCGGCCGGGCCAGACCGTGTCGATCGCCGGCTTCGACCTGACCTTCGACGGCATGCAGCCGCAGGAGGGGCCGAACTATCGCGATCAGGTCGCGCGGCTGCGGGTGGCCGAGGGCGGCGTTCCCGCGGGCACGCTGGCTCCGGCGAAGCGGGTCTATACGGCCCGCAACATGCCGACCACCGAGGCGGCGTTGAGGACGCGCGGCGTGTCGCAGCTCTATGTCTCGCCGGGCGATCCGGGCGAGGACGGGTCGATCGCGCTCAGGCTGTTCTACAAGCCGATGGTGCTGCTGATCTGGATCGGCACGCTGTTCATGGTGTTCGGCGGCATGCTGTCATTGTCGGACCGGCGCTTGCGCGTCGGTGCGCCGAAGCCGGCGGCCCGGCGGGTCGTGGCGCCGGCCATCGAGGCGGCGGAATGATGCGCGCGCGAACGAGCGCCCTGGCCGTCGCGCTCATCCTGGCGCTGGCGGCGCCCGGCCAGGTCGGGCCGGCGCACGCCGCACTGCCGGACGAGATGCTGGCCGATCCGGCGCTCGAGGCGCGCGCCCGCACGCTCAGCCAGGAGCTGCGCTGCATGGTCTGCCAGAATCAGTCGATCGACGATTCCGACGCCTCGCTTGCCCGTGACCTGAGACTGCTCGTCCGCGAACGGCTGAAGGCCGGTGACAGCGACAGGCAGGTGCTGGATTTTCTGGTCGATCGCTATGGCGAATTCGTGCTGCTGACGCCGCGGCTGAGCCGCCACACCTGGGCGCTCTGGGCAGCCCCGGTCGCCTTCCTGGCCGGCGGCGGCCTCTATATCGCCTTCGCCCTGCGGCGGCGCAGGGCCAGCCCGGCCGTCCTGCCGCTGACCGACGAGGAAAAGGCCAAGCTCGACGCCGCCCTGAAGTCATAGCGCAGGCGTCACCCGAAGACCGGCCGCGACCTTACCAAACCGTAATCTCCCGGCCAGAGCGCCGTAATCTGGCCTGCACCATTGTCCGGGGCACTCACGGAGCTTCCGTGTCCCCGTTTCGATGGAGATACCCCATGTCACCTCGCCTGCGTACCGCGCTCTACGGCACCGTTGCAGCCCTGGCCATTGGCGCCGGCGTCCTGCAGTTCCAGACCTCGCCGTCCAATTTCATCGCCCCCGCCCATGCGCAGTCGACCCAGACCGCGCAGATCGGCGCTCTGCCGTCCTTCGCCGATGTCGTCGAGCGGGTTCGCCCCGCCGTCGTCTCGGTCAAGGTGACGCGCGCCGCCACCAGCGAGCAGATGTCCTTCCGCGACATTCCCGGCATGGACGAGGGCGATCGCGGCATGATGGAGCGCTTCATGCGCCGCTTCGGCGAGCAGGGCCAGGGCGATCCGCGCTTCGGCCAGGGCGAACGTCGTGGCGGGCCGGGCCGTGGCGCTCCGCGCGCCGTCGCGCAGGGCTCGGGCTTCTTCATTTCCGCCGACGGTTATGTCGTCACCAACAACCACGTGGTCGAGGGCGCGACTGAGGCCGATCTGGTCATCGATGGCGGCCGCACCGTCAAGGCCAAGGTCGTCGGCACCGATCCGCGTACCGATCTGGCACTCCTGAAGGTCGAAGGCACCAATTTCCCGTTCGTGCGCTTCGCTGCCCAGGCGCCGCGTGTCGGCGACTGGGTGCTGGCGGTCGGCAACCCCTTCGGTCTCGGTGGCACGGTGACCGCCGGCATCGTCTCGGCGCGTGGCCGCGACATCGGCTCCGGTCCCTATGACGACTTCCTGCAGATCGACGCGGCGGTGAACCGCGGCAATTCCGGCGGCCCGACCTTCAATGCCGCCGGCGAGGTGATCGGCGTCAACACTGCGATCTACTCACCGTCGGGAGGCAATGTCGGTATTGCGTTTGCCATCCCCTCGGAGACCACCCAGACGGTGATCGCGGCCCTGCGCGACACCGGCACGGTCTCGCGCGGCTGGATCGGCGTGCAGATCCAGCCGGTGACCGAGGAGATCGCCGAGAGCCTCCGCCTCGCCCGGCCGGAAGGCGCGCTGATCGCCAGCGTCCAGAGCGGCAGCCCGGCGGCGCGCGCCGAGCTCCGCCCGTCCGACGTGATCACCGCGGTCGATGGCCAGCCGGTCAAGGATGCCCGCGATCTCAGCCGCCGCATCGGCACGGCTCATCCCGGCGCCACCGTCAAGCTGACGGTCCAGCGCGACGGCGCCGAGCGCAGCGTCAACCTGACGCTGGGCCAGTTGCCGAACGAGCGCCAGGCTTCGGCGCGCGGCGACCAGCCGAACGAGCCGCGCGGTGAGCAGCAGAGCGGTCCGCAGGTCCCGCGGCTCGGCCTGTCGCTGCAGCCGGCCGGCCGCGGCGGCAAGTTCGGCGGCAGCGGCGAGGGTCTTGTCGTCACCGAGGTCGACCCGTCCGGGCCGGCCGCCGCCCGCGGTGTCCGCGAGGGCGACGTGATCATCGACGTCGCCGGCCGGGCGGTCGCATCGACCCGCGACGTGCACGAGGCGCTGGCCGCGGCACGCGCCCAGGGCCGTCGTTCGGCACTGATCCGGCTGCGCTCCGGCGATGGCCAGCGCTTCATCGCCATCCCGCTCAACGCGGGTTGAAAAAAAACGCGCGTGGGTTCGAACCTTTTTCGGACCCACGCCGACACATCAACGATCCGGCGCGGCAACCCCCCAGTCGCCCCCCGCTGCGTCGGATCGGTCTCGGGCGAGGCGGACGGATCACCCACCGTCCGCCTCGTTCCCGTTCAGGCTTGCGAGCCCGAACCAACCCGCCGCGCATTCTGCGTCTGGCGATTGGCGCGAGACCTCCCTACCATGCCCGACATGCGGATTCTGATAGTCGAAGACGACCGTGACGCGGCGTCCTACCTCGTCAAAGCGTTCAAGGAGGCCGGCCACGTCGCGGATCATGCCGCCGATGGAGAAACCGGCCTCGCGCTCGCCGAGGGCGGGCCCTATGACGTGCTGGTCGTCGACCGCATGCTGCCGAAGAAGGACGGGCTGACGCTGATCGGAGAGCTGCGCCGCGCGGGGCGCGAAACGCCGGTGCTGATCCTGTCGGCGCTCGGCCAGGTCGACGACCGGGTCAAGGGCCTGCGCGCCGGCGGCGACGATTACCTGCCCAAGCCCTATTCATTCTCCGAGCTGCTCGCCCGCGTCGAGGTCCTGTCGCGCCGCCGCTCGACCGGCAGCCCTGAGACCGTCTATCGGGTCGGCGATCTTGAGCTCGACCGCCTGTCGCATCGGGTCACCCGCGCCGGCGAGGAGATCATCCTGCAGCCGCGCGAGTTCCGCCTGCTCGAATATCTCATGAAGAATGCCGGCCAGGTGGTGACCCGCACCATGCTGCTCGAGCATGTCTGGGACTATCATTTCGACCCGCAGACCAATGTCATCGACGTGCATGTTTCCCGGCTGCGCTCGAAGATCGACAAGGGCTTCAGCAAACCGCTGATCCAGACCATTCGCGGTGCGGGCTATACGGTGCGCGCGTGACCGGGGTGGTTCCAGGCGAGGCCGGTGCTGGCCTGCACGATGACCATGCCGGCCGGCGCGGCTTCGGCTTGCGCACCTTGCTGCGCACCACCGCATTCAAGATCATCGCTGCCTATCTCTTGATGTTCGTGCTGTTCGCCGGCTTCCTGATCGGCTGGCTGGGCTTTGCCACGCAGCGCCTGTTCACCGACCAGATCACCGAGACGGTGGAGGCCGAGGTGCGCGGTCTCGCCGAGCAATATGCCATTGGCGGTGTTCGCCGGCTGGTCAACGTCATCGACGAGCGGGGCCGCCGGCCCGGTGCGTCGCTCTACATGGTCACCACATTCGCGGGCCAGGTGGTGGCCGGCAATATCGGTGACCTGCCCGACGGCACGCTGACCCGCCAAGGCTGGATCGAGACCGACTATCGGCGCGCCGAGGAGACCGCGGCGGCGCGGCCGCACCGCGCGCTTGCCCAGGTCTACGGCTTGCCCGGCGGCTTCCGCCTGCTGGTCGGCCGCGACCTCGAGGAACGCGACCGGGTGCTCGACATCTTCGGCAGCGGCTTCCGTTTGTCGCTGGTGGTTGCTCTGATTCTCGGCCTGATCGGGGCCTATTTCGTCACCCGCCGCGTGCTGAAGCGCGTCGACGCCATGACCGAAACATCGCGCCGCATCATGGCCGGCGATCTCACCGGCCGTCTGCCGGTCGCCGGCACGCGCGACGAGCTCGACCGGCTGGCCGAGAGCGTCAATGCCATGATCGCCCGCATCGAGGCGCTGATGGCCGGCATGAAGGAGGTGTCCGACAATATCGCCCACGACCTCAAGACGCCGCTGACGCGGCTGAAGAATCGAGCCGAGGAGGCGCTGCGCAACGCCTCGGGCGACGACGAGCACCGCCAGGCCCTGGCCGGCATCATCGACGAATCGGACGGCCTCATCCGCACCTTCAACGCGCTCTTGATGATCGCCCGGGCCGAGGCCGGCAACCAGCAGGACGGCCTGGCCGCGGTCGATCTCGCCGAGATCGTCGAAGGGGTCGGCGAACTCTATGAGCCGCTGGCCGAGGAAGCCGGCATGACCCTCGGCGTGACGGCCGAGGCCGTTGCGGTCAACGGCAGTCGCGAATTGCTCGGCCAGGTGGTCGCCAATCTCGTCGACAATGCCTTGAAATATGGCCGGGTGGAGGGGCGGGGCGGACATATCGCGCTTGCCGTCGCGGCCGAGGGACAGGAGGCTGTGCTGACGGTGGCCGATAGCGGGCCGGGCATTCCGCAGGCCGATCGGGAGCGTGTGCTGGAGCGATTCGTACGCCTGGAGGCGAGCCGCTCGCGGCCCGGATCCGGCCTCGGCCTGTCGCTTGCCGCAGCTGTCGCTAGGCTGCATGGCGGTAACCTTTCGCTCGTCGACAATGCACCTGGGCTGAAGGTCGTGCTACGTCTGCCACGAATGCCGGGCGATACGATCAATGCGAATGGAAATTCCTGACCACGAAGGCCCTCTGCACCAGCGGTTCGTGACCGCACCGGTGCTGCCCCGGGGCGTCGGCGGAGCCAAGTTGCTGAGCGGTTTTCTCGGCGCAGTCGAAGACCGGGGGCTGGCCGGCGAACTCGAGCAGATTCTGAAGGCGCCGAAACCGCACGCGGTGGTCGCCGGCGTGCTGGCTCATTCGCCCTTCCTGACCGCCATTGCCACCCATGAGCCGGAGATCCTGCTGGACTGCCTGAGGACGGCGCCGCAGGTGCAATTCGAGACGCTGGTGGCGACTGCCATCGCAGCTTGCCGGCGGGCCGCCAGTGACGAGGCGGTCGGGGTGGCGCTGCGCCGGTTCCGCCGCCATGTGGCGCTGCTGGTCGCGCTCGCCGATATCGGCGACGTCTGGCCGCTCGAGCAGGTCACCGCGGCGCTCACCCGCACCGCCGATACCGCGGTTGCCGAGGCGGTGGTCCATCTCCTGCGCGAACTGGCCGAGGCCGGCACGCTGAAGCCGGCGGATCCTGACCATCCGGAGCGCGATTCCGGCTATATCGTACTCGCCATGGGCAAGCACGGCGCCCATGAACTCAACTATTCCAGCGACATCGACCTGATCGTCTTCTTCGATCCGGACAAGGCGCCGTTCAAGCCCGGCAAGGAGCCGCAGCAGATCTATGTCCGCTTGACCCAGCGGCTGGTGAAGATCCTGCAGGAGCGCACGCCCGAGGGCTATGTCTTCCGCACCGACCTGCGCCTGAGACCAGACCCTGGTGCCACCGCGGTCGCGATTTCGGTGCCGGCGGCGCTGCACTACTACGAAACGCTCGGCCAGACCTGGGAGCGCTCGGCCTTCATCAAGGCCAGGCCGTGCGCCGGGGACCTGGCGGCAGCCGCTGCCTTCCTGCGCGAGATCGAGCCGTTCATCTGGCGCAAATATCTCGACTACACGGCAGTGGCCGACGTCCATGCCATGAAGCGCCAGATCCATGCCTTCCGCGGCCACGATGCGCTGGCGGTCGAAGGCCACAATATCAAGCTCGGCCGTGGTGGCATCCGCGAGATCGAGTTCTTCGTGCAGACCCAGCAATTGATCGCCGGCGGCCGCAACCGGGCGCTCCGGGTCAAGGACACGCTGAGCGGCCTGGAGCAATTGGTGGCGGCCGGCTGGGTGCAGGCGGAGACGCGCGAGGCGCTGCAGCTTGCCTATCGCTTTCTGCGCAAGGTCGAGCACCGGCTGCAGATGGTCGCCGACGAACAGACCCACAGCCTGCCGGAGGCCACCGAGGACGTCGAGCGCATCGCTCGTTTTCTGGGCTTCAAGAATCGCGCGGCCTTCGCCGACGCCCTGATCGACGAGTTGCGGCCGGTCGAGGCGGCCTACGCCCACCTGTTCGAGACCTTGCCGCCCTTGTCCGAGGTCAAGGGTACGCTCGACCTCACGGCCGATCCGCCCAAGGCCTCGACGCTCTCGGCGCTCACCGATCTCGGCTTCCAGGATGCCGCCGCCGCCGTGGCCATGGTCCACGGCTGGCAGGAGGGACGCTCCGGCGGCCTGCGGGCCAGGGAAGCGCGCGAAAGGGTGGCGGAATTGGCGCCCGCCTTGCTGGATGCGCTGTCGCGTACCGGTGACGCCGATCTGGGCCTGCGCGCGTTCGACCGGCTTCTGACCCGTCATTCGCAGCCGATCGAGCTGCTGGTTCTGTTGCGCGCGCATCCAGATCTGCTCGAATTGATCTCGCAGATCCTCGGTTCGGCGCCGCGCCTCGCCGACCTCCTGGGGCGGCGCGCCCATGTGCTGGACGCCTTGCTCGAGCCGGCCTTCTTCGGCGAATTGCCGTCGGATGCCGAACTCGCGCTGAGCCTCCACCACGTCATCGGTCTCGCGCGCCACCCGGAGGAGGTGCTCGACCGCGTGCGCATCTTCGGCCAGGAGCAACTGTTCCTGATCGGCGTGCGCGTGCTGGCCGGCACCGTCTCGGCGGAGGCCGCCGGACAGGCCTTCGCCAGGCTCGCCGAGCAATTGATCGTCGCGCTGCACAAGGCGGTGGAGGCGCAGATCGTCGAAGCCCATGGCCGCGTCCCCGGCATGCGCACGGCGGTGGTCGCGCTCGGCAAGCTCGGCGGCCGTGAGATGACGGCGGGCTCCGACCTCGACCTGATCCTGCTCTATGCTCACGATCCCGAGGAAAACGCCTCGGACGGCAAGCGGCCCCTCGTCGGCAGCCATTATTTCGCGCGGCTGACGCAACGCCTGATCAGCGCCCTGTCGGTGCCGACGAGCGAGGGCGTGCTCTACGAGGTCGACCTCAGGCTGCGCCCATCAGGCCGCTCCGGTCCGGTCGCCACCCATCTCGACGGTTTCCGCTCCTACCAGCTCGACGAGGCCTGGACCTGGGAGCACATGGCGTTGACCCGCGCCCGGGTGATCTCGGCGACGCCTGGGTTCGGCGCCGAGGTGGAGGCGGCGATCCACGCGGTGCTGACCGCCAAGCGGGTGGCCAAGGCGACGCTCGGCGACATCGTCGACATGCGCCGGGCGATCGCCGAGGACAAGGGCGACAGCGACCGCTGGGATCTGAAATATGTTCGCGGCGGCCTGATCGACATCGAGTTCGTCGCCCAGGCGCTGCAACTCGTCCACGCCCACAAACATCCCGAGATTCTCGATACCAATACGCTGCGCGTGCTGGATCGCGCGGCGCAGGCCGGGGTTCTGAAGGTGGAAGATGCCGACGTTCTGCGTTCGGCCTGCCGGCTCTATCAAAGGTTGACCCAGATCCTGAGGCTCTGCCTAGTCGATCGATTCGAGCCGGCCTCCGGCACGCCGGGGCTCAAGCGGCTTTTGGCGCGCGCCGGCGAACTGCCCGACTTCGCCACTCTCAATGCCCATATCGCCGACGTGCAGAAGGCGGTGCGCAAGGCCTTCGTCAGCGTGGTCGGGCCGATCTGATCGTCAGATGCGAAGCTTGCGGGTCAGGCGGCTTCCTTGGCATTGGGGCCGGCCACCGGCAGGCGCACCACCACGGTGGTGCCGCGGCCCTCGGTCGAGCGGATCCTGAGCGAGCCGCCATGCATCTCGGCGAGCGACTTGGCGATCGCCAAGCCCAGGCCCGAGCCGTTGTGGTTCTTGGAGAACTGGCTCTGGACCTGCTCGAAGGGGCGCCCGAGATTGCGGATCGCCTGGCGCGGAATGCCGATGCCGGTATCTTCGATGGCCAGCGCCACCACACCGCGCGCCTTGCGCACCCGCACCGACACCATGCCGCCCGGCGGGGTGAATTTCACCGCATTGGACAAGAGGTTGAGCGCGATCTGCTTGATCGCCCGGCGGTCGGCCACCAGTTCCATGCCCTCGGGAATTTCCGCCTCGATGATGATCTGCTTGTCCGAGGCCATCTTGGCGAGCACCCGCATGGTCTCGTCCAGCGTCTCTTCCAGATAGGTCTCGCGCGGGTCGAGCTTCAACCGGCCGGCCTCGATCTTCGACATGTCGAGGATGTCGTCGATGACGGAGAGCAGGAAATGGCCGCTGTCATAGATGTCGCGGGCATATTCGCCATATTTCGGCACGCCGATCGGGCCGAAATGGCCCTCCTTGAGGATCTCGGAAAAGCCGATGATGGCGTTCAGCGGTGTCCTGAGCTCGTGGCTCATATTGGCCAGGAACTCGGACTTGGCCCGATTGGCTTCCTCGGCGCGGGTTTTCTGTTCGCCATATTTCTCTGCGAGCTCGGCGAGCTGCTGGGTCTGGATCTCCAGCGTATATTGGCTGCGCTGCAGGTCGGCGACGCTCGCCCGCAGGCGCTGCTCGCTGGCGGTCAGCTCGGTCTCGTGATGTTTGAGGGCCGTGATATCGGTGCCCACCGAGACGAAGCCGCCGCAGCGTGTGCGACGTTCGCTGATTTGCAGCCAACGGCCGTCGGCGAGCTTCACTTCGAGATCGCGCGAACCGTCCTGGGCCTGGGTCGCCAGCACCCGGCCGTCGACGATCTTGGCGCCGCCGCCCTTGGCCAGCGCCTCGTGATAACAGGTGCCGGCGCGGGCGCCTTCCTCGGTGAGGCCGTTGAGTTCGCGGAATTTCGAGTTGCAGACGACGATGCGCTCGTCGTCGTCACAAACGACGAAGGCTTCCGAAATGGTCTCGATCGCTTCGCGGATACGCAGGTCGGTGGCCGCGTTGCGTTCGGCCAGCGCCAATTGCTCGGTGATGTCGACGATGATGCCGACGAACCGGGAATGCGGAATGCCGGCAAGGCTCAGTCGTCGTCCGCGCGCCCTGAGCCAGATCCAGCGGCCGTCGGCATGGCGCATGCGGAACTGAAAATCGACGGTCGCTGCCGGATCCAGATCGACCAGTTCGCCGATGCTGGCCAGATAGCTGTCGTCGGGATGCAGCAGCGGCTGCAGCTCGGCGACCGTCAGAAGGCCCTCGCGTGGCGTCAATCCGAGGATCTCGAACATCGAGGCCGACCAGAACATCTGCTGGCTGCCGATCTCCCAGTCCCACAGGCCGCAACCGCCGCTTTCCAGCGCGGCGTCGATGGTGGCGCGGGCGTTCTGGTTGATCATGTCGGCGGTTGCCGCGCGGACGGTCTGGATGTGGAAGGCGAGACCCAGGATCAGCAGCAGCAGGCCGGTGGTGGTGAACAGCGTGCCGGTCAGCAGCGAGGCGCGCATCCAGTTGGCCAGCGCATCATCGGTCGGCTGCATCACATAGAGGCGTTGCAGCGGCGGCTGCAACTGGCGCATGGCGAGCAGCGCGGTGTCGCCGTCGGCGAGCGTCACGTGAATGGCCAGTTGCTGGCTGTCGGTCTCGGCCGTGGCGAGAGCGCTGCTCAGCAAGGTGGTGATCGAACGGCCGACCAGCGCGCTGCGGGCCCGGGCCGGCAGGGCGGCGACGATGGTGCCGGAGAGGTCGGTGACCACCAATGTGCGATTGATGCCGGTGGTCGCCCGGGTGGTCGCAAGGTTCATCGCGGCCTGGGCTGCGATCGTCAGGTCGCCCGCGGCGACCGCCGCGCGATGATTGAGGTCGTCGTCGAAGGTCGAGGCGATCATCGCCAGGTCTTCGGCAGCCGAACCGAGCGCTTCGATGCGGCTGTTGTAGATCTGCAGGACCGCACCGGTTCCCATCACCACCAGGAAGGCGACGATCAGGCCGGGGACCAGGCGGCGGAGCAGCGGCTCATAGGGGGCAAGCCACGATTCCAGCGAGGCGCTGATCGGCTGCGCGAAGCCGCGCGAGCCGATAGCATGAATCCGCGCTTCCGCGCTGGCCGCTGAATTGCGCGCCATCGCCGGTTCCCCCGTCGACAATCAGTTGATTTTGCTCAGGAGAAATGTCGCAGATGCCCCCGAATCACGGACATAAGAATCGATTTTGGGGTCAACTGTCTAGAGTCGTGGATTCACCGAAATGGAAATATTTGGTTAACGCCCTAGGAATGAAAGCCAAATCGGCCGCGGTCCTTGCGCGATGACGTGATAGGTCAACCGAGCGAGCGCTCGACGATATCGCGGACATCAGGAGACAGGCTGGCGGTGTTGGCGACGCGGGTCAGAGCCGCCTGGGCTAGGCTCCGCCGGCGCGGTTCCATGGCGCGCCAGGAGCGGAAGGCCGACAGCAGCCTCGCGGCGACCTGGCTGTTCCTGGCATCGACGTCCAGCACAACGTCGACCAGGAAGCCGTAGCCATGTCCGTCCGGTCGGTTGAACTGGGTCTGGTTGGTCATGGCGAAACTGCCGACCAGCGCCCGCAGCCGGTTCGGATTGCCGAAATTGATGGTCGACCCGGCCATCAATGCCTTGACCCGGTCGAGCGTGCCGGGCTCCGCGATGCCGGCCTGCAAGGCCAGCCATTTGTCGATGATCAGCGCGTCGGCCTGATAGCTGTCGCGGAAGGTGGCAAGTGCCGCCTCGCGCCTTGCGCCGGCGTGTTGGGCGAGGATCGCCAGCGCGGCGAAACGGTCCGTCATGTTGTCGGCCGCGGCGAACCGCTGCGCGACATCGGCAAGCCGGTCTTCCGCGCCGTTTGCGGCCCAGAGATCGAGCGCGACATTGGCCATCGCCCGGCGGCCGGCGGATGTCGCGTCCGGCGAGAACGGTCCCGCGGCGCGGAAGGCCGCCAGTGCGGCCGCGAGATCGGGGCCCAGCGCGTCGCTGATCGCGCGGCGCAAGACCAGGCGCGCGGTCTGAATGGCATCCGGATCGACCTCGCCGCCGATTTCGCGCGCGATGTCCGCTTCCGACGGCAGGCTCAGCGCCTGCGCGGCAAAGGCAGGGTCGCGGCCGGCGTCCTCGAGCACCGCCCCGAGCGTCTCGATCAGCGGGGCGGAAGCAAGCGCCGCGCCGCCCTTGACGATGGCCGCCGTCGAGGCGGTGAGGAACCGGGTCGCCAGCGTCTGGATCGACTGCCAGCGATTATACGGGTCGCTGTCGTGGCGGGCGAGGAATTGCAGGTCGGTTTCGGTCAGGTCGGTGTTGAGCTTGATCGGCGCCGAGAAGCCGCGATTGATCGAGACGATGGGCCGGGTCGGATGTCCGGTGAAGACGAAGCGGTGCCGGCTGGCGGTGAGCACGACGACATTGGGCACGCTCTCGCCCTCTTCGGTCAGGAGCGGCCGTTCGGCGCCATCGGGGCCGATCAGTCCGAGCGCCAGCGGGATGACCATGGGCTGCTTGCTCGGCTGGCCCGGCGTCGGGTTCAAGGTCTGGCGGATATCGAGAGTGAAGGTGGCGGCCTTCGGGTCGTGATGGCCCTCGACGCTGACTTCGGGCGTGCCGGACTGGCGATACCACAGGAAGAACTGGCCGAGATCGCGCCCGCTCGCCTCGGCGAAGCAGGCGATGAAATCCTCGATCGTCGCGGCGTCGCCGTCATGCCGGACGAGATAGAGATCCATGCCCTTGCGGAAATCGGCCGCGCCCAGCAGCACCTTCAGGACGCGGATCACCTCGGCGCCCTTCTCATACACGGTCGCCGTATAGAAGTTGTTGATCTCGTTATAGAGTTCGGGGCGAACGGGGTGGGCGAGAGGGCCGGCGTCCTCGGCGAATTGCTGGGCCTTCAGGAGCCGGACGTCGGCGATCCGCTTGACCGCGCGCGAGCGCATGTCGGAGGAAAATTCCTGGTCGCGGAAGACCGTCAGGCCTTCTTTCAGGCAGAGCTGGAACCAGTCGCGGCAGGTGATGCGGTTGCCGGTCCAGTTGTGGAAATATTCATGCGCGATCACCGCTTCGATATGGGCATAGTCCTGGTCGGTGGCGGTCTCCGGCAGGGCCAAGACATATTTGTCGTTGAAGATATTGAGGCCCTTGTTCTCCATCGCCCCCATGTTGAAATCGCTGACCGCCACGATCATGAAGATGTCGAGGTCGTATTCGCAACCGAACACCTCTTCATCCCAGCGCATCGAGCGCTTCAGCGCATCCATGGCATAGGCCGAGCGGCTCTCCTTGCCGTGCTCGGAATAGATCTTCAGCGTGACGTCGCGACCGGAGCGGGTGACGAAGCGGTCGGAAATCGAGGCGAGGTCGCCGCCGACCAGGGCGAACAGGTAGCTGGGCTTCGGATGCGGGTCGCGCCAGACGGCATAGTGGCGGCCATTGTCGAGATCGCCTGCCTCGACGAGATTGCCGTTGCCGAGCAGCACCGGCGCCGCCGCCTTGTCGGCCTCGATCCGTGTCGTATAGACCGCCAGGACATCGGGGCGATCGGGGAAATAGGTGATCCGCCGGAAGCCCTCGGCCTCGCATTGGGTGCACCAGGTTCCCGAGGAACGGTAGAGCCCCATGAGCTGGGTATTGGCTTCCGGATCGACCATCGTCTCGATGATCAGCGTGAACGGCCCGGTCGGCGGCTGGTGGATCACCAGCCGGTCCGGGGTCGCCTCATAGGCGGAGCTGTCGAGTTCGGCGCCGTCGAGGGCGAGTGAAACGAGCCTGAGTTCGTCGCCGTCGAAGCTGAGCGGTGCGTTCGGCCGTCCCTTGGGATGGCGCTCGACGGTCAGCCGCGCGACGACCCGCGTCGCGGTGGGGTGCAGCGCCACATCGAGCTCGACCGTCGTCACGCGGTGATCCGGCACGCGATAGTCGGACAGCTTGACCGGTCTCGCTTGATCACTGCGCATGGTGGGCACTCCGGAGGCTATCGACATCGGACGATCGATGGAGTCGATGACCCGAGCCTAAGTCCCGGGCCGCCCGGAGGGAAGAGCCCAGGCGCGGGGCGGCTCTGTATGGCCGACGACCCGCAGCACTTTCGGGTGCGCGCGGCGGAACCGGCGTTCGATCTGATCGACCGCCTCATGGACCCTGGAGACCGGCAGGCCCGGATCTGCGCGGCAGTGATAGATCACCACGAGACCGGCCTCGGTGGAACGAGCCCGAACGCTGTGGACGTCCTCGATAAGCCGGGTTTCGGCGGCAAGTGTCGACAGCGTCCGGGCGATGTCGGTCACCAGCTCGGGATCGCACTCGCCGCCGGCCAGCAGTTCGGCCTGCAGCGGCTCGATATGGGTCTCGACCTCGACATCTTCGCCCAGTTCGCCGCGGATCGCCCGTTCGAGCCGGCTCGCCACCTCGTGCGCCGCGCCCAGCGTCATCACGCCGTCAACCTCCAGGTCCAACCCGATGCACAACCGTTCGCCGAGGTGCTGGACGGTGACATGGTGGACGGCAAGGTTCTCGGTGCGAGCAATCAGATGAACCTGTTCCAGCACGGTTTCGTCGTCGAGCGCGACCGGATCGGCCGTGACCGTCGGGCGCGTCCCGGGATGGGCCGCGATCGCGGCCGCCGCGATATCCGCCTTGAGCGCTGCGACACGCTCGAGCGGCAAGGTGCGGCTGACCCTGACCAAGATCTCGGCCAGCACTTCCGGGCCGACCTGGCGCAGCCTGACCTGGTTGATGGCCACCACGCCGGGCACCGCATCGACGGCGGCGACGATGGCTTCGGTGGCCCCTTTGGGGGCTGCGTCCATCAGGGCGTCGATGGTCCTGCGTCCAAGCCGCCAGCTCATCGCGCAGATGAAGATCGCCACCAGGATGGCGGCGATCGCGTCGGCTTTGGGATAGCCGAGCCAGACGAACAGGAGCCCGGCGAGCACCACCGCCGAGCTGCCCATGTCGGCCGTGAAGTGCAGGGCGCCGGATTCGAGTGCGTGGCTATGCGTCTCCTGGGCGATCCGCCCCATGATCCGCGAGCGCCAGAAATCGACCGCGATGACCGCGACCATCAGGAGCGCCATGACCGGCGTGACCTCGACCGGCGAGCCGCCGTCGACGAGGCGGCGCAAGGCTTCGGTCACCACGATGCCCGAGACCAGGAACAGAAATGCCGTCTCGGCCAGAGCCGCAATCGATTCCACCTTGCCGTGGCCGTATTGGTGCTCTTCGTCGGCGGGCTTGTCGGCGAGCCTCACGGCGTAGAAAGTGAGGAGGGTCGCGGCGGTGTCGACGAGACCGTGGGCCGCTTCGGCGAGAATGGCGATCGAGCCGCTCGCCAGGCCGACCGCGAGTTTCGCCAGGGTCAGCGCGATGGTGATCGCAATGGATGCGAGGGCTGCTTTTTGTTTGATCGATGTCATCGCACAGAGGCCCGTCGGAGCATGGCCATGAGCCCTAGGCCGCGCCGTCCGGTGGGTCAATCCGGCATGACCTTTGCCGGGGTGCAATCGTGAGTGCGTGGATCTGCGGCCGTTTCGGCCATCTTGCCGCGACCGTCGCCGGCCTGTTTGCCGCGGCGGCCCTGCTGTTTGGCCTCGCTTGCGGCGCGGTCGCCCAGGAGGCCGAAATTCGCGCGCTGCAGGAGGATTTGAAGACGCTCGGTCTGTTCCAGGGACCGGTCGACGGTGAGAGCTCGGAAGCGCTGTCCGCGGCGATCGCGGTCTATGTCCGCCAGGCCGGCTTTCGCGATCCGCCCGACCGGGCCTTCCGTCATTTCGGCGCGCTGGTGCGCGATGTCGACCTGGAAAAGCGCATTCGCGCCGGCAAGGCGCGGGCCGCGCATCAGCAGACGGTGGCGACCCGTTTCGGGCCGATGGAGGTCACCACCTTCCGGCAGGCCGGAGCGCCGGTCGGCTTCTCGGACGGACGGCGGGTCAGCATCGCCGGCCAGCGGGTCGACGCGGCGCTGGCGACCTTTGTCGAGTGCTGCGAGGCCAGGGTGTTCCAGGTCGGCGACGCCGACGTGGTGGTCCTGCGCGGCACCGCCGATACCGCCGGCTGCGACTATGCCCGTGTCTATGTTTCGCTGACGCGCGAGCGGTTCTCGGTCACCGACCGGGAGGACAGCTGCGCCGCCGAGCCCAACTTCGTGGTCGAGAACGGCCGCTTGATCGTCACGGCCCAGGCCCGCACCAGCCTGCTCGATGCTCGCTGGTCGCTGGCACCAGGCGAGCCGATCCAGTTCGAGCGGCTCATTCTTGGCGGTTCGCTCGACGTGCTGACCTGGTGGGTTGGGCGGCAGCCTTATGTACGGATCGACCGCGGCTTCCGCTTCTTCAACGTTACCGTGCTGGCCGACGCACTCGCCGCCCTGCTCGAACCGGAAGCGCTCGGCTGGACTTTCAAGATGACGTTGACCACGCCGGTCGAGCGGCGCGGCGAGGTGCTCTTCGTTTCCGGCAGCTACAAGCCGGACGAGACGCTGGTCTCGGTGACGATCGACCTTGCCAACCGGGCCGTTCACGCCTGCAGTTTCAACCGCGGCACGACGCGTTTCGCCTCCACCTTGCTGCGCGGCGTCTTTTCCGATCCGGCGGCTTCGTGCCCGGCTGATATCGAGCGGGCGGTCGACACCTGGACGGCGCTCGGGGTTCTGACCGGCGGGGCGCGCATGCGGGTCTTCGGTTTCGAAGGGGCGTTCGGCGACGAAGCCGCCTGCAAGGCCGGCGGCGACCGGGTCACCCGCATCACCGCGCGTTCGCTCCGGCTCGCCGGCGAACAGGAGCAGGCGATCACCGAAGTCGGCGTCGCCGATGGCGATTACGTTGTCGGCACCGTCGGCCGGAGCGTCCCGATCAAGCGGCTCGACGATGATCGTATCGACCTCGACGGCGAAGTCCTGCGCCGTTGCCCAGAATGAGCCTGTGCGTCATGACCAGTCCCGATCTCGAAACCGAATATAACAACCGCGCCCGCGTTCCGGACCACCCGACCGTCATGCAGGGTTGGGCGCGCGATGCGGCAGCCTATCGCGACGCCTCGCCGGCGGCAGCTCTCGACCAGGTCTATGGCCCGGGCGAGCGGCATCGCTACGACCTGTTTCCGGCGGCGTCGCCGCGTGCCGGCGCGCCGCTTCTGCTGTTCATTCACGGCGGCTACTGGCAGGCGCTCGACAAGAACTGGTTCAGCCACATGGCGCGGGGCGCCAATACGCATGGGCTCGACGTCGCCGTCATGAGCTACGATCTCTGCCCGGCCGTCACGGTCGCCGAGATCGTCGCCCAGACCATCGCCTGCACCCGTGCGCTGCACGCCCGTTCCGGCCGGCGGATCCTGCCCTTCGGCCATTCGGCCGGCGGCCATCTGGCGGCCTGCCTCGCCGCCACCGATTGGGCGTCACTGGGCGAACCGACCGACCTGATCGCCGCCGCCCTGCCGATTTCCGGCCTGTTCCATCTGGCGCCGCTGGTTCCGACCAGCATCAACAAGGCGCTGGGCCTCGACGCCGGCGAGGCGGCCCGTCTCTCGCCGCTGACCTGGACACCGCCGCGCGACCTGCGCGTTACCGCGGTGGTCGGCGGCGATGAAGCACCGGAATATCTGCGCCAGAGCCGCAGCCTGGTCGAATGCTGGGGCGTGCTCGGGGCGAGGACCGGGATGATCGAGGTCGCCGGGGCCAATCATTTCACTGTGGTCCTGCCCTTCGCCGACCCGGGCTCGAAGCTCACCCGAGAGCTCGTTTCGCTCGCGACCTGACCTCATTCGCCAAAAAAGCCGGATTGCCCGGCTAGTGACCCGGGTCGCGCCAGCGCTGCCCGGGGCCGGCCCGGCGTCCCCATTTTCGAAAAGCAGCGCGGCAGCCGCGCGCGAAAAATCCAGCAGGAGTGCCTATGTCGAGTGCCGATTTCATCATCCGCAATGCCCTGATCATCGACGGTACGGGCGCGCCCGGCCGGGTCGGCGACGTGGCCGTCGCGGGCGACCGGATCGTCGCCGTCGGCGAGATGTTGCCCCATGGCGGCCCCGATATCGACGTGAAGGGCCTGGCGCTGGCGCCGGGCTTCATCGATGCCCATACCCATGACGACCGCGCCGTCATTGCCGACCCGGCCATGACCTGCAAAGTCAGCCAGGGCGTGACGACGGTCGTCGTCGGCAATTGCGGCATTTCGCTGAGCCCGGTGGTGGCGCCAGCCCGGCCGCCGGCGCCGATCGATCTGATCGGTTCCGAGCCCGAGCATTTCTTCGCGACATTCTCGGGCTATTTCGAGCACCTGCGCGGCCATGCCCCGGCGCTCAACGTGGTCGCGCAAGCTGGCCATTCCTCGTTGCGCTTCATGGCCATGGATGACCTGAAGCGGCCGGCGACGGAAGCCGAGATCGGCCGGATGCAAGGCATGCTGCGCCAGGCGCTCGGCGAAGGTGCCGCGGGCTTCTCCACCGGGCTCGAATATCCGACCGCCGAGGCGGCCCCGACCGAAGAGATCGAGCGGATCGCCGAGGTCGTCCATGAGTTCGGCGGCTTTCATTCCACCCATATGCGCAATGAGGGCGCAGATGTCATGGCGAGCCTCGCCGAGAGCGCGCGCATCGGCAAGCATGCCCAGGTTCCGGTGGTGATCTCGCACCACAAGCTGTCCGGCGTCGATCACCACGGCAAGTCGGTCGAGACACTTGCCGCGATCGAGGGCTATCGCGCCTCGCAGGTCGTCAGCCTCGACGTCTATCCCTATGTCGCCTCGTCGACCATGCTGGCGGCGGTGCGCGTCAAGCGCTCGACCCGCACCATGATCGCCTGGTCAGTGCCTTTCCCCGAACTGTCCGGCCGCGACCTCGCCGATGTCATGCGCGAGATGAACCTCACGCTCGACGAGGCGGTCGAGCGGCTGTCGCCGGCCGGCGCGATCTATTTCCAGATGGACGAGGCCGATGTCAGCCGCATCCTGGCCTATCCGCACAGCATGATCGGCTCGGATGGCCTGCCCCATGACAACCACCCGCATCCGCGCCTGTGGGGCACGTTCCCGCGTGTTCTCGGCCACTATGTCCGCGAGACCGGTGTGCTGACGCTCGAGGACGCCGTGCGCAAGATGACCGGCCACACCGCCGCGACCTTCGGCCTCAGGGATCGCGGCGTCATCGGCGAGGGTGCCTTCGCCGATCTCGTGCTGTTCGACCCGGCGACCGTGATCGACACCGCGAGCTTCGAGAAGCCGGCGCAGCCGGCCGCCGGAATTTCCGGCGTCTGGGTCAATGGCGTCCTGACCTGGAACAATGGCGGCCATTCCGGCGCGCGCGCCGGCCGCGGGCTTGCCCGCGACGGGCTGCAGCGGCTCGCCTGGGCGGCGTGACCGCTGCCCCGCCGGATCGGTTCATTCGATCCGGACGCCGCTATCTTTGACGACGCCGGCCCAGCGCGTGATCTCGGCGCGCATATAGGCGCCATAGGCATCGGGCGTGGAGCCGAGCAGTTCGGCGCCCTGGATGTCGAGCTTGGCCTTCACCTCCGGGTCGGCGAGCGCCTTCAGGGTCGCCTGGTTGAGCCGGGTGACGACCCCGGGCGGCGTGCGGGCCGGCGCGAGAATACCTTGCCAGGCGCCGATCTCGAAATTGGCGAGGCCCGCTTCGGCGAAGGTCGGCGTGTCCGGCAGCACCGGGCTGCGCTTGGCGCCCATGATGGCGAGCGCCCTCACGTGGCCGCTTTGCGCCAAAGGATGGGCCGAGTTGACGGTGTCGGCGACGAACTGGACGTGATTGCCGGCGAGCGCGTTGAGCGCCGGCGCGCTGCCGCGGAACGGGATGTGGACGGCGTCGAGCCCCTGCGACTTCAGGAACAGCGCGCTGCCGAGATGGGTGACGTTGCCCGCGCCGCCCGAGCCGTAGGACAGTTTGCCGGGATTGGCCTTCACATAGGCAATGAACTCGGCGATCGTGCGGACCGGCAGCGACGGATGCACGGCGATCAGCAAGGGCACGGTCGCGGTCAGCGCGACGGGGGCGAAATCGCGCGTCACGTCATAGTTGAGCTTGGCATAGAGCGAAGCGCTGAGCGCGATCGAAGAGGTGTTGTAGAGCACGGTGTAGCCGTCCGGCTCGGCCTTCGCGACGCCCTCCGCCGCGATGTTGCCGTTGGCGCCGGGACGGTTGTCGATCACCACGGGCTGACCGAGGGCCACGGCCATCTTTTCGGCCAGCACCCGGGCGACCAGGTCGGTCGGGCCACCTGGCGGGAACGGCACGAGCAGGCGTACCGCCCGCGACGGATAGGCGGCCTCGGCGCCGGCGCGCAAGGCGGTGCCGGCCACGAGAGCGAGGGATGCCAGCAAGGTCGAGCGGCGGGTCGGCATGAGCGGTCCTCCAGATGTTCTTGTTGTCTTGATTGCCGTCTCAGGCGGCCGGCCGGCCGGCCAGCAGGCGCTTGGCGGTATAGGTCAGCACCGCCTCGCTGCGCTGATTGAACACCTTGATCAGCGAGGTGACGACGGCGCGCCCGCTCTTCGAGGTCGGGCGAATGCCGGTCACTTCGATGGTTGCCCAGACGCTGTCGCCGACCTTGACCGGGGCATGAATGGTCTGGGCCAGCTCCAGCATGGCAAGGCCGGTGCCCTGGATCATCGTCTGCAGGATGAAGCCTTCGATGATGGCATAGGTGAGCGCCGCCGGAACCGGCCGACCGCGGATGGCGCCGTGCTCGTAATCGGCATCGATGAAGATCGCCTCGACCATGCCGGTGACACCGATGAAATTGACCAGGTCGGTTTCGGTGATGGTGCGGCGGAAGGTCTTGAACGTCTGCCCTTCAGTGAGGTCCTGCCAATAGAAGCCATGGCCGAGGGTGGGGAGGGCGGAGGTTTCGGGCGGGGATGACATGAGCGGGCCTTGGAGACTGACAGAACGGGGCACGGGCGGTGGCGCAATGCAGAGCACATCGGGCTGGACCTCTCGGTGATCAGCAAGACGAAAGGCTCTGGATATTTTCACCTGATGAAATTACTATTCACTGATAGAAAATCACGCGCTGAGCGGCCGAGTCAATCGGTCGATCGGCGGGCTCATTTCCATTGGCTTCGTCCGGAGACCGCATGGCATCCTATCGGCCTGTCATCGCCGCCCTGCGGGTCCTCGACGTTCTCAGCGCGGTGAACCGGCTGGAACGGCCGACATCCGGGCAGGTGGCGCGCGCGGTCGGCATCAATGCCGCGACGGCGATCCGCATGCTCGAGACCTTGGCCGCCGGCGGCTTCGTGCGCCGGGACGCCGAGACCGGCACCTTCACGCCGACCGGCCGGACGCTTGACCTGAGCCGCGGCTATCAGGCGCATCTGGAAGTGGGCGCCGTCGCACGGCCGTTTCTGGAGGAGCTTCAGCGCGAGGTGGCATGGCCCTCCGACCTCGCGATCTTCGATGGCGACGCGATGATCGTCGCCGAGACCAGCCGCGGGCGAGGGCGCCTGTTTTTCGATCGCAAACCTGGCTTCCGGGCGCCGGTATTCGGAACCTCGCTCGGTCTTGCCTACCTGGCCTTTTGCGGCGAAGCGGAGCGTCGCCGTGCGATCGAGGAGGCGACCGGTCAGTCCGGCCCGTGGAACGACCTGGCGCATGACGACAAGGCGCTGGAAAAGCTTCTCGCCGAGATCCGCTTGCGCGGCTATTCACTGATGACCGAAGCCTATTCGCGAGAGGCCTATGGTTCCGCCGTCTGGGCTTTCAGCGTGCCGGTCATCGTGGCTGGCCAGGCGCTGGCTTCGCTCAACCTGACCCTGCTGCGCGAGCCGATGGGCCGCGAAGAGGCGATCGAGCGGTTCCTGAAGCCGGTGCAGTCGACTGCCGCACGGATCGCCGCGGCCCTTGGCGCGCCGGCGGTCCCATTGAACAGGTGACCGCCGGGCTGCGCTGCTGCGATATTGCGTCGAAGAGGTGTTTCCGCCAGGAATGCCATTCCGACAGTGTCGGGTTCGGAAGAGCCATTCCGCGCGCCGGGGCCGGATTGTGGCGGCGGGCAGGGGAGGAGACGGTGATCGGACGGATCATGCTGCTGATGCTGGTCGGTTGCGGCAGCCTGGCAGCCCATGCCGCGCCGGTTGCCGGCACGCCTTCGGCCGATGTCGCGCCGCCGTCCGGAATGGCGCCCGAGGCCCACGCGACGACCGCCTCGCTTCCCGTCGAGGTCGTTCATCCCAGGGAAGCTCGCGCCGTCGACAGCGCCAAGGCTTTTCTGGACGCCCGGTTCGATGCGGCGATGCGCGCCGAGCGAGCCCTGGAACTCTATTTCCGCGCGCTCCAGGATCGCAGCCGGGCACTCGACAAGGAATGGATCGCGGCCATTGCGGTGTCGGGGCGGATGGAGCGCGCCTACCCCATGACGCCAGCCCTGCAACGCTTTGTCGAAAGTGCCGCCGGCAGGACTTTGAGCACGGCCGACCAGGAGTTCCTGGCGCGCCATGCAGCGGAGCTTGGCGAGCGGCTGGAGCGTCGCCGCGAACAGGCCGAGCGCTGGGACAATATGTTCACTTTGCCGTCGGGCGCGACGCCCAGCGACGTGCGGAACTGGGTGATCAGTTTCGCTCCCGCCATCGACCGGCTGCGGCAGCTCGACGACGAGATCTACGAGCGCGCGCTGATCCGCATGGCGGAGGAGATCGAGGATCCGATCGATGTCTCCCGCTGGAAGCGCCTTCTGGCGACCTCTTTCGAACAACGCGCGCGGGTTCGATTTCACGGGCCTAGGAGTGCCATGCACCGCCTCGCCGCGGCGGGGCATGCCATCGACGCGCTCCTGAAGGGCAGGCCGGAGCTTTCCGGACTTCGGTCGGACGAGCAACTGGCCTTGCGCGAACTGCTGAGCGACGCGCTCGTCAACGCGCCAGGCCGCCCTGTCAGCATCATCATCCAGGTGGCGCGGCTCGATGAGGTGATGACCGCGGACGAGGTCCGCTTCTTGCCGGAGACGATCTATCGGATTGCCAGCGGCATGTGGTCGTCCGAGCCCGAATAGAGCATTGTGAGGCTGGGAAGCCGCGTCGGCCTGCAGCTTGAGGCTGGCGGGCACCCCGCGGGCGACGACCAACATCATGGCGCGATCCAGGTCATCGATTTGATCGGCCCGCCTCAAGGCCCGATGATCGTTGTCTGCGCTCGGGGTTGATTTGATGGGCTCACGAGGTCGGCGAAAGCTTTGTTTCTTGCCCGGGCCGGTCCAGGTGATCGGCGGCAGGCGTGGCCGCCCCGCGACAGGCTTTGTTGATCGAGCCCCGTCGATTTCGGTCGCCGCGCGTGGCGCGATGGCCGCATATGGCCCTTGGATATCAACCAGATTGGCCAAGGCCGTTTGCATTGCTGTCTCGCTCATCGATCCGGGCTTGACGTCTGCGCAACCCAGGGTCATCCTGGCATAGGAATGCAATCCTTTGGCGCGGCTCAGGCCAACTGATCTCGCCGCCGTCGTCCGCTGGTTGCTGCCAACAATGTAGAAGGAGATCGGCGTGATCATAGCAACGGTGCTGCTGGCCTTCCTTGCCTGGGGCGGCGCAATGGCGAACGCGGCCCCCGCCGCGGCACAGCCGGCGCCGTCCGGCAGCCGTAGTTCTGGTTCGACGGCCGTCGCTCCTGGGGGGGTAAGCCGTCCTCCGATGGAGGTCGTACACCTGCCCGGCGCCCGTCCGGTCGACAGCGCCAAGGCCTTTCTTGATGCACGTTTCCAGGCGGCAATGGATGCACAGAAGGCGCTGGCCTCGTATATCAGCGCCGTGGCCAATCGGGATCAGCCGCCAATAGACATATCCTGGATCGCCATCATCAGCCTCAATGCAACAACGGAGCGCGAAGCGCCGGTCCTTGAGGTTCTGTCGCGATTTGCCGATAGCCCTGAAGGCGCGGCCATGAGCGATGCGGACCGCGATTTCCTGAAGCGTCATGTGGAGTCATCTTTGGTGGCTCTCACCAATTTCCGTCGGCAAAACGACGAATGGGCGTCCAAGCTAACCTTTCCTCGCGGCATGACCCTATTGGACGTAAGACGAGCAGCGGGAGGTGTCCTGCCGGCCTGGATAGCGCTGGGACGCCTGAACGACGGTGTCTATGAGCGGCTGCTGCAGCGAGTGGAGGAAAGGATCGGCGATCCGGCCGAAATACTGAAGTGGAAGCGCGCTCTTGTCGGGCTCTCCGGGGAACGCCCTTCGTTCCCCTCTCGGGATGAATACATTCTGCGCCATCGCGCGGCGGAAACGGCGATTGAAGATGTGTTTAAGGATACGCCGGAAGTATCAACGCTCTGGTCCGTCCAAAAGGGATTCATGGGAGAGCTTCTGTCCGAGGCAATTATTGCTCCGTCGCGGGTTAACGTGAGTCTTTTGTTGAGAAATAGCAGAATTGAAGAGGTTATACCGCAAGGCGAGATCAATTTTATCCCGTTGAAGCTTAACGAGGTGGCTAGAAGGCTGTGGTTGTCGTCACTTCAGTAAGCTTGGCTGGTCGGTTGCTGTTTGAGGCCTAAGCCGTCGCGGCTTGCGGCATGGCTCTGAGGCTGGCGAGCGGCGAGGCGAGCGACACCAGGGCTGAGACGGCGAAAGCTGCCGCCACCAGCATCATCGCGGCGTCCAGGCCATAGACCTGGCCGACGAAGCCGCCGGCGAGCGCGCCGAGCGGCCTGACGCCGTAGATCGCCACCTGGATCGTCGCGGTAACGCGGCCCATCAGGTTGGGCGGCGTCACCAGCTGGCGCACCGAGGTCTGCATGACCAGCCACAACATCGGTCCGAAGCCGATCAGCCCGAAGGCGATCGCCGCGGCGGCGATGCCGCCGAAGCGGGGTGCCGCGACCATCAGCATGGCGCCGAGCATGGACGACACCGGCCCGAACATCAGGATGGCACGTGGCTCGACCCGGGCGAAGATAGCCGGAGCGGTGGCGGCCCCCAGGATCATGCCGAGGCCGCTGGCGCCGATGGCGAGGCCGGCGATTGCCACGTCGGCGCCGAGCCGGGTGATGGCGAAGGGCACGAAGGCCGCGGTCAGCGCGATGAAGGCGAAGTTCCAGAAGATCGCGCAGAGCCCGATGGCGCGCAGCAGCGGCTCCCTGATGACGAAGCGGCCGCCCTCGGCGATGGCCGTCAGGATCGGTGGCTTGGCCGGAGCCGGGCCGGTCGCGGTCGGCGGCACGATGGTGAATCCCACGACGAGCGCCGCACAGGCAAGCGCGGCGGCGAGCGGGTAACCGGCCAGGGGCGAGACGCGTTCGGCCAGGAAGCCGACAATGAAGGGCGAGGCGGCAACGGCGGATGCGCGCGCCAGCTCGATCCGGGCATTGGCAGTCGGCAGGTCGGCACCGGCGACCAGCGCCGGCACCAGGCCGATCTGCACCAGCACGAAGGTGACCGTGCCACCGGCGGCCAGGAAGGCGCCGAGCGCCAGCAGCGGCACGCTGCCGGCAAAGGCCGCGAGCGTCGCGGCGGTGGCGGCGACGAGGCTCAGGGTCAGCGCGGCGATCAGCACGGTGCGTTTCGGCAGGCGGTCGACGACGACGCCGGCCGGCAGCGAGACCAGCAGCCAGGCCGCCGTCTGGGCGGCGACCAGCGCGCCGATCAGGCCGGGGCCGGCCTTGAGTACGAGTAGCGCGGTGATCGGCAATGCGGCGAGCGCGATCTGGTCGGCGGCCTGGACAAAACCTGAGGTGGCGAAGAGGCGGGCGAAGGG
>BFBZ01000018.1_pt42 | contig 31193 bp, 21 predicted proteins | sample 1888401 | NCBI WGS metagenome assembly BFBZ01 (sample SAMD00112614, study PRJDB3348) | symbiont metagenome | host: Chara braunii
CTCACCGGCAACACCTTCTTCTACAACCTGACGCTCGCCAGCTCGATGTTCGTCGGCCGCTTCTTCATGATCATCCCGGCGATGGCGATCGCCGGCTCGCTCGCCGAGAAGAAGTCGATCCCGCCCTCGGCCGGCACCCTGCCGACCACCGGCGGATTGTTCGTCGGCCTCGTCGTCGGCGTCATCCTGATCATCGGCGGCCTCACCTTCTTCCCCGCACTCGCCTTGGGTCCGATCGTCGAGCATCTCGCGATGACCGCCGGCACCGTGTTCTGATCTCGGAGCAATCTCCATGGAAACCGTCAAACTGCAGAAGCGCTCGTCGATGTCGACGATGCTCGATGCGAAGATCGTGCTGCCCGCCATCAAGGCCGCTTTCGTCAAGCTCGATCCGCGGCTGATGATCAAGAACCCCGTGATGTTCGTGGTCGAGATCGTCGCCGCGCTCACCACCGTCATCTTYCTGCGCGATGTCGTGACCGGCGGCGCGAATCTCGGCTTCACCTTCCAGATCATCCTCTGGCTGTGGTTCACCGTGCTGTTCGCGAATTTCGCCGAGGCCGTCGCCGAAGGCCGCGGCAAGGCGCAGGCGGATTCGCTGCGCAAGACCCGCACCGAGAGCCAGGCCAAGCTGCTGACCGGGACGAGCCCGGCGGATCACACCTACCGGCTCGTTGCGGGCACCAGCCTGAAGGTCGGCGACATCGTGCTGGTCGAGGCCGGCGACACGATCCCGTCCGACGGCGAGGTGATCGAAGGCGTCGCCTCGGTCAACGAGGCGGCCATCACCGGCGAGTCCGCGCCKGTCATCCGCGAATCCGGCGGCGACCGCTCGGCGGTGACCGGCGGCACCCAGGTGCTGTCGGACTGGATCCGCGTGCGCATCACSGCCGCGCAGGGCTCGACCTTCATCGACCGCATGATCAAGCTGGTCGAGGGTGCCGAGCGGCAGAAAACGCCGAACGAGATCGCGCTGAACATCCTGCTCGCCGGCCTCACCATCATCTTCGTGTTCGCGACGGTGACGATCCCGAGCTACGCGGCCTATGCCGGCGGCTCGATCTCGGTGGTCGTGCTGGTGGCGCTGTTCGTGACCCTGATCCCGACCACGATCGGCGCACTGTTGTCGGCGATCGGCATCGCCGGCATGGACCGCCTGGTGCGCTTCAACGTGCTGGCGATGTCCGGCCGCGCCGTCGAGGCCGCCGGCGACGTCGACACCCTGCTGCTCGACAAGACCGGCACCATCACGCTCGGCAACCGCCAGGCCACCGCGTTCCGTCCGGTCCGCGGCGTCAGCGAGCAGGAGCTTGCCGATGCGGCGCAACTCGCCTCGCTCGCCGACGAGACGCCGGAGGGCCGTTCGATCGTCGTGCTGGCCAARGAGAAATACGGCATCCGCGGCCGTGATATGGCCGAGCTCGGCGCCACCTTCGTTCCGTTCACGGCGCAGACCCGCATGAGCGGCGTCGATGCCGGCGGCTCTTCGGTGCGCAAGGGCGCGGTCGATGCGATCCTCAATTATATCAGCGGCGGCACGACCCAGGTCGCGTCMGGTAACACGATGCGCGCGATCCAGCCCATGGAAAGCGAGCTGGCCCGTGAGACCAGAGCGATCGCCGATGAGATCGCCAAGTCCGGCGGCACGCCGCTGGCGGTGGCCAAGGACGGCCGGCTGCTCGGCGTCATCCAGCTGAAGGACATCGTCAAGGGCGGYATCCGCGAGCGCTTCGCCGAGCTGCGCCGCATGGGCATCCGCACCATCATGATCACCGGCGACAATCCGATGACCGCGGCTGCGATCGCCGCCGAGGCCGGCGTCGACGATTTCCTGGCTCAGGCGACGCCGGAGGACAAGCTCCGGCTGATCCGCGACGAACAGGCCAAGGGCAAGCTGGTCGCGATGTGCGGCGACGGCACCAACGACGCGCCGGCGCTGGCGCAGGCGGATGTCGGCGTCGCCATGAACACCGGCACGCAGGCGGCGCGCGAGGCCGGCAACATGGTCGACCTCGACTCCAACCCGACCAAGCTGATCGAGGTCGTGGAGATCGGCAAGCAGCTGCTGATGACGCGCGGTGCACTGACSACSTTCTCGATCGCCAATGACGTCGCCAAGTACTTTGCGATCATCCCGGCGATGTTCCTGGCGTTCTACCCGCAGCTCAACGTGCTGAACGTCATGAATCTCGCCAGCCCGCAGAGCGCGATCCTCTCGGCGATCATCTTCAACGCGCTGATCATCATCGCGCTGATCCCGCTGGCGCTGAAAGGCGTTGCCTACCGCGCTATCGGCGCCGGCGCGCTGCTCGGCCGCAACCTGCTGATCTACGGCCTCGGCGGCATCATCATCCCGTTCATCGGCATCAAGGCGATCGACYTGATCGTGACCGCCTTGCATCTGGCTTAAGCCCTCACCGCCGTCATTGCGAGCGAGGCAAYCCAGGACTGTCCCGGGCCACGCGACTCTGGATTGCTTCGTCGCTTTGCTCCTCGCAATGACGGCAGAGATACAGGAGACCTCCCATGCTCAAAGAAGTTCGTCCCGCCATTCTCGTCATGCTTGCGCTGACCTTGATCACCGGGCTGCTCTATCCGCTCGCCATGACCGTCGTCGCGGGCACCATCTTTCCTGCTCAGGCCGAAGGCAGCCTGATCACGCGCAGCGGCCAGGTGATCGGCTCGGCGCTGATCGGCCAGGAGTTCAAGGACGACAAATATTTCCACGGCCGGCTGTCGGCGACGACGGCCGCCGACCCCAACGATTCRACCAAGACGGTGCCGGCCCCCTAYAACGCGGCCAACTCGTCGGGCTCGAACCTTGGACCCACCAGCAAGGCGCTGGCCGACCGCCTGAAGGAGGASGTCGACAAGCTCAAGGCGGAAAACCCGGGGCAGCCGGTGCCGGTCGACCTGGTGACGACCTCGGCCAGCGGGCTCGATCCGGACATCTCGCCGGAGGCGGCGCTGTTCCARGTGCCGCGGGTGGCCAAGGCCCGCGGTGTGCCRGAGGCCAGCATCCGGACCCTGGTCGCGCAGCAGGTCAAGGGGCGGTTGCTGGGGCTGCTCGGCGAACCCCGCGTTAACGTGCTTGCGCTCAATCTGGCGCTGGATGCTGCCAAGCTGCAATGAGGTCCGCGCGGGCCTCGGCCTTGGCGCCGAGGTCTCTCCGCTTATAATGCCGCATGGCCAGTCAACGCCGCGATCCTGACCAACGTCCCTCGCCGGAAGCCCTGCTCGAAGCAGCCCGGCGGGAGGACAGTCCTGCCGGMAAGCTCAAGATTTTCGTCGGCGCCGCCCCCGGCGTCGGCAAGACCTATGAGATGCTCACCGAGGCCGCGGCGCGGCGCAAGGCCGGCATCGACGTCGTCATCGGCTTTGTCGAGACCCATGGCCGCGCCGAGACCGAGGCGCTGGTGCGTGGCCTCGAAGTGATCCCCCGCAAGCGCATCGTCTACAGGGACCAGGTCATCGAGGAGATGGACCTGGACGCCGTGATCGCGCGGCGGCCGAAGCTCGCGATCGTCGACGAGCTGGCCCATACCAACGCCGCCGGCAGCCGGCATCCGAAGCGCTATCTCGACGTCGAGGAACTGCTGTCGCACGGCGTCGACGTCTACACCGCCGTCAACGTCCAGCACATCGAGAGCCTCAACGACGTCGTCGCGCAGATCACCCATGTGCGGGTGCGCGAGACCGTGCCCGATTCGATCCTCGACCGCGCCGATGCGATCGAGTTGATCGACCTCACGCCCGACGATCTGATCCAGCGGCTGAAGGAGGGCAAGGTCTATGTGCCCAAACAGGCCGAGCGCGCGCTGGAGCATTATTTCTCGCCCGGYAACCTGACCGCGTTGCGTGAGCTGGCGCTGCGCCGGACCGCCGAGCGSGTCGACGAGCARCTGCTCAACCATATGCAGGCGAACGCCATCGCCGGACCCTGGGCGGCGGGCGARCGCATCCTCGTCTGCGTCTCCGAGGATCCGCGTGCCGCCGGCCTGGTGCGCTACACCAAGCGGCTCGCCGATCGCGTCCATGCTCCGTGGACCGCGGTCACGATCGAGACGCGGCGCAACCTCCAGCTCTCGGACAAGCAGCGTGATCGCCTCGCCGATACGCTGCGGCTGGCCGAGACGCTGGGCGGCGAGGCGCTGACGATCCCCGGCGTCGGCCGCCGCATCGCCGACGATCTCATCGGCTTCGCGCAGGCCAACAACGTCACCCAGATCATCATCGGCAAGTCGCAGCGCTCGCGCCTGTTCGAGATCATCAGGGGATCGGTGGTGCATGATCTGGTGCGACGTGCCGGCAACATCAGTATTCACGTCATTCCCGGCGAGGAGTCGACCGAGCYCGCGAGCCCGTCCGTCCAGATGCGCGCTCGCAGCGAGCCGATGCGGCCAAAGCCCTATGTGATGGCGCTGCTGATCACGGCGGCGGGCCTCGGCCTCGCCGAACTGATCCAGCCRTTCTTCGGCATCGAGAATGTCGACCTCGTCTTCCTCACCGCGGTGGTCGGCGTCGCCGCGCGCTACGGCCTGTGGCCGTCGCTGCTGGCGAGCGTCGTCGCCTCGCTGTGCTACAATTTCTTCTTTCTGCCGCCGCTCTATACGTTCACGATCACCGATCCGACCAACGTGGCGGCGTTCTTCTTCTTCATGTTGATCGCGCTGCTGGTRTCCAACGTCGCAGCCCGGGTGCGCGTGCAGGCTGACACGGCGACCCAGCGCATCCGCACCACCGAACAGCTCTACGCGTTCAGCCGCAAGCTGGCAGGCACGGCGACGCTCGACGACGTGTTGTGGGCGACTGCCTATCAGGCGGCTTTGATGTTGAAGGTCCGGGTCGTGCTGCTGCTGCCACAGGACGGCAAGCTCACCGTGATGGCCGGCTATCCGCCGGAGGATCAGCTCGACGACGCCGACCTCGCCGCGGCCAGCTGGGCCTGGAGCAACGACCGCGTCGCCGGCCGCGGCTCCGACACGCTGCCCGGCGCCAAGCGCCTGTTCCTGCCGATGCGCACCGGGCGCGGTTCGATCGGGGTCATCGGCATCGATGACGACCGCACCGGCCCGCTGCTGACGCCCGATCAGCGCCGGCTGCTCGACGCGCTGGTCGACCAGGGCGCGCTCGCGATCGAGCGCGTGCTGCTGGTCGAGGACATGGACAAGGTCAAGCGCACGATGGAGCAGGACCGGTTGCGCTCGGCGCTGCTGACCTCGATCTCCCATGATCTGAAGACGCCGCTCGCCTCCGTGCTCGGCGCCGCCTCGACGATGCGCGATCTCGCGACCCGGCTGTCGGACCGGGAGAAGCTCGATCTGCTCGCGACCGTGATCGATGAATCCGAGCGGCTCAACCGCTTCATCGCCAACCTGCTCGACATGACCAAGCTCGAATCYGGCGCGATCAAGCCGAACACCGCCCTGCACGATCTCAGCGAAATTGTCGGCAGCGCGCTACGGCGCGCGAGCAAGATCCTTGCCGGTCACCGGGTGTCGCTCGATCTGGCCGCTGATCTGCCGATGGTCGAGGTCGATGCSGTGCTGTTCGAGCAGGTCCTGTTCAATCTGCTCGACAACGCCGCAAAATATGCGCCTGCCGACACSTCGATTGCGATCCGTGCTGCGCGCGATGGCAACTGGGTCGTGCTGGACGTCCGTGACGAAGGCGACGGCATTCCCGCCGCCGAGATCGAGCACGTGTTCGACAAGTTCTATCGGGTGCAGAAGGGCGACCAGGTGCGCCCCGGGACGGGGCTGGGGCTTGCGATCTCGCGTGGCTTCATCGAGGCGATGCATGGCCGCATCTTCGCCGGCAACCGCACCGATCGGCGCGGCGCGATCCTCACCATCCGCCTGCCGGTGCCGGCGCAGGCCAAACCGCTGGATACGGCCGCATGACAGGTGCTCCCATCAAGGTGCTGGCCATCGACGACGAGCCGCCGATCCGCAAGCTCTTGCGGATGGGACTGGCGACGCAGGGCTACGAGATCCTGGAGGCSCCGAGCGGCAAGGTCGCGCTCGAAAAGCTCGCCGAGGGGCCGGCTTTGATCATCCTCGATCTCGGCCTGCCCGACATCGACGGCCACGAACTCCTGCGCACCATCCGGTCGCGCAACGAGAGCATTCCGATCGTGGTGCTGTCGAGCCGYGGCGACGAGGCGGGRAAGGTGAAGGCGCTGGATCTCGGCGCCGACGACTACATCACCAAGCCGTTCGGCATGGAGGAGCTGCTGGCGCGGCTGCGCGCGGCTCTGCGGCATCAGTTGCAGGTGCAGGGCGAGCGCCCGGTGTTTCGCACGGGTGATCTCTCGGTCGACCTCGTCCGCCGCATCGTCAAGGTCGGCGAGCGCGAGATCAAGCTGTCGCCGAAGGAATATGATCTGCTGCGCGTGCTGGTGCAGCAYGCCGGCAAGGTGCTGACGCATCGCTTCCTGCTCAAGGAGCTCTGGGAYGARCTGACTGACGCCCAATATCTCCGCGTCTATGTGCGCCAGCTGCGTCAGAAGATCGAGGCCGATCCCGAGCGGCCGCAATTCGTGCTGACCGAGACCGGCATCGGCTATCGCCTGCGCGCGCCGGATTAGCWACTCTTCCTGCCGGCTGTTCCGCGATATCGGAACCTTCGCCGCGTGTGTTGATTGCTGTGCTGTCACAAGGAGACCATCATCATGGCACGAACAGCASGCAAATATTCGAAGGGCGCGTCCCGCGACGTCGAGCGCGCGATGAAGAAGCGCAAGGCCGGCACGTTGAAGAGCGGCGGCTCCGGCCGCAAGGTGAAGAGCCGAAGGCAGGCGATCGCCATCGGCCTGTCGGAGGCGCGCCGCGAAGGCAAGAAGGTGCCGCCGRAGAAGAGCGCGCGGTCGGCGGCGAAGAAGACCGCCAAGACGGCGTCGAAGACATCGCGCAAGAAGACCGCGAAGAAGACCAGCCGGAAAACGACGAAGAAGACTTCATCGAAGAAGGGCTGAGACGGGAGCCTCATGGTTCGGGACGCGCCGCCCTCGGCACGGTTCGCTGGATTATCTCATAGGCGCGGCGCTCCTCACCATGAGGGTCCGGCTCCGAAGCCGGAGCTACATATGACCATGACGAGCCTCCTTGCGGGGGCCGCGGGTCCGCGGCGAGGCTGGATGCGAGAAGAGGTGAGATCGCAGCGAGAGCTCAGACCCTCATGGTGAGGAGCGCCGAGCTCCCATGCAAACCAAGGCAAAGAGGCCCAAGGCGGCGCCTCTCGAACCAGGAGGCCCCGATCTGCAGGCGTGGAGTTGCATCGCGGAGCCCGGATGAGCGCAGCGATATCCGGGATCAACGGTCTAGTTCGTGAGACCCCGGATATCGCTGCGCCCATCCGGGCTTCTGTAACGGGCCTTGGTTTGTCAATCCCAATTCTGCATGTCCTCTCGCCGGGCCCTTGCTTCTGTACGGGGTCGGCGCATGGCCGCCACCTGTTGGGCTGCGTAAGAGGAACCGGCCGGCCAATCTACGGAGAGCGTGGTTTTGAACCGACTGCCCGGATGGCGGCCTGACCGGATCCATCGTCCCGGCGAAGGGACCCTGCTCGGGGAGAGCCTGGTGTCGTGGCCCGCCCAGAACTCGATCGATGCTCCCCTAGGTCGCGGCAGCCTTGGCCGCGGGGTTGAACGGCATGTTGTCGGCGAGCATGCGGTGAAGGATCACGGCAAGCTTGCGCGSCAGAGCCACCTTGGCTTTGCGCGGGCCGGCGCGCCTGGCGACCCGCATCGCCCAGCTCTTCAGCTGTGAGCAGTTCTTGACCGGCTTGGTCAGCATGATGTGCGCCGCCTGATAGAGCGCCTCGCGCACCGACGCATCGCCGACCTTCGTGATGCGGCCGCTATAGTCGGTCTCGCCGGACTGGTACCGTCTCGGCGTGAGGCCAAAATGCGCGCCTGTCGCCTTGGAGGATCGGAAGCGCTTGGGGTCGTCGATTGCGAACATGTAGGTCAGCGCGACGATCGGGCCGAYGGCCGGCGTGGTCATCAACAGCTTGGCCTGCGGATGSGCCTTCGCGAGCTGTTGCACCTGCTTGTCCAGCTTCTTGAACTCGCGCAGCAGCACCGTATGAGCCTCGAGCAGCGCCTGCACGACCAGCGTCAGTCCCGAATGGCCAGCCACCAGCGCCTCGATTCGCGTCGCGAAGCTGCGATCGGTGGTCTTGCCGACCTTCAAGCCGAAGCCCCRTAGCACGCCGCGCAAACAGTTCTCGACGTCGTGCAGCTTCGATTGCAGCAGCTTGCGTGCCGTAAGAACCGCACGCATCTCCTGCGCCTCGATCGATTTGCAATGAACCGGACGGAACCAGCCAAGCCGCATCAGCTGGGCAATACCCCTTGCATCGTTGCGGTCGGACTTCACCGACATCGCCCTGAAGGCGTCACGCACGTGCCGCGTCTCCAGCAGTTCGACCCGCTGACCCGCCTCCTGCATCGCCGCATACAGCCATTGCGACAGCGGCCCTGCCTCCAGACCGATCCGCTCAACCTCGATGCCGAACTGCTTGAACCAGCCGATCAAGACTGCCGGCTCACTCTCGACTGCCGCTTCCCGAACGATCTTGCCCGCCCCATCGACAATGCAGACCGCCGAGGATTTCAAAGACACGTCAATTCCGGCATAGTGGTTCATGGTCGTCCCCTAATGATGCGAGGAGCGGGCTTGCCCGACTCCGTTGAACACCATCAATTTGAGGGACGACCACCTTTCCGCCAACCGGGCGGCACGCGAACGCGCTCCCAAATAGCGCAGGAGTGAGCGTGCCGCTCGGGTGGTCGGCCCGTTACCCCATCTACGGCCTTCGTCAGCCTCGTCACCCCGCCTTCCTCTGCCGCGCCGCCGAGCGATGCGCCTTCTTCGCGGCGCGGCGCTGCGGGCTCGGCCGCCGCGCTGGGGCGCGCGTCCCCTTGGCGCCGCTCTTGCCCTTGAGACTCTGCTTCAGCGCGTCCATCAGGCTGACGACATTGTCCGAGCGCTGCTCCGGTTCCGGCAGCTTGATCGGCTTTCCCGCGGCCTTGCGCTTCACCAGCGTCTTCAGCGCGGTCTCATACTGGTCCTTGAACTCCGACGGGTCGAAATGCGCCGCCTTGGTTTGCAGGATGTGGCTGGCCAGTTCGACCATGTCCTTGGTGATCCGGGGCGACTTGATGTCGTCGAAGAACTCCGCTTCGTCGCGCAGCTCATAGGGGAAACGCAGGGTGGTGCCGAGCAGGCCCCTGCCCATCGGCTCGATAGCGATGACGTGCTCGCGATGCGTCAGCACGATGCGCGCCAGGGCGACGCGGTCCTGGTCCTTCATGGCGTCGCGGATCACGGCGAAGGCATCGAGCGCGGCCTTGCCGTCAGGGGCGATGTAATAGGGGTGGTTGAGATAGCGCTGGTCGATCTCCTCGCGCGGCACGAAGCTGTCGATGTCGATGGTGTGGTTGCTCTCGATCTGCACCGCCTCCAGCTCCTCGGGCTCGATCTCGACATACTGGCCTTTGGCCAGCTCGTAGCCGCGGCCCTTCTGCTCGCCCTCGACGATGTCGCCGGTCTCGGCATCCACCATCTGCTGTTTCAGCCGGTTGCCGGTCTCGCGGTTGATCAGGTGAAAGCGCGTCTTCTCCACCGAGGTCGACGCCGGATAGAGCACGACGGGACAGCTGACGAGCGAAAGTTTGAGCGAGCCTTTCCAATAGGCGCGGGGGGCCATCGTGKTCTCCGTGAGCGATGAGGACGTGGCGGCAACGGGCGAGCATCCATCCCGGTTCCCTCCGAGGAATGGCTGCGACAATGAGAGGGCCACGTCAGAAGCGCTGCTGATTCGTTGCTCCTCGTGCCCGGCCATGACGGTGCCGAGGGAGCGGTGATGCCTCACTCAGCATGGCGGCACCGAAGGTKCCGAGCGGCCCTCTTTGCCCGTCGGGTTGTTATGTCGCAGCTGTCGACGCTTGCGTCGTCGGGCAAATCAGATCGATGTTTCGCGCATCCCGCCTCATGCAGAGGGCGTACGCGTCGTCACGATACGTGGAGTGCGGGAGGCGATGGACGGGACGGCAGCGTGCGCATCAGCGTGGACGAGCGCTGTCTCCCGGACGTGAAGTCGCGTGGTCCTGGCGCCCCGAAGCTGGCGTCAAGTCCGGGCCGCTGACGAGGCGGGCGGGCGACGGTGGCTAACAAGCCGGACACCGGGGAGATCGCGGAGTAAGCGTTAACACCATCGCGCAGGGAAGGCCGGTTGGTGGCCGTACCTGTGGTGACTGCCGCCTGCTTTTTTTCTGCAGGCGGGCCATGGGCCGCGGTCAGCACCCGGCCTTCCCTGCACCCTCTCGCTTCTACAGAGGGCGGACGGCAGCAAGACCTGGGCTCGTCGAGCGCTGGGAACGCGGAACTTTGTCCGGTGTTATCATGCGGATCGGCCGGTTCCACGACCCCGCCGGCTTTGCTACGCTACCGCTCAACGCGAGGGATCATCGTGGCGCTCAAGAAGCTTTCCACCTACCGCAAGAAGCGCGATTTCGAGAAAACGGCAGAGCCGTCCGGCGACGCCAAGGTCGCGCCCGCCCCGCGGCCTCGCTTTGTGATCCAGAAGCATGATGCGACGCGGCTGCATTACGACCTACGGCTGGAATTTGGCGGCGTTTTCAAGTCATGGGCCGTGACCAAGGGGCCATCGCTTGATCCGCACGACAAGCGGCTCGCGGTCGAGGTGGAGGACCATCCGCTCGACTACGGCGATTTCGAAGGCACGATTCCGGAAGGCGAATATGGCGGCGGCACCGTCATGCTGTGGGATCGCGGCTATTGGGATAGCGAGGATCCCGAGCGCGGCTTCGAGAAGGGCGATCTGAAATTCACCCTCGATGGCAAGAAGCTGCATGGCAGCTGGGTGCTGGTGCGGATGCGCAATGATCGCACCGGCGGCAAGCGTACCAACTGGCTCTTGATCAAGCATCGCGACGAGTTCGCCCGGGAGGGCGCGGCCAACGACATTCTGGAGGCCGATAGATCCGTCGCGTCGGGGCGCACGATGGCGCAGATCGCGGCCGGCAAGGGCAGGGCGCCCAAGCCCTTCATGCTCGGCAAGACGAAGCGCATGAATGCCGACGCGGTGTGGCACTCCAACCGTAGCGACAGCAAGGCCTCGCCCGAGCGGAAGCTGGCGCCGAAATCCAAACCGGCGAAGGTCGCCGGTCGGCCGAAACAGGCCGCGCTGCGGAGCGTGGCATCGCTGCCGGACTTCGTCCCGCCCGAGCTCTGCACCTCCGTGGCGCAGCCGCCGAGCGGCGAGGGCTGGGCGCATGAGATCAAGTTCGACGGCTACCGCGTGCAGATCAGGGTCGAAGACGGCAGGGCCACCCTCAAGACGCGCAAGGGCCTGGACTGGACCGCCAAGTTCGGCGCCATTGCCGAGGAAGCCGGCAAGCTGCCCGACGCGATCATCGATGGCGAGATCGTCGCGCTCGACCAGGACGGCAATCCGAATTTCTCGGCGCTGCAGGCGGCGATCTCTGCGGGCCAGACTGATGAGCTGATCTTCTTTGCCTTCGACCTGATGTTCGTCGACGAGTTCGACCTGCGCCGTCAGCCGCTGCGCGAGCGCAAGGCGCGGCTCGCAAAGCTCTTGAAGGCAAGCATCAAGGGCAAGACGCCGCGCATTCGTTATGTCGAGCATTTCGAGAGCGACGGCGAGGCGGTGCTGGAGTCCGCGCGCAAGCTGAAGCTCGAAGGCATCGTCTCGAAGAAGCTCGACTCCGCCTATCACTCCGGGCGAACCGAGAGCTGGACCAAGGCCAAGACCCGGCCCGGCCACGAGGTCGTCATTGGCGGCTGGAAGACCACCAATGGCAACTTCCGTTCGCTGATGGTCGGCGTCACCCAGGACGATCATCTCGCTTATGTCGGCATCGTCGGCACCGGCTTCGGCCAGGACACGGTGAAGGAGATCATGCCGGCGCTGCAGGCGGCCGCGGCCGACAAGAGCCCGTTCGGCGGCAAGAACGCGCCCCGCAAGGCGCGCGACGTGCATTGGGTGAAGCCCGAGCTGGTCGCCGAGATCGAGTTTGCAGGCTTTACCGGCGACGGCAATGTCCGGCAGGCCTCGTTCAAGGGCCTGCGTCAGGACAAGCCGGCACGCGAGGTCGTCGCGGAGCAGCCGGTCGTCGCCAGGAAAGTGACGAAGCCGGTGGCGCGTGCTGCGGCGACGGTCGCGACGGGCGGCGCCACCGTGCACAAGACGCCGTCGCGGTCGAAGAGCTCAGCCACGGTGATGGGCGTTGCGATCTCGAAACCCGACAAGGCGCTGTGGCCGGACGCCGGCGACGGCGAACTGGTCACCAAGCTCGATCTGGCGAACTATCTCGCCGCGGTCGGCGACTGGATGATCGTGCATCTGAAGGGACGGCCGTGCTCGATCGTCCGCGCGCCCGATGGCATCGCTGGCGAGACCTTCTTCCAGCGGCACGGCATGCAGGGCATGTCCGACCTGCTCGAACTCGTCAAAGTGTCCGGCGATCGCAAGCCCTATCTGCAGATCGATCGTGTCGAGGGACTGATTGCCGTGGCTCAGGTCGCAGCGGTCGAGCTGCATCCATGGAACTGCGCGCCTGACGCCTATGACGTGCCGGGCCGGCTGGTGTTCGATCTCGATCCGGCGCCGAATGTGGCATTTGAGGCGGTGATGGCAGCCGCCAAGGAGATGCGGCAGCGACTGGAGAGCCTCGGCCTGGAAAGCTTCTGCAAGACCACCGGCGGCAAGGGCCTGCACGTCGTGGTGCCGCTGCGCCATGGCGCGCGCGACAGGGTGACGTGGCCGGAGGCGAAGGCCTTTGCGCAGGGTGTGTGCCAGTGGATGGCCAATGACAGTCCAGATGACTATCTGCTGAACATGTCGAAGAAGCTGCGCAAGGGAAAGATCTTCCTCGACTATCTGCGCAACGACCGGATGTCGACGGCTGTGGCGGTGTTGTCACCCCGGGCGCGGGAAGGCGCGACGGTGTCGATGCCGGTGACCTGGGCGCAGGTGAAGAACGGGCTCGATCCGAAGCGCTACACCGTTCGCACGGTCCCGGCGCTGCTGGCCAAGACCAAGGCATGGGAGGGGTATGACGACGCGGCCCGATCGATCAAGCCGGCGATCAAGAAGCTGACGGACAAATTGTAGAAGGTTGTTAGCTCGTTCGGGCAGACAGGGTGTGCGCCGCGTCTGCCCGCCGAAGAATTATCATAGGTGAATCAGATCCGTCCGAGCAGGACGAGGATCAGCACGATGACGATGATCAGGCCGAGACCGCCGCCGCCATAATAGCCGGTGCCGTAGAACGGTCCGCCGCCGATGCCGGAGAAGCCGCCGAGCAGCGCGATGATGAGAATGATGAGGATGATCGTTCCGATGGACATGTACTTCCCTCCAGAGCCCGGCAGCGGGGCGGTGCTTCACTCTGCCTTCGCCGAGCAAACTGGTCGGAACTTCGAAAGTTCCCGACTTGGATCAGGTAAAATCGGAAGTGTGGCTTTGCGGTCGTCTCGGCCGATGACTACATGCTGAGGGCTGTTAGTCAGGAGATCGCGATGTCAAGACCGCTTGTCGTTTCCATTCCGCACCGCCTCGGAAAGGACGAGGCCGTGCGCCGGCTGCAGTCTGGACTCCGCCGGGCGGCGAGCAGCATTCCCGTGCTCAGCGTAGATGAGGAACGCTGGGACGGTGACAAGATGCTGTTCCGCGTCCGTGCGCTCGGGCAGGCAGCGTCGGGCCATGTCGATGTTGCCGAGGATCACGTCCGCGTCGAAGTCACATTGCCCTGGCTGCTGCAGCGCTTTGCCGAGGCGGCGCAGGCCGCGATCCGCAGCCGCGGCCAGCTGCTGCTGACCAAGAAGAGCTGATCAGGTGGGGGGCGCCAGTACAGGGGCTTGCCTGGCGCCGTGATCGGCGGAGTTCTCCACGCGGGCTGCCAGCAGGGCTGCCGGGAGGTGAGTGAGCAGCGATGAGACGGAGAGCGCGCCGTCCTGCATTTGAGGGGCAGTGTAGCCTGGACTATGCACAATGGCGTCGAACGCGTCGGCGTGCGGCCAGACCCGGCCGATGTCCGTGAACGGCGCCAAGGCACGCGCGACCACGACAATGACCGCCTCGCGGCCACGACGGCGCGCAAAGGCGATGATGTGATCGGCGTCACGGCCCGACACATCGAGCGGTTCGTAGGAACCGTCGGTGAAGACTCCGGGCAGCTGATTGCGGAGCTTGAGAAGCTGCCGCGTCCAGGCCAGCTTGATGCGACCGTCCGGCCAGTGCGCGATGAGATCGGTCCAGTCGGGCGTCTCGCTGTCGCGCAGCGCCCGCTCGCGCGCGGCGAAATCGACCGGGCGGCGGTTGTCCGGATCGACCATCGAGAGGTCCCAGAACTCGGTGCCCTGGTAGAAATCGGGCACGCCGGGCAAAGTGGCCTTGAGCGTGAGTTGCGTCAGCGAGTTCAGCGCGCCCAGCAGCGCGACCCGCTTGGCCAGGGTCTCCATGGCCTGCAGGAACTCGGCCGAACGCTCGCGATCGAGCATGCGTGCGATGAAGCTGCGCAGGCCGTTCTCATAGGCCTCGTTCGGATTGAGCCAGCTGGTTTCCTCCTTGCCCTCCCGCGCCGCTTTGAGCGCGTAGGCCTGGAGACGTTCGGGCATGCTGTCATCCGAACCTGTCGCCGGCCAGATGCCGACGAGGGTCTGATAGAGCATATATTCGAACGCCGCCGACGGTGCGCGCATATGGCCGTCTGTCACCACGTTCGGCGCGTTCATCGTCTTCCAGCGCGCCACCGCGGAGGTCCAGTCGTTGGGCAGCTCTGTGAGCGCGGCAAGGCGCGTGCGGGCATCCTCGCCGCGCTTGGTGTCGTGGGTGGCGGTGGCGGTCATGCCGTGCGGCCAATGCTTGGCGCGCTGCCGCATGAGCGCATGGAAATCCCCGATCGACAACGCATGAGCCGCCGGATCGCCGCCGACCTCGTTGAGCGCGAGCAGCCGGTGGAACCGATAGAAGCCGGTGTCCTCCAGCGACTTGGCCATCATCGGCCCGGTGAATTGCTGAACCTTCAGGGCGAAGCGGCGGAGGCGGGGAACGCTGTGGGTGGTGGTACGGTCGCGCTTGATGAGATCCATCGTCAGCGCATCGCGCAGGAAGTCGAAAATCGAGCCGTCGGACGCGAACCATTCGGCGCGGGCGCCGGCAATGGCGTGATTGATCAGCTTGCGGTCGGCCTCCGTCGGTCCAGCGCCGGTGAGGTAGGTGCGGTAGACCGGGAAGTGCAGCACGTAGAGCTCGAGCGCCTGGCGCAGGCTGTCTTCCGAATAATCGCGCGTGGCGTAATGGCCATTGGCGATGCGCGCGAGCAGCCGCGTCAACACGATGAACTCGCTGGTCAGCAGGGTCTCGAGGACACGCCGCTTGGCTTCCTTGATCACCGGCGCGAGCTTTGGCGGCTTGTTGCTGATCTGGCGCCAGATCTCGTCCAGCGGCTCCAGACCGTTCTGATCGATCAAGAGCTGGGTGATGACATTCATCCACTCATAGCCGGTGGTGCCATGCACGCCGGCGAAGCTGGGCAGCTTCTCATGTTCGCAGAGGATCTTCTCGATCACGACGTAGAACGGTCCTGCCGCGGGTCCGCGGGCATCACGAATRAGACGGCGCAGGCGTTGGAAATATTGCGCGGGATCGCGCAGGCCGTCGATGTGGTCGAGCCGCAGCCCCTGCAGCTGGCCGTCGGCGATCAATCTCTTGACCAGCCGATGAATGGCTTCGAACGTTGCTGCATCCTCGACGCGCAGGCCTGCCAGCGTGTTGACGTCGAAGAAGCGGCGATAGTTGATGTCGCTCGACGCCAGCCGCCAGTGGCCGAGCTTGTAATGCTGCCGCTCGAGCAGATGRTGCAAGGCCTGCGTCTGGGCCGGCCGGCCCTCGCCGGCCTTGTAGGCGGACAGCCCGYGGGCGATGATCTCGGCCGCGCCCGGAATGGCCTTGAGCGCCGCCTTGAAGCCTGGCGCTTCCTTGCGATTGGGATGACGCAGGCCCGGATAGCGCGAGACCAGCTCCAGGATCGCCTTGCCGGCGTCGCTGCTCTCCTCGCCGGCCTCCTTGATGATGATGCGCAGCATCTCGCCATAGCGTTCGGGTGCGATTGGCAGCCGATGCTCGAAATACCAGCAGGAGAACGAGCCTTCGCCGGGWTCGTAGCGCAGCGCGATGTCGCCGTGCTCGAGCGCGTGGCCATAGGAGGTGCCGATGATCGGCAGCAGCACGCCGCCGCGTGCGCGATAGGGCAGCTGGTCCCAGTCGATGTCGAAGGAGGCGGCATGCGGCGACGCTTGGCCCCATTCAAGCACGTCGAGCCACCACGGATTGTCGTCGAAATGTACCCCGACATGGTTCGGCACGAAATCGAGGATCAGCCCGAGATCGTTCGCCTTCAGGGCSGCGCTCAGTYTCGCAAAGCCTTCCTCGCCGCCGAGCTCGGGATTGAGCTTGGCATGATCGGTGATGTCATAGCCGTGCGTCGAGCCCTTGCGTGCCTTCATGAAGGGCGAGGCGTAGACATGGCTGATGCCGAGCGCCTTGAGATAGGGCACCACGCGGGCCGCCGCCTCGAAATTGAAATCGGCGGTGAGCTGCAGGCGGTAGGTTGCGAGCGGAATCSACGGAGGCATGATTATCCTCCGATGCTCCAGTACACGGACCAGGGCGGCAGGCGATMACCCGGCGTGCCGCCCCAGATCGGCGTGCCGCTGACGTCGTTGGATGGACCCGCGATCTCCTTGTCCGAGACGTTGGCGAGAAGCCGCAGCTGGCTGCCATCACCCATCGTCCAATGTGCGGTCAGGMGGCCCTCATCGGTCACATCGGCTGCGCCGAAGGTCGCTCCAGGCAGAAGCGGTGCCACCTTGCTGTGCCGCACGGCGAGGAGATCGCGCACCAGCGCCAGCCGCTCGCGRCCGGGCRGTTCGTTGCGCGCATCCCAGTCGATGATCGCAGATCTGAACGTCTCRAYGTCSAGCGGGTCGGGAACCTCGTCGCCATATTTGGCRTACGCCCATTCATATTCCTTGCGGCGTCCCTTGCGCACGGCATGGGCGAGATCGCCCTGGAAATCGCAGAAGAACGGGAACGGCTGCTTCGAGCCCCACTCCTCGCCCATGTACAGCATCGGCACGGTCGGCGCGAGCAGCGTGACGGCAAGGGCCGCGGCAATGCCTTCCGGCGGCGCCAGCGCTTCGAGCCGGTCGCCGAACACGCGGTTGCCAATCTGGTCATGGTTCTGCAGGAAGTTCACGAAGGCGCCGGGGGCGAGATGACCGCTCGGCTCACCCCGCCGRATGCCGCCCCAGAACGCCGCCTGCTCGCCCTGATAGACAAAGCCGGACGCGAGTGCGCGTGCGAGGCCGGCACGCGGGTTGTCCTGGTAGTCGCCGTAATAGCCTGCGGTCTCGCCCGTCAGCATGACGTGCCAGACGTGATGATAGTCGTCGTTCCACTGCGCACGGAATTTTCCACGCGGCGGCTCTTCCGCCGCGTCGAGCATGCTGGCGCGGTTGTCGCCATTTTCCAGCACGAGATGGATGTGCCGCCCGGTCCGCGCGACGAGCCTGCCGACCGCGGCGCTCAGCTCGTGCAGCATCGGGATCTCACCCTCGTTGGAGAGGATATGGTTGACGGCGTCGAAGCGCAGCCCGTCGAAGCGATAATCGGTCAGCCAATGCAGCGCATTCTCGATCGCGAAGGCGCGCACTTCGGGCCGCCGATAGTCGATGGCGCTCCCCCACGGCGTATGCGTATCGGTGAAGAAGGTCGGCGCGTAGCGGGCGATATAGTTTCCTTCCGGTCCGAAGTGATTGTAGACGACGTCGAGGAACACCATCAGCCCGCGCAGATGCGCCTCGTCGATCAGCGCGCGCAGATCGTCGGGGCGGCCATAGACGCTGTCCGGCGCGTAGAGGAGAACACCGTCATAGCCCCAGTTGCGGCGCCCGGCGAAGTCCGCGAGCGGCATCAGTTCCAGCGCGGTGATGCCGGTCTCGACGAGATGATCGAGCTTGTCGATCATCGCGCGATAGGTGCCCTCTTCGGTAAAGGTGCCGACGTGGCTTTCGAGGAACACCGCATCCTGCCACGGCCGGCCGCGCCAGTCCTTGGCGCGCCAGACGTAGGCGCAGTGGTCGATCACCTCGCTCGGACCCGAGACGTCCTCGGGCTGAAAATCCGAACCGGGATCGGGCACGTCGAGCTCGTCGTCGATGCGGAACTTGTAGCGGGTGCCGGCCCCAATGCCCGGAGCGTCAAGCGCGTACCAGYCGCCGTCACGGCGTTGCATCTCGCGCCTGCCATCATCGAGCACCAGATCGACGCGCCTGGCCGCGGGCGCCCACAGTCGGAAACTGGTGCCATGCTCGGATAGCCGCGGTCCGAATTGACGCCCACTCATGATACGCCTGCATAGGCAAGGACGGAGCGAGGCGGCGCCTTGAGATCAGCCCCAGCCGCGAAGTCGGCCGGTTTCTGCTGGATCTCGGTGGTGTCGAGGACCTGTTGCCACGTCTTGTATTCGGCGAGCTTGGGCAATTTGAATCCGATCTCTTCGGGGGCGGCGTTCAGAACGATAAAGATCGGAGCCTGCTCCTGTTCCACCGGCGCGAGGACATAGGCGAGAAATCGTCCGTCGGGAAAGGTCCAGTCGGTTTGCGTCATTTCCTCCGCCGAGGGCGTCAGCCACAGCACGCCGAAACTGCCGTCCGCGCGACGACCGTCGAGCCAGCGGCGCGCACGGATCTGGCCGAAGCGACGGCGCAGTTCGGTCATGTGGGCGATGAAGTCGGTGAGGTCGTCGCCCTCGCGACCGATGCCGCTCCAATCGACCCAGCCGACCTCGTTATCCTGGCAATAGGCGTTGTTGTTGCCGCTCTGCGAATTGCCGACCTCGTCGCCTGCGAGCAGCAGCGGCAAACCCTGCGCGAGAAACAGACAGGCAAGCTGGTTCTTGCGCAACTGCCGGCGCAGCGCATTGATGGCGGGATCGCTGCTCGGCCCCTCATGACCGCAATTGTTGCTGTGGTTGTCGTTGGAGCCGTCGCGATTGTCCTCGCCATTCGCCTCGTTGTGCTTGCTGTTGTAGCTGAACAGATCCGCAAGCGTGAAACCGTCATGGACGGTCACGTGGTTGACGCTGGCGCGCTGGGTGCGGCCGTCGTGATTGAAKATGTCCGACGACCCGGTCATCCGGCTCGAGACCTCGCCGATCAGGCTGCCTTCGCCGCTCCAATAGCGGCGCATGGCGCTGCGATAGCGATCGTTCCATTCCGACCATTGCGACGGGAAGGCGCCGACCTGATAGCCGCCGAGGCCGACATCCCAGGGCTCGGCCACCAGCTTCACGCCGGCGAGCACCGGGTCCTGCCGGACCGCGGTGAGGAAGCCGCTGCGGCGATCGAAGCCGTGCTTCTCGCGCGCGAGGGTGGTCGCGAGATCGAAGCGGAAGCCGTCGACGTGGCAGACCTCGACCCAGTAGCGCAACGAATCCATCACCATCTGCAGCACGCGCGGATGCGTCAGGTTCACCGAGGAGCCGCAACCGGTGAAATCGTCGTAGAAGCGCGGATTGTCGGGCTGCAGCCAATAATACGAGGCGTTGTCGATGCCGCGATAGCACAGCGTCGGGCCGAGATGATTGCCCTCGGCGGTGTGGTTGTAGACGACGTCGAGCATGACCTCGATGCCCGCGTCATGCAGACGCGCGACCGTGGTTCTGAAGGCATCGAGCGGATTGTCCTGCGCGTAGCGCTGCTCCGGCGCAAAGAACGAGATCGTATTGTAGCCCCAGTAGTTGACGAGCTTCTTCTCGACCAGCATGCGGTCGTCGATGAAGGCGTGGATCGGCAACAGCTCGATGGTCGTGACGCCGAGCCGCTTCAGGTGCTTGATCATCGCCGGCGCCGACAGGCCGCCGAACGTGCCGCGCAGATTCGGTGGCACGTCGTCGCGTCGGTTGGTCAGGCCCTTGACGTGGGCCTCGTAGATGATCGTGTCCTCCCACGGGATTTGCGGCCGCATCTCGCGGCGGCCCCARTTGAAGGTCTCGTCGATGACGACGGCCTTGGGCATGCCGCGCGCATTGTCGCGGCGGTCGAAGGATAGATCCTCGCGCGGCGAGCCCGCGCGATAGGCGAAATGTGCGTCGCTCCAGACCAGCCGGCCGGCGAGCCGCTTTGCATAGGGGTCGAGCAGCAGCTTGTTGGCATTGAAGCGGTGGCCGCGTTCCGGCTCGTAGGGGCCGTAGACGCGGTAGCCGTAAAGCTGCCCGGGCGAGACATCGTTGAGATAGCCGTGCCACACATCCTCGGTGCGCTCCGGCAGCTCGATGCGCTCGATCTCGCGCCGGCCCTGGCTATCGAACAGGCACAGCTCGACCTTCTCGGCATTGGCGGAGAACAGCGCAAAATTCGTCCCCCGTCCGTCCCAGGTGGCACCGAGACGGGCGTGACTTCCGGCCGACAGGCGCATCGCGTCAGGCTTCCGGGACGAGAAATACCGCTGCCATGGGCGGGAGGATGAGGTTGAGCTGTTGATCTTCAGAGGCATGGACCTGGCCGACGTTGCCGACATTGCTGCCGCCATAATGCGAGGAGTCGGAATTGAAGACTTCCCGCCATGTGCCGCCGAGCGGCACGCGGACCCGGTAATTGTAATACACGTTGGGCGAAAAGTTCACGACCACGACGCAGCGAGCCCGCTCATCGAAGCCCTTTCTCACCCAGGCGAAGACATTGCGGTCGGCATCKTCCGTGATCAGCCAGTCAAAMCCCTCCGGCTCGCAATCCCGCTCATGCAAAGCGGGCTGATTGCGATAGAGATGGTTGAGGTCGCGGATCAGCGCCTGGATGCCGGCATATTTTGGGTCGCCGAGCAGGTGCCAATCGAGCGAGGAATCGTGATTCCACTCGCGCTCCTGGGCGATCTCGCAGCCCATGAACAACAGCTTCTTGCCCGGATGTCCGAACATGAAGCTGTAATAGGCGCGCAGATTGGCGAAGCGTTGCCAATCGTCGCCGGGCATGCGGCCGAGGATCGAGCGCTTGCCGTGCACGACCTCGTCATGCGACAGCGGCAGGATGAAGTTTTCTGAAAAGGCGTAGTGCAGGCCGAACAGGATCTCGCCGTGGTGATATTTGCGGTGGATCGGATCCTTGCCGACATAGCGCAAGGTGTCGTGCATCCAGCCCATGTTCCACTTGTAGCCGAAACCGAGCCCGCCGATGTYGACCGGGCGCGACACCTGCGGCCAGGCGGTCGATTCCTCGGCGGCCGTGGTCGCCTGCGGGAAATGGCCGAACACCTCGATATTGGTTCGCCGCAGAAACTCGATCGCCTCCAGGTTCTCCCGCCCGCCATACTTGTTCGGGATCCAGCCGCCGGACGGACGGCTGTAGTCGAGATAGAGCATCGAGGCGACGGCGTCGACGCGCAAGCCGTCGATGCCGTAGCGCTCCAGCCAGAACAGCGCGTTCGAGCGCAGGAAATTGGCCACTTCGGTGCGGCCGTAATTGTAGATCAGGGTGCCCCAATCGAGATGGCGGCCCTGCATCGGGTTGGCGTGCTCGTACAGCGCCGTGCCGTCGAAATGGCCGAGGCCGTGCGGATCATCGGGGAAATGTCCGGGCACCCAGTCCAGCCAGACCGCCAGTCCCTCGCGGTGGCAGGCGTCCACCAGGGCACAGAAATCCTCCGGGCTGCCGAAGCGGCTGGTCGGGGCGAACAGGCCGGTCGGCTGATAGCCCCAGGAGCCGTCGAACGGGTGCTCGCTGACCGGCAGAAATTCGATATGCGTAAAACCCATGTCTCGCGCATAGGCCGGCAACTGCTCGGCCAGCTCGCGATAGGTGAGCCATTGGTTGTTGTCCTTGCGCCGCCAGGACCCGAGATGCACCTCGTAGATCGAAACCGGCCTGTCCAGCTTGTTGATGTCCGAGGGGGCCGGCCGCGGTCGCGGCAGGCGCGTTTCGTCGACGACGATGGATGCCGTCTTGGGACGCATCTCGGCCGCGAACGCCATCGGGTCYGATTTCAGCGGCAGGTGCTCGCCCTGCGGGCCGATAATGTCGAACTTGTAGTGATCCCCGGCTTTGGCTCGGGGAATGAACAGCTCCCAATAGCCGTTGCCCCGCACCCGCATCGGGTGACGCCGCGCATTCCAGAAGTTGAAATCGCCGACCACGCTGACACGACGCGCGTTCGGCGCCAGCACCACGAAGCCCACCCCGTCGACGCCGTCGAGCACCATCGGGTGGGCGCCGAGCTTGTCGTAGAGCCGCTCGTGGTTGCCTTCGCCGAGCAGATGCAGGTCGAAATCGGTCAGGATCGGCAGGAAGCGATAGGGGTCCTCGAGGTCGGTGACGTGATCGCCGAACGTCGCCCGCAGCCGATAGCGCTGCGGCCCCGACATGGTCCCGGTGAACAGGCCGGCGTCATGGATCCGTGCAAGCGGTGCCACCTCGCCATTGTCTCCGACGGCCTCGACGCGCGAGGCCTCGGGCAGGAACGCGCGGATCACGGTCCGGCCGTCGACGTCGTGTTGACCGAGATAGCGAAACGGGTCGGCATGCCGACCTTCGATGATCGCAAACGCCTCGGGAGAAAGATGGGTCATGAGGACTCGCTGGCAGGTGCTGGTACGGACAGGACGCGAAGCAGGTTGCCCAGCGCGACGCGTAGCCAGTCCGGCCGGTGAGCGAGGTCATATTCCAGTGCGCCGAGCGCTTTTTCCAGCAGGAAAAAGCTCAGGAGCGCCTCTGCGGTGTGCGGATCGTCAGGCCAAAGGCCCTGGGCGGCCTTGATCTCGCGATAACCTGCCAAGAACGCGGCGCTGGCCTGGTCGCGCCAGTCCGCCAAGGCCGTGGTCAGCTTGCTGTGATCGTCGGGGGCGGCCTGCAGGGCGTGATCGAGCGCAACACGGACCGAGCAGTCGATCGAGCGCAGGAAGCCTGCGATATCTTTCGCCGGCGGCGCCTTGCGGCGACGCTCGGCCAGCGGCTGCTCCTCGTCGCCATCGAAATCAATGATGAAGATGTCATCCTTGACGATCAGGATCTGGCCGAGATGAAAATCGCCATGCAGGCGGATATCGCAGCCGCCGACGTGGTGCGGGATCAGATGGCTCAGCCGCTCGGACAATTCGCCGCGCCTGGCGAGCACCTGATCGATGAGGCCGCGTTCCGGGTCCTTGAAGTGGTCGCGCCGCTCGMTCAGTCGGGCAAGGACCCGGTTGGCCTGGGCGCGAAGCCGGTCGATCCAATGATCGAGGCTGTCGGCTGTGGTCGGCTCGGGGGCAAAATCGGCGATGTCGTTGCGGGATGCCAGGGCCGCATGCAACTCGCCGACCCGTCGGCCCGCCTGAGTCATATAGCGCAGATAGGGGGAGCGCTCCTCGTTCTGCCGCTCGTCGCCTTGGGCGGTGAACACCCGCTGGTCGTCGATGTAGCGATCGAGATAGGCCAAGGTGACGGTCCAGCCGTCGCCCTGGTTCTCGATGAAGCCATGAACRCTGCCGATCGTGCGGCGCTCGTCGTCCTGGATGAACTCGACGCTGCCGAGCAATGGCGGCACGTTGGCGAAGCCGACAGTCTCGGTCAGGAAATGGCCGACGTCGATCTCKGGGTGAACGCCTGCCTCGAGTTCACGGTGGATCTTGATGAAGTAGTCGTTGTTGACGACSGCCTTGCTGCTGCAGCGRTCGGTCTCGATGATGCGAACCTGCTCGGACTCGCTGATCGGCCGGTCGGGRAATTTCGAGGTCGGACGAAATTCGAGGCGCAGCCCGTCTTCCTCCACGGTCAGCGACTGCCGGAGATTGCGCAGCAGCAGAGCGAGAAAGATCGGGCTGGTCGCGGCATCCAGTACGGTGCCTTCACGCGCGCCCTGGCGCACGGCGGCAAACGCCTGCGGATTGTAGCGCTCGCGATCGAAGCGAACCCAGTCGATCCACATCGGCAGCAGATAGCGCAGMTCGTCSTTGCGTTCAGCGGCCTTGAAGAAGATCAGCCAGGGGCGGTTGTCGCCGATGTCACAGAACGGAATGGCGGATGTCAGCGTCGGGTGGATCGCATCGGCCGACCGTTCCGGATACCAACGCGTGCGCGCCAGATGTCCGGGCAGCACRTCRCGTTCGAACAGGCTCCGCGTGCGCGCCAGCGARACCCAGGTCGACCCGACGGGAACCACCAGCGTCTCGAACTCCGGCACGGCGCGCTGGACCACCGGTTCGGACTTCTCCCGCTCGCGCAGYTGAAACCAGTAGAATCCGTACGGCGCCAGCGTGATCATATAAGGCAGCTCGCCGATCGCGGGRAAACGCGACCGGCCCAGCATTTCGATCGGCACSCGGTCCTTGAAGGCCGAGAGGTCGAGCTCCGTCGCCTGCGCCGACCGCGACAGATTGGCGACGCAGAGAATGACTTCGTCCTTGTATTGCCGGACATAGGCCAGCACGGAGCGGTTGGCCGGGCGGATGAAGCTCATGGTGCCRCGGCCAAAGGCGGGCGTCGATTTGCGCACCGAGATCAGCTTCTTGGTCGCATTCAACAGCGACGACAGGCTGCGCGACTGCGCCTCGACATTGACGGCCTCGTAGCCGTAGACCGGATCCATGATCATCGGCGCATACAGCCGGGCCGGGTCGGCGCGCGAGAAGCCGCCATTGCGGTCCGGCGTCCACTGCATCGGCGTGCGCACGCCGTTGCGGTCGCCGAGATAGATGTTGTCGCCCATGCCGATCTCGTCGCCGTAATAGATGATCGGCGTGCCCGGGAASGACATCAGCAGCGAGTTCATCAGCTCGATCTTGCGCCGGTCATTGTCCATCAGCGGCGCGAGGCGCCGGCGGATGCCGACATTGATGCGCGCGCGCGGATCGTTGGCATAGGTCGACCACAGATAATCGCGCTCGACGTCGGTGACCATTTCCAAGGTCAGTTCGTCATGGTTGCGCAGGAACAGCGCCCATTGRCAGGTCGCGGGAATATCCGGCGTCTGGCGCAGGATGTCGGTGATCGGGAAGCGGTCCTCCTGCGCGATGGCCATGTAGATGCGCGGCATCAGCGGGAAGTGGTAGGCCATGTGGCATTCGTCGCCWTGGCCGAAATATTCCTGCACATCCTCCGGCCATTGATTGGCTTCCGCCAGCAGCAGCTTGTCCTTGGCATAGTTGTCGAGCTCGACGCGCAGACGCTTGATGATCGCATGCGTCTCGGGGAGGTTCTCGTTGTTGGTGCCGTCACGCTCGCAGAGATAGGGGATCGCGTCGAGCCGGAAGCCATCGACCCCGGCATCGAGCCAGCGCTTCATCACCTGGATGATCGCGCTCACCACTCGCGGATTGTCGAAATTCAGATCCGGCTGGTGCGAGAAGAAGCGATGCCAGTAGAACTGGCCGGCTTCGGGRTCCCAGGTCCAGTTCGACTTCTCGGTGTCGGTGAAGATGATCCGTGTGCCCAGATATTTCTGGTCGGTRTCGCTCCAGACATACCAGTTGCGGGCGCTGGATCCCGGCGGGCTGCGCCGGGCGCGCTTGAACCAATGGTGCTGGTCGGATGTGTGATTGACGACGAGCTCGGTGATGACGCGCAAACCCCGGCGCTGGGCCTCCTGGATGAAGCGCTTGAAGTCCTTCATCGTGCCGAAATCTGGATTGATGCTGCCGTAATCGGCGATGTCATAGCCGTCGTCGCGCCCAGGGGAGGGATAGAACGGCAGCAGCCACAACGCGGTGACCCCGAGATCCTGGAGATAATCCAGCTTTTCGGTCAGGCCGACAAAATCGCCGATGCCGTCATTGTTGCTGTCGGCGAACGCCTTGACATGCAGCTGGTAGATGATCGCGTCCTTGTACCAAAGGCCGTCGCCATCGGTCGCGGTCTGGAGGTTGGGAGCGTCCAGGGATGACATCAGGTTCATGAAGCCCTCGCCTAGGAGAGAGGATGACGAATCGGCTGCGATTCGGRGGGCCGATGACCCTGACCGAAGCGGCTCTCCTCAAAAGAGGGCAGAATAGGGGACAAAGCGTCGCGAGGGATGACGCTTTCGGACGGGKGCGCAAATTTGTTCACGGTGATGCCATTGACAAGAAATCGTCGTCCCGGTTCGCTAGGCCCCGARACAACCTCCTTACAAAGCGGCAAGCCTCGTTTGGTTCCCGAAGGAACGACGGCAGACGCGCTGCGTTAGGGGCTTATCCTCTTGCCGTCCCACAACAATTTCACGACGTACGGTCTCCTTACGTCCAGATCGCGTGCCGAATGGATCTCTTCAGCCAAGCTCATAGTCTCGGAATCCTGACAGAATTCTACGACGGTCAGGGGCAGCGCCGCGTCACCGATGAAGCGGCGCTCAAAATCATCGTCGAGGCCTTCCCSAGGCCGACGCCGCACCGACTCCTGAACGACGCCGTGGTGATTCGGGCGGGGCAGCCCGCGCGCAGCCGCCTCAACGAGGCGGCCCAGCTGCCGGTCAGATGGACGATCAAGCGTGGCGATGTCGAGGCCGCCAGCGGCGAGACGCAGGATGGGCTGCTTGAATGGCCGGCCGACCTTGCGGTGGGCAGCTATCGCGTCCAGCTGACCGATGCGTCCTCGTGTCGCGAGGACTTGCCGCTTTTGGTCGCGCCCGGCCARGCATTCTCGGGCGATTTCGATCGTGTCTGGCTGCTGGCGGTGCAGCTTTACGGCATCCGCTCCCGGCGCAATTGGGGCATGGGCGATTTCACCGATCTCGCGCATCTGATCGAGCTCTGCGCCAAACTGGGCGCTGACGGCGTCGGTCTCAAYCCGCTGCATGCGTTGTTCGACGACCGGTCGGGCGATTTCAGCCCTTATGCGCCGAACAGCCGGCTGTTCCTCAACGCGCTTTATGTCGATGTCGAGCAGGCGCCCGGGTTCCGGAACGGSCCGGACAGCAMGACGCTGGAGGCGCTGCGRCAGASYGAGYTGGTCGACTACAAGGGCGTGGCGGCGTTGAAATGGCCGGCCTTGCGCGCCGCCTTCGACCGATTCCTGGCCGCACCCGACAGCGCTGACGCGGCGGAGTTCAAGGCCTATCGCGCCGAGCGTGGCGATCTGCTGGCGCGGTTCACCTGTTTCGAGGTGTTGCGGCACCGGTTCCAGCAGCCCTGGTGGGAATGGCCGGAGGAATGGCGGCAACCTGACGCAGCACGCTGCGCGGCGCTGCTCAATGGTCCGGATCGCCGCGAGGCCGATTTCGTCGCCTATGTCCAATGGCTGGCCGAGCGGCAGCTGCGCCATTGCAAGGATCTCGCGCACCGGCTGGGCATGAAGGTCGGGCTCTATCTCGATGTCGCGGTCGGCGTTCAGTCCGACGGCTTCGATGCCTGGAACGAGCAGGGCGCGATTTCACGGACCTTGTCGGTCGGCGCGCCGCCCGATCCGTTGAATACGGTCGGGCAGAACTGGGGCCTGGCGGGTTTCAACGCCCCGGGCCTGGAATTGAAGAACTTCGAGCCGTTCCGGGAGATGGTGCGGGCGTCAATGCGGCATGCCGGGGCGATCCGGCTGGACCATGTGCTCGGCCTGAAGCGGCTCTATCTGGTGCCGCACGGATTTCCGGCCAAGCAGGGCGCCTACGTCCAGATGCCGTTCGAGGCACTGCTCGCCGCCACAGCGATCGAAAGCGTGGCCAACCAATGCGTCGTCATCGGCGAGGACCTCGGCACCGTTCCCGAAGGTTTTCGCGAGCAGATGGCCGATTGGGGTCTGTGGTCCTACAAGGTGATGATCTTCGAGCGCGACGACAATGGGCGCTTCCGCGACGTCGATTATTACCCGCCGAATGCSCTGGTGACGCTGAACACGCACGACCTCTCGACCTATGCCGGCTGGCGCTCGTTCGGTGATCTCCGGACCAAGCGCGGCTTGGGCATCGATCCCGGCGAGAGCGACGAGGATCGCTGGCGCGCCCTCGGCTATTGGGACGAGGTGCTGCGCGACAATGGCATTGCAGCCAATGACGTCCATTCCGCGATCAGGTTTCTGTCGCGAACGCGCTCGCGGCTGCTGGCGATCTCGCTCGAGGACCTGCTCGAGGTCGTCGACCAGCCCAACATTCCCGGTACCATCGACGAGCATCCGAACTGGCGCCGCAAGATGCCGGTCGCCATCGAGGAYATCGCCGCGACGGCGGGCATTGATGCCTTGAAATCCGCGACCGCCGAACGGATCAGCGCGGCCCGCGTTTAGAGAACGGGATATCGGGCGGGGGCATGTGCATGCGGATGTGGAATGCCCTGCAGGATCGAAGATTATGCGCTGATCGGCGATTGTGAGACGGCTGCGCTTGTCAGCCGCAATGGCTCGATCGATTGGCTGTGCTGGCCGGCGTTCGATTCGGACGCGTGTTTCGCGGCTCTTCTCGGCGATCGCGGCCATGGCCGTTGGCTGATCGAACCGCGGGACGCGGTCCGCGCGGTGTCGCGCCGCTATCGTGGCGACAGCCTCATCCTCGAAACCCGCTTCGAGACCCCGGCTGGCATCGTCGAACTGATCGACTTCATGCCGCCGCGCGGCAGCGCCTCCGACGTCGTCCGTCTGGTTCGCGGTGTGTCCGGACGGGTCGCGATGCGGATGGACCTGATCATCCGTTTCGGGTTTGGTGTCGAGATCCCCTGGGTCCGGCGGACCGAGGACCGCTCCGCGCTGTTCGCGGTGTGCGGACCTGACATGGCCGTGCTGCATACGCCGGTCGAGACGCGCGGCGAGAGCATGACGACGGTCGCCGAATTCGAGGTCACGGCCGGCGACACCATTCCCTTCGTGCTGACCTATGGCCCGTCGCATCTGCCGCCGCCCAAGGCGATCGACCCCGAACAGGCCCTTGCCGACACCGAGGCCTTCTGGACCGACTGGTCGAGCCGTTGCAGCTACCGCGGCGACCATCGTGACCTCGTGATGCGCTCGCTGATCACGCTGAAGGCCCTGACTTATGCCCCAACGGGGGGCATCGTTGCTGCGCCGACGACGTCCTTGCCGGAGAAGCTCGGCGGCAGGCGCAATTGGGACTATCGCTTCTGCTGGCTGCGCGACGCCACGTTCACGCTGCTGGCGCTGATGAACTCGGGCTATACCGAGGAAGCACTGGCCTGGCACAATTGGCTGCTGCGCGCGGCCGCCGGCGCTCCCGCCCATATGCAGATCATGTATGGCATCATGGGGCAGCGGCGGCTGACGGAATGGCAGGCCGAATGGCTGCCCGGCTATGAAGGCTCGCKGCCGGTCCGGATCGGCAATGCCGCCCATGCGCAGCTTCAGCTCGACGTCTATGGCGAGCTCATCGATGCGTTTCATCAGGCGCGCATGACCAAGCTGCGGCTGCAGGATGGCACCTGGGCGCTCGAATGCGCCGTGCTCGACCATCTCACCGACGTCTGGGATCAACCCGATCACGGCATCTGGGAGCGTCGTGGCGATGGCCGGCACTACGTYTTCTCGAAGGTGATGACCTGGGTGGCGTTCGACCGCGCGATCAAGAGCGCCGAGCGGTTCCAGCTGAACGCGCCGCTCGAACGCTGGCAACGGCTGCGCGACACGATTCATCGCGATGTCTGCGACAAGGGCTACGACGCCGGTGTCGGCAGCTTCGTCGATTCCTACGGATCGCAACTGCTCGATGCGAGCCTGCTGCTGTTGCCCGCGGTCGGCTTCCTGCCATGCTCCGATCCGCGCATCCGCAACACCATCGCAGCGATCGAGCGGCACCTGATCCGCGACGGGCTGGTGATGCGGCACGATCCGCGCGAGGCCCCGTCGGATGAGCAGCAGCCGATCGAAGGCGCGTTCCTCGCTTGCACGCTATGGCTCGCCGATGCGCATGTGCTCGCCGGTGACATCGCGAAGGCGGAGACGCTGTTCCAGCGGGTGGTCGACATCGCCAATGACGTCGGCCTGCTCGCGGAGGAGTACGACACGCAGGCGCGCCGGCAGACCGGCAACTTCCCCCAGGCGCTGACGCATATCGCGCTGATCAACACGGCGCAGAATCTGAGCGGCGCCAAGAAGGCCGAACACAAGCCGGCCAAGCAGCGGTCGGAGGCCTGACGCGGGGTCGCGCGCTAATCTTGCACGTTCTCCGCCACGATCATCTCCATCGCATTGGCGAAGCCTTCGTCCTGGTTGGAGGTGGTGACCCGCGTGGCGTGGCTCTTGACCTCGTCGCTGGCATTGCCCATCGCAATCGACAGCCCGCTGACCTCGAACATCGCGACGTCATTGTGCATATCGCCGATGGTGGCGACCTGGCTGAGCGGTATGCCGAGCCGCGCAGCCATGGCGGTGACGAAGGTGCCCTTGTTGCGGCCCGGCGGGGTAATATCGAGATAATAGCTCTGCGAGCGCACGGCGGTTGCTTCGGTCCCCAACAGCTCCCGCATCTCGCCTTCGCAGCGGGCGAGCAGGTCGAAATCGCGGCTCGAACCGACGATCTTGCAGGCCTTGGCCAAATACGGCGAGAAGTCGCTGGTGATGGTCGGATCTGCCCGGATGGCGCGCTGCTCGTTCGGCACGTAATCGCCGGCCGCGTTGCGCGTCAGCCAGGCATCGCTGGTGAACACCCAGATATCGATGCCGCGCTGCTGGAGCAGATCGACGCAGCGCGCGGCGGCCCCGGCGGGAATCAGGCTCTGTTCGAGCGGACGCATCGCGGGATCGATGATCGAACTGCCGTTGAACGGMCCGACCGGCAGGTCGATCTGCAAGGGCGCGATCAGAAAACCCATGCCGATGGCCGGACGGCTGGAGGTGATCGTGAAGGCGATGCCGGCCTCGCGCAACTGCCGGGCTGCCTTGGCCGCGCGTTCGGTCAGAACCTTGTCCTTGGTCAATAGCGTGCCGTCGACGTCGGACACGACGAGAGCGATGCGGGTCATGAGCCGTTCCATTCGCAGTCAGGGCGGTCCTGACCGATGTGAAGCTGTTGCAGGATATCGTCGACGATGGTCTCGACCGGCGCGTCGACCGAGACCGTGACAGGATGCTCGTCGACGCCCGGTGGTTCCAGCGTCGCGAATTGGCTGTCGAGCAGGCCGGTCGGCATGAAATGCCCTTTGCGGTGGCCCATCCTGTCGCCGATCAGCTCCCGATCCCCTTCGAGATAGACCAGCCGGACGT
>BFBZ01000616.1_pt1 | contig 31155 bp, 26 predicted proteins | sample 1888401 | NCBI WGS metagenome assembly BFBZ01 (sample SAMD00112614, study PRJDB3348) | symbiont metagenome | host: Chara braunii
ATTTGCGGCACCGACCTGCACATTGCCGACTGGACCGGTGGCTACGAAGCGATGACCAGCGCCATGCCGGTGACGCTTGGCCATGAATTCGCCGGCCGCGTCGTCGACGGCGCCGGGATCCCACGGGGCCAGCCCGTCGTCGTGCGTCCTTCGGTCGTCTGCGGCGCCTGTTCGTCCTGCCACGCCGGCCGCTCCGAGCGTTGCACCGGCCGCACCGGTATCGGCATTCGGCGTGACGGCGGTTTTGCCGCGCGCGTGGCCGTGCCGGCGATCAACTGCATTGCCGTGCCCGACGGCCTCGATGCCGAGATCGCCGCCCTGACCGAACCGATGACGGTCGCCGCCGAAGCCGCCGACCGCGCCATGATCCGGCCGGGCGCGCGCGTCCTGATCCTCGGACCCGGCCCGATCGGGCTCGGTGTGGCGCTGTTCGTCGAGGCCGCAGGCGCGACCGACATCGTGCTGGCCGGCCGCGACGACGCGGCGCGCTTCGCCTGCGCCCACGCGCTCGGCTTTTCGGCGACCGTCGATGTCGGCGATCGCCCCTTGGCCGAGGCGTTGCGCGACAACGGCCAGGGCCAAGCCTTCGATGTGGTGATCGAGGCGACCGGCGTGGCGGCCCTGATCCCACAGGCGCTCGGCGTGCTCGACCAGGACGGCATCCTGGTGGTCGTCGGCATTCATTCCCGGCCGGCCTCGCTCGATCTGACCAAGCTGGTGCGCGCCGGCCAGACCATTCGCGGCTCCTACCGCGCGCCGATCGCCACCTGGGCCCGCGTCATCGCGCGGCTCTCCGCCGAACCTGAGCGCTACCGCAAGCTGATCACCCACCGGCTGCCCTTGGCCGAGGTTTCGCGCGGCTTTGCCGCCATGCGCGACCGGTCCGGCGTCAAGGTCATGATCGACCCGCAAACGGACGCCATCCGCTCATGAACCTTACAGGCACGGCCTTCCTGGCGCTCTGGAACGGTGTCGCATCCGGCCACATCGAGGCCTATCAGGCGTGGCATGGCATCGAGCACGTGCCCGAGCGCCTGACCGTGCCGGGCATCCTCGCCGCCTGGCGGTACCAGGCCGATGACGGCGACGAGCCCGGCTTCTTCACCCTCTATGATCTTGCTTCCGTCGACGTGTTGCAAAGCCCAGCCTACCAGCGGCTGATCAACCAGCCGAGTCTGGAAAGCACCAGGATGCGGCCGCACCTGACGCATTTCACCCGCATCGTCTGCCGCATCGCGACCCGGCAGCCGTCGCCCGATGCCGCCTTCCTCGTGCCGCTTGTCACGGAGCGGGACGATGGACCTTCGGCCGGAATCGGCCGCGCGGTGCAGCACGGCATCATTGCCGCCGATGCTCCGGGCCATCCGCTCGCGCGTCCGGTCCCCTGCACGGGGTCGGTCCTGCTCGTCGATGCCGACGATCCAGCATTGCTTCAGGCCGAGGTCGCACATCTTGGTGTCGCGGATGCGGCTTCAACCCGCGCCTTCCGCTTGATCGGGACTTTCCGGACTTGATAATTGGTGATCACCACAATTGGCGAAGAGTTGATAGACGGAAAAAAATTCTTAGTACATTTGTCAAATTTTTTGGCTGGATTATGTAAAATATTGTATAAATAAATATTTATTAAGTAATTTATATCAATAAATTTAATTAAAATGCAGAAAACAATTTATTTAAGTAAATTTATGTCAAAATTAATCTTCTTAATGTATTCCGGAATCACGGATTTTATCAAGAATTTTTCTGCATCGTGATAATAAGGAGAGCGAATATTGAGACTTGGTCTGGGCTCGCCATTTGCCCAATCAACAAATTTGCCTCCCTCTTTGCGCTTGCCCCTTTCAAATAATTCTCGGTATCTGCGAGGGGCGACGCCACAAAAATGCTCAAATTGAGCTGAAGGGAAACTACCAAATTTTCCTCGATCATTTCCTTCAACTACAATCGAGTCACTGTGGAGGTCGAGAACTAGGCTCTTAGGATACGGTTCCAAAAAGACTACTTTTTTTAGGCCAGCGGCAACTATGTGCTTGGCGCACATGTGGCAGGGAAAGGTCGTGCAAAATAATGTTCCACCATTCACGGAGCGCCCCAATCTCGCAGCATCAACGATAGCTGACATTTCCGCATGGACTATCCGACCATACTCAAGGGCATCCATAAACTGGGAGTCCTCCACCAGTTCAGCACCATTTTTTGCTTTGAATTTTATAAGCTCAAATATTTCAGATAAAATCTCAGATTTTCTACGATCGTTCGAATCGTGTTTTCTCACGTATTCGCGATCGTCTACGTCGTCGTCGCACCAATAAGTACCGCCGCCGCCTTTGGGTACTTCGTTCGCTCCCATAGTAATGACTTCTCCATCTTCGGAGAATATTGCGGCTCCCACTTGTCTGGACAGGTCTAGAGTTCTTAGGGCAGCTGCTTTCGCGACAAACATGCCATATTCTGATTTTGTTGGAGATATCCTGTTAGACCCAAATACGAGATCGCAAAATCGTTTTATTTGATCCCCGCGCGCCGGGATTTGGGCGTCCAGATTGATAATAAAATCCGCATCATGAAAAATTTTTAGTACCTTTTGGCCGTGAGAGTTGCCATGTTCATTTTGATCTATCTGGATTACATCTTCCGCTTTTGATCGAAAATTATCCATGTTCGCAGAATTACTGGTGTTCGCGAATCTATGGGAAAGAAAATCAACTCTTGCGCCTCGGCGAGAGTATACGGAAATTTGAAAAAATTGACGACCGTATACCGATCTGAACAGATCGATTTCCTCTTTCCTTTTGAATTGATGAATTAGAAATGCAGTCTTGGAGAAATGATGTTCACCTGAGGATGTGGGTGGTTTTGTTCGCTTTCGGATGAGCCTAGCAATGGTCATCGCTGCCAATACAGAATCGTCAGAAAATTCCTTGCGGAGTTGATTTCCATAGCTGATAAATGAAGTATATCGTTCCGCTTCAGGATTATGAGCGAGTTTGACAGTGGGCTTAATAAATCGAGATAGTGGTATGAATAAGTCAGTAACTTTTATCTCAACAACTTTATACCCGAGGCGAATGAGATTTATCTTAAAATCATCAATGCACGCTGGAACGTCGGTTCCGATGGGCGCAACAAATCCAAAAAACAATTCAGGGCGAGAAATTTCCGGAAAAACTGCAACCATTTTGTTCACTGGTCGTTAGCGGTTGTGATACTTAAATGATGATTCTAGAGGAGCAATTCGCATGTCAAGGTCCAAATCAAAAACGCTTTCGCGCCAGGACATTGAAAGTGCAATTGAAAAGGTCGTTCAGGATCAAGAGACGTATTATGCGACTTGGTTCAGTAGCTGGTCTGAGCGAGTTGCGACATCAAGTGAAACAAGCGCGGCAGGCCTAGTGCGCGCACGACGTGAAATGTCCCGCGAGCGCGTCAAGGCAGCTTGATTAACGGAAGTTCCACACCGCCTGCGGTGCGGTGGTGCCTGTGGTCGCGATTCGCGTCGCGACGTATTCTTTGCTTGGCGAAAAGATGACCGCGGATTATCGAACATACCTATGCGCCTTCGTCGGTTAGGTTGAGGCGCAATCGTTTGTTTATGGCCGGCTCGATAGTTATCTGAGCCGGAAGGACTGGATCAAGCGCCATCATAGTGTCCGACGTCGGACAAAATAGTATTCCTCCAGCCCTCACTGCACCGGGTCACCTACGAGGTGCGGCTGCTAGCTTCGGCTTGACCTTGCGGGGCTGGCGGCGCTGGACAGCCGCCACCGATTCATGATGGTGCGAGCCTGAGCAAGGCGTGGGAGCATGACATGAACCAGGACATCATCGAGCGGCTGGCCATCCGCGACCTCGTGCAGAACTGGGCCCTGTGGCGCGATGCCGGCGACTGGGACCGGTTCGCCACCTGCTGGCATCCGGAGGCCCGCATGGCCGCCACCTGGTATCAGGGGCTGGCGCATGATTTCATCAAGGTCAGCCGTGAGGGCTGGGCCAAGGGCGTCAGCATCCTGCATTTTCTCGGCGGCACCGCGATCGACCTTCAGGGCCATCGCGCGATTGCCCAGACCAAGATGACCATTTCCCAGCGCGGCATGGTCCATGGTGTCTTGTGCGATGTCGTCTGCACCGGCCGCTTCCACGATTTCGTCGAGAAGCGCGACGGCGAATGGCGGGTGCTGTTCCGCCAGCCGATCTATGAAAAGGACCGGCTCGATCCAGTCTTGCCGGATGCCCGGTTGACGCTCGATGCCGAGCTGCTCGGCCAGTTCCCCGAGGGCTACCGGCACCTCGCCTATATCCAGACCCAGATCGGCTATACCGTGAAGCGCGACATGCCGGGTTTGCGCGGTCCCGAGGTCGAGGCGCTCTATCGGCGCGGCCGGGAATGGCTTGACGGGCGCCTGGCGGAGCCGTGGTGACACGGTCCTGGGAGCCTTTCGCAACGCGGTGAGATCGGGCGAGCGCGGTATATTTGGCGGGAGGCGCTGAAACAGCGTTGCAGTCCGGTTGGCCGTCCTTCGAGGCTCGCAAGAGCTCGCGCCTCAGGATGAGGAGCGTAGGGAATTGCGGTCATGGCGATCTCGCATGCGCGACGCGCTCAACACTTCATGAACAACGTTGCTGCCGTTCACTACTTTCCTCATCCTGAGGTGCAAGCTCTTGCGAGCCTCGAAGGACGGCTTTTCGATATGCAGGGATATTCTGACTATTCGGAAAAGAATATTGCTCAAGTTACGAATATTCGATTGTGAAGGACACACCATGTCGATGACCATGCCGCCCGAAGGCGGGCTGAATTTCCTCGACGCGCCCGCGGCGCCCGACCTCACGGCGCTGTCTGCCCGCTTCGCCGTTCTCGGCGCGCCCTGGGGCGTGCCTTACGGCATGCGTGGCATTGCCGGCGGCAATAGCGACGCGCCACGCGCCGTGCGGGCGAGGTCGCATCGCCACGGCAGCTTCGCCGGCCATCACGACTTCGACCTCGACGCGCCGCTGTTTTCGGCCCTCCAGGCCGGGTTGGTCGACTGTGGCGATGTCGCCGGCGATCACCGCGATATCGCGGCGAATGGCCGCCGCGTGACCGAGGCGGTACGCCTGATCGCCAGCCGCGATGCCCTGCCGATCGTCATCGGCGGCGACGATTCGGTGCCGGCCTTGGTGGCCGCCGGGCTCGACGGCCGCGGCCCGCTGCATGTCGTCCAGGTCGATGCCCATCTGGATTTTCGTGACGAGGTCAACGGCGAGAGACACGGCTATTCGAGCCCCATGCGGCGGATGTCCGAAATGCCCTGGGTCGAGCGCATCATCCATGTCGGCCAGCGCGGCATCGGCAGCGCGCGGCCGCAAGACGTCGCCGACAGCCTGGCCGCCGGCAACCGGATCGTCACGGCGCGACAGGTCGCCCGCGACGGCATTGGTGTGGCATTGGCCCATGTCCCCGAAGGCGCCAGGGTCTTCATCTCCTTCGACTGCGACGGGCTCGACCCGTCGGTCATGCCGGGCACCGGCTCGCCCTTGCCCGGCGGGCTGGGCTTCTACGACGCGGTCGACCTGTTCACTGGTCTCGCCCGCCGGGGCGTCATCGCCGGCGTCGCTTTCGCCGAGCACAACCCTTCGCTCGACGTCAACGCCATCACCAGCCTCGGCATCACCAGGCTGATCGTCAATCTGGTCGGCACGATCCTGCGCCGCGGCTGAGCGCTGTTCAGGCGGGGTGAACGGTGCGGTTCGGCTTCAGCTCGATGCGGGCAGTGAGGCCGCGCGGCGCATGGTCGGCGAGCACCAGCCGGCCGCCATGGCCTTCGGCGATGGCGCGCGCGATCGTCAGGCCGAGACCGAAACCGGAATCGCTGTTGAGCGTGCGGGCGGCATCGCCACGGGCGAAGGGTTCCAGCATCTGGTCGCATTCGCCGGCTGGAATGCCCGGCCCGTCGTCCTCGACCTCGATGGCGGCGAGGCCATCGGGTTCGACCTTGAGGCGCATGCGCGCGGCGCCGGCATATTTCAGCGCGTTCTCGACCAGGTTGGTCACCGCACGCTGGATCTCGCTCGGCCGGATGTCGATACGCAACCGCTCGGGGCCGTCATAGGGCACGTTGACGCCCATGTCGGAATACTGGTCGCGGATCGCCATCAGGATGCTCGGCAATTCGGTCGGCGTCAGCGCTTCGCCGCCGCGGCCGTCGCGCAGATAGCTGAGCGTGCCGCGCACCAGCGTCTCCATCTGGTCGAGATCGGTCAGCATGCCGGACTTCTGGCTCTGGTCGTCCATGAACTCGGCGCGCAGTCGAAGCCGGGTGATCGGCGTGCGCAGGTCATGGCTGACGGCAGCCAGCATGCGGGTGCGCTCGGCCACGAATTTGGAAATGCGCGCCTGCATCTGGTTCATCGCATGCGCCAGCTGCCGCACCTCCTGCGGCCCGCGTTCGGGCAGGGCGACGGCAATGTCGTCGGCGGAATAGCGCCGTGCCGCTTCGGCGATCTCGTTCAGGGGACGGGTCAGCGCCTTGGCCGCCCATAAGCTCAGGAGCACCAGGCTGATGCCGAGAAAGACCAGGGTCGACAGGCCTGGCCCGAACAGCTGCGCCCGCGAGGAGCGCGGCAAGGTAACCCGGAAGGTGTCGCCATCGCGCAGGCGCACCAGCAACTCCTCGGCAGCGTCAGCGCGCGGTTCGGCCATCGGACCGAGCGGCCAGACCGTGGCGCCGGGCAGCGCCCGCAGCCGGCGGAAGCTGCGTTGCAGCGGTTCCGGCTCGCCTGGCGGGACCGTCGTCATGTCGCGGATGACCGTCACATCGGTCCGGGCGCCGGCGAGATTGGCCAGCAGCCGGTCGCGCTCGGTCATCGGCGTCGCGTCGATCAGGGCCAGCAAGGCCGAGGCGCGGCCGGCAAGCTCGGCCGGATGGCGCGGCTTGAGGTCGCTGTTCGACAGGGCGAATGCGATGGTGGCGATGAGGTGGAAGATCGCCACCGCGCCGATCACCAGCGCGGCGATCTGCACGGTGATCCCTCGGGGTCTGAGGTCGAAGCCGAGACGCATCAGCCGACATCCACTTGCGGGGTGAACTGATAGCCGGACGAACGCACCGTCACGATGATGCTCGGTTCGTCGGCTCCGAGCCGGATCTTGCTGCGCAGCCGGCTGACCAGGATGTCGACGCTGCGCTCATAGGGGCCGACCGCGCGGCCCTGGGTCAGGTCGACGATCTGCTCGCGGCTGAGGGTTCGGCCCGGCCTTTCGCAGAAGACGTTGAGAAGGTCGAATTCGGCGCTGGTAACGGCGATCCGCGCGCCGGTCGCGTCCGTCAGGGTCCGCTGCACCGTGTCGATGGTCCAGCCGAGAAAGCGATAATTGCGCGGCCCCTGCGGACGCGCCGCGACAGAGCCCTCGGTGGTGCGGCGAAGCACCGCCCGGATACGCGCCAGCAACTCGCGTGGATTGAACGGCTTGGCGACATAGTCGTCGGCACCGATCTCCAGCCCGACGATGCGGTCGAGGTCTTCGCTCCGGGCCGACAGCATGATGATCGGAATGGCGCTGGCCGCCCGCGCCCTGCGACACAGGCTGAGCCCGTCTTCGCCGGGCAGCATGATGTCGAGGATCAAGAGGTCGAAGCGATTGTCGGCGAGCAGTCGATCGAAATCCCGCCCGTCCGGTGCGACAGTCACCCGGAAGCTGTTGGTGCGCAGGTAGCGCGTCAGAAGCTTGCTGATCTCGTTGTCGTCTTCGACGATCAGAATGTGCGGCTGAGTGGACATGGCTGTCTTATCGCGCAGTGAATTGGTCCTTGGGACAAATTTCTTGTTTCCGGTTGTTTCCATTCGAGACGAGGAGAAAACCGGAAACATATGCGGAAATCATGGTTAGCATTGCTTAACGTGTCGAACCCTTCCCTCTGACTGCTTGTAGCTGCGTATCGGTTCAGGGGAATTGGAGGGTCACATGACCTCGGTATCATCCGCATCATCATTCCAGCATGTGCGTACATCACCGCGCGAGCGGCTGCAAAACGAACTGACGTCCGAGGTGTCCTCGGGCAAGATCGGTTCCGGCGATCAGGACGCCTTGTCGAGCGCGCTCGATTCCATCGACCAGGCGCTGACATCCGAACGTTCGTCCGATACGTCGGGCCAACGCCTGTCGCCGCAGGACATGAAGAAGAAGATCGACGGCCTGATCGACCAACAGACCACCTCGGGTGCGCTCACGGCCGACCAGGCGAACGAACTGAAGCAGGTGTTCCAGAATACCTTCGGCAAGGGTCATCACGGCGGCCACGGTGGCGTCGGCGGTCCGCCCCCCGGCCCGCCGCCGAGCGATCCGTCGAGCCAGAACGACTCCTCGTCGAGCAATGCGACGGCTCAGTCGACCGACGCGACGTCGTCGTCCTCCGACATTTCGAGCCTTGTCCAGGACTTCCTGAAACAGTTGCAGGAAAACCTGTCGAAATCGACGAGCTATGGCGCTGATGGCTCCAAGCCGTCCTCGACGACCATTGCCCTGCTGATCAACCAGACCGCCTGACCGGCACCGGTTCCCGGGCCGGGGCCTCGAGAGCCGAAATGCTCTCCACGCCGCGCCGGCATCACCGATTCGTGAGGGCGCGGGGGTAACGGCTTGCGGCCGGCCGCCGTATGGCATCACATCTCACCGATGTGGAGCCCCAGCATGCTGCCGTGGAACGATCGAGCCGGACGATTATCCGTTCTCAAGCTGATCTTTTTCCTCGGCATCCTGGCGCCCGGCGCCTGGCTCATCGTCCAGGCGGTGACCGGCACGCTGGGGTCCAAGCCGGTGACCGAGGCGATCCACCAGACCGGCGACTGGACGGTGCGGCTCCTGCTGGTGTCGTTGGCCGTTACCCCGTTCCGTTATGCGCTCGACTGGCCGAAGCTGATCGCCATCCGCCGCATGGTCGGGGTCGCGGCGCTCGCCTATGTGGTCATCCACCTCGGGCTCTACGTCGTCGACCAGGGCTACGATCTGGTCAAGGTGACCAGTGAAATCGTCAGGCGCTTCTATCTCACCATCGGCTTCGTCGCGCTTGTCGGACTGGCTGTCCTCGCCGCGACCTCGACGGACGCCATGATCAAGCGGATCGGTACGGTCAGATGGAACCGGCTGCACCAGCTCGTCTACGGCCTGACCGTGCTGGCGCTCCTGCACTTCTTCCTGCAGAGCAAGATCGACGTGACCGAGCCGAGCCTGATGGCCGGGATGTTCCTATGGCTGATCGGCTTTCGCCTGATGCGGCGTTTCGAGGTCAGGATCGCGCCTTTGCAACTCGTCGGCCTGGCGGTCGGCGCCGCCGTGGCCACGGCTTTGCTGGAAACGCTGTGGTACGCCACCATGACCGGCGTCATGGCCTCGCGCGTGTTCATGGCCAATTTCTCCATCGATATCGGCCTGCGGCCGGCCGCCTGGGTATTGGTCGCGGGCCTCGCGATCGCCTGCGTTAATCTCCTGCGCCGGTTGACCGGCGAGCCGGACCGTGGCCGCGGGCGTGGTCGCCGGGCCCCGGAGCCTGTCGCCAGCGCCGCTGAATGACCATATGACTGTCCGAAACGGAGACCCGCAATGACCCGCACCGCCGAACACGCCCCCCATAGCTTCCCGGTGACCCATACCGACGAGGAGTGGCGCCGCCTGCTGACACCGGAACAATATGCGGTGCTGCGCGGCCACGGCACCGAGCGCCCCGGCAGCTGCGCGTTGAACTACGAGAAACGCGCCGGCACGTTTTCCTGCGTCGGCTGCGGTCAGGACCTGTTCGTTTCGGGCAAGAAGTTCGAAAGCGGCACCGGCTGGCCGAGTTTCGACCGGCCGGTCGAGGGTTCGGTCGAGGAGACGGTCGACCGCAGCTACGGCATGGTGCGCACCGAAGTCCATTGCGCGAATTGCGGTGGCCATCTCGGCCACGTCTTCCCTGACGGCCCGCCGCCGACCGGCCTTCGCTACTGCATCAACGGCGTGGCGATGAACTTCAAGCCGGCCTAGTCGACTTCAGAGGGAGCACTCATCGTCTTGGCCGGGCTTGTCCCGGCCATCCACGAATTCAACTCGGCTTGCCCCAAGAGATGGCCGCGCCGGGCTCGCACCCCTGGCTGCGGCAGGCCCGCGCAACGGGCCCGGACGGAACCATCACGACACCGAAGTGGGGAACCGAGAAGCACAAGTCGTGGGTACCCGGGGCAAGCCCGGGCATGACGATGGGTCGACCTCACGATGTGCTGGGTGGCCGTCATGCCGGCCGAACCCAGCCCGAGCCGAGCGTCCGAACTACCCCGCGGAACGCCCGGTCATGCCTGTCGGCAAAACACCGCTTCCGCCTGGCCGATTCGCATGAGATGTCTCGATAGCTTCTGACGTCTTGCGAGCGATCGAAATGTCCTTGGAAGAACCGGCTGCTCCTCCCACGGCCTTCGACCGCGACCTCGCCCTGATCGACGTCGCCCGCGTCATCGTCACCGCGGCGCTGACCATCGGTTCGGTGCTGCTGACCGCCTTCGGTTTCGTCGAACGCGTCGTCGGCATCGAGACGATCGCCACCGATCGGCGCTATGCGCTGCTGGCGCTGATGCCCGGCGCCGCGGCCCTGGCTTTTCTCGCCAGCGCCCGGTCGCTCGGCGCGATCTATGACGTGACCGTGCCAGCGCGCCAGGTCTCAACGGTGAAGCGAATGCTGCTGCGGGCGGGCGACCTCTCCGGTGCCTATGGCCTGTTCGCGCTGGTCATTTCGACGCTGGTCGGGGTCGCGACGGTCATCGAGGTCGCGCTCTATGTCGATCTGAAGCTGATCGCCGCCTCAGTGATCGCCGGCATCGCGGCCTTTCTCGTCGCCATGTTCAGCCTGCTGACCCGCACTTCGCGCAGCCGCCGCCTGACCGATGTCACGCTGGCCGTGGCGATCATCATGGTGATGCTGCTGGACCTCGTCACCTGAGCGGGGCGGGGCTCGCCCGCCGCGCCGTACCGGCAAGATCTCCTACAGCACCAGCCCGCTGGCGCCGTCGATCAGGTGCATGTGGTTGAGGTCGGCGGCGAGCCGCATCGGTTCGCCGTCGCGCGCTCCGGCATTCGGGTCGACCCGGCCGCAGAGCTGGGTGCCCTCGACGGCGAAATAGACCAGGGTTTCATTGCCCATCGGCTCGATGACGTCGAGCTTGACCTGGAACGGCTCCTTGCCGGCCGCCATATGCGGGTCGGTCTCGGTGATATGTTCGGGCCTCAGCCCCAGCAGCAGCCCGTCCTTGCCGGCGTGCGGCCGGTAGCGCGCAGTCTTGGCCTCGGGGATGGCGAGCGCAATCGTATCGGTCAGCCGCACGCGCAAGGCCCCGCTCGCCTCCTCGATGCGGGCCGGGATGAAGTTCATCGCCGGGGAGCCGATGAAGCCCGCGACGAAGCGCGTCTTGGGCGCGTGATAGAGTTCGTTCGGCGGGCCGATCTGCTCGATCCGGCCGTGGTTCATCACCACCACGCGGTCGGCGAGCGTCATCGCCTCGACCTGGTCGTGGGTGACATAGACGGTGGTGGTGCGCACCTTCAGATGCACCTTCTTGATCTCGGTGCGCATTTGCACCCGGAGCTTGGCATCGAGGTTCGACAGCGGCTCGTCGAACAGGAAGACCTTGGGATGGCGAACGATGGCGCGGCCCATGGCGACGCGCTGGCGCTGGCCGCCCGACAGCGCCTTGGGCTTGCGGTTCAAAAGTTCGGTGATGTCGAGGATGCGCGCGGCCTCGTCGACCCGCTCCTTGATCTCGGCCTTCGGAAAGCGCTTCAGCCTGAGGCCGAAGGACATGTTCTCGGCCACCGTCATATGTGGATAAAGCGCGTAGTTCTGGAACACCATGGCGATGTCCCGGTCCTTCGGCGGCACGTCGTTGACCACGTCGCCGTCAATCGCGATCTCGCCGTCGGAAATCTCCTCGAGCCCGGCGATCATCCGCAAGGTGGTCGATTTTCCGCAACCGGACGGCCCGACCAGCACGACGAATTCATGGTCGGCGATATCGAGATTGATGCCGCGCACAGCCTCCACGTCGTCATAGCGCTTGACGATATTGCTCAGGGTTACGCCTGCCATGTCTTCCTCTTCAGCCCTTGGTCGCGCCGGCGGTGAGACCTGCGATGTAATAGTCCATCAGGAAGGCGTAGATGATCAGCGGCGGGGCTGCGCCGAGCAGAGCGCCGGTCATGATCTGCCCCCAATTGAACACGTCGCCCTTGATCAGCGTGGTGATGATGCCGACCGGCAGCACCAACTGGTCGACCGATGTGGTGAAGGCGAGCGGATAGAGGAACTGCGCCCAGCTGACCGTGAAGGCGAAGATGGTCGCCGCGATGATGCCGGGCAGGGCCACGGGAATGAAGATGCGGGTCAGCGTCTGCAGCCAGCTCGCCCCGTCGATGATCGCCGCCTCGTCCAGCTCCTTCGGGATCGAGGCGAAATAGCCGATCATGATCCAGGTGCAGAACGGTACCGTCAGGGTCGGATAGACCACCAGCAGCACCCACCAGCGGTTCAGGAGCTGGATGCCGGTCCATTCGTGGAACACCGCGAACATCTTGAACAGCGGGATGAACAAGAGCGTGTCCGGCACCAGGTAGGTCAGGAAGACGCCGGTCGCGAGTGTCGCCGAACCCCAGAACCGCATGCGCGACAAGGCGAAGGCGGCGGGAATGGAGATCAGCATGGTGATCGCCACCACGAAGGTCGAGACGAGCGCCGAGTTCTTGGCGAAGGTCAGGAACTGGGTCGAGGACAGAAGGTTGACGTAGTTGTCGAGGGTCGGGTTGAACACCCACCAGGGATTGGTCGCCGCCGAGATCTCGGCGCTGCCCTTCAGCGAGGTGATGAACATGTAGACCGGCGGCACCAGGAAGAAGATGACGAACAGAGTCAGGAAGAAATAGGACCACTTCAGCGCCCAGGCGCGGTCCTTGCTCATGCTGCCATAACCCGTCTTGCGGGTCGGCGCGCCTTTGTCGAGAACGGCTGCGGTCATCAGGCCTCGTTCCCCCGTTTGGTAATGTCGCGCAGGATGAAGATGGCGGCCACCGCCAGGATCGGCACCATGAACAGCGAGACCGAGGCGCCGAGCGGAATGTCGCTGCCCTCGATGCCGATGCGGAACGCCCAGGTGGCGAACAGGTGCGTCTGGTCCAGCGGCCCACCGGCGGTGAGAATGCGGACGATGTCGAAATTGGCGAAGGTGACGATCAGCGAGAACAGCGTGGTGATGGCGATGATGTTGCGCATCATCGGCAGGGTCACGTACCAGATGCGCTGCCACCAGTTGGCGCCGTCGATCGCCGCGGCCTCATAGAGCTGATCCGGCACCGATTTCAGCGCCGCCAGATACATGATCATGAAGAACGGCGCGCCATACCAGATATTGACCAGGATTACCGAGAAGCGCGCCCAATTGGCATTGCCGGTCCAGGGGATCGGCCCGGCGCCGAAAAACGACAGCGTGTAGTTGAAGGCGCTGTAGGAAGGGTCGAACAACCAGAGCCAGGCGAGCGTGCTCATCGCCGGCGGGATCACCCAGGGGATCAGCAGCATGCCGCGCCATTTGCGCTGGCCCTTGGCCGGAATGTTGTGGACGAAATGGGCGACGATGAAGCCGATCAGCGCCTTGAAGATCACCGCGCTGATGGCAAACAGGCAGGATTGCCCGACCACCATCCAGAAGGTTTCGCGGGTGAACAGGAACTGGATATTGCCGAATGGGATATAGCCGCAGATGGCCTCGGGCAGCCATTTGCAATTGCGCATCCAGGCCACGCTGGTCATCGACTTCCTCAAGGTCGACAGGTAGATCGCATAAAAGGCCGGATAGACCACCAGCAGCAGGATCAGCACGATCAGCGGCAGCGCCATGAAAAAGGCGATGGTCGATTTGCGCTGCAGGAATTTACGGAAGCCCGAGGGCCTGGCTTTCGTCCGCGGGCGCGCCGACGTCGGGGGTGAAGAAGACAGGGCCGCGTCAACCATGGGCCGCCTCTCGCTCTGATAAATGAAGGTCACTCTTCCACCGCCGGGCGGCGGGGCCCGGCGGGAGGGTGATCGAAGGGCGCCCGTCGCGGCGTCCCAAGGGGCCGGGCCCCAAAGGCTGGCTCTTCTCGGCTCAGCCGCGCAGGAACCCTTCGACTTCGCTGTCGGCCCAGGCGAGCGTCTTCTCCATCGCCTCGCCTTGCATATGGCGTACGATCATCTTGGTGAGCGTCGCCTGAGCGTAGATCTGCTGGGCGATCTTCGGCGGAGCAGGGGACGCCGCGATCGACAGGATCTGGTGGTTGTGCGGGTTCGGGTAGTGATAGAGCGTGCCCTTGGGCGGCTCGGCCTCGGCCCAGGTCTTGAAGTTCAGGAACTTCTCGAAGGCCGGGATGTCGTAGCCGCCCGAAGCTTCGACGAATTTCTCCGCCGCCGCGGCGGTCGACATGTGCACGAGCACGCTCTTGGCCGCCGCCTTGTTCTGCGAGAAGCTCCAGATGTTCCAGAAATAGGGCAGGAACGGCGCGTAGCGGCCCTTCGGGCCCGACGGGAAGCCGTGATGCCACATCTGGCTCGCCACCTGCGGCGCGTCGCGCTTGGCCACCGCCCAGGCGCTCGGCGGGTTCATCACCATGGCGCCACGGCCGGAGACGATCCACTTGTTGTTGGAGGCGTCGTCCCAGGCCGGCGCATCCGGCGGATAGAATTTCGCCACCCGCGCGCAATAGTCGAGCGCTTGCCGGACCGCGTCGGTCTTCACCGTCAGCTCGCCCTTGGCATCCACCAGCGAGGCGCCGAAAGCCTGGAAGAAGGCTCCTGCCGTGTCGACCGAATCGGTCGTCTCGCCGAGGCCCACGCCGAAGGCGAAACCGGCTTTGCTGCAGGCTTCCGCGGCCTTGGCATAGGCCTCCATGTTCCAGCCGTCGGCCTTGGGGGCGGCGCCCGCCGGATACATCGCCTGAATGTCGATGCCGGCATGCTGCTTCAACAGGTCGATGCGCGACACCGGCCCCTTGACCTGCGAGCCGATGGTGGCGGGCACGCCGAGCCATTTGTCGCCGAGCTTGCCGAGATATTGCACCGTGCCGTTGACCTGGCCGTTCTGGGCGATCAGCTGCGGCATGATGTCGTTGCAGGATTCCAGCTGCTCGGCATGGGCGTGGGGCCACCAGGTCGGCATGGCCAGAATGTCGTGGCCTGATCGCGCCTGGGCTTCGGCCGCGATGGTCAGCAGGTTCTTGTTGCCCTGCGAGGGGATGAAGTCGATGGTGACATCGACCTTCTCCTTGGCGGCCCATTCGTTGACGACGGCACTCGCCGCGGCGTTGGCGCCGGGAACCCAGTGGTCCCACAGGCCGAGCGAAAGCTTGCCGGCGGCATGGGCCCCGCGCACATGCGGAGCGGCCAGGGCAACAGTTGTCAGGGCGGTCGAGGTCGCCAGGAAACGACGCCGGGTGACAGCGTTTTCGTACATTGGGTAGTCCTCCCTCTCGGCACGTACGGGAAGAGCCCGCACGTGGTGCGCGTCCGGCTGTTCATTTTGCGGGTTTCGGGAAGGCATCTCAGTTCAGCGAGTGCGATCACGACCCTCAGCTCAGACGACACTGTCAGTAAACGCTAATTTTCGCCGTCCTCCTAGATGCGAATCCGGCTGGCGAAGAAAGAATTATACGGTTCGCAATTGCACAATCGGCAGGCGCTTGCTGACCGATATCTTGTTTGCGTCGCGGCCGTAACAAAGCCGTCGCGGCGGCCGAATAGCAGCCAATGGCAAGGGGATGATCGGTGCTCGCCGAGGCAGTTCAGTTGTCATGCCGCAATGCAACCGCGCCTGCGGCAGCGCGGTGAGCAGTGACCAAGGATTCACCAGATCAAGACAGCAAGGCTGATACTTTCGTTCGGCGACATCTTCCTGAACAAAAGATTGTGTCAGGTCATCGACATATGCCCAATTTCTGTTCAGACTGGTTCTAACGTGTCGAGTCAGGGAAACACTGGCCGGTCGCGTTGTCGGACGCCGTCCCGCCGCATGACAGCAGGAGCAGGGACAGGCGGATGGCTCAGGAGGAATGAGTGACGCCTACGAATATCGTGGATCCCGATTACTTTCATAAAGTCGTCGACTGCCAATGGGCCTGCCCCGCACACACTCCAGTCCCCGAATACATCCGGCGGATCTCGGCAGGGGACTATACCGGGGCCTATCTGATCAACTGGAAGTCCAACGTTTTTCCAGGCATCCTCGGGCGTACCTGTGACCGGCCCTGCGAGCCGGCTTGCCGGCGCGGCCGGGTCGAGGAGGAGCCGGTCGCGATCTGCCGCCTGAAGCGGGTGGCCGCCGACTATAAGAGTGACATATCGGCCTTTCTGCCCAAGCCAGCCGCCAGCCGCAACGGCCGGCGCATCGCCTGTATCGGCGCCGGTCCGGCATCGTTGACGGTGGCACGCGATCTGGCACCGCTCGGCTACGAGGTCGTGGTGTTCGACCAGGACGCCAAGGCGGGCGGCATGATGCGCTCGCAGATCCCGAAATTCCGCCTGCCCGACAGCGTCATCGACGAGGAGGTCGGCTATGTCATGGCGACCGGCGTCGAATTCCGCGGTGGCCGGCGCATCGACAGCCTGAAACGCGTGCTGGCCGAGAATTTCGATGCTGTCTTCGTCGGCACCGGAGCACCGCGCGGCCGCGACCTCGATCTGCCTGGCCGGCGCGAGGCCGCCGCCCACATTCATATCGGCATCGACTGGCTTTCTTCGGTGTCGTTCGGCCATGTCGAGGCGATCGGCAAGCGCGTCATCGTGCTCGGTGGCGGCAATACCGCGATGGATTGCTGCCGCTCGTCGCGCCGTCTCGGCGGCGTCGACGTCAAGGTCATCGTCCGCTCGGGCTTCGACGAGATGAAGGCTTCCCCCTGGGAGAAGGAGGATGCCATTCACGAGGGCATCCCGATCCTCAACTTCATGGTGCCCAAGGCCTTCACCCATGACAACGGCAAGCTGACCGGCATGCTGTTCGAAAAGGTCAAGGCCGAGCGCGACGACAAGGGCCGGCGCAATCTGGTGCCGACGGGCGAACCCGACGAGCACATCGCCTGCGACGACGTGCTGATCGCGGTCGGCCAGGAGAACACCTTCCCGTGGATCGAACGCGATATCGGCGTGGCCTTCGATCGCTGGGGCATGCCGGTGGTCGACCCGAAGACCTTCCAGTCGAGCCTGCCGAAGGTCTTTTTCGGCGGTGACGCGGCGCTCGGCCCGAAGAACATCATCTGGGCGGTCGCCCATGGTCACGACGCGGCGATCTCGATCGACGCCTTCTGCCGCGACGCCGATGTCGCGATCCGGCCGCCGCCCATGGTGACCCTGATCAGCCAGAAGATGGGCATCCACGAATGGTCCTATGACAACGCGATCGCCAATGACCTGCGCTTCAAGGTGCCGACACTGGAGAGCGCCATCGCGCTCAAGGATATCCGCACCGAGGTCGAGCTCGGCTTCAATCCCAAGCTCGGTTATGCCGAGGCGCAGCGTTGCCTGAATTGCGATGTGCAGACGGTGTTCGAGCCCAAGCTCTGCATCGAATGCGATGCCTGTGTCGATATCTGCCCGATGGACTGCATCACCTTCACCGGCGACGGCGAAGAAGCGGATCTGCGGCTCCGGCTGAACGCGCCGGCCGAGAACCCCGAGCAGGCGATCTATGTCGCCGACGGGCTGAAGACCGGCCGTGTCATGGCCAAGGACGAAGACGTCTGCCTGCATTGCGGCCTATGCGCCGAACGCTGTCCGACCGGTGCCTGGGACATGCAGAAATCGATCATTGAAATGGCACACGCGGGGCATGCATGCCAATCGAGAGCGTGAACGACTTTGTCATCCGCTTCGCCAATGTGAACGGATCGGGCTCGGCCAGCGCCAATCAGCTGTTTGCCCGCGCGATCATGCGCATGGGCGTGCCGATCGCACCGCGCAACATCTTCCCGTCGAACATCCAGGGCCTGCCGACCTGGTACGAGGTGAGGGTGACGGAAGCCGATCACCTGGGCGCGCGCGGCGGCACCGACATGATGGTCGCGATGAACCCGCAGACCTGGGACAAGGATGTCGCGTCGATCGAGGTCGACGGCTACCTGTTCTACGATTCCTCGCGGCCGATCCCGGCCTCCAAGCTGCGCACCGACATCACCATCATCGGCATGCCGCTGACCGACATCGTCAACCGCGAATATTCCGACCCGCGCCAACGCCAGCTGTTCAAGAACATCATCTATGTCGGAGCGCTCGCGGCCCTGCTCGATATCGAGATCGGCGTGGTCGAGACGCTGATCGGCGAGCAGTTCAAGGGCAAGGACAAGCTGATCGCGCCCAACCACAAGGCGCTGCATATCGGCTTCGACTATGCCAGGGCCAATTTCTCCTGCCCGATCGGCCTGCGGGTTCGGCGCGCCGACAAGATCGGCGACCGCATCTTCGTCGAGGGCAATGCCGCCGCCGGCCTCGGCGCGGTCTATGGCGGGGCCACTGTCTGCGCCTGGTATCCGATCACGCCGTCAACCTCGCTGGCCGAGGCCTTCGAACGCTATTGCGTCAGACTGCGCACCGATCCGGAGACGGGCAAGAAGCGCTTTGCCATCGTCCAGGCCGAGGATGAGCTCGCCTCCATCGGCATGGTGGTGGGGGCTGCCTGGAACGGCGCGCGCGCCTTCACCGCGACCTCCGGCCCGGGCATCTCCCTGATGCAGGAATTCCTAGGCCTGGCCTATTTCGCCGAGATCCCGGCGGTGCTGTTCGACGTGCAGCGCGGCGGGCCCTCAACCGGCATGCCGACGCGCACCCAGCAATCCGACATTCTCATCTGCGCCTATGCCGCTCATGGCGATACCAAGCACGTGCTGCTGTTCCCGCGCGACCCGCACGAGGCCTTCACCTTCGGAGCCGAGGCCTTCGATCTCGCCGACCGGCTGCAGACGCCGGTTTTTGTCATGCTCGACCTCGACATCGGCATGAACCAGCATCTCTGTCCGCCCTTCGAATGGGACGACGCCAGGCGGCTCGACCGCGGCAAGGTGATGACCCATGACGAGCTCGAGGCCGGCCGTGATTTCGGCCGCTATCTCGATGTCGACGGCGACGGCATTCCCTACCGCACCTATCCGGGCACCCATCCCTCGCGCGGCTCGTTCTTCACCCGCGGCAGCACGCGCGATCGCTATGCGCGTTACACCGAGGAGGGCGCGCCCTATGTCGACAACATGGAACGCCTGCTGCGCAAGTTCGAGACCGCCAAGGCCCTGATGCCGGCGCCGATCCTGAGCAGGGCCCAGCAGCCGACGCGCATCGGCGTCATCCATTACGGCTCGACCGGCCCGGCCATGGACGAGGCGGTGAAGCTGCTCGGCGCCGACGGCGTGCATGTCGACGCCTTGCGTGTTCGCGGCTTTCCGTTCAGCCATGAGGTGACCGATTTCATCGCCGATCACGAGCAGGTCTTCGTGGTCGAGCAGAACCGCGACGCCCAGTTGCGCACATTGCTGCTGGCGGAATGCGGCATCGACCCGGCCCAGCTCGTCGCGGTGCTGCATTACGACGGCACGCCGATCACCGCCCGCTTCATCCGCCGTGAGATCGCCGCCAAGGCGTCCGTTGTCCGGACCCCGGCCAGGCGCGAGGTGTTGTCATGACCTATCTGGCCAAACCGAAATTCCACCACCCGGCGATCGAGCTCAACGATCTCGGCTTCACCCACCGCGACTATGAGGGCGCGATCTCGACGCTCTGCGCCGGTTGCGGCCACGACTCGATCTCCTCGGCGATCATGCGCGCCTGTTTCGAGTTGAGCCTGCCTCCGCACCGCATCGCCAAGCTGTCGGGCATTGGTTGCTCGTCGAAGACCCCGACCTATTTCCTCGGCCAGTCGCACGGCTTCAACTCGGTGCACGGGCGCATGCCTTCGGTGCTGACCGGCGCCAATCTGGCCAATCGCGACCTGATCTATCTCGGTGTTTCCGGCGACGGCGACAGCGCCTCGATCGGTTTCGGCCAGTTCGCCCATGCCATCCGGCGCGCGGTCAACATGGTCTATATCGTCGAAAACAACGGCGTCTACGGCCTGACCAAGGGCCAGTTTTCGGCGACCTCGGACCGCGGTTCGAAAAGCAAGAAAGGCGTGATGAACGCCGACTCGCCGATCGACCTCGTCACCATCGCGCTGCAGCTTGGCGCGACCTTCGTGGCGCGCTCGTTCTCGGGCGACAAGGATCAACTGGTGCCATTGATCAAGGCCGCGCTGGAGCACAAGGGCGCCGCCTTCATCGACTGCATCTCGCCTTGTGTCGCCTTCAACAATCATGACGGCTCGACCAAGAGCTTCGACTATGTGCGCGCCCACAATGCCGCGCTGAACTCGCTCGACTTCATGACCGGGCGGGCGCCGATCACCGCCGATTATGCCGAGGGCACGACGCAGGACATCGCGCTGCATGACGGCTCGACGATCCGCCTGCGCAAGCTTGGTTCCGACTACGACATCGGCGATCGCGGCGCGGCGCTCAACCATCTCTACCGGGTCCATGCCTCCGGCGAGATCGCTACCGGCCTGATCTTTCTCGAGGACGATTCAAGCGACCTGCACGAGCGGCTGAACACCGACGACCGGCCGTTGAATACGCTGGCCGAGAAGGACCTGGTTCCCGGCGCGGCGGCGCTCGCCAAGATCAATGCGGGTTTGCGCTGAGCGGTCAAAGCGGCTCGCGGTGCGCGTCACCGGCACCGAACTCGTCCTCCAGCCAGCCGACCAGCGCCTGGACATCGGCCCGGGCGCGCGCGTGCGGGGCGATCCACAGCACCAGCTTGTAGGGCCCCGGGGCAAAGCCGAAGGGCGCGACCAGGCGGCCTGCGCGCAGTTCATCCTCGACCAGCATGCGCGGCACGCAGGCGACCCCCAGGCCGCAAATGGCGGCCTGGATCGTCATATAGAAATGCTCATAGGTATCGGTGCTCTCGGCGGGCCATGGCTGGGTCGCGCCGATCGCCCGCCGCCAGTCCTGGAAGGTTGCCGGCCGGGACCGGGTCGAGAGCAGAGGCGCCGCCGCCAGATCGGCCGGTTCGGAAAGCCTGAACCTGCCGGTCAGCTCCGGCGCGCAGACCGGCCCGATCAGCTCGGCGCCAAGCGGCCGGACGATCACCTCGGCCGGCGGCGCGAAGCTGTCGATGCGCAATGCCACGCTGATGCCGTCGTGAATGAAATCGACGCCGCCATAGTTGACGTTCAACTGAAGCGCGCTGTCCGGGTGCCGGCGCTTGAAACGGTTGAGGCGCGGAATCAGCCAGTTCATCGTGACGGTCGACGAGGCCGACAGGGTCAGTTGCGCCGGCCGCAATTGCGCCAGGCTGGTGTCGATCAGCCTGAAGGCCGAAGCGAGCCCCTCGGCGAGCCGGGCGCCCTCCGGGGTCGGCATGACCCGCGGGCCGAGCCGCCTGAGCAATGCAACGCCATAGAGATCCTCCAGACTCTTCATATGGTGGCTGACGGCGCCGGGTGTCACCGCCAGTTCGCGCGCGGCGGCCGTCAGGCTGCCGAGCCGGGTTGCTGCCTCGAAGGCGCGCAAGGCGTTCAGCGGTGCCCGCGGTTTTGTCACGCTGTCTCCTCACATTTAGTTTTTCTAAAAATACCGGGAAAAGAACTCACTTGGCCAGGGGGCAGGTCCGGGCGACAAACGGCGCGATCCGGCGCAAGTATCGGGAAACCGCGCCGGGCGCGATTGACGTCGAGGACAAGGCCATGACGACCGGCGCCGCCCGTCGCGAATTTCTCGTCCGTTATGCGATCGAAACGCCCGAACCGCTGGAAAAGACCGCCGAGGTCATTGCCGGCGAGCAATCGAGCGGCACGTTCCTCGCCATCGCCGGCGAGACCGAGGAATTGAAGGCCCGCGCCCGCGCCCGGGTCGTCAGGGTCGAGCCCGCGGGCGACCGTGACGCGCCGAGCCTGTTCAGCGCCCAGACGGAACGGCGCGGACGTCGCGCCCCGTTCCATCGCGGCATCGTCGAGATCGCCTTTCCGATCGACAATGTCGGGCCGAACCTGCCGGCGCTGATGACCACGATAGCGGGCAACCTGTTTGAGCTCGGCGAACTCACCGGCATCCGCCTGGTCGATTTCGATCTGCCCGACGACTATGCCCGGTCGTTCCCCGGTCCCCGCTTCGGCATCGCCGGCACGCGCGCCAAGGCGGGGGTCGCCGCGGGGCCGGTGGTCGGCACCATCATCAAGCCGAGCATCGGCATGACGCCGGCCGAGACCGCCGAACTGGTCGACAAGGTCTGCGCCGCCAGCATCGATTTCATCAAGGATGATGAGCTGATCGCCAATCCGCCCTATGCTCCCTTCGCCGAGCGGGTCAAGGCGGTGATGCCGGTGATCGATCGCCACGCCGACCGGCTCGGACGCAAGCCCATGATGGCTTTCAATATCACAGGGGGTATCGACGAGATGCGCCGTCACCACGACCTGGTGGTTGAGGCCGGCGGCACCTGCGTCATGGTTTCGGTCAACTGGATCGGCATCGCCGCGCTCGAACATCTGCGCTCCTACAGCGCCGTGCCGATCCATGGCCATCGCAACGGCTGGGGCCTGTTCACCCGGGCGTCCTCGCTCGGTTTTGCCTTCACCGCCTATCAGAAGCTCTGGCGGCTTGCTGGCGTCGACCAACTGCACGTCAACGGCATCCGCAACAAGTTCTGGGAGTCCGACGAGACGGTCATCGCCTCGGCCCGATCCTGCCTCGCGCCGTTCGGCGGCGTCATGCCGGTCATGCCGGTGTTTTCCTCCGGCCAATCGGCCGGCCAGGTGCCCGACACCCATGCGGCGCTCGGCTCCACCGACCTGATGTTCCTGGCCGGCGGCGGCATTATCGGCCATCCCGGCGGCATTGCGGCCGGCGTGGCGAGCATTCGCGAAGGTTTCGAGGCGGCGAGCCAGGGTATCGCTATCGGCGACTTTGCCCGGACCCGGCCGGCGTTGCGCCAGGCGCTCGACGCCTTCGGGGGCGGGGCATGACCGTCCCGCGGCCTCTGGTCGGCTTTTACGGCGACGATTTCACCGGCTCCTCGGAGAACCTCGCGCAATTCCACCGCCACGGGCTGAAGGCGCGGCTCTATATCAAGATCCCCGCGCCCCAGGCCTTCGCGGCGGCGGCCGCCGAGCTCGACGTGGTCGGCATTGCCGGTACCGCGCGGGCATTGTCGCCGGAGGCAATCGAGGCCGAGCTGGCGCCGGCCTTCGCGGCGCTCGCCGGCCTGCAGCCGCAGCTTGTCCAATACAAGATCTGCTCGACCTTCGATTCCTCACCGACGACAGGCAGTTTCGGCAAGGTGATCGAGGTCGCCAAGGGGCACTTTCCCGGCTGCGTCTTTCCGTTGCTCGCGGCCGCGCCCGATTTCGGCCGCTACACCGCCTTCGGCACGCATTTCGCCCGCTTCGGCGAGCGCGTCGAGCGGCTGGACCGCCACCCGAGCATGGCGACGCATCCGAAAACGCCGATGCATGAGGCCGATCTCGCCCGCCATCTGGCGCTGCAAACCTCCCATCCCTTCGGCCAGGTCATGCTGCCGGAGCTGCGCGCCGGCCGGGCTTTCGAGGCTGCGGTGACGGCTTTCGCCGCTGGGCGGGGCGTCGTTTTCGACAGCGTCGACAATGCCGATCTCGCCACCGTGGCCGAGGCGATCTGGACGGCCAGCGCCCGCTGGCCGGTGGTCGCACTGGCGGCCCAGGGGCTGGCCCAGGCGCTCGGCGCCATTCTCGCTGCCGACGGAACCGCCGGCGCGCGGCGAGCGCCGGCCACGACCATTCCCGCCGCTGCCCGATTGCTGGTTCTGTCGGGCAGCTGCGCCTTGCAGAACGCGCGCCAGATCGACGTCGCCGAGCAGGCAGGCTGGCTGACGCTCCATCTCGATCCCTCGCGGTTGATCGACGCGAGGGATCGCGGCGTGGCCATTGACGACATCGGCAGGCAGGTGCCGGAGGCGCTCGCCGCCGGCCGTCCGGTCATCCTCTATACCGCGCGCGGCGGCGACGGACGGCTCGGCGGCGATGACGCCATGCCGGCCGACCGGCTGGGTACTGTTTATGCCGAGCTCGCCGGGCTGGTGCGCGCGCGAACCCGGCTCGACCGGCTGGTGCTCGCCGGCGGCGACAGCTCGAGCTTCACCGTGCGCGCGCTGGATGCCGCTTCCATGGAAATCGCGGTGTTCGACGCCGCCCAGGGCAGCCATCTCATCCGGCTCGGCGGCGGCGCCGCCGATGGCCTGGAGGTGATGCTGAAAGGCGGCCAGATCGGCGCGGACGACTATTTCCTGCGCGCGCTCGGCGGCACCGACTGACGACATCAAACCAGACACCATCGGGGAGACGACCATGACGGCGATCGCGCTGTTCGGCGCAGGCGGCAAGATGGGCTATCGCCTGTCGGCCAATCTCGCACATACCGATTTCGAGGTTCGCCATGTCGAGGTGAGCGAGGCCGGCCGCGCCCGCCTGAAGCAGGATCTCGGCATCGATTGCGTTGCGCCGGAACTGGCGCTTGAGGGCGCCGACGCGGTCATCCTGGCGGTGCCCGATACGCTCATCGGCCGCGTTGCCGCCGGCATCGAGCCGCTCCTGAAGCCCGGCATGATGCTGATCGCGCTCGATGCCGCGGCACCCTTCGCCGGCCACTTCCCGGCGCGTCCGGACCTCACTTTTTTCGTCACCCATCCCTGCCACCCGCCGATCTTCAACGACGAGACGGACCCACGGGCCAAGCGCGATTTCTTTGGCGGCGTCGCGGCGCGCCAGCATATCGTCAGCGCGCTGATGCAGGGGCCGGACGAGGCCTATGGGCTCGGCGAAAGGATCGCCCGGGCGATCTATGCGCCAGTCATGCGTTCCCATCGTGTCACCGTCGAACAGATGGCGCTGCTGGAGCCCGGCTTGTCGGAAACGGTCTGCGCCTCGCTGCTCGTCGTCATGCGCGAGGCGATGGACGAGGTCGTCGCCCGCGGTGTGCCGGCGGAAGCCGCTCGCGACTTCCTGCTCGGCCATCTGAACATCCTCGGCGCGGTCATCTTCAAGGAGATCGACGGCGTCTTTTCGGATGCCTGCAACAAGGCGATCATATCAGGCACGCCGCAATTGATGCGCGACGACTGGAAAAGGGTCTTCCAGCCGGAGGAAATCGCTGCGAGCATAAAGCGCATCACATAAGAAAATGCCCGAGGGCATGTTTCGGGGGCAATGACATGATGGATTTTCTGCTGCGCGCGCTGGTCATCGGCGTCGCCGCAACCGCTTTGCTCGATATCTGGGCGCTGTTTCTCAAAACCGCCTTCGGCATTCCCCCGGCCAATTGGGCGCTGGTCGGCCGCTGGTTCGGCCATCTCACCCGCGGCACCGTCGCCCATGACGATATCGGCAAGGCCGAACCCTTTCCGAACGAACTGATCGTCGGCTGGATCGGCCACTATGCCGTGGGCGTGCTGTTCGCCGCCGCCCTGCTGGTGCTGGCCGGGCCCGCCTGGCGGCTCAATCCGACGCCGCTCTGGCCGCTGGTTGTCGGTCTGGTGACAGTCGGCTGTGGCTGGTTCATCCTGCAGCCGGGCATGGGCGCGGGCATCGCCGCATCGAAGCGCGCCAATGCCGGCCAGATCCGCATGCTCAACATTGCCGGCCACATCGTCTTCGGTCTCGCCATGTTCGCCGCGGCCTGGCTCATTCGCTGAAAAGTCTATTCGGCGGCGAGTGCCGCCGGCCGGTCGGCCGCCATCTCCTCGGTGATCCAGCCGATAAAGGCCTCGATCTGTGGCCGTGTCCGGTCTTCCCGGCGATAGACCACCCGATGCGCGACCGAGCGGACGCCCATCGCTCCGAATGGCATGACCAGCCGGCCGGAGCGCAACATGTCGGAGGCCTGGAGCTCGGATTCGAGCGCCAGGCCATGGCCGTCGGCCGCCGCCATCAGGGCGAGGAAAGCCCGGTCGAACTGCATGCCGCGCGGGTTCAGCATGACGTCGGGCGCATGCCGCGCGATCCATTCGTCCCATTGCACCACGCAGCGCACCGAATGGATGACCGGCACCCGCGCGATGTCGTCGGGCGCCGTCAGTCCGTGCTCGGCGACGAAGGCGGGGCTTGCCAGCGGCACAACCCGCTCCTCGGCCAGCACGATGCTGTCGCAGGCCTCCGGCACCGGTCGGGCATACTGGATGTCGATCATGAAGCCGTCGCCGCCGAGCTTGGCCGGCTCATGGCCGGCAAACAGCGTCAGGTCGATTTCCGGATGCTTGCGCCTAAACGAACCGAGCCTTGGCACCAGCCAGAGCGTCGCCAGGCTCGGCGCCGAATGCAGCATCAATCTGAGGACGCCGCCCGATGCCGCGAAACGGCTGGTCGCGATGGCGATGCGGGTGAAGCTCTCGCCCAGCGCCGCAGCATAGGCGAGCGCATCCTCGGTCGGCAGGACAGTGCGTTTCGCCCGCACGAACAAGGGCTTGCCGAGAATGTCCTCGAGCGCGCGGATCTGGTGGCTGACCGCCGAGGGCGTGACGTTCAACTGGTCGGCGGCGCGCGCGAAACTGCCGGTCTCCATGACGGCGGAGAAGGTCAGCAGGCACTTCAGCGGCGGCATTCCCTTGATCATTGATGAGCTTAGCTCTCCGATTTGGCCAGTTTATTTCAATTTCACGGATTTTGGTTTGTTGTTAGCGTTTCTTCAAGACAGATCGACGGTCGGGAAAACCGGACCGCGGGGAGAGATGCCATCGAGGTTTCGCCGGAGCGCCGTCAAGGGCGCCCGGCGAGGCGCCGCGCCGCCATCCCGCGCTCCATTTTTCCTCCTCCGTCTTTTTGTCGGCGCGCCCGGGCGTGGCTGGATCGGTTCGCATTGTTCGGTCGAAAGACCCGGCGATCGACGATGCGCGAAGGCTCGGAAGCGCGGCAGCCCCGAGGCCGTCGATGCGGCGGCCTTCGGCCACGGACAAGAGGATCAACGCATGAACCTGCATCGAATGCTTCTCGAACGTCAGGCGGCCGGACGGCCGGTGACCGTCGGCCTGATCGGCGCCGGCAAATTCGGCACCATGTTCGCGAGCCAGGTTCGCCTGACCGACGGCATGCATCTGGTCGCCGTTGCCGATCTAAATACCGCGCGGGCGCGTTCGCAGCTCGCTGCCGGCTCCTGGCCGGCCGAGCAATATGCGGCCAAATCGATCGACGACGCGCTCAAGACCGGCGCGACCACGGTGATCGACAATGCCGACCTGATGATCGGCCATCCCGCTATCGAGGTGATCATCGAGGCAACCGGCGATCCCGGCGCGGGCATCCGCTTCGCCCTGAAGGCGATCGAGAACGGCAAGCATATCGTCATGGTCAATGTCGAGGCCGATGCGGTCGCCGGTCCGATCCTGGCGCGCAAGGCGCGCGAGGCCGGCGTCGTCTATTCGCTCGCCTGGGGCGACCAGCCGGCCTTGATCGCCGACCATGTCGATTGGGCCAGAGCCGCCGGCTTCAAGGTGGTCGCGGCCGGCAAAGGCACGCGCTACCACCCGACCTACCATCAGTCGACGCCCGACACGGTCTGGGACATCCTCGACAAATATATGAAGATCAAGGATCGCAATTCGATCAATCCGAAGATGTTCAATTCCTTTGTCGACGGCACCAAGTCGGGCATCGAGATGACCGCGGTGTGCAATGCCACCGGCCTGCATTCGCAAGCCGAGGGCCTGTCGTTTCCACCGGCGACGCGTTTCGAGCATGCCGAGATCTGCAAGCCGAAATCGGCGGGCGGCGTGCTGGAGCGGGCCGGCGTCACCGAGGTGACCTCGTCGGTCTACCGTGACGGCAGCGATGTGCCGCACAGCCTGGTCATGGGCACCTATGTCGTGTTCGAAAGCGACAGCGCCTATTCGCAGGAATGTTTCCGCGAATACAGCATGCTGCAGGATTCGAGCGGCAAATATGCCGCGCTCTATCGCCCGATCCACATGATCGGCCTGGAGCTCGGTATTTCCGTTGCCTCGGCGGCGCTGCGCGGCGAGCCGACCGGCGCGCCGGTCATGTTCAATTCCGACGTGATCGCCACCGCCAAGCGGCCGCTCAAGGCCGGCGAGATGCTGGACGGCGAGGGCGGCTTCTGCGTCTGGGGCAAGCAGACCCCGGCCGACACCTCGCTCGACCAGGGCTATCTGCCGCTCGGCCTTGCCCATGGCGTCAAGCTGAAGACCGATATCGCGCTCGGCCAGCGGCTCAAATGGAGCGACGTGGATTATGATCCGAACAGCGTCGCGGTTCGGGTCCGTCGCGAGATGGAGGCGGCCTTCGCCCGCCCCAATAGCGGCAATGCCTGACCAAGACCGGTCGCGCCGGCTTCGGCCGGCGCGGCCCGCTTCCCATCCAGAACCCGGAAAACGGGTCATCATGGCAACACGAGGAGGAACCCGCATGGGACATCAAGGGACATCGACATTTTCCCGCCGCGCCGTCCTCGGCACGCTTGCGACGGGAGCCGCATTCCTGGCCGCGCCGCCGACGCTGCGGGCCCAGCGCCTGCAATGGATCGGCGCGACGGCGACGCCGGCGGCCGACTTCATCGGCGTCTCGCTCGATTTCTTCGCGCGCCGTGTCGCCGAGTTGACCAAGGATCAGATCGTCATTTCCTCGCATCACGGCGGTTCGCTCGGCGGCGAGCGCGAACATGTCGAGGCGCTGCTGCAGGGCGCCGTGCAGGTCGCGACCCCCGGCCAGGGTGTGCTCGCCGGCTGGTATCGGCCGGCCGAGGTCTGGACCCATCCCTATCTGTTCAAGGATGTCGCCCACAAGGACCGCGTCTGGGACACCATGCGCGGCGAATATCAGGCCGATGCCGCCAAGGAGGCGAAGCTCCGGCCCCTCGGCGCCATCCCGCGCATGCCCCGCCAGCTGTCCTGCAACCGGGTGGTGCGCGCGCCCGCCGACATGAAGGGGCTGAAGATCCGCGTGCCCGAGACCGCGCTGTGGCGGCGCACCTTCGAGATGTTCGGGGCATCCCCGACGCCGCTGCCCTTCCCCGAAGTGTTCCAGGCGTTGAAGTCGGGCGTCATCGACGGTCAGGAAAATCCGACCGCGCTGACCTTCAATTCCGGCATTTTCGATGCCAACACGCATCTCTCGCTGACCGAACACATGATGCAGGACAATTGCATGCTGGTCGGCGAGGTCGCCTACCAGCGGCTGACGCCCGAGTTGCGCGCGGCGCTCGACCGGGCGGCACGCGACATGGAGGCGGAGCTCAGGCCCAAGGTCATCGCCGACGACGCCGCGGTCATGCAGCAGGTCAGGGCCAAGAAGATCGTCGTCAGCGAGGTCGACAAGGCGGCCTTCAGCGCAACCGTCAAGACGCTGGTGACCGAGTTCCCGGCCGGCAAGAAATGGGTCGAACGTATCGCGCAGATCGCCTGAGGCCTCGCACCGGGCGGCGGACGGCCGCCCGGCCTTCCTGAATTCTTGGCGTGGAACCGGGCATGAAAACTGTCATCGGCGGGCTTTGCAATGCGATCACCGGGGTCGCGAAACTGGTTCTCGGCGGTTGCGTCGCGGCCATCGTGCTGATCACGCTCGCCGCCGTCTGGTGGCGCTACGTGCTCAACGCGCCGATCGCCTGGATCGAGCAGGTGTCGAACATCCTGTTCATCTGGATCACCTTTGTCGGCGCCGCGGTGCTCTATCGCCAAAAGCTGCATATCGGCGTCGACATGTTCATCGACATGCTCAGAGGCCGCCCCAGGCAGATCATGTTCTGGGTGATCGAGCTGGGCAATCTCGGCTTCATCGTCGTCCTGTTCATCTACTCGATGAAGCTGAGCATCGACGTCCTGCCCAATACTTATGGGGCGCTCGATATTTCGCCGGCTTATTTCTATTTCTCGGCGCCGGTCGCCTGCGTGATGATGATGTTCTACTTCCTCGAGAAGATCGTCGACCCGTCGAAACGGGTGCCCGAAGGCTCGGTTGGGGATTTCTGACATGAGCACGGTCCTGATCGGCGGTTTCTTCCTGCTCCTCGCGCTCTCCTTCCCCATCGGTTTCGCCATGGGCATCGCCACCATGGGGGCGATCTGGACCCATGGCGGCCTGCCCATGTCGCTGCTCGCCCAACGCACGCTGGTGGGCGCCGACAGCTACGCGCTGCTGGCCATTCCCTTCTTCATTCTCGCCGGCAACCTGATGAATGGCGGTGGCATCACCACCCAGATCATCAACCTCGCCAATGCCATGGTCGGCCGCTTCCGTGGCGGCCTGGCGCTGACCTCGGTCATGGCCGCGATGATCTTTTCCGGCCTCTCCGGTTCGGCCGCGGCCGATGCCTCGGCACTCGGCAAGGTGCTGATCCCGGCCATGAAGAAGCAGGGTTATGGCGGCGGTTTCGCCGCGGCCCTGATGGCGTCGGCCTGCGTCAACGGGCCGATCATCCCGCCCTCGATCCCGCTGGTCATCTACGGGTTGTCGGCGGGCAAGGGCGTGTCGATCATCGCGCTGTTCCTGGGCGGCATCGTGCCGGGCGTGCTGCTCGGCCTGTCCCTGATGATCGCGGCCTACTGGATCTCGGTGAAGCGCAACTACCCGACCACCGAGGCGGTGCCGTTCCGCGAGATCCCGCGCATGGTGGTGCCGGCGCTCTGGGCGCTGATGATGCCGGTCATCATCCTGCTCGGCGTCACCGGCGGCATCGTCACGGTGACCGAGAGCGCCACCATCGCGGTGGTCTATGCCGCCTTTGTCGGCTTCTTCGTCTATCGCGAGCTGAACATCCGGACGGTCTGGCCGATCCTGGTGCAGACCGCGCTCGATACCGCGCTGGTCATGTTCATCATCGCGCTGTCCAGCGGCTTCGGCTGGCTGCTCGCGGTCTCCGGCATGCCGCGCGCGATCGCCGCCGGCATCGCCTCGGTCTCGAGCGATCCCCTGGTCATCTTGATGATGATCAACGTCTTCCTGCTGATCATCGGCATCTTCATGGAGCCGCTGCCGGCGCTGTTCATCCTGATCCCGGTGCTGGTGCCGGTGGTCAGCGCGGTTGGCATCGACCTCGTCCATTTCGGCCTGGTCATGGTGTTCAACCTCTGCCTCGGGCTGATC
>BFBZ01000617.1_pt1 | contig 31060 bp, 32 predicted proteins | sample 1888401 | NCBI WGS metagenome assembly BFBZ01 (sample SAMD00112614, study PRJDB3348) | symbiont metagenome | host: Chara braunii
AAGGCTCATCGCCGACCACGCGGATCGGATCGGCATAGCCGCCCTGGCGAAGGCTGATGCAAAGCTGCGCCGCGGCCTGCCCCGCTCCGATAATCAGAACCCCGGACATCTTCTCGCTGTCTCCCCTGACCAGCGAGAATTGAACCACGGGAGCGCGACTGTCAAAACCCCCGATGAGCGACGTGCTACGCCGCGGTTTGCACGCGTTCCGCGCCGGCCCGCTCGTGGGTGGAGTAGAACGAGGCGTTCTGTTTTCCCTGCAACGCCTCGCGCGTGAACTTGATGAGGTGATGGGCGACAAACCCCATGCCCATCACCGAATCGAGCTGGCCGTGCTTGAGCGCGTGTTTCGCCGCCCGCCAGTAGTGCTTGCGATAGTCCGACTTGAGACCGATGTGGGTGAACAGGCGCCACGCCAGCACCGCGCCTGTCCGGACGTTGGCGAAAGTGAGCTTGCCTCGGCCGGACGGATTGGTGCGATTGGCATAGGTTGCCTCGACCTGGTGATAGAAGCGGTCGAACAGCCGCTCCGGCTCATAGGCGTGCGCGATGCAGCGCCGCCACGCAGCGATCACTTCATCGTAGGGGCGCAGAAAGCGCACATTCGATTCCAGCGCGGGATCGTCGACGATGCGATTGTCGCGCGAAAGGCGGTCCCACAGCGGCGTCTTCGGCAGCGCCTGGAGGATGTTGATGGTGAGCAGCGGGATTTTCGACTGCTCGATGAACTCGATCAATCGGTCCGCGGTATCCGCAGAGTCGGTGTCGAGGCCGAGGATGATGCCGGACGTGATCTCCATGCCGTAGCTGTTGAGCGTGCGGATCGACTCCATCATCGGCAGCGATGCGTTGTGGTCCTTGCGCATCTGTTTCAGCGCATCGACCTCCGGCGTCTCGATGCCGACGAAGATGTTCACGAAAGACGCCGCCTGCATCAGCTTCAGGATTTCCGGCAGCTTGGAAATGTTGAGTGTCGCCTCGCAGGCGAAGGTCAGCGGAAACTGGTGACGCTTCTGCCACTCGACGAGATGCGGCAGCAAATCACGAGCAGCCTTCTTGTTGCCGATGAAATTGTCGTCGACAAAGTAGATGGTCTGCGGACGCGACGGCTGCGACATCATCGCGTCAAGCTCGGCAATCACCTGCTCCGGTGTCTTGAGTCGCGGCTGGCGGCCGTAGAGGCCGGGGATATCGCAGAATTCGCACTGGTAGGGGCAGCCGCTGGAAAACTGGATGCTGCCGATCAGATAATTGCCAAGGCGAATAAGGTGATAGGCGGGAATAGGAAAATCGCCGAGCGGCATGCGCTCGCCGGTCTTGAATTGCACCTGCGCTTTGGGCCGCGATATGTCGCGATCGAGTTGCGCAATCAGCGCGTCGGTCGCGTCCCCCACCTCGCCGACGTGCAGATAGTCGATGCCGGGATACATCTCTGGCGCCGCCGACACCGACGGTCCGCCGAGCACCACCGCCTTGCCGGCTTCATGGGCGCGCTCGGCGATGTCCCTGATCTGCGGCGCCTGCACATGCATGCCGCTGACCAACACCACGTCCGCCCAGGCGAAGTCTTCCGGCTTTGCACGCGCCACGTTCTCGTCGATGAAGCGGACCGGCCATTGCTCCGGGAGATAGGCCGCGATCACCAGCAGGCCTTGCGGCGGCATGAAGGCGCGCACCTTGTAGAGCAGCGGGAAAGCATGAGCGAAGGTGCCGAAGGCCGGCGTATAGGCTGGAAAGACGCAGAGTATGCGGCGCGTGTTCTCAACTTCGACGGGACAGCGCAAAGAGTTCTCCTCACCACGTTGGCATTTCAACCGCTGCGGCCTGCCCCCGCCCGCCGCCTCGGTCACTCAGACTCAATTTGTGGAATGCAATTGTGACGCCAAACGGACCCAAAATCATACCGAAACCCACCAACGGGCCCTAGACGCGCTGTCAGCTTCCCGTCACTTTACCGGCCTCCGAAACACTCACCTTTTGCCCCACAGGACATAATCCCGATGCCGCGGAAGAGTTCCCCGAAGCAGCCCGCCTATCGCCTCAAGGAGATCACCGACGAGAACATGAACGCGCTGCAAAAGTCGCTGCGCGACGCGATCTACGCCGGCCCTCGCGGCAAGCGGCAGTCGCTGACCGGTCCGTTCCAGATCTGGCTGAACGCGCCGGAGCTGGGCCTGCTCGCTCAGTCCGTCGGCGCCCACGTCCGCTACAAGACCACGCTGACGCCCCGCCTGTCGGAGACCGTGATCCTCGCCACCGCGCAGATCTGGAAGGCGCAGTACGAGTGGTACGCCCACGAGCCGCAGGCGCTGAAAGGCGGCGTCAGCCAGAAAACCATCAACGACATCAAGGCCGGACGCGCGCCGAAGAGCGCGCCGAAGGACGAGCGCGCGCTCTATGACTTCGTGAAGGAGATGTACAAGACCAAGCGCGTCAGCGATCGCACCTACAAGCGCTGCCACGCCTTCCTTGGCGATCAGGGCATGGTCGAGCTGGTCGGCATCGCCGGCTATTACTCGCTGATCGCGATGACGCTGAACGCCTTCCGCTCGCCGATCCCGGACGGAGCGATCCCATTCAAAGAGCCGAAGTAAATTTCAAGCAAGGTTCGGACAAACAAAAACCGCCGCGATCGCAAGACCGCGGCGGTTTCGTTTGACCAAGCCGCTAGTGGTGGTGCGCGGCCGGAGCCCCGCCGATCGCCTCCACGGCGTATTCGACCTCCACCGTGCCGGCCTTCTCGAACACCAGCGTGCCCTTGACGGGCTTGCCCTGCTCGACCGGCGTCTTCAGGTCCATGAACATCAGATGGAACGAGCCGGGCTTTAGCTCCACGGTCTGACCGGGCTTGATCTCCAGCCCGCCGGAAACCGGACGCATCGTCATCACGCCGTTCTCGGTCTTCATCTCATGGACCTCGAAACGGCCTGCGTTGACGAAGGTGCCGCCGATCAGCTTGTCCGGCGCTGTGCCGGTGTTGGTGATCTTGAGGTAACCGCCGGCCACCGGCGCACCCTTGGGCGTCGCGCGTGTCCACGGATGCTCGATCTTGAGCGAGCCCGCCGTGTAATCGTGGGCCCATGCAGCGCCTGCCAGCAGGCACGCGGCGGAGACGATCAAAGCGCGGATGCTGTGTTTCATGCCGGGAGCATATAGGCCCGCTTCCCCGGGTCGTCTACGGGCGTTCTTTGGGGTCAAGCAGAGGCCGGATAACGCCGAATCAACCTGGTCTGCATCCAAAGAAGGCCAAGGAATTCGGCAACCGGCGTCGGCACGAAGCCGCGGGCCCGGTTTTGCTCTCCGATCATGAACAGAAGCCGCTGATGCGCCAGCAGGCGGCGATAGGTCTCGCCAACCGGCAATTGCGGGTCCCATACGTCGATGGCTTCGCCGCCGATGCCGTTCACCTCGACGATGGCGAAATCCTCGCCACGCATGAAGGTGTCGGCGCTGGCAAAGCGCACGTCGAAACGGCCGTAGTGGAATTCCGGCATGCTTTGCGCGATGGCATCGAAGCGCGCGACGAGCTCAGGCGTGATGAAGGCCGCCGCGTCGCGGTAGAGGCCGCCGGCGCGCTGATTGCAAATGGTCGCAATCTGCACCACCTCGCCCCGCAGCGGCACGCGGTTGGGATTGCGATTGAGGATGCCGTCGTGGCTCGGGTCGTAGCCGAGGTGCAGATGCGCCTTCCAACGCGCGCGGCTGTCCTTGCGGATGAGATCGCGCAGGGTCGAACGGCCGTCGCCGACCACATGCGGGAAGTAACGGAAGGCAAGCGATACGATGCCGCCTCGGTCCGAGCCCGGCACGCGGGCGTAGAGCACGGCTGCCTCCGCCGCATAGGGCACGAAGCGTTGCAGGATGACGCTCGCGCGGGCCGGATAGCTTGCAAGGTAGGCGCGCAGACCCACCGCGTTCTCGATCCGCCGCACGCCGTAGCCATGCCAGCCGATGTCGGGCTTGGCGATCAGCGGATAGCCAATCCGCGCGCCTGCGAGCTGCGCACGGGCACGCTCGAGATCGATATCAGCGTTGTCACTGCGCTTGAGCACGGTAAAGTCGGCGACCCACTCGCGCTGCTCCGGTGCGACGGCCGCGAGACAGTCGCTCTTGGACTCGCCCCACATGCCGCCGGTCGGGATGTGGGGATTGCACGCGCTCGGCAGCGTCAGGCTGCGATAGCGCAAGCCTTGCAGCAGCCAGGTGATCGCGAGCGGAAAGTAGAACAGCATCGGCGGAATGCGCTCGGCGAGCGCGACCTTGCGGTCGAGGCCGGTAAGCGGTGGCAGGCCGCAATGACCGAGCGCGGGAATGTCGATCGGCGGCGCAGCCTCGGCCAAATCCTTCGCGAGCGCAGCACCATCGCCGAAGGCGAACACGCGCTTGCGCACGAAGCCGGTCGCAGCGAGCGCTACGAGCAACAACGGCCACGCCCAGAACCCGACGTAGTCGTCCAGCTTCTCGCCGAACACGATGACGAGGTAGAGCATCAGCGGCAGGTAGAGCGCCGACACCAAGAGGCTCGCGAGCGTGAAGCGTGCGAGCGACACCCGCGTCCAGCCGCACGCGATGAAGGCGACGAACACCACGCCCGGCACGAGACGGCAGAACACGAACAGCCCGAACAGATTGCGCTTCAGCGCCTCGCTGAAACGGTGCACGCGGTCGTCGATGGCATAGCGGTTGAGCCACGGCACATGCCGCGCGCCGACTCCGATTCCGTAGAGCGCGAAATCGCTCGCGACGATACCGCCGTAGAGGCTCGCGGCGACCAAAGCCGTCGGCATCGCGTCATGCACGATGATGTAGGCGCCGGCGATGATGGCGAGATCCTCGTGCGCGAACGGCAGCACGAGCAACGACGCCAGCTTGCCCAGCCATGACAGATCGAGACCCGCGAAACTCGCGGAGCCAAGCCCCCAGTCCGGCACTCCGTGTACTCCCCCAAAAATCGCGTCTTCCGCCGGCGCAAGGTCCGGCGGTTTTTCCCCTGCGAGCACCGGTCCCGACGCGGCGCTTTCTGTTCTTGGAGGGAAAGGTCCCTCTGGAAGGTGAGAAGCTTTTTGTTTGTGATGCTTCTCATTCGAGAGTGTGCCGCAGGCCCGAAAACTCGCAAGCACTGAGGGAAAACGCGGCGGCTGTGGCGGCCGGCCGGAAGCGCCTTGCCGGACGACCGCGAACACACCAATTCTCTGTAAATGACAGGCTTTTCCGCCGTCTCTCGTGAACCAACACGGGCTCTCGACGCGGCGTTGCACAGCGGCTAAACGCCGCGTAGAGGTGATTCCGGCAGCGAACCGCCTGGGGAAAACGGGCGTTTCAAATGCCGGACGGCGCACCGCCAGAAGTGCTATTGTTATGACCCATCAAGGAACGGCGCCGTGAGCCCTTCCCTTCCGAGCGAGCCTAAGGGCCAGATCCTGAAATTCCGCCCCCGCGGAAGCCTGTTCGCGCGGCCTATGCCAAGCCCGCCGGTCGACGATCTCAAGAAATACGAAACCGCACCAGACAGCGAGCCGGACGACTATCGCCACCGCATGATCATGAACGGGCTGGGATTGCTGGTGACGGTTTTCCTGGTCGTGGTTGGCGTCTGGATCGCCGACGTGATGGCGAAGATGCGCAAGGATCAGGATTGCGTACTGTCAGGGCGGCGGAATTGCGTGACGATCGACGCAACAACTCCGCCGCGCTGACTTGCGCACTGACTTGGCGTTTGCGGACTACGATCGTCCCACAACGGCAAGCGTCACCGGAGCAAGTCCGGAGAAGCCAAGCGCACTCGCGCCCGCGGGCGTGAGGTCGATGACGCGTCCGCGAATGAACGGACCGCGATCGTTGATACGCACCGTCACGGTGCGACCGTTGCGCTTGTTGGTCACCAACACCTTGGTGCCGAACTTGAGCGTGCGATGCGCAGCCGTCAGTCCACCTGGATGAGCGCGCTCGCCGTTTGCGGTCTTGCCGCCCTTGTACACGGAAGCGATTCCCGATTCTGCACGGGCGATCCCCGCCGTACAGACAACGAGCAAACCCGCGGCAACCGCCGCGCGGAACAGTTTCGATGTCATGAGTCCCTTCCCTCGTGAGCGGCGGGAGATGCCGTCCCAACGGGGCACGAACAGGCCGAGAATGCGGCCATAGTGCGGAAATTTCCCTAACGCGCGCGGTTAACACGCGGAGAGGTAAATAGGTGCCCGCAACCGTTGCCGCGCGTCAGTCCGCCGCGTATCGTTAAGCGTGTAAAAAACAACAAGATCGCGCGAAGGAGGGGCTTATGCGCAATCGGTGGAACGCGGTGCTGGGAGCCGCAGCCGTCGGAACCGTGATTGGAATGCTGTCCGGCACAGCGGCACTCGCACAGGACGAGTGCAAGAATCGCGGTCAGCTCGACACGCTCTACTGCGATGAGAACAACGATCTCGTCGCCGATGCGCCGAAAGACCCGAAGAAGCAGCGCGATCCGGGCACGCTGGTGTTCGCCTACACGCCGGTCGAAGATCCCGCGGTGTACGGCCCAATCTTCAAGCCGTTCTCCGATTATCTCGCGCAGTGCACCGGCAAGCGCGTGGTCTATTATCCGGTGAACTCGAACGCCGCCGAGATCGAGGCGATGCGCTCGGGCCGCCTGCACTTCGCGGGCTTCTCGACGGGGCCGACCGGATTTGCGGTAAACCTCGCGGGCGCCGTGCCATTCGCCGCGAAAGGCACCGAGAAGGGCCCGCAGGGTTATCACCTGCTCTCGATCGTGAAGGCCTCGAGCCCGTATCAAAAGCTCTCGGACCTGAAGGGCAAGCGCGTCGCGCACACCGCACCGTCGTCGAACTCGGGCCACCTCGCCCCGCTGGTGCTCTATCCGCCGGAAGGCTTGAAGCCGAACGAGGACTACAAGCCGCTGATGTCCGGCGGCCACGACAAATCCGCGCTCGGCGTCGCGTCCGGCGACTACGACATGGCGGGCGTCGCATCCGACGTGTACGAACGCATGGTCGCGCGCGGCACGATCAAAGGCGACGACTTCCGCATCATCTACAAGAGCCCGGTGTTCCCGACCTCGTCGTTCGCCTACGCACACGACCTGAAGCCGGAGCTCGCGAAGAAGCTGGTTCAGTGCTTCTACGACTTCCGCTTCCCGCCTTCGATGGTGAAGGAGTTCAACGGCGACGACCGCTTCTATCCGATCACCTATCAGAAGGACTGGGCGGTGGTGCGCAAGATCGCGGAAGACTCCGGCACGCCGTACAACAAGGCGGCGCATGACGCGGAAGCCAAGCGCGAGGCCGACGCCATCGCCAAGCGCGAAGCCGAGAAGAAAGCGCAACAGCAGAGCGCGCCCAAGCAATAGCCATCGGCAGGTCCGAGGGCATGGACGCCTCGACGAACTCTTCGCAGCAAACGGCCGGCGGAAACGCCGACCGCTCGCTTGTCATTCGCAATCTGCGGAAGGAATACCGCGCCGGTCAGCCGGTGCTGCGCGACGTGTCGATCACCGTCGCGGGCCAGGGCATGACGGCAATCATCGGGCCGTCCGGCACCGGCAAGTCCACGCTGATCCGCTGTATCAACCGGCTGGTCGATCCGACCTCCGGCGAGCTCCTGTTCATGGGACAGGACCTCGCGAAGCTGTCCGGCAAAGATCTGCGCACCGCGCGGCGGCGCATCGGCATGGTGTTCCAGGAGTACAATCTCGTGGAGCGCCTCTCGGTGATCGAGAACGTGCTGTGCGGACGGCTCGGCTATGTCGCGGTGTGGCGCGCGTGGCTCAGGCGCTTCAAGCCGGAGGACATCGACCGCGCGTTTGAACTCCTTGATGCCGTCGGCCTCGGCGACTTCGCCAATCAGCGCGCCGATCAGTTGTCCGGCGGCCAGCGCCAGCGCGTCGGCATCGCACGTGCGCTGATGCAGCAGCCCGATCTGGTGCTCGCCGACGAGCCCACCTCCTCGCTCGATCCAAAAACCTCGGTCGAGATCATGGAGCTGATCGCCAAGCAGGCCGCCGGGCGCGGCATCCCGGTGATCGTGAACATCCACAACGTCGAGCTCGCGAAGCGCTACGCCAACCGCATCGTCGGCATGTCGAAAGGCAGCGTCGTGTTCGACGGGCCGCCTTCGGCGCTCCAGGACTCGCATCTTCTTGAAATCTACGGCGGTGAAGGCTGGCTCGAATGAGCACCGCCGCGCAGCACCGCCGCGTCGCGTTTCCGCCGAACTGGCCGGCGCGGATCGGGCTTGCGGCGCTCGCGATCTACGCCGTCTACGCAGCCCAAATCCTCGACATCACCTGGGCGCGGTTTCTTGTCGGTCTCGACCAGGGCGCCAAATTTCTGGACCGGATGTTTCCGCCCAATGTCGCGGCGGACAAGCTCCACCTGCTCACCACCGGCATGGCCGAGAGCCTGCAAATCGCCATCCTCGCGACCGTGATCGGCGTGCTGCTGTCTGTGCCGCTCGGGCTCGCGGCCGCGCGCAACCTTGCGCCTGCGCCGATTGCGTGGACGGCCCGGCTGCTGGTCGTGCTGTTTCGCACCTTCCATCCGGTCATCATCGCAATCCTGTTCGTGAAGGCGGTCGGATTCGGCGCGCTCGCCGGCATGCTGGCGCTTATCTTCGCCTCGATGGGCTTTCTCTCGAAGCTGCTCGCCGAAGCGGTCGAAGAAATGTCGATGAAGCAGGTCGAGGCCGTGCGCGCGACCGGCTCGCCGTTCCTCTCAGTCATCGTCATGGGCGTGATGCCGCAGGTGATGCCGCGCTTCATCGGCTTCTGCGCGTATCAGCTCGACTCCAATCTGCGCAACTCCGCACTGGTCGGCCTGGTCGGCGGCGGCGGCATTGGAGCCACGCTGTTCACTGCGTTCCAGCGCTTCGATTACGATTTCGTGCTCACCATCGTGCTCACGATCATCGCGGCCGTGATGGTCGGCGAAGTGATCTCCGGCCTGATGCGGAGGATGTTCCAGTGAGCATCGCCGCCCAGCCGCGCAAATGGCAACGTTTCACGCCGGCCGAGCGCGTCATACGCTCGGCGTTCTATCTGATCGCGATCATCGCCATCGTCTGGTCGATCGAAGCGATCGAGATCATCCCCGAATTCCTCTACGACGCTCCGCAGCAGACCGCCGATCTGTTCACGCGCATGTGGCCGATCGACTGGTCATGGTATCCGAAGGTCGTCCACGCCGCGCTGATCGAGACGCTGCACACCGCCACGCTCGGCACCATTTTCGCGGTCATCATGGCGAGCCTCGTAGCGCTGATGGTGGCGCGCAACGTCACGAAGTCGGTCATCGTGCAGACCATCGGCAAGCTCATTCTCGTGGGCACACGCTCCGTCCACGCGATGGTGTGGGCGCTGTTCTTCGTCGCGGTGTTCGGCCCCGGCGCGCTCGCCGGCACGCTCGCGATTGCCGTCCACTCGATCGGCTTCACCGGCAAATTCCTGTCGGAGGCCATCGAAGAGGCGAAGCCCGGCCCGATCGAGGCGCTGGTTGCCGCCGGCGCCTCCCCGCTCGCGATCCTGCTCAAGGGCATCTGGCCCCAGGTGAAGCCCGCGTTCCTGTCGCTCGCGGTGTTCCGCTGGGACATCAATGTCCGCGAGTCCGCGGTGCTCGGCCTGGTCGGCGGCGGCGGGCTCGGCATGGCGCTCGATACCGCCCTCTCCAACCTCTACTGGGACCAGGCCGGGCTGGTCCTGTTCGTCATTTTCGCGGTCGTCGCGGTCACGGAGGTCCTCACCTCCCTGATCCGGAGCCGGATCATCTGACCGTTGAAGGGACGGTAGAATTCAGTTCCAAGTGGCTCGATTTCCACAGGAAATCCCGTACGTCCCTCGCCATTGAACTCCCCCTCCGCGTTCGCTATACGGGCACGGGCTCAGAAATTGGGGAAAACCGGGGCGGCTCGCGCATCGGTCCCGGAGCCGCACTACCCTCCAGCGCGGCTTAAAAACCGTTGATATCCAGGGATTTACCGATGTCCTCGACCTTCGACACCGTGGCGAACATTATTTCCGAGACGTGCGATATCCCGCGCGACACGATCAAGCCGGAAAGCCACGCCATCGACGACTTGGGCATCGACAGCCTGGACTTCCTCGACATTGCCTTCGCGATCGACAAGGCGTTCGGCATCAAGCTGCCGCTCGAGCAGTGGACCCAAGAGGTCAATGACGGCAAGGCGACGACGGAGCAGTACTTCGTCCTCAACAATCTCTGCGCGCGCATCGACGACCTGGTGAAGGCGAAGGGCTAGGCCCAACGAATAGAGGGCCAATGCGGATCGAGTATTTCCAGCTCATCGACCGGGTCGCCGAACTCAACCTCAAAGAGCTGACGATCCGAGTCGAGGCGAACGTCCCGACCGAGAGCACGATCTTCGAGGGGCATTTCCCCGGCCGCCCGCTCATGCCCGGCGTGCTGCTGACCGAAGCGATGGCGCAGGCGTCCGGCTGGCTGATCATCGCCCATACCAAATTCGAGAAGATGCCGTTCCTCGCCGCGATCAACGAGGCGAAGTTCCGCACATTCGTGGAGCCCGGTACTGCGCTGATGATCGAGGCGAAACTGATCCACGAAGGCTCGGGCTTCGCGCGCACCCAAGCGAAGACGACAGCGGACGGCAAGCCGATCTGCAATTCAGAACTCACGTTCCGCGTGGTCGATTTCCCGGAGGGCGAGTTCATCGCCAACATGCAGGACGTTGCGAAACGGATTCAGTTGCCGCTGGAGGCGCCCGCTCATGGCTGACGCCCAACGCGAGGTCTGGATCACCGGCATCGGCATCGTCTCCACGCTCGGCGAAGGGCCGGACGCGCACTGGCAGGCACTGAGCAGCGGACAGAAGAAGCCATTGTCGGAGGCCTTCGCGCCCTACGCCGTACACCCGCTCGCGCCGATCAGCTTCGACGCGCAGATCCCCAAGAAGGGCGATCAGCGCCAGATGGAGGCGTGGCAGCGCATCGGCACCTACGCCGCGGGCCTCGCGCTCGACAGCGCGGGCGTGAAGGGCAACACCGAAATTCTCTCGAAGATGGACATGATCGTTGCCGCCGGCGGCGGCGAGCGCGACATGAACGTCGATGCCGCAATTCTTTCCGGTAAGCCGAAGGCAGCGCAGCCGGCTGCGTTCCTCAACGAACGGCTGATGAGCGACCTGCGCCCCACCCTCTTCCTGGCGCAGCTCTCCAATCTGCTCGCCGGCAACATCTCGATCGTTCACGGTGTCACGGGCTCATCGCGCACCTTCATGGGTGAGGAAGCGGCCGGCATCGACGCAGTACGCATCGCCCTATCGCGTGTTGCGGCGGGCCAGAGCGAAATCGCCCTCGTCGGCGGCGCGCACAACGGCGAGCGAAAAGACCTCGTCCTCCTCTATGACGCGGGCGGCCACATGCTGCGCGGTGACTTTGCGCCGGTGTGGGAGCGCAAGGGCGGCATGGCGCTCGGCTCACTCGGGGCATTCCTGGTTTTGGAGTCCGCGGAACATGCCAAGGCGCGCGGCGCAAAGCCGCTCGGCAAGCTGTCTGCCGTCCTGTCCGACCGCTCCAGCCGCCCGGAAGGCGCGGTGAAGTCCGCGCTTTCGAAAATGTGGCAGAAGATTTCCGGCAAACTCGCGTCCGGCAAGCACGCTGTAATCTCGGGCTCGACCGGATCGGCCAAGGCGACCGCCGAAGAACGCGATTTTCTCAAAGAACTCGGGGTTCCGGTCCGCGCCACGGGCACTTATATCGGCCACGGGTTCGAGCCGCAGTTCGCCATGAACATCGCTCTGGCAACACTGGCGCTCAAGAACCAGACGCTGTTCCCACCTGCCGATACTTCGGGGCTGGAGCAGCCGATGAACGGGGCGCCTGCGCAGATCGTGGTCACCGGGGTGGGCCACTGGCGCGGCGAAGGATTGGCGCTGGTCGAAGCGGCAGGCTGAGATCAAGCTGAGGGAGACGGGACATGGCTTCCACGCGCGACAAAACCGGCCGTCCGATCGTCGTCGTCACCGGGATGGGCGTCGTCACGTCGCTCGGCGCGGGCAAGGAAGACAACTGGAAGAAGCTCACCGCGGGCCAGTCCGGCATCAAGAAGATCACCCGCTTTGCGACCGACGCGCTGAAGACCACGATGGCGGGCGCGGTCGATTTCGTGCCGGTCGAGCCGTTCTGCTCCTCGGAGCTGACCGAGCGTATGGCGCACATCGTTGCCGAAGAAGCGATTGCTGAAGCCAAGATCGGCAGCAAAGGATCGTTCCCGGGCCCACTCTTCCTCGCCGTGGCTCCTGTCGAAATCGAATGGCTGCATCGCGAGACGCTCGCCGCCGAGTCGCGCTCAAACGATTCCATCGGTTACGACGATCTCCTTCGCGCGACCGCCACAGGCCGCTTCGCTGCGATCCATGAGCGTTGCGTATTCGGCTCCGTCGCAGAGCACCTTGCCGATCGCTTCGGCACGCAGGGCTCACCCATTTCACTCTCGACGGCCTGCGCATCCGGCGCGAGCGCCATTCAATTGGGCGTCGAGGCCATCCGCCGCGGCGAAACCGAAGCGGCGCTCTGCGTCGGCACCGACGGCTCGGTGAATCCGGAGGCGTTGATCCGCTTCTCGCTTCTCTCCGCGCTGTCCACGTCAAACGATCTGCCCGAACAGGCATCCAAGCCGTTCTCGAAGAACCGCGATGGTTTCGTGATGGCGGAAGGCGCAGCGGCGCTCGTGCTCGAAAGCTACGAGTCGGCCAAGGCGCGCGGCGCGAAGATCCTCGGCGTCATCGAAGGCTGCGGCGAGATGGCCGACTTGTTCCACCGCACGCGCTCGAGTCCTGACGGCAAGCCGGTGATCGGCTGCATGCGCAACGGGATTGCCGACGCGGGCCTGTCGCCCGACGAGATCGACTACGTCAACGCGCATGGCACCAGCACGCCAGAGAACGACAAGATGGAGGCCAAGAGCCTCGTCGCCGTGTTCGGCGAACGCGCCAAGATCATTCCGACGTCGTCCAACAAGTCGATGATCGGCCACACGCTGTCAGCCGCCGGCGCGGTCGAGGCCGTGTTCTCGCTGCTGACGCTTCAGCATCAGCGCATTCCACCGACCATCAACCACAAGACCCCCGACCCTGACATTCCGCTCGACGTGGTGCCGAACGTGGCCCGCGACGCGAAAGTCACCCACGTCATCTCGAATTCGTTCGGCTTCGGCGGCCAGAACGTCTCGCTGGTGATGGGCGGCGAGCCCAAGTAAAACAACTCCATGCGCGCACTGACCCTGTTCGGCGACCGCAAGCTTGAGCTTGTGGACGCCCCTCTCCCGCCGCCGCCCGCCGAGGGCGAGGTGCAGATCGCCGTGAAGGCGGTCGCCCTCAATCACATCGACGTCTGGGGCTTCCGCGGCATGGCCTTCGCCAAGCGGAAGATGCCGCTCGTCGTCGGCGCCGAGGCTTCGGGCGAGATCGCCGAAGTCGGTCCGGGCGTGACCAACTTCAAGAAGGGCGATCCCGTCGTGATGTACGGGGCGCTGACCTGCGGCACCTGCCCGGCTTGCCGCGAGGGCCGCGACAACCTTTGCGAAAACGTCGCCGGCATCATGGGCTTCCATGTCGACGGATTTGCACGCGACCGGCTGAACCTCGCCGCACGGCTGGTCATCCCCGTGCCGAAGGGCGTGTCGCTGCGCGACGCCTCCTGCGCGCCGATCGCTTTCTCGACCGTCCAGCACATGCTGTTCGACAACGCCAAGCTCAAGCCCGGCGAGACGGTGCTTGTACAGGCCGGCGGCTCGGGCATCGGCACCGTCGCGATCAAGATGGCGAAGGCGCTCGGCTGCACCGTCATCACCACCGTCGGCGACGACGAGAAGGCCGAGAAAGCCAAGGCGCTCGGCGCCGATCACGTCATCAACTACCGTAAGGATCGCTTCGAGACGATCACGCGCAAGCTCACCAACAAGAAGGGCGTCGACGTCGTGTTCGAGCACGTCGGCGGCGAAGGTTTTAATGGCTCGTTGCTGGTGCTGAAGCGTGGCGGGCGGCTGGTCACCTGCGGCTCGACCGCGGGCCCGACCGTGACCTTCAACCTGATGCAACTCTTCCAGCAGCAATACAAGATCTTCGGCTCGTTCGGGGCCTCGATGAAGAACATCCGCGAGAGCCTGGACAAGATGGCGGGCGGGATGCTGCCGGTGATCGACACCGAGGTGACGCCGGACAATCTTGAGGCTGGATTGCAACGGCTCGAAAGCCGTCAGGTGTTCGGCAAGATCGTCGTGACCTTCTAAGCGGCCAAAGATCGAGCAAAATCCGATGGCGCGCAAACAGACAGGCATCGGAGCCGCGCTGCGGCGGCTGGGCGACGGCGCATTCGGTCAGCTCACGGTCGGCGTACTGAAGCTTCTTCGCGCGATCCCGCGCAAGCCGATGGCGAATTTTTCCGGCGGCTTCCTGCGGACGTTCGGCCCGCTCCTGCGCGAGCACCGCATTGGCCGCGAGAATCTGAAGGCCGCCTTCCCCGAAAAATCCGACGCCGAGATCGAAACCATTCTGCGCGGCGTGTGGGACAACCTCGGCCGCGTTGCCGCCGAATTCGCACACATCGACCGCTTGCACATCGAAGACCCGGCCAATCCGGGCCCTGAAGACATCGTCTATACGCCGCGCTCGCTCGAGCTGTTCCAAAAGCTCAAGAGCGACGGCAAGCCTGCGCTGCTCTTCACCTCGCACCTCGCGAACTGGGAGCTCGCGGCCTATGTCGCCGAGCAATACGGCCTGCACCTGCACGTGCTCTACCGCCGCCCGAACATCGGAGCGGCAAACGACGCGATCATGAAGCTGCGCGCGGGCGCGATGGGCACACTGGTGGCAACCGGCCTCGACGCACCGGGGCGGCTCGCCGATGTGCTGAAAGCCGGCGGCCATGTCGCCATGCTGGTCGATCAGTATTACGTGCGCGGCGTCGACATCACGTTCTTCGGGCGCAAGACCCGCGCCAATCCGTTCCTCGCGCGGCTCGCGAGACATGTCGATTGCCCGATCCACGGCGCGCGCATTGTGCGGCTTCCGGACGATAAGTTCCGCATTGATGTGACAGAGGAAATCCCAGCCGTACGCGACACCAACGGCGAGATCGACGTGGAGAAAACCACGCAGGCGATCAACGACGTGATCGAAGGCTGGGTCCGCGAGCACCCCGAGCAATGGCTGTGGGTGCATCGCAAGTGGCGGGACTGAGTCTCAACGCTTGCTCTACCTCATGCTGAGGAGCCCGCGCAGCGGGCGTCTCGAAGCATGGGCTGAGGACTGGGGCCGCCCTCATCCTTCCAGACGCGATCCTGCGGATCCCTCCTCAGGATGAGGCCGGATCAACGTCCCGTCTTAATCTTCGTCCAGAGCCGGTTCATCGTGCGCTGCGTGCGTTGGTCGTGCGCCGTGATGGTGTAGAGGCTCGCCATCGTCGCCTCGTCCGGGAACACGCTCTTGTCGTCGAGCAGCGCCTTGTCGATCAGCTTTTGGCTCGCAATGTTGCCGTTCGCGTAGGAAATGAAGTTCGAGTTCTTCGCCGCGACGTCCGCCCGCAGCATATAGTCGATGAAGGCATGCGCCTCCGCGACATTCTTCGCGTCCTTGGGGATCGCCATGTTGTCGAACCACATCTGCGCCCCGCCCTTCGGGATCGCGTACCCGATCTCGACGCCGTTCTTGGCTTCGGCCGCACGCTTCTGCGCCTGCTTGATGTCTCCGGACCAGCCGAGCACGAGGCAGATTTCGCCGGACGCGAGCGCGTTGAGATACTCCGACGAATGGAATTTACGGATGGAAGGCCGCACCTTCATCATCAGGTCAGCGGCCTTCTCCAGATCGCCCTGCTCTTTCGAGTTCGGGTTGAGGCCGAGATAGTTCAGCGCGTTCGGCATCACGTCATCGGAGGAGTCGAGGACGTGCACGCCGCAGTCCTTGAACTTGGCGAGCACCTCCGGTTTGAAGAAAATATCCCAGCTCTCGAGCTTTCCCTCGGGCCCGAGGATTTCGCGAACCTTCTTGGCGTTGTAGCCGAGGCCCGTGGTGCCCCACATGTAGTTGACGGCGTATTCGTTGCCAGGGTCGTAGGTCGCGAGGCGCTTGGCAATCTCCGGCCAAACATTGCCGATGTTGGCGAGCTTCGACTTGTCGAGCTTCTGGAAAACGCCGGCCTTGATCTGGCGCTCCAGGAAATATGCGGTCGGCACGACGATGTCGTAACCGGACTTGCCGGCCAACAGCTTCGTCTCCAGCGTGTCGTTGGAATCGAAGGTGTCGTACTTGACCTTGATGCCGGTTTCCTTGGTGAAGGCCTCGATCACCGAAGGTTCGACGTAGTCCGACCAGTTGTAGACGTTGACGGTGCGTTGTTGCGTGTGGCCGGGGATCGCCGCAGCGAGAACGATAGCAAAAGCGAGAAACGCGCGGCGCATCGCGGGTCCTTCAGATGGTCAGGTTTCGGTCGGAAGGCCCGCTGCCTTCCAGGCGAGGATTCCGCCAGCGAGATGCGCGTCATACGGCAGGCCCGCGGCCTGCGCGGCCTGAGACGCCGTCACCGAACGGCGGCCTGAGCGGCAGGCGAACACCACCTGCTTCCCTTGCGGATCGGGAATCTCAGCCGGATCGAACACCGACAGCGGCACCACGACCGCGTCGGGATAAGCCTCCGCCTGGACCTCATTCGGCTCGCGCACATCGACAAGCAGCACACGGTTCTCGGCGAGCCCCTTGGCGACCTCTTCGGGCGTCAGATCGTGGACCGGCGGATTGCGGACTTCGGACATGGCTTACTCCTGAACTATTCCGGTTTGATGTTAGCGACCCGCGCGACGTTGGACCACTTTTCGATCTCGTCCTTGATGAACTTCGCGAACTCGGCCGGCGTGGTGCCCACGGATTCGGCACCGTCATCGGCAAGCCGCTTCTTCACGTCGGGCGCGCTGAGCGCTTTGGCGGTTTCCTCTTGCAACCGGTTCACGATCTCCGCCGGCGTCCCAGCCGGGACCAGCAAGCCGTACCATTGCAGCGCCTCGTAACCCGGCACGCCCGCCTCCGCAACAGTCGGCACGTCAGGCATCGCCTCGGAGCGCTTCGAGCCCGTCACCGCAAGCGCGCGAAGCTGGCCGCCTTCGACCAAGGGTCTTGCCTGCAAGGTCGAGGCGAGCGTCATGCTGATGCGTCCGCTGATCGTATCGGTGACCGCCGGCCCCGAACCGCGGAACGGGATGTGCTGGATGTCGATGCCCGCCATATGCTTGAGCAGTTCCGCACCCATGTGTGGGGATGTGCCGATGCCGGCGGAAGCGTAAGTCAGTGCGCCGGGCTTCGACTTGGCGAGAGCGATCAATTCCTTCAGCGTCTTCGCGGGCACCGACGGATGGACGAGCACCACGTTCGGGATCGACGCCACCTGGGACACCGGGGCAAAGTCCTTCACCGGATCATACTTGATATTCTTGTACATGATCGGATTGAGCGCGAGCGTGCTCGCAGCCATGAGCAGCGTGTAGCCGTCCGGCTCCGAACGCGCGGCGACCTCGATGCCGATCGACTGGCCGGCGCCGGGGCGGTTCTCGACAAAGAATTGGCCCTTGAAGGCGCGGCCGAGATGGTCGGCAATCACGCGCGCGGAAATATCCGTACCGCCGCCTGGCGACGACGGCACGACAATGCGCACCGGCCGGTTGGGATAATTCGCCTGCGACCATGCAGGTCCGGCGAGAACAGCAAGAACAGCACACCCCAACAATGCCCGGCGCATTGCGATCCTCCCCTTTTTTCGGCGGCGATCTTATACGCCGATCCGCGGGAGCGTCATACAAAGACCGGGGCTAGATTGTCACCTGTGTCCCGACCTCGACCACGCGGTCGGTGGGAATCTGGAAATAGTCGGTGGCGTCGTTCGCGCTCTGCGCCAGAGCAATGAACAGCCGATCCTGCCAGTGCGGCATGCACGACTGCGCGGCTGGTTTAAGCGCTCGGCGGGAGAGGAAGAATGACGTCGACATGATATCGAACTGCCAGCCGAGTTTTCGCGCGATGGCGAGCGCCTTCGGAACGTTCGGCGTCTCCATGAAACCGAAGCGCAGCCGCACGCGCGAGAAGGTCTCGCCGATCGGCTCAATCTGCACGCGCTCAGCTGGATCGACGCGCGGATATTGCATGGTTTCGAGCGTCAGGATGACGTTCTTCTCATGCAGCACCTTGTAGTGCTTGAGACTGTGCATGAGCGCGGTCGGCGCGAAATCGGGGTGGCTGGTGAGAAACACCGCCGTTCCCGGCACGCGGGCCGGCGGCTTGCGCTCCAGCGACTTCACGAGCGAATCGAGCGGCACCTCGCTCTTGCGAGTCTTCTCGAACAGCGCGCGGCTGCCGCGGCGCCACGTATACATCGCGGTCATGACCACACCGCCGAGGACGAGCGGCACCCATCCGCCTTCGGCAACCTTGAGCAGGTTCGCGCCGAGGAACGTCGCGTCAATGGTGAGGAATGGGACGATCAAAAGCACGGCGGCCCAAAGCGGCCAGCGCCAGCCCTTGTAGACGACAATGAAGGCCATCAGCGCGGTCACCACCATCGTGCCGGTTACGGCGATGCCGTAAGCGGACGCGAGCGCGCTTGAAGAACGGAACAACGCGACAAGGAGCAACACGCCGACGAGCAGCAGCGCGTTGACGCGCGGCATGAAGATTTGGCCGGCCTGTTTCTCCGATGTGTGGCGGATCTCGAAGCGCGGCAGAAGGCCAAGCTGAATCGCCTGGCGCGTCAGCGAATAAGCGCCGGTGATCACGGCCTGGCTCGCGATGACCGTCGCGACCGTCGCCAGCACCACCATCGGCAGCAGCGCCCATTCGGGGAACAAGAGGAAGAACGGGTTCTCGATCGCCTTGGGATTGGAGAGCACCAAAGCGCCCTGCCCGAGATAGTTGATGGCGAGCGACGGCAGCACCATCGCAACCCAGGCAAACTGAATGGGCTTGCGTCCGAAGTGACCGAGGTCGGCGTAGAGCGCTTCCGCGCCGGTGACGGCGAGGAACACGGCGCCGAGCGTGATGAGACCGATCACTCCGTGATTGAGCAGAAAGTGGACGCCGTAATACGGATTGAAGGCGGCGAGCACGGACGGATCGTTGACGATGTGAATGATGCCGCCGATGGCGATGGCGACGAACCAGATCAGCATGATTGGGCCGAAGAAGGCAGCGACCTGGGCGGTGCCGCGCGACTGCGCGGCGAACAGCGCGATCAGGATGATGACTGTGAGCGGCACGACATAAGGATCGAAATTCGGCGTGATGATCTTCAGGCCTTCGAGCGCCGAAAGCACAGACAACGCCGGCGTGATCAACGCGTCGCCGTAGAACAGAGCGCCGCTGATGATGCCGAGCAGCACCACCGCGCCGACGCCCTTGCCGATTGCGCGCTGCGCCAGCGCCATCAGCGCGAGCGTGCCGCCCTCGCCATTGTTGTCGGCGCGCAGCAGCAGCAGGACGTATTTGAGCGTCACCACGACGATCAGCGCCCAGAGGATCAGCGAGAGGACGCCAAGCACTGCGCCGCGATGCGCAAGGCCTTCGTTGCCGACCGCGGCGACCACTGCCTCGCGGAGCGCGTAGAGCGGGCTCGTGCCGATGTCGCCGTAGACGACGCCCACGCTGCCGATGGTCAGTGTCCAGAAGCTTGCGCGAGGTTCCCCCTGAGCGGCGACGTCTGTCGCGCCCGGCAGGGGCACTGATGAGGAACTCATGGTGTTTCGGGTTGTTGGGTCTGCTTTGCTGCACTGCAACAAGATAAGACAAACGCCATATAGACCGGTTTCGGACACCTTGGATAGTGGGGCGCCGCCATCCGGAGCGGGTCAGCCATGCAAGGAAGATGTTGCGGTTGGAGACCGTCTCTGGTCGCTCGGGCTTCTTATATGCAAATAAATCAATGACTTACAATAGAGTGGCCACCGCGGCCTGATGCCCGCAATATGAGGAACGATCCTCAGGCTGCGGCGTCAGACAGCAACTTCAGACAGCGACTTCAGACAGTGACTTCAGACAGTGACTTCAGACAGTGACTTCAGACAGTGACTTCAGACAGTGACTTGGGTCCCGACCTCCACCACCCGGCCGGTGGGAATCTGGAAGAAGTCCGTGGCGTCGCTGGCGGTCTTGGCGAGGCCGATAAACAGCCGGTCCTGCCAGCGTGGCAGCGCCGAATGGGTGGCCGGCTTGAGCGCCCGGCGCGACAGGAAGAACGACGTCGACATGATGTCGAAGCTCCAGCCCTGCTTGCGGGCGATGGCGAGCGCCTTCGGCACGTTCGGCGTTTCCATGTAGCCGAACTTCAGCGCGACGCGGGTGAAGTGCTGCGAGATCGGCGTGATCGTAACGCGGTCGTCGTCGCTGACGCGTGGCGTGTCGGTCGTGACGATGGTGAGGATCACGTTGCTCTGGTGCAGCACCTTGTTGTGCTTGAGATTGTGCATGAGCGCGGTCGGCGCGAAATCGGGATGGCTGGTGAGGAACACCGCCGTTCCGGACACGATATGCGGCGGCTTCTTCTCCAGGCTGCCGAGCAGCGTCGTGATCGGCACTTCCGTCTTCCGCGTCTTGTGCGCGAGCACGCGTGTGCCGCGCTGCCACGTGATGATGAGCATCACCATGGCGACGCCGAACAGGAGTGGCACCCACGCGCCTTCCAGAAGCTTGAGCAGGTTCGCCGAGAAGAACGCCGCGTCAATGAACACGAGCGGCAGCACCAGCAGCGCCGCTTGCCAGACCGGCAACTTCCACAACTTCCAAACCACGATAAAGCCAAGCAGGCCATCCACCACCATCGTGGTCGCGACCGCGATGCCGTAGGCGGAGGCGAGCGCGCTCGAGGTGCGGAACAGGCCGACGAGTAGAAGCACGCCGATCAGCAGCGCGGTGTTCACACGCGGGATGTAAATCTGGCCGGAGTATTCCGCCGAGGTGTGTACGATCGCAAGGCGCGGCAAGAGACCGAGCTGGATCGCCTGCCGCACCAACGAATAGGCGCCGGTGATGACGGCCTGGCTCGCGATCACAGTCGCAGCGGTCGCGAGGATGACCATGGGCAGCAGGAGCGCATCGGGCACGAGACGATAGAACGGGTTCTCGATCGCCTCCGGATGCGAAAGCACGAGGGCGCCCTGTCCAAAGTAGTTGAGCAGCAACGCAGGCAACACGAGGCTCAACCACGCAAACTGAATGGGCTTGCGTCCGAAGTGACCGAGGTCCGCGTAGAGCGCTTCGCCGCCGGTGACCGCGAGGAAGATTGCACCGAGGGTGATGAGTCCGATGCGCCCGTGCTCGGACACGAACTGGATGGCGTAGATCGGATTAAGCGCCGCAAACACAGCGAGATCGTCCCAGATGTGCATGAGGCCGGTGGCGGCCAGGCACAAGAACCAGACGAGCATGATCGGGCCGAAGAACGAGGCGACGCTCGCCGTGCCGCGCCGCTGCACCGAGAACAGTGCGATCAGAATCAGCACGGCGATCGGCATGACGTAGTGATCGAACGCCGGCGTCACCAGCTTGAGGCCCTCGACCGCGGAGAGCACTGAAATTGCGGGCGTGATGACGGAGTCGCCAAGGAACATCGCCGCGCCGATCACGCCGAGCAGCACGACCATCGGCGTGCGCCGGCCGAGCGCGCGGGTGGCGAGCGCCGTGAGCGAGAGCGTCCCGCCCTCGCCGTTGTTATCGGCGCGCAGAAGCAGCAACACGTACTTGAGCGTCACCACGACGACCAGCGCCCAGACGATCATGGAAAGGACGCCCAGCACCGTCTCGCGGGTCGGCGGGCCGCCGCCATGATGGGCTGCCGCCATCGCCGCCTCGCGGAACGCGTAAAGCGGGCTCGTGCCGATGTCGCCGTAGACGACGCCGACGCTGCCGAGCGACAAGGCCCAGAAATTGGTTTCGACGGAATTCTCGTTGGCCGCCGTCCCGTGGGGGCGGACGGCTTCGCCTGCGGCATCAGTCATGGATCAGTACAAACCTTTGAACCGTGAACCGCGATTGCTGCTGCACTGCGAGAGAGGCGCGGGTTATAGCACCGGGCCCACCGAAGCAACATAGGCCGGGACAACGTCTGGGGACGTGCGGCGATCCGCCGTCAGGGCCGCAAATTGACAGGAATTGGCGGCGCTTCCCGCATCAGCAGGATTGTGACACGGCGATTGGAGGCGACGAACGGATTGTCGGGGAACAGCGGCAGCGTGTCGGCGCGGCCCGACACCTGGTAGAAGTGGCCGGCCGGCACCCCCTCCGCCTCCAGAATCTGGCGGATCGCGTTCGCACGATCGGCAGACAGGTCCCATGGGCCATAGCCGGGACGGCTCGGGATTTTGCTCGCCGCGGTGTGGCCGGAGATCGCGACGCGGTACGGCATCGCCTTGAGCTGTGCCGCGATGCGCTGAACCAGCCGCCGCGTCCGTTCATAGGGCTCCTTCGAGCCTTCCGGGAACATGGCGCGGCCGTCCTGGTCCACGATCTCGATGTTGAGACCCTGCTTGGTCTCCTCGATCATGACGTGCTTCGACAATTCGGAGATTTCCGGCATGTCCTGCAACGCCTGCCGCAACGACGCTGATGCGAGCGCGAACGATCCGTCCTCATTCAACCGTGCGCCAAATTTGCGGTCGCCGGTGTTCTGGTTCGGGCCTGGCGTCGGCGATGAATCCTCGGGGTTGATGTTGGCGGCGTTTTTCAGGCGCGGCCGCGTCGGCAGGCCGTCCACCTCGATGATGCCGGAGTAACGAATCTGGTTCTGCACGCCGAAAGCTTCGCGCATCGACCCGGCAACGATTTGAAGCTTCTTGGAGTCCTGCGTCGAGAACGCGACGAGCATCACGAAGAACGCGACGAGCAGTCCCATCAGATCGGCGAAGGTCACGAACCAGCCGTGACCGCCGCCGCCGTGACCGTCGCCTTTCTTCTTCTTTGCCATTCGGACGTCAGGCTGCGACTACGCCGCCGCCGCCTCCGTCTCGCCCTCGGCTTCTTCCCCGTGATCGCGATGATTGGCGAGGATGTAGGCCAGCAGCATGTCGCGCACCAGCGTCGGACTCTTGCCGTCGCGAATCATCAGCACACCATCGATGATGAGCGTGCGGTTGGTGTCCTCGTCGTGCAGCTTGAGCTGGAGCTTGTCGGCGATCGGCAGACAGAACAGGTTGGCCACGGCGGCGCCGTAGAACGTCGCGAGAAGCGCGACGGCCATGTAGGGACCGAGTTTCGAGGGGTCGGTCATGTTCGCGAACATCTGCACCATGCCGATGAGCGTGCCGACCATGCCGAAGGCCGGGGCGCAGTCGCCGATCGCTCGGTAGATCTTCTGTCCCTCGTCGAGATGAGCCAGGAAGTTGTCACGGTCACGCTCGAGATTGTCGCGGATGAAGGCGGCGTCGTAGCCGTCGGCGACGAAGCGGATGCCCTGCGCCAGGAACGGATCTTCAATCTCGGCCTTTTCGAGAGCGACGGGGCCGCCCTTGCGTGCGGTTTCAGCGAGGCCCGCGATCTCGTCGATCAGCTCGCGCGCGGTCCAGCGCCGCATCGTGAAGGCGTATTTCATGCCCATCGGCATGCCGTGGAGCAGGGAGGAGAACGGAAAGCGGATGAGCGTCGCCGCAGTCGCGCCGCCGAAGATGACGATGAAGGCGTGCATGTCGAGGAACATGCCCAGATCGCCACCCATCAGAATGAGTGCGACGAGCACAATGCCGCCGAACACAAGACCCGCACCGGTCGAAATATCCACGGGACACTCCACGAACGCCACGCGTGCCCTGGGAACGGCACCGTGACTCAACCCTACGCAGGAGCCATTAACGTCCTCTAAAGGCTAACGGACCGTCACCAGGAACCGACGCTCGGAGACATACCGGACCGGCCATTTGGCGGGCTTCCCGCGCCCCGCCCCGTGCGCTATTGGGGTGTTAACGATTGATTGACGGCGTTCCGCGCCGCCAAGCTCGAAATTCTGGGAGGAATCAATGCGCGATATCGGTCATTTCATCGGCGGCAAAGAGGTGAAAGGCACGTCCGGCCGCACCGGCGACGTGTTCAACCCGAACACCGGCGAGGTGCAGGCCAAGGTCGCGCTGGCCAGCAAATCCGAGGTGCAAAAGGCGATTGAGAACGCGCAGGCCGCCTTCCCCGGCTGGGCCGCAACCAATCCGCAGCGCCGAGCACGCGTGATGTTCAAGTTCCTCGAGCTCGTACAGGCCGAATACGACGATCTCGCGCGATTGCTCTCGTCCGAGCACGGAAAGACATTTCCGGACGCCAAGGGCGACATCCAGCGCGGCCTCGAGGTGGTCGAGTTCGCCTGCGGCATTCCGCATTTGCTGAAGGGCGAATACACCGACGGCGCGGGCCCCAACATCGACCTCTACTCGATGCGCCAGCCGCTCGGTGTCGTCGCCGGCATCACGCCGTTCAACTTCCCGGCCATGATCCCGCTGTGGAAGTGCGCGCCGGCGATCGCTTGCGGCAACACGTTCATCCTGAAGCCGTCGGAGCGCGACCCGTCCGTGCCGATGCGCATCGCCGAGTTGTTCCTGAAGGCGGGCCTGCCCGCAGGCGTGTTCAACGTCGTCAACGGCGACAAGGAAGCGGTGGATACGCTGCTTACCGATCCGCGCGTGCAGGCGGTCGGCTTCGTCGGCTCGTCGTCGATCGCGGAATACATCTATGCGACCGGCTGCGCGCACGGGAAACGCGTGCAGTGCTTCGGCGGCGCCAAGAACCACATGATCGTGATGCCGGACGCCGACATGGACCAGGCCGTCGATGCGCTGATCGGTGCGGGCTACGGCTCTGCCGGCGAGCGCTGCATGGCGATCTCGGTCGCGGTGCCGGTCGGCGAGAAGGCGGCCGATGCGCTGATGAAGAAGCTCGTGCCGCGCGTCGAAAGCCTCAAGATCGGCCCTTCGACCGATCCGCAGGCCGACTACGGCCCGGTGGTGACCAAGGCTCACCTCAACAAGATCAAAGACTACGTCGATATCGGCGTGAAGGAAGGCGCGAAACTCGTCGTCGACGGCCGTAACTTCAAGCTCCAGGGCTACGAGAACGGCAACTTCATGGGCGGCTGCCTGTTCGACAACGTGAAGCCGGATATGAGGATCTACAAGGAAGAGATCTTCGGCCCCGTGCTCTCGGTGGTGCGCGCGAAGGACTATGAAGAAGCGGTGCGCCTGCCTTCCGAGCACGAATATGGCAACGGCGTTGCGATCTTCACCCGTGATGGCGACACCGCGCGCGATTTTGCCGCACGGGTCCAGGTCGGCATGGTGGGCGTCAACTTCGCCATCCCGGTTCCGCTGTCGTACTACACGTTCGGTGGCTGGAAGCGCTCTGGCTTCGGCGACCTCAACCAGCACGGGCCGGATTCGATCCGCTTCTACACAAAGACCAAAACAGTGACGGCGCGCTGGCCATCGGGTACCAAGGAAGGTGCCGAGTTCGTGATTCCTACGATGAAGTGACCCCTGAGGGAGTGTGGCGACGGCATGCAGTTGAGCGGCTTCGGACTTCGCATCTCCATGCTTGTTGCCGTGCTCGCGCTCGCAGCGTGTAGCGGTGATCGCGTGAGCGACTTTTCGCTGCCGGGTATGGGCGCGACGCCGGCGCCGCCCTCTCCCGCCGCAGCGCCCGCGGCCAATCTCGCCGGCCGCTGGATGCTGGCACAGCCCGGCCGCGGCCAGTGCATCATGACGTTCGGCGCACAGCCGGGCGCGACCGAGGGCACCATTGCCCCGCAAGGCGGCTGCCCCGGGAAGTTCTTCACCAGCCGCAAGTGGACGTCGGACACCTCGGGGCTGGTCATCCGGGATCACAACTCGGAGCCGCTGGCGCAACTATCCTCAAAGGACGGCGGCCGCTTCGAAGGCCAATCCTCGACAGGCGAACCGATTACATTGTCGCGCTGACGGAAGGCCCTGCCGCGCCGATCCGTGCGCGCTATCGAATCCATTCCAAAAATCTATTTCTCTGATGGTTCCGATCATGGTCTGCTTTGGGCGCGCCATCCGGGAGAGACCATGTCCGAATTCCAGCTCTACTGCTTCGCCCAATCCGGCAACGCCTATCGCGCGGCCCTGATGCTGAACCTGATCGGCGCCGACTGGGAGCCGGTCTACATCGACTTCTTCAAGGGCGGCGAGACGCGCACGCCGAAGTACCGCGCCGAAGTGAATGAGATGGGCGAAGCGCCGGTGCTCGTGCACGGCAAAAAGAAGTTCACGCAGTCGGGCGTGATCCTCACCTACCTGTCGAAGCTCACCGGCAAGTTCAAGCCGGAGGGCGAGGACGAAGAGCTTGAGGCGCTGCGCTGGATCATCTTCGACAACCAGAAGGTCAACGGCTTCCTCGGGCCTTATCGCTTCCTGAAGAACTTCGCGCGGCCCGCAGGCGATCCCGCGGTGCTGGCGTTCCTGAAAGGACGCATCGACGGCAATCTCGCCATCGTCGACAAGCGGCTCGGCAACGCGCCCTTCATGCTCGGCAACCGCGCGACGATCGCCGATCTCTCGCTTTGCGCGTATCTCTACTATCCAGCCGACGAATTTGGCTTCGATATCGCGGGCACACACAAAAATATCGGCGCGTGGCTGGAACGCATCAAGGTGCTGCCCGGCTGGAAGCATCCCTACGAACTTATGCCTGGATATCCGCTCCAGTTGTGACATGGTGGAACCGGGGCATATGGGTTCGGGTTGAGTGGTGCATGTCCAGAAAACGTAACGCGGTCGATCTCGCGACCGATCTTGGTATGGCTGGCTTCCATGCCGGCGTGACGCTCTGGTACCGCCTGCCGATGATGGCGACCGCTTTCGCCACCTCCAGCAAGCCCGACAGCGAGATGACACGGATGGTGAGCGAGAAGGTCGCCGCCGTCATTGAAGGCGCGTTCGCTGCGCAAATCGAGACGATGAAAGTGGCTGCGGCGGCCGCCACCGGCCGCCTGACGATGGACGATATCGCCGGCGCACCTGTCACCATCGCCGCTGCGGGCCTGCGCCCGGCACTCCAGCGCGTGAAGGCCAATTCGCGGCGCCTGCGCCGCCAGCATTCGAGCTAACGCGCCGTCAAACCGCCGTCGATGACGAACTCGGCGCCGGTGACGAATCTGGATTCGTCGGACAGGAGATAAATACACATCTCCGCAACTTCTTCCGCCGTGCCGAAGCGGCCGAGCGGAATGTCACGCGTGAGACGCGCGCGGGCACCATCCTTGAAGCCGGTCTGATCGAGGATGGTGTCGACCATCGGCCCTTCAAGGAAGGCCGGATGGACCGAGTTGCAGCGCACCTTCGGATCGAGCCGCGCGCCGTGCAGCGCGACGGATTTCGTCAGCAGGCGCACGCCGCCCTTCGAGGCGTTGTAGGCCGCGAAATTGTGACCGCCGATCAGGCCCGCGACCGACGATAGGTTTACAATGGAGCCGCCCTGCTTCTTGAGCAGCGGCAGCGCGTGCTTGCAGCCAAGGAAGGTGCCGTCGAGATTGACGGACATGATCTTCTTCCAGGTCGCGTAGTCGGTCTCTTCGATGGAGCCGAGCGCGGCGATGCCGGCGGCGTTGAGAAGACCGTCCAGACGGCCATGCGCGCGCTCGATGTCGGCGACGATACGGAGCCAGTCCGGTTCCGACGTCACATCGAGCGTATGCTGCATCTTCTGCGCAGCAAGATCGCTGGTGATGGCGATACCGCCCTCGCCTGCGATGACCTTCGCCGCAGCCGCACCAACGGCGCCGGCCGCACCGGTGATCAGGACGATCTTGTCTTTAAGGCGCGCCATGAAAATCCGCGCTCAGTCGTGCTTGTGGCCGTGGTGATGATGGCCGTGATGATCGTGGCTGTGATCATGACCGCAACCGCACGCATCGTCGTGCTTGTGATCGTGGGCATGGTGATGATCGTGGGAATGATCGTGACCATGCCCGTGGTGGTGATGGGCATGGTCGTGATGATGGTCATGAGGCTGCGGCTCGTAGGCGCCACCCTCCGGCTCGAACGGCGCTTCAATGGCGATCACTTTGGCACCGAGAGCGGCCAGCAACTCCTCGATCGCCGGATCGCGCTGGAGGCGCAGGCGCTTCTCCAAGATCTGCACCGGCACATGGCGGTCGCCGAGATGCCAAGCAAGCCGCGCCAGCGCCGGTAGATCGGCCGCGCGCGCCTCGATCAGCGGCTCAGCCTCCGCCACGATCTCGACCAACGATCCGTCATCCAGAACCAAAGCGTCGTCGGTTCGGAGCCGAACCTGTTCGGGGAAATCGAACTCGACGCAGGTGCCTTTGACGCCGAACGCAAAGCCCTGCTTCGCCTGCCGCTGCGTGTGCGTGAGGATCAGCGTGTCGATAACGTTACCGCCCTGCCGTTGGGCAGCGGGCTGAACGCTGGTGGCGCGTGGCATGGATGATCCGCTTTGGATGCTGCGCTGAACGCGCCTTCAGTTGAGCCGGGCTGGGCGTTCGTCGTTGTCGTGCGCGTGCGTCGGAAGCGGTGACTCGGAAGCCTCGTCCGCCTGCCCCAGCACCGCTGCGTCCTTGCGCTCATAGTCTCGATAAGCAAGCCATCCGAATGGCAGGCTCGCGAGGTAAAGGATCGTGCCCACCGTGAGCACCTCCCACGGGTAAGCGATCAGCAACGCGAAGAACAGCACCACCACCACGAAGACCGGCAGCACCATCTCCGGCGCCACACGCTTGCCGACGCGCTTGCCGGAGAACACCGGCAGCCGCGACACCATCAGGAAGGCGATGGCGAGCGTGTAGACCAACGTAATCGTCGCAGCGATCTTCGGTGCGCCCAAGAGGTTCACGTAGATCGGCAGCAGCACCACCAGCGCACCGGCCGGCGCCGGGACACCGGTGAAGAAGTTGCCGGCCCAGACGGGCTTGTTCGGGTCGTCGATCATGACGTTGAAGCGCGCGAGGCGGAGCGCGCCGCAGATCGCGAACACCATGGCGGCGATCCAGCCGACATTGCCAAGATCGTGCAAGCCCCAGAGATAAAGGATGAGACCCGGTGCGCAGCCGAAGTTGACGAAGTCCGCGAGACTGTCGAGCTCAGCGCCGAACCGGGACTGGCCCTTGATCATGCGCGCGATGCGGCCGTCGATGCCGTCGAGCGCTGCGGCAAACACGATGGCGGCAAGCGCCAGTTCGAGCTTCCCTTCGAAGGCGAGGCGGATGCCGGTGAGGCCCGCGCAAAGCGCGAGCAGCGTGATCATGTTGGGCAACAGCGTCCGCACCGGAATGGCCCGGAAACGGCGGCGGCGGGCTTCCACCCGGTCGGGATCAAAGGGCGAATATTTCATGACGCCAATATAGCGCGCCGCGCGGTTTCCCGCCACGGCACGCAAATTCCCCGGTTAACGGTTTAGCTCACCCTATGGGTACGGCTTGAGTCCCGCATGGCGAGGTCGGCGATCACGGTTTCGCCGGCCAGCGACAATTGGCCCTCCGCGACGAGGGGCCGCGTGCCTTCGGGCAGATAGACGTCCACGCGGGAGCCAAACCGGATCATGCCGATGCGCTCACCTGCGGAGAGGGACTGCCCCTCTTTCACGAAGGGCACGATGCGGCGCGCGATCAACCCCGCGATCTGGACCACGCCGATCCGAGCGGACTGCGTCGCAATGAGAAAGGCATTGCGCTCATTGTCCTCGCTGGCCTTGTCGAGGTCGGCGTTCAGGAATTTGCCGGCGCGATAGACGATCTTCTCGATCCTGCCGGTGACCGGCGTGCGGTTCACGTGACAGTCGAACACGCTCATGAAGATGGAGACGCGCGGCAGCGGCTTGTCGCTGAGGCCCAGTTCGGGCGGCGGCACAGCGTTGACGATCAGGCTGACGCGGCCATCGGCCGGCGAGACGATCAGCCCCTCGCGCACGGGCGTGACGCGCGGCGGATCGCGGAAAAAATAGGCGCACCAGGCGGTGAGCAGCACGCCGATCCAGCCGAGCGGCGTCCAGACCCAGAACAGGATCAGGCTGATGAGGGCGAACCCACCGATGAAGGGATAGCCCTCCGGGTGGATCGGCGAGAGCTGGGAGCGAATGGAGTTGATGATGGACATATCGCTATTCGGTTAGTGCCTGCCTTCCCCTCTCCCCGAAGGGGAGAGGGTGGCGCGCGCAGCGCGCCGGGAGAGGGTCTGAACTTCCGTGCCGGCCAGTGCTTCCATGATCATTTCGAGAACAGCGTCGGTATTGGCCAGCACGTCGTGATTCCAAAATCGGAGGATACGAAGTCCCTGCGCGTTGAGCCATGCGTCACGAATACGGTCGCTCGCCGACTCCGCGTGCTGACCGCCATCGACTTCTACAACGAGACCTCGCCCAACGCAGGCAAAATCGACCACATAAGGTCCGATCGGAACCTGCCGCTTAAACTTGAAATCGCCGAAGCGATGAGCGCGTAAGCGATACCACAGCCGTTTCTCGGCGTCGGTCATGTCGCTACGTAGCTTTTTCGCTTGAGCGAGACCCATACTTGCTTGTACTTGCCCTCTCCCGGCTCGGCCTTCAGCCGAGCCACCCTCTCCCCTCCGGGGAGAGGGGAACGCAAGCACCGTCCAATCTACTTCACCGCGACTGCGGGCTGCGGGTCAATGGCGGGCGCGTCCGCGGCCGTGGCAAGCGCATCCGCAACCGGCGGCGGGTTGCGGTTCGGCGCGGTGTCCTCGTCCTCGACCTGAGCGAGCGTCTCGCGCGCCTTCTCAGCCTCGCGCTGCCGATTCCACATGCTGGCGTAGAGGCCGCCCTTACCCAGAAGCTGATGGTGCGTCCCGCGCTCCACGATCACGCCCTTGTCGAGCACGATGATCTCGTCGGCACCGATGATGGTCGAGAGCCGATGCGCGATGACCAGCGTGGTGCGATTCTTCGAAACCAGCGACAGCGCGTCCTGGATTTCCTTCTCGGTGTGACTGTCGAGCGCCGAGGTCGCCTCGTCGAGCACCAGGATCGGCGGAGCTTTGAGGATCGTGCGCGCAATGGCGACGCGCTGCTTCTCGCCGCCGGACAGTTTCAGGCC
>BFBZ01000618.1_pt1 | contig 31003 bp, 24 predicted proteins | sample 1888401 | NCBI WGS metagenome assembly BFBZ01 (sample SAMD00112614, study PRJDB3348) | symbiont metagenome | host: Chara braunii
GCGCCGGCGGGCGGCACGTAGATGACCGAGACGGTCGCGCCGGTCTGCGAGGCGGCTTCCTTGACGGTGGCGTAGATGGGGATCTCGCTGAACTTCTCGCCGGCCTTCTTCGGGTTCACGCCCGCGACGAAGGCGTTCTTGCCGTTGGCATAGGCCTGGCAACCCAGCGTATGGAACTGGCCGGTCTTGCCGGTGATGCCCTGGGTGATGACCTTGGTGTCTTTGTTGATGTAGATGGACATGTCTTGTTCCTAGTCAGTTGGGGACAGGGCTACTCGCTTCGCTCGGGCGGTCTGTCCCGCAAAGGCATTAGCTTTGGCTTAGGCCACAGCCGCAACGATCTTGGTGGCCGCTTCGGCCATCGTGTCGGCGGCGATGATGGGCAGGCCGGATTCGGCCAGCATCTTCTTGCCCAGCTCTTCGTTGGTGCCCTTCATGCGCACGACCAGCGGCACGGACAGGTTCACGGCCTTGCAGGCGGTGATGACGCCCTCGGCGATGGTGTCGCACTTCATGATGCCGCCGAAGATGTTGACGAGGATGCCCTTCACGCTCTTGTTCTTGAGCATGATCTTGAAGGCCTCGGTCACCTTCTCGGCCGTGGCGCCGCCGCCGACGTCCAGGAAGTTGGCCGGCTCGCCGCCGAACAGCTTGATGGTGTCCATCGTGGCCATGGCCAGGCCGGCGCCGTTCACCAGGCAGCCGATGTTGCCGTCCAGCGAGATGTAGGCCAGGTCGAACTTGGAGGCTTCGATCTCGGCCGGGTCTTCTTCATCGAGGTCGCGGTAGGCGACGATCTCGGGGTGGCGGAACAGCGCGTTGGCGTCGAAGTTGAACTTCGCGTCCAGGGCCATCAGATTGCCCTTGCCGTCGCGGTTCAGCGGGTTGATTTCCACCAGCGACGCGTCGGTGTCCATGTAGCACTTGTAGAGCTTGGCGAACAGGTCGACGGCCTGGTCGACCGTGTGGCCTTGCATGCCGATGGCGGCCGCCACCTTCCTACTCTGCTCGGCGGTGATGCCGGTCAACGGGTCGATCATCTCGGTGATGATCTTCTCGGGCGTGCTGTGGGCCACCTCTTCGATGTCCATGCCGCCTTCGCTGGAGGCGATCAGCGCGACCTTCTGCGTGGCGCGGTCGGTCACCAGCGAGATGTAGAACTCCTTGCCGATGTCGGCGCCATCCTCGACGTAGAGGCGGCGGACCTTCTGGCCTTCGGGGCCGGTCTGGTGGGTCTTGAGCTGCATGCCCAGGATGGCCTCGGACTTTTCCTTGACGTCGTCGATGGTCTTGGCGACCTTGACGCCACCGCCCTTGCCGCGGCCGCCGGCGTGGATCTGGGCCTTCACGACCCAGACCGGGCCGCCCAGCTTCTGTGCGGCCTCGACGGCTTCCTGCACGGTGAAGGCCGGGATGCCGCGCGGCACCGGCACGCCGAACTGGCGCAGGATTTCTTTGCCCTGGTATTCGTGGATTTTCATGGCTGGGTCTCTCGGGTCGGGGTAGTCAGGAAGCGGTCGCGGCCGGCGTCAGATGCCAGCGTGGGTAGAACTTGGCGACGGTCTCGCCGTCGCGGCGCAGCGCGTGGCAGCGATCGAGTTGGAAAGGGGGATTGCCGTCGGAATCGCCTTCGCGGGTATCGATGACAGAACCCGCCATCGCCTGGATGACGGCGGTGGGCAGCACCTGGCAGAGTTCGGTCAGGTGGGTGCAGCCCCGCGTACCTGCCAATCGTTCCTGGACGGCCTGACGGAAGCCTTTCAGCAGGTTGAGGCCGATCAGGCGGGCGTAGGCGTCGCCGTGCACATTGCAGGCGCCGGGGTAGGGCATCCACAGCGTTTCGGACGTGGCGGCCGTAATGGTCAGTGCCGTGTCGACCGTCAGGTGCAGGCGCATCTCGTGGATGGGCTCGCCCGCCTTGCGGGGCACGCCGGCCAGTGGCACATCATGGGTCTTGGTGTCCGTCAGGCTGGCTTCGACATCGAACAGGCCGTCATCGCGCGCGAACACCTGCACATCGAGGGCGCGGCGGTGCAGCGGGCGGCGCGTGACGGGAGGATGGACGGCGGGCATGGCGGGGAACTTCGCGAAACAACCCGGCCGGTGCCGGGACGGGGCGCTCCCCGCTTTCGCGGCCGCTTTGCACAAGGGGCAAATGGGCCTGTAACCGGGTGAACCCTCATTTTTGGGCAGCAGGCAATGTAGCACGGAGGGTGAAAACTACCGCTGCGCGCCTGGTTGAGCGGCCCTTTGCGGGCGAGTTCAGAGGTTGAGAGTTTTTCGGCCGTGTCCGCAAGGCGCGTCAAAACGCCGCCGATCTAGACGCAAAGCGCAGCCATAGCTCGGGCTATGGCGAGCATTTGCAACGACGAGCGGGGGTGTTTTGGCGTGCAAGGCGAGCATGGGTGAAAGACTCTCAACCTCTCAGGCCTTCAGCAGACGGCGCACGATGTCGGCGGCGAACCCCCTGGCCAGCAGGAAGCGCGTCTGGCGGGCCTGCTCGCTAGCGTCGCGCGCCGGCTCCGCGCCGAAGCGCTTGTGCCAGACCTCCCGGGCGCGTTCCAGCTCGGTGGCACGCAGCGAGGCCTGCTGCTCTGCGCCCAGCTTCAGCCCGTGCTGGGCCAGTTCCTGCTGGATGCGCTGGGCACCGAAACGGCCCGAGCGCAGATGCAGGCGGGATTCGACAAACCGGGTTTCGTCCAGGTAGCCGTCGGTGGCGAGCGCGTCGAGCAGTGCGTCGACGGCGGTTTCGCCGGACGCGGAATCGTCGTCCGGCACGGGCGAATCTGCTTCACCGGCCTCGGCGGCCCCGACCGCGGCCAGGCGCTGGCGCTGTTCGATCCGCAGCAGCTTGCGCCTCAGCTCCGCGCGGCTGTGTTCGCGCTGTGCCAGCAGCCCGATGGCGCGCGCTTTCAGCGACAGGAGTGGACGGATCGCCATGCAGCCTGGACCGGCGGTTACTCCTTGTCCGCAGAGCCTTCGGCCGCGCCCAACGGGGCGACGCCGACCGCTGCGCGGATCTTGTTTTGGCGAAACCGCATGGGTCACTCCTTGTCAGTCGCGCCCCCGGCCTCGCCCAACGGGGCGACGCCGACCGCTTCGCGGATGCGGTTTTCGATTTCGTGGGCGATGTCGGGGTTCTCGCGCAGGAACTCGCGGGCGTTGTCCTTGCCCTGGCCGATCTTCTCGCCGTTGTAGGCATACCAGGCGCCGGACTTGTCGACGATCTTGTGGACGACGCCCATGTCGACGATCTCGCCCTCGCGGCTGATGCCCTCGCCGTAGAGGATGTCGAACTCGGCGGTCTTGAACGGCGGGCTGACCTTGTTCTTGACGACCTTGACCTTGGTCTCGGAGCCGATGATCTCCTCGCCCTTCTTGATCGAGCCGATGCGGCGGATGTCCAGGCGCACGGACGAATAGAACTTCAGCGCGTTGCCGCCGGTGGTCGTCTCGGGCGAGCCGAACATGACGCCGATCTTCATGCGGATCTGGTTGATGAAGATGACCGTGCAGTTGGTCTTCTTGATGGTGGCGGTCAGCTTGCGCAGGGCCTGGCTCATCAGGCGGGCCTGCAGGCCGGGGAGCTGGTCGCCCATCTCGCCTTCGAGCTCGGCCTTGGGCGTCAGGGCCGCGACCGAGTCGATGACGATGAGGTCGACCGAGCCGGAGCGCACCAGCGCGTCGACGATCTCGAGGGCCTGTTCGCCGGTGTCGGGCTGGCTGATCAGCAGGTCGGTCAGGTTGACGCCGAGCTTCTGCGCGTACTGGATGTCGAGCGCGTGTTCGGCATCGATGAAGGCGCAGGTGCCCTGGAGCTTCTGCATCTCGGCGATGACCTGCAGCGTCAGCGTGGTCTTGCCGGAGGACTCGGGGCCGTAGATCTCGATGACGCGGCCGCGCGGCAGGCCGCCGACGCCCAGCGCGATGTCCAGGCCCAGCGAGCCGGTGGAGACGACCTGGATGTCTTCCAGCGCCTCGCCCTCGCCGAGGCGCATGATGGAGCCCTTGCCGAACTGCTTCTCGATCTGGGCGAGGGCGGCCTGCAGGGCCTTGGCTTTTTCGGTGTTCAGGGCTTTGACGGGGGCGTCCATGCGGTTCTCCAAAGAATGGCTGAATTATGGGGCAATCTGTATGTTTGTACAGTGGTTTCTCCCCAGGCTTGATGAGCATCCTAGGCAGGTGGTGGCTCATGGCGTGAGCCACCCGCTCAACACATAACATCGGCCGAGGAGACAAGACGATGCGCATCCTGATTGCCGAAGACGACCAAGTGCTGGCCGACGGGCTGTTGCGCGCGCTGCGCGCGTCGGGCTATGCGGTGGACCGTGTCAGCAGCGGCACCGAGGCCGACGCGGCGCTGGCGACGCACGAGTTCGACCTCGTCATCCTCGACCTCGGCCTGCCGCGCCTGCACGGGCTCGAGGTGCTGCGCAAGCTGCGCGCGCGCGGCTCGACGATGCCGGTGCTGATCCTGACCGCGGCGGACAGCGTCGAGCAGCGCGTCAAGGGCCTGGACCTGGGCGCGGACGACTACATGGCCAAGCCCTTCTCGCTGCAGGAGCTGGAGGCGCGCGTGCGGGCGCTGACCCGGCGCGGCCTGGGCACCGCGAGCAGCCTCATCAAGCATGGGCCGCTGACCTTCGACGCGACCGGCCGCGTCGCCTACATCAACGAGCAGATGCTGGAACTGTCGGCGCGCGAGCTGTCGCTGCTGGAGGTGCTGCTGCAGCGCGCCGGCCGCCTGGTCAGCAAGGATCAGCTCGTCGAGCGCCTGTGCGAGTGGGGCGAGGAGGTCTCGAACAACGCGATCGAGGTCTACATCCACCGGCTGCGCAAGAAGATCGAGCAGGGGCCGATCCGCATCGCGACCGTGCGCGGCCTCGGCTACTGCCTCGAAAAGATCCCTTCATGATGGGGCTCCCCGTCGGCTGGGTACAGCCGTCGGCCCTCCGAGAGGGCCGGGCCTTGCTTGGGAGCGGCCCAGCGCTGCGGCCCGCCTGATGCCGAGCAAAGACGGCGCCAGCCCCCAGCAGGGCTCGCTGTTCGGCGAGATCCTCGACTGGATGCTCGCCCCGCTGCTGCTGATCTGGCCGATCAGCGTGGCGCTGACCTGGCTGGTGGCGCAGGGCATCGCGAGCCGGCCCTACGACCGCGAGCTGGGCGAGACGGCGCGCAGCCTGGGCCTGCAGGTTGCGGCTGCCGAGGCGCCGATGGGATTGGCCAAGGGCCGGGACCGCAATGCGCTGGCGCCCGAGGCCGCGGCGCTGCTGCGGGCCGATGCGTCGGACACGGTCTTCTACCAGGTGCTCGGCCTGCGCGGCGAGCTGCTGAGCGGCGATGCGGCGCTGCCGGTGCCGGTCGAGGAAGCGCCGATCGTGCCCTGGGAGATCCATTTCCGCGACGACGAGGTGGGCACCGACGCCGTGCGCGTGGCCTATCTGTGGGTCGCGCCCGAGGGCCAGGCGGGCTCGACGCGGACGATGCTCGTGCAGGTCGCCGAGACGCTGGGCAAGCGGGCGCGGCTGACCAACGAGATCATCAAGGGCGTCATCCTGCCGCAGTTCGTCATCCTGCCGCTGGCCGTGCTGCTGGTGTGGCTGGCGCTGGCGCGCGGCATCTCGCCGCTGAACGAGCTGCAGCGGCGCATCCGCTCGCGCGAGAGCTCGGACCTGTCGCCCATCGACGAGCAGCGCGTGCCCGACGAGGTCGCGCCGCTGGTGCGCGCCATCAACGACCTGCTGGCGCGGCTGGATTCGTCGATGAGCCGGCAGAAGCATTTCCTGGCCGATGCGGCCCACCAGCTGAAGACGCCGCTGGCCGGCCTGCGCACCCAGGCCGAGCTGATCCAGCGCGAGATCGACGCCGGCCGCGCGTCGCCCGACGAGATGAAGCGCTCGCTCGCGCAGATCGCGCGCGCCAGCGAGCGGGCGGCGCATATGGTCAACCAGCTGCTGTCGATGGCGCGCGCCGAGGACGCCGAGCAGGCCATGCGGCGCGAGCCGGTCAACCTGGCCGAGATCGCCATCGACACCGTGCGCGACTTCGTGCCGCGCGCGCTGGAGCGGCGCATCGACCTCGGCTACGACGGCGTCGCGCCGGACGACAGCCGGCTGCGCGTGCAGGCCCAGCCGGTGCTGCTGGGCGAGCTGATCCGCAACCTCGTCGACAACGCGCTGCTGTACACGCCGGCGGGCGGCGTCGTCACGGTGCGTGTCGTCGAGGACCCCTTCGGCCAGGTCGTCGTGCTGCAGGTCGAGGACACCGGGCCGGGCATTTCGCCGGCCGAGCGCGAGAAGGTCTTCCAGCCCTTCTACCGCTCGCTGGGCAGCGGCGTGGAGGGCTCGGGCCTGGGGCTGGCCATCGTGCAGGAGATCGTGCAGCAGCATGCGGCCGAGCTGACGCTGGACGACACGCGCGTGCGCCGCGCGGCGGGCGGCGAATCGCCCGACGGCCAGGGGCCGGGGGCGCGCTTCACGATCCGGTTTCCGGCTACGTCTTCACCAACTTCTTGACGCGCGCGATGGACAGCAGCAGGCCGAGCGACAGGCCCAGCGTCACCATCGCCGTGCCGCCGTAGCTGACGAAGGGCAGGGGCACGCCGACGACGGGCAGGATGCCGCTGACCATGCCCATGTTGACGAACACATAGGTGAAGAAGCTCAGCGTCACCGCGCCGGCCATCAGCCGCGTGAACAGCGTGGGCGCATCGGACGCGATCATCAGCCCGCGCAGGATCAGCGCCGTGAAGCCGGCCAGCAGGGCCAGCGCGCCGAGCAGGCCGAACTCCTCGCCGAAGGCCGCGAAGATGAAGTCCGTCGTGCGCTCGGGGATGAACTCCAGATGGGTCTGCGTGCCTTGCATGAAGCCCTTGCCGGTCAGGCCGCCGGAGCCGATCGCGATCTCGCCCTGGATGATGTGGAAGCCCTTGCCGAGCGGGTCCTTGCTCGGGTCCAACAGCGTGCAGATGCGGTGCTTCTGGTATTCCTTGAGCACCGGCCAGGTCAGGTCGGGCTCGCAGATCTTGTCTTCGCTCAGCACCAGGGCCGTGGCCGCGGCGGCACCCAGCACCAGGGCCGGCAGGATGAGCTTCCACGGCAGGCCGGCGAAGAAGATCACATAGAGGCCCGCGGCCAGCACCAGGATGCCGGTGCCGAGGTCGGGCTGCTTGGCGATCAGCAGGAAGGGCAGCAGCAGCAGCGCGAAGGCGGCGATGAAGTCCGGCCAGCGCAGCAGGCCCTCGCGCTTCTGGAACCACCAGGCCAGCATCAGCGGCACGGCGAGCTTGAGCAGCTCGGAGGGCTGGATCTGCGTGACGCCGATGCTGAGCCAGCGCGTCGCGCCCTTCTTCGTGACGCCGAACAGCGCCGTCGCCACCAGCAGCATCACGCCGACCGTGTAGAGCGGGATGGCGACGGCCATCAACTTCTGCGGCGGCACCTGGGCGACGAGGAACATCAGGCCCAGGGCCAGCACCATATTGCGCGCATGGTCGGGGAAGCGCGTGCCGTTGTCATGGCCGGCCGAGTACATGCACAGCAGGCCCCAGACGCACAGCCACAGCACGGCGATCAGCAGCGGGATGTCGAAGCCGCTGAGCCAGGGCCGCAGCCGCTGCCACAGGGGTGGTCGTTCGATGACGGTCATCGCGAGGCTCCGGAAGCTGGGACCGAGGCGGCGGAGGCCGCCACGGCCGGCGCGGACGCGGCCTGGCCCGGTTGACCAGGCAAGGGCACGTCGGCCGCGCGACGCGGCGTGCCGATGGGCGCGAAGGTCTGGCCCATCTGTGTCTTCGCGATGTCTTCCTCGCTGGGGTATTGGCCGAGCAGCAGGTAGTCGAACACGCGGCGTGCGATCGGCGCGGCTGACATCGAGCCGAAGCCGGCGTTCTCGACGATGAGGGCCAGCGCCACGGTGGGGTGGTCGACCGGTGCGAAGGCGACGTAGAGGGAGTGGTCGCGCTTGCGCTCGTCGGCCTTGATGGCGCTGTACTTCTCGCCGGCCTTCAGGCCGATGGCCTGGGCCGTGCCGGTCTTGCCGGCGCTCTGGTAGGGCGCGTTCAGGAAGGCCAGGCGCGAGGTGCCTTCCAGCGTCACGCCGTTCATCGCGTTGTGGATGATGGCCACGTCGGCGGGCTTGAGCGGCAACGGCGTCAGCGCGTCGCTGGCCACGCGGCGGTCCTCGTGCCTGACGACGTCCTCGATGTCGCGCACCAGGCGCGGCTTGAAGCGCAGGCCGCCCGACGCGATGGTGGCGTAGGCCGTGGCCATCTGCAGCATCGTGAAGTTGTTGTAGCCCTGGCCGATGCCCAGCGAGATGGTCTCGCCGGCATACCACTTCTGCTGCTCGGGGCGCTTGAACTTCCTGCGCTTCCACTCGGTGGAGGGCAGGTCGCCGGTGACCTCGCCCTGCACGTCGATGTCAGTCCTGCGGCCCAGGCCGAAGGGCTCCAGCTGGTCGTGGATCAGGTCCACGCCCATCTCGTTGGCCAGGCCGTAGAAGTAGACGTTGGACGAGGTGACGATGGCCAGGCGCATGTCCTTCGGCCCGGCGCGGTCCGTCTCGGGGCTGCCGAAGGTGCGGCCGCCGAAGCTGAAGCTCAGGTTGTCCTGGATGATGGTGCGCGGGTCGCGCTTGCCGGTGTTCAGCGCGGCCATGGCCATCAGCGGCTTGAAGGTCGAGCCCGGCGGGTAGGTGCCGCGCAGCGCGCGGTTCAGCAGCGGCTTGTCGATGTCCTCGTTGAGGTCGCGCCAGGAGTCGGCATCGATGCCGTCGACGAAGAGGTTGGGGTCGAAGGTCGGCTTGGACACGAAGGCCAGCACCTCGCCGTTGCGCGGGTCGATGGCCACCAGCGCGCCGCGGCGCTCGCCGAAGAGCTGCTCCACCAGCGCCTGCAGCTTGATGTCGACGGACAGGTTCAGCGTGTTGCCGGGCGTGGGCGGCCGGTGGGCCAGCCGGCGCACCGCGCGGCCGCCGGCGCTGGTCTCGACCTGCTCGAAGCCGGTCGTGCCGTGCAGCTCGCGCTCGTAGGCCTGCTCCAGGCCGAGCTTGCCGATGTATTCGGTGCCGCGGTAGTTGGCGAGGTCTTCCTCTTCCCAGTCGTCCATGGCCTTCTTCTCGGCCTGGTTGATGCGGCCGATGTAGCCGATCAGGTGGGCGCCGACCTCGCCCAGCGGGTAGGAGCGGAACAGCCGCGCCTTGATCTCGACACCGGGGAAGCGGAAGCGCTGCGCCGTGAAGCGGGCGACTTCCTCGTCGGTCAGCTTGGTGCGGATGGGCAGGGAGTCGGTGTGCTTGGCTTCTTCCAGCAGGCGCTTGAAGCGGCGCTTGTCGCGGGCCTGGATCTCGATGACCTGGCCGAGGGCCTCGATGGTGGCGTCCAGGTCGACGACCTTCTCGGGGTTGATCTCCAGCGTGTAGGCCGAGTAGTTGCTGGCCAGCACGACGCCGTTGCGGTCCTTGATGAGGCCGCGGTTGGGCACGATGGGCACGACCGCGATGCGGTTGGACTCGGCGCGTTCGGCAAAGCTGTCGTACTGCACGACCTGCAGCCACACGAGGCGCGCGACCAGCAGCCCGAAGCAGAACAGCACGAAGGCGCCCGCGGCCAGCACGCGCTTGCGGAAGCGCGACAGCTCCTGGTGGAGGTTCTTGAGGACGACCACTTGGGTTTACAGCGGGCGATGCGCGTCCCGGTCGGGTGCGCGCCGCTGCGGCGCCAGCAGCAGCATGCTGGCGACCGGCCACAGCGCGGCCTCGAACACCGGCGCCAGCAGCACGCTCCAGCCCGGCCACATGCCGCCGACCAGCATCCGCACGACCAGGGCCAGCGCATGGGCGGCGAAGAACAGCGGCAGCACCTGCACGGCCTGGGCGCCGAGGGAGAACCAGGCCAGGCGGCGGTGCAGCGTGATCGCGCCGAAGCTCAGGCCGCTGTAGGCCAGCGCGTGCTGGCCCAGCAGGGCGCCGTCGTGCACGTCGATGAGCAGGCCGAACACGAAGGCCCACAGCACGCCGACGCGGCGCGGCTGGTGCACGCCCCAGAACACCAGCACGACGGCCAGCACGTCGGGCATCGCGGCGATGCGGCCCGTGGGCACCATGTCGATCATCAGCGCGACGATCAGCGTGAGCGCGATGAACCAGGGGTTGGCGGGGAGCAGCAGCTTTTCGGCTGCGCGCGGCATGATCATGGCGCCGCCCCCGAAGCCTTGGCCGCCGCCTTCTCGGCGCGCTCGGCCTTCTTCGCGGCGCGGATCGTGGCCTTGGCCTCGGCCGCCAAGGTCGCTTCGGCCGCCGCCGCGGCCTCGGCCTCCTTCTTGGCCGCCAGGTGGCGGTCCATCGGCTGCAGCACCAGCACATGGCGGGCGCTGTCGGGCTGGGCGATGGGGGCCAGCAGCACCTGCGCGAAGCTGGAATCGCCACGGCGCTCGACGGCGGCCACCTTGGCCACCGGCAGGCCCGGCGGGTAGACGCCGTCCAGGCCCGAGGTCGTCATCAGGTCGCCGACCTTGATGTCGGCGTTGGCGGCCAGGAAGCGCAGCTCCATGCCGCTGCCGTCGGAGCGGCCGGCGGCGGCGTTGCGCATCTGCGTGCGGGCGTTCAGCAGCGGGATGGCGGCTTCCTTGTCGGTCAGCAGCGTGACCTCGGCAGACAGCGGGTAGACGCGCGTCACCTGGCCCAGCACGCCGGCCTCGTTGATGACCGGCGAGCCGGCCGCCACGCCCTGGGTTGCGCCGCGATCGATGACGACGCGGCGGGAGAAGGGGTCGGGCGCCTCGAACAGCACTTCCGCGGAGATCGACGGCACGGTCAGCGACGGCTGCAGGCCGAGCAGCTTGCGCAGCCTCTCGTTCTCGGCCTGCAGCGCGCCGGCGCGCGACAGGCGCTCGGCCTGCTCGGCGAGCTGGCGCCGGGCAAGGTCCTCGGCCGCCATCGCGCGCTTGGTGCCGCGCAGGTAGTCGCCGGCCGTGTCCCAGGCGTCCACCGGCGCCAGCAGCAGGCGCTGCACCGGCTGCAGCACCAGGGCCAGCGCCGCGCGGGCCGGCTGCATCAGCCTGAAGCGGGCATCCGCCACCATCAGCAGCAGGGCCAGCGCAGAGCACAGCGCGAGCTTGGTCAGCGCCGACGGACCCTGACGGAAGAACGGTGGTGGCGAGCGGTCGAGGGTGCCGAAGGGCATCGCGCGCCTGGTGGGCTGGGGGTGAGTGGGCTTATTCCGACGTGAAGATCGAGCCCAGGCGCTCCATGCGCTCCAGCGCCATGCCGCAGCCGCGCACGACGCAGGTCAGCGGGTCTTCGGCCACCAGCACCGGCAGGCCGGTCTCCTCGCCGAGCAGGCGGTCCAGGTCGCGCAGCAGTGCGCCACCGCCGGTCAGCATCATGCCGCGCTCGGCGATGTCGGCGCCCAGCTCGGGCGGCGTCTGCTCCAGCGCGTTCTTCACGGCGGAGACGATCTGGTTCAGCGGGTCGGTCAGCGCTTCCAGGATCTCGTTGGACGAGATCGTGAAGCTGCGCGGCACGCCTTCGGAGAGGTTGCGGCCCTTGACCTCCATCTCCTTGACCTCGCTGCCGGGGAAGGCGGAGCCGATGTTCTTCTTGATCGCCTCGGCCGTGGGCTCGCCGATCAGCATGCCGTAGTTGCGGCGGATGTAGTTGATGATGGCTTCGTCGAACTTGTCGCCGCCGACGCGGACCGAGCCCTTGTAGACCATGCCGCCCAGCGAGATGACGCCGACCTCGGTGGTGCCGCCGCCGATGTCGACGACCATGGAGCCCGAGGCCTCGGCCACCGGCAGGCCGGCGCCGATCGCGGCGGCCATCGGTTCCTCGATCAGGTAGACCTCGCTGGCGCCGGCGCCCAGCGCCGACTCGCGGATCGCGCGGCGCTCGACCTGGGTCGAGCCGCAGGGCACGCAGATGATGATCCTCGGCGACGGCTTGAACGTCTTCGAGTCGTGGACCATCTTGATGAACTGCTTGAGCATCTGCTCGGTGACCGTGAAGTCGGCGATGACGCCGTCCTTCATCGGGCGGATGGCCTCGATGTTGCCGGGCACCTTGCCCAGCATGGCCTTGGCCTCGCGGCCGACGGCCTGGATGGTCTTCTTGCCGTTGGGGCCGCCTTCGTGGCGGATCGAGACCACCGAGGGCTCGTCGAGGACGATGCCCTTGCCGCGAACATAGATCAGGGTGTTGGCGGTGCCGAGGTCGATGGCCAGGTCGGTGGAGAAATAGCGGCGCAGGGAGGCGAACATGGTGTGGCGCGGGGAGCCTCGCCGACGCGGCGCGGCTTGAAAAAATCGGGCGGCTGGAAAGCCAGAGGCCGCCCGGTCGGCGACGAAATGCATCGCTGAAGGGGCAGCCTCGAAGGCCATGAAGATGGGCTGCGATAATAACCGAACACCCCGTTCTGAGGCCCGCCAACACTGGTTTGTAGGCCCCAGGCTTACATCTGAAAACCCTTCATGAGCCTCACCCCTGACGACGTGAGCCGCATCGCCAACCTGGCCCGGCTGGAACTGCAACCGGCCGAGTCCGAGGCGCTGCTGGGCAACCTGAACGACTTCTTCAAGATCGTCGACCAGATGAGCGCCGTCGACACCGCCGGCGTCGAGCCGCTGTACACGCCGCTGTCGGCCGTGCGGCAGGTCGCGCTGCGGCTGCGCGACGACGTCGTCACCGAGCTCAACCAGCGCGAGCTCAACCAGCGCAGCGCCCCGGCCGTCGAGGACGGCCTCTTCCTCGTTCCCAAGGTCATCGAATGAAGCCCGTTCACGACATGGGCGTGGCCGAGCTGGCCGCCGCCCTGAAGCGCCGTGCGCTGTCCAGCCGCGAGGCCACGCAGGCCCTGCTGGACCGCATCCAGGCCCACGACCAGGCGCTCGGCGCCTTCCTGCACGTCGACGCCGACGGCGCGCTGGCCCGCGCCGATGCTGCCGACGCGGCCTTGGCCGCCGGCCATGCGGGCGCGCTGGCCGGTGTGCCCATCGCCCACAAGGACATCTACGTCACCGCCGACATGCCGACGACGGCCGGCTCGAAGATCCTGGCCGGCTACCGCAGCCCCTTCGACGCCACCGTCGTGGCCCGGCTGAATGCGGCCGGCACGGTGTCGCTCGGCAAGCTGAACTGCGACGAGTTCGCGATGGGCTCGGCCAACGAGAACAGCGCCTACTTCCCGGCCCACAACCCCTGGGACGTCTCGCGCGTGCCCGGCGGCTCGTCCGGCGGCTCGGCCGTGGCCGTGGCGGCCCGGCTGGCGCCGGCCGTGACCGGCACCGACACCGGCGGCTCCATCCGCCAGCCGGCCAGCTTCACCGGCATCACCGGCATCAAGCCGACCTATGGCGTGTGCTCGCGCTACGGCATGATCGCCTTCGCGTCCAGCCTGGACCAGGCCGGCCCCATGGCCCGTTCGGCCGAGGACTGTGCGCTGCTGCTGTCGGCGATGAGCGGCTTCGACGAGCGCGACGCGACCAGCGTCGAGCAGCCGCCGCAGGACTTCCACGCCCAGATGCTGGCGGCCCGCGAGGGTGCTGCCGCGGGCAAGCCGCTGGCTGGCCTGCGCATTGGCCTGCCGCGCGAGTTCTTCCCGGCCGGCTTGTCGAGCGACGTGAACGCTGCCGTGCGCGCCGGCCTGGCCGAGCTGGAAAAGCTCGGCGCGACGCTGGTGGACGTGAGCCTGCCGCGCACCGAGCTGGCCATCCCCGTCTACTACATCATTGCGCCGGCCGAGGCGAGCTCCAACCTCTCCCGCTTCGACGGCGTCAAGTTCGGCCACCGTGCCGCGCAGTATGACGACCTGCTCGACATGTACAAGAAGACGCGTGCCGAGGGCTTCGGCCCCGAGGTGAAGCGCCGCATCATGATCGGCAGCTATGTGCTCTCGCACGGCTACTACGACGCCTACTACCTGCAGGCGCAGAAGCTGCGCCGCATGATCGCGGACGATTTCCAGGCCTGCTTCCAGCAATGCGACCTGATCGCCGGCCCGGTGGCGCCGACGGTGGCCTGGAAGCACGGCGAGGGCAAGGACGACCCGACCCAGGCCTACCTCGCCGACATCTTCACGCTGCCCGGCTCGCTGGCCGGCCTGCCCGGCATGAGCGTGCCGGTGGGCGCCGGCGCGGGCGGCATGCCCGTGGGCCTGCAGCTGATCGGCAACTACTTCAAGGAAGGGCAGCTGCTGCACGCCGCGCACGCCCTCCAGCAGGCGACTGACTGGCACCGGCGCGCCCCGGCAGGATTCTGAACATGCCCACCTCCCAACTCATCCGCGGCTACGAGGTCGTCATCGGCCTCGAGAACCACGTCCAGCTGTCCACGCAGAGCAAGATCTTCAGCGGCAGCTCCACCGCCTTCGGCGCCGCCCCTAACACCCAGGCCTCGCCCGTGGACCTGGCCCTGCCCGGCACGCTGCCGGTGCTGAACCGAGCAGCCGTCGAGCGCGCGATCCGCTTCGGCCTGGCGGTCGGCGCCAAGGTCGCGCCGCTGTCGATCTTCGCCCGCAAGAACTACTTCTACCCCGACCTGCCCAAGGGCTACCAGATCAGCCAGTTCGAGATCCCGGTGGTGCAGGGCGGCGCGGTGGAGTTCTTCGTTGGCGATGTGAAGCACAAGGTCAACCTGACCCGCGCCCACCTGGAAGAGGATGCGGGCAAAAGCCTGCACGAGGACTACCACGGCCAGTCGGGCATCGACCTGAACCGCGCCGGCACGCCGCTGCTGGAGATCGTCTCCGAGCCCGACATGCGCTCGGGTGCCGAGGCGGCCGAGTACGCCAAGACCCTGCACGCGCTGGTCATGTGGCTGGGCATCTGCGACGGCAATATGCAGGAAGGATCCTTCCGCTGCGACGTCAACGTGTCGGTGCGCAAGCCCGGCGAGCCCTTCGGCACGCGCCGCGAGATCAAGAACCTCAACAGCTTCCGCTTCCTCGTCGACGCGGTGAACTACGAGGTCAACTGGCAGATCGACGAACTGGAGGACGGCCGAAGAATCAGCCAAGCCACCGTGCTCTACAACCCGGACACCGGCGAGACCCGTGCGATGCGCAGCAAGGAGGACTCGGCCGACTACCGCTACTTCCCCGACCCCGATCTGCCGCCGCTCGTCATCGCGCCGGAGTGGGTGGAGCGGGTCAAGGGCGAGATGCCGGAGCTGCCGTCGGTGATGGCAGCGCGCTTCGAGAGCGTCGACGGCCTGCCGGCCTATGACGCGACCATGATGACGCAGAGCCTGGCGACGGCGCGCTTCTATGAGGCGACCAGGGACATTTGCAAGGCGCCCAAATCGGTTGCCAATTGGCTTCAAGGCGAAGTCGCCAAGCATCTCAACGCTACCGATGCGTCGATCGAGACGGTCCCGTTTGCGCCGGTGCATCTGGCGCGCCTGATTCAGCTCATCCAGGACGGCACCATTTCCAACAATGGCGCCAAGACGTTGTTCAAGCTGTTCTGGGCGCCGAAGCCGCCTGACGGCACAGGGTGGATCGATGAGAGCGTGGATACCCTTGGCCTGAGGCAAGTCAGCGACACCGGCGCCATCGAGGTCATCCTCGACGAGGTGCTGGCGGCCAACCCGAAGTCCGTCGACGAGTACCGCGCCGGCAAGGACAAGGCCTTCAACGCGCTGGTCGGCCAGGCCATGAAGGCGACCAAGGGCAAGGCCAACCCGGCCCTGGTCAACGAACTGCTGAAGAAGAAGCTCGGCTGACCGGCCGCTCCGCCGTTATTTCGACGCGGCGGGTTTCGGCGCCGCCGCCGGCTTCGGCTGCTCGGTCAGCGGCGGCATCGAGCCCGGGGGCGCGCCGGCCCAGAGCTTGCGCAGCCGCGCCAGCTCGGCGTCGAAGCGCGAGTTGATGCGCACGATCTCGGCCTTCTGGTTCTCGATGAGTACCTGCTGGGCCTCGACGCTGGCGTCGTTGGCGTCCAGCGCCTGCTTGAGCTTGGCCGGCAGCGGCCTGCCCTGGTAGAACTCGGCCTCGTCCAGCAGCGGCTTGCGCTCGGTGCCGAGATCCTTGATGCGGCGCTCGGAGAGGCGCGTGGCCTTGCTGGCGTCGTCCAGCGCCAGGTTGCGCGCGCGCTGGTGGGCGGCCTCGTTGGGGTAGCGCTGCACCAGCGTGCGGTCGCGGCGGACGGCGTCCTGCTGGGCGAGGCGCTCGGCCGCCGCGCGGCGGTCGGCGGCGTCCTTGGCGGCGTGTTCCTCGGGGCTGAGGAAGGGCGGCAGCGTCGAGCGCTGCGAGCCGTCGGGGTTGAGTACGCGCTGTTCGCGCGCCGTGCATTCGAGGATGGGGCGGTCGCTGGTGAGCCGCCGGCCGTCGGCCGTCGTGCAGGTGTAGATGCCCTTGCCCGGCGAGCCTTCCTGGGCCCAGGCGGTGGACGCGAACAGCAGGCAGGCGACGAGCAGGGGGCGCATCAGACTCCGTAACGCTGTCGGTAGGCCAGCACGGCCGGGCGATGGGCGGCCAGCTCGGGCATGCTGTCGATTGAGGCGTCCAGATAGGCCAGCAGGTCGGCCAGCCCGGCCACGGCGACGACGGGCAGGCCGTAGCGCTGCTGCACCTGCTGCACGGCGGAGTGCGGGCTGTCGACGCCGCCCTCGGCGGCCTTCTCCTGGCGGTCCAGCGCGATGGCCACGCCGCAGGGCGTGGCACCGGCGGCCTCGATCATCTGGATGGATTCGCGCACCGAGGTGCCGGCGGAGATGACGTCGTCGATGATGAGCACGCGGCCCTGCACCGGCGCGCCGACCAGGGTGCCGCCTTCGCCGTGGTCCTTGGCTTCCTTGCGGTTGTAGGCGAAGGGCCGGTTGTGCCCGCGCCGTGCCAGCTCCATGGCCACGGCGGCCGCCAGCGTGATGCCCTTGTAGGCCGGGCCGAAGATCATGTCGAACTGCAGGCCCGACGCGATCAGGCGTTCGGCGTAGAAGCCGGCCAGCCGGCCCAGCTTGGCGCCGTCGTCGAACAGGCCGGCGTTGAAGAAATAGGGGCTGAGCCGGCCCGCCTTGGTCTTGAACTCGCCGAAGCGCAACACGCCGGTCTCGACGGCGAAGGCGACGAAAGACTGGGCGAGGGAGTCGGTGGGCGCGGCAGACATGTCTGAAGATTCTAGGGGCCAAAAAAAGCGGCCCGGCCCCTGGAAAGGGCCGGGCCGTTCATTGCCACGGGGGCGTGCTCAGAACGAAGCTTTGAACTGCGCGCCGTAGGTGCGCGGCTCGTTGACGATGCCGGTCAGGTTGTTGAAGTCGATGGCGGCAATGATCTGGCGGTGGTTTGTGATGTTGCGCGAGAAGGCCGCCACCTCGTACTTGCCATTGGCCCAGCCGTAGCCGACGCGCAGGCCGCCTTCGAGGGCCGCCTTGGCGGTGTACTCGACGGCCGCATACGGGAACATGTTGTACTTGTCCTTGTAGGCCCAGTCGGTCAGCACCGTCAGCTCGCCGTTGCCGATCTCGGTGCTGTACTTCAGCGTCCAGTTCGCCACCCACTTCGGCGCGCGCGGCAGCGGGTTGCCGTTGATGCTGACGGTGCCGCTCGGGCCTGCCGGATTGAGCACGTTGCAGCCGGTGTTGGGCTGCAGGAACTGGAAGTTGGCGTTGCCGCAGGGCGCCATGTACAGGTTGGGATCCTTGATCTTCGTGTCGTTGTACGACAGGCCCAGTGTCGTGCGCCAGTCGCGCGCGATGATGGCCTGGGCGTCCAGCTCGAAGCCCTGGCCCTCGGCCCTGGCGGCGTTGACGAGGCGGTTCTGGTTGATGGAGCCGCTGCCGGCGGTCAGCTGCAGGTCCTTCACACGGTACTTGAACACCGTGCCGGTGATGCGGGCCGTGTTGTTCAGCAGATCGGCCTTGAAGCCGGCCTCGACGGACAGCACCTTCTCGGAGCTGGCGATCGAGATCGGCGACGTGCCGGCCGGGACGGCCGACGCATCGAAGAACAGGATGCGGCCCTGGATGGACGGCGCGCGGTAGCCGGTGGCCACGCGAGCATAGAGCGTGGTGTTGGCGTCCAGCGTGTAGTTGGCACCCAGGTCCCAGGACGTGTTGCTCGCCTTCGGGCTCGTGTGGAGCGGGCCAACGATGCCAGTCGGGTCGCCCTGGACCTTACCCGGTGTCCACAGGCGCTGGCCATCCCAGTCCTTCTTGTCGTCGGTGTAGCGCAGGCCGCCGCGGATCTTGAAGTCCGGCGTCACCGCATAGTTCAGGTTGCCGAACGCCGCCCAGGACGTGGCCTGCTGGTGCTGGACGGCATAGCCGTTCTGCGGCTCGCCGGGCGTGAAGGTGTCGAAGTTGAAGCTGTCCACCTGCAGCTTCTCGTTGAAGTAGTACAGGCCGCCGATCCACTGCAGCGGGGCATTGGTGTTGGACTGCAGGCGGAACTCCTGCGTCGTCTGGCGCAGATAGGGGATGCCGTCGGCGGTCTGGGCGTCGAAGGGGATGAGCGACGGCTGGCCGGGGTAGCTCGGACCGTCGGGGATGCCACCGAAGCGGCTGCCGAAGCCGCCGTCCACGTCGCCGCGGCTGTAGAACTTGGCCTGGTCGTGTGCCGTGATCGAGTACAGCGACATGCCGTCGAAGTCCCAGCGCAGGCGGGCGCTGACCTCGCTGGATTTCAGCGTCTGGCTGTTGTAGCCGTCGGTGGGGTAGTAGCCGTCGCTGTAGCCGTCGACCAAATCGTTGGTGCCGCGCTTCATGATGTTGGCGCGGAAGGTCGTCGCGGTGCCGGCGTAGTCGCGGGCCTGGACCTTGAACAGGGCCGAGAAGCCGCCGTTCTTGTAGGCGGCCTGCAGGCGCAGGGCCTTGTCGTTGTAGCCCTCGAGATCCTTGGTGCCGGTGGGCATCGGGTTGTGCACGCGGTTGTCCTGGTGCTGCGCAATGCCGGCGACGCGCATCTGCCAGTCGTCGTTCAGCGGCACGTTGATGGCGGCCTCCAGGTTGGCGGCATTCCAGCGGCCGTAGCTGAAGTTGGCATAACCCTCCAGGCGCTTGCCCGGCTTGGCGGAGTCGAACTTCATGACGCCGGCCGGCGAGTTGCGGCCGAAGAGGGTGCCCTGCGGGCCGCGCAGCAGCTCGACCTGCTCCATGTCGAAGACCGGGAAGCCCTTGAGCGCGATGCTTTCCTGCACGACGTCGTCATAGACCAGGCCCACGGGCTGGGACGCGTTCATGTCGAAGTCGGTGTTGCCCAGGCCGCGCACATAGAAGCGCGGGAAGGTGCGGCCGTAGTCGGACTCGATGTTCAGGCTGGGCACCTTGCCGGACAGCGCGCGCACGTCCTGGCCGCTGGCGTTGTAGGTGTCGAGCTCCTCGGACTTGATGGCCGAGATCGACAGCGGGACTTCCTTCAGGTTCTCGGCGCGGCGGCTGCCGGTGACGATGACGGCCTCGAGCTGGTTGACGTCCTTCCTGGCCTCGGGGGCGGGCGCGGTCTGCGCCACGGCGGCCTGCATCGGGAAGGCCGCGCCCAGTGCCAGCGCGAGCAGGGTCGGGGAAAGGCGGTGTTTCGGCATGAGTGATCCTCGGGTTGACGGGTAGGCGAACGGGGAGCGGAAGCCGGGGCATTGGTGATGCCTCTGGATTGCTACGGGATAGTAAAGATCGTGTGACGTTTGCGGGACCGCAAAGCCCCGCGGTGTTGTGCTTTCGCTGCACTGCGATACTGACGCCACGCTGTCAACCCGCCGACTTCCGATGCGCTTCATCACCGCCAACCTCAACGGCGTGCGTTCCGCCGCCAGCAAGGGCTTTTTCGACTGGCTCGCCAAGCAGAAGGCCGACGCCGTCGGCGTGCAGGAGCTCAAGGCCCAGGCCGACGTCGTCGAGAGCCAGTTCCCGAGTTGCGGCAAGCTCAACGGCCATTTCCACTACGCCGAGAAGAAGGGCTATTCGGGCGTGGGCCTCTACACCAAGGAGGCGCCGAGCGACGTCGTCACCGGCCTGGGCATCGACGAGTTCGACCAGGAGGGCCGCTGGATCGAGAAGCGCTTCGACAAGCCCGGCCGCAAGCTCAGCCTGATCAGCGTCTACTTCCCCAGCGGCACCAGCGGCGAGGAGCGCCAGGCCGTCAAATACCGCTTCCTGGACGCGGTGTTCCCGCATCTGATGGCCCTGAAGGCCGAGCGCGAGTTCATCCTGGTGGCCGACGTCAACATCGCCCACAAGCAGATCGACCTGAAGAACTGGCGCGGCAACCAGAAGAACAGCGGCTTCCTGCCTGAGGAGCGCGCCTGGCTGACCCGGCTCTTCGACGAGGGCGGCGTCGTGGACGTGTTCCGCACGCTGAACGACAAGGCCGAGCAATACACCTGGTGGAGCGCCCGCGGCGCGGCGCGCGCCAACAACGTCGGGTGGCGGCTGGACTACCACCTCGCGACGCCCGGCGTGGCCGCGCTCGCGAAGAAGGAAGCCATCTACACCGGCGAGATGTTCAGCGACCACGCGCCGCTCAGCATCGACTACGACTTTTCGATCTGATTCGCCCCTGGCATGGGTCACGCGGCCACCCCGGGCAATCCCTGGGTTGGCCAACGGCGGAAAGCGCGTGTCAGGCGGGACAATTCCGCCCTCGCATCGCGGGCCACCGCCCGCCCCGATCCTCCCGCCCACCCGGCGGGGTTCACCTGGAACGATTGACGTGACCACCACTTCCCCCGTGGCCGACGTGCCGGCATCCGGCCGCGCGACGCCCCGCCAGGCGTCCGCCGCCATCCTCGGCCAGCCCAACCAGCTCTTCGTCCTTTTCTTCACGGAGATGTGGGAGCGCTTCTCCTACTACGGCATGCGCGGCCTGCTCGTGCTGTTCCTGGTCACCGAAGCGGCCAAGGGCGGCTGGGGCTGGACGCGCGCCGAGGCGACGACGCTCTACGGCTGGTACACGATGGGGGCCTATCTGCTGCCGGTGCTGGGCGGCTACCTGGCCGACCGCTTCCTGGGCACGCGCCGCGCCGTCGTCGTGGGCGGCTTCGTCATCGCGGCGGGCCATGTCTCGATGTTCCTGAACACGGTGCCGAGCTTCTACATCGGCCTGGGCCTGGTCGTCGTGGGCACGGGCCTGTTCAAGCCCAATGTGTCGGCCGTCGTCGGCCAGCTCTACGGCCCCAAGGAAGACAACGCGCGCGACGGCGGCTACACGCTGTTCTACATGGGCGTGAACGCCGGCGCCTTCTTCGGCATCCTGCTGTGCGGCTACATCGGCGAGAAGCTGTCCTGGCACCTGGGCTTCGGCCTCGCCGGCCTGTTCATGATCCTGGGCGCGCTGCAGTTCTACTTCAGTCAGCACATCTTTGGCGATATCGGCGCGCCGCCGGCAGTCGCAACTCCGCTCGCTCAAGTGCTGAAGGCGTGGGCCATCTTCATTCTTGGCTTCGTCTGGCCTCCGACCCTGTTTCGTCGGATCATCAACTTCCTTGTCACCGTCTGGCGCTTCCTGGTCGGTGACGGCGAGGAGAACGGGCGCCTGAAGGCGATCTTCGTGTTCTCCTTCTTCACGATCTTCTTCTGGTTCGCGTTCGAGCAGGCCGGCGGCTCGATGACGATCTTCGCGGCCGACTACACGGACCGCACCCTGGCCGGCACCAGCGGCTTCGCCTTCAAGGTCGTCAACTCGCTGATGACCGTGCTGCCCGCGCTGATCCTCACCTGGCTGCTGTGGAAGCTCAACCGCAGCACCGGCAGCCGCTACTTGCTGGCCAACGGCCTGCTGGCGCTCGCCTTCGCGGTCATCTGGGGCCTGGTCCTCTGGATGCTGGGCCGCGAGTTCGCGTTGGAGCAGTCCGAGGTGCCGGCCACTTGGTTCGGCGTGCTGAACTCCTTCTTCCTCGTCATCCTGGCGCCGATGTTCTCCAAGATGTGGGAGAAGCACTGGAACCCGGCCGGCTCGGTCAAGTTCGGCGTCGGCCTGGTGCTGCTGGGCCTGGGCTTCGCCGCGTTGTCCTATGGCTCGGCCGGCATCCCGCAGGGCGCCAAGACCGCCCAGGTCAGCATGATCTACCTGACGCTGGCCTACCTGCTGCACACCATGGGCGAGCTCTGCCTGTCGCCGGTGGGCCTGTCCTACATCTCCAAGCTGGCGCCGGCGCGCCTGCTGGGCCTGATGTTCGGCGTCTGGTTCCTGAACACGGCTTTCGCCAACAAGCTCGCCGGCGTCACGGGCTCCTACATCGACGAGATCTCCAACCACTACTCGATGTCGATCTTCTTCCTGATCTTCACCGCCATCCCGATCGGCGCCGGCCTCGTGCTGATGCTGCTGGCGCCGTGGATGAAGAAGAAGATGCACGGCGTTCATTGACCCACCCACTGCGGCCTGACGGCCGCCCCCTCAAGGGGGCACTCCCGACGGCCCGGCAAAGCCGGATCCGTGGGAGTCGCTGGAGGGGCGGCCGGGCTGCGCCGGCCTGTTGCTAAAGCCGCCTTCGGGCGGCTTTTTTGTTCACAGGCCCGCGCTGTTGACAAGCAATGTCAGCAGCGCGAAGGGGTTTCGGGGTGACGGTAATCAGCGCGGGGATGATCTGATTACAGTCGCCCGCTTGCATTCGGAGCCCCCCATGACGAAGAACAGCCTGGCGCTGCCCCTGACCTCTCTCCTTGCCGTCCTGCTCGCCGCCTGCGGCCAGCAGCAGGGTGGCCCCGGCGGCCATGCCGGCGGCCCGCCGCCCGTGTCCGTGGCGCCCGCCACCCAGCGCGAGGTGCAGGAATTCGACGAATTCACCGCTCGCCTGGAGGCGCCCGACACGGTCGACGTGCGCGCCCGCGTGGCCGGCACCGTCGAGGCCGTGCGCTTCAAGGAAGGCCAGCTCGTCAGGAAGGGCGAGCCGCTGTTCAGCATCGACGCCCGCGCCTTCAAGGCCGACGTGGCCCGCGCCGAAGCCCAGGTCGCCGCGCTGAAGACCCAGGTCGAACTCGCCAGGGCCGACTTGGCGCGCGCCGAGAAGCTGGTCAGTGTCAATGCCGTCAGCGCCCAGGAAATCGACCAGCTCCGCGCCGCGCTGCGCTCGGCCGAGGCCAATCTGAAGGCGGCCGAGGCCACTCTCGTGCAGTCCAGGCTCAACGTCGAGTACGCCAACATCACGGCCCCGGTCAGCGGCCGCACGTCGCGCGCCAACGTGACGCCGGGCAACCTCGTCGGCGTCGGCGACCCGGTGCTGACGACGCTGGTCTCGAGCGACAAGGTCTATGCCTACTTCGATGCCAGTGAGGCCACCTATCTGCGCTACATGCGCGCCGCGCGCGAAGGCAAGACGGTCGCACGCGATGCGGTGGCCGTGCAGATGGGCCTGTCCAACGAGGACGGCTACCCGCACACCGGTCGGCTCGACTTCGTCGACAACCACCTGAACCCTGCCACGGCCTCCATCCGCGTCCGCGCGGTGTTCGACAACAAGGGCGGCCAGTTCACGCCGGGCCTGTATGCCCGCATCAAGCTCGGCGGCAGCGCCAGCTACAACGGCGTCGTCGTGCCCGACCGCGCCATCACGACCGACCAGACGCGCAAGATCGTCCTCGTCGTCGGCCCCAACAACATCGTGCAGCCGCGCCCCGTCACGCCGGGCGCGCTGGTCGACGGCATGCGCGTCGTGGGCGGCGTCAAGGCCGGCGAGCTGGTCATCGTCGACGGCCTGCTGCGCGCCTTTCCCGGCGCGCCGGTCACGCCGCAGGTGCTGAAGGTCGACAACTTGGGCATGCCGATCCCTGGCGCGCCTCCCGGTGCAGCGCCCGCAGCTCCGGCCTCCGCCGCCTCGAAGTAAGCAAAGGCGGCCCCTGCCATGGACATCTCACGCTTCTTCATCGACCGGCCGCGCTTCGCGACCGTGCTGTCGCTATTCATCTTCCTCGTCGGCGCGCTGGCCATCCCGCTGCTGCCGATCTCCGAATACCCCGAGGTCGCGCCGCCGCAGGTCGTCGTGCGCGCCCAGTACCCCGGCGCCAACCCGCGCGTCATCTCCGAGACGGTGGCCACGCCGCTCGAGGAGCAGATCAACGGCCTCGAGAACGTTCTCTACTTCGACAGCCAGGCCACCGGCGACGGCGGCATGACGCTGACGGTCACCTTCAAGATCGGCACCCACCCCGAGGCCGCCGAGACCGCGGTGCAGAACCGCATCAACCGCGCGCTGCCGCGCCTGCCCGACATCGTGCGCCAGATCGGCGTGACGACCGAGAAGAGCAGCCCCAACCTGACGATGGTGGTCCACCTCGTCAGCCCGGACAACTCGCGCGACGCCCTCTACCTGCGCAACTACGGCAATCTGAACGTGCGCGACGAGCTGCTGCGCGTGCCCGGCATGGGCTCGGTGCTGATGTTCGGCGCCGGCGACTACGCGATGCGCATCTGGCTGGACCCGCAGAAGCTGGCCGCGCGCAGCATGACGGCCTCCGAGGTCGTCGGCGCCATCCGCGAGCAGAACACGCAGGTCGCGGCCGGCGTCATCGGCGCCTCGCCCGCGCCCAAGGGCACGGACTTCCAGCTCGCCATCAATGCGCAAGGGCGCCTGGCCAGCGAGGATGAGTTCGGCAACATCATCGTCCGCAGCGACATCAAGACCGGCGCGATGGTGCGCGTGAAGGACGTCGGCCGCGTCGAGATCAGCGCCGGCACCTTCGCGCTGCGCAGCCTGCTGAACAACAAGGAGGCCGCGGCCATCGCCGTGTTCCAGGCGCCGGGCTCCAACGCGCTCGCCATCTCCAACCAGGTGCGCCAGACGATGGAGAGGCTCAAGCCCGGCTTCCCGGCCGGCGTCAGCTACGACATCGTCTACGACCCGACCCGCTTCGTGCAGACCTCCATCGAGAAGGTCGTGAGCACGCTGTTCGAGGCCGTCGGCCTGGTCGTGCTGGTCGTCATCATCTTCCTGCAGACCTGGCGCGCCTCCATCATCCCGCTGGTCGCCGTGCCGGTGTCCATCGTCGGCACCTTCGCCGTGCTGCTGCTGCTGGGCTTCTCGATCAACACGCTGACGCTGTTCGGCCTGGTGCTGGCCATCGGCATCGTCGTGGACGACGCCATCGTCGTCGTCGAGAACGTCGAGCGCAACATCCAGAACGGGCTGACGCCGCGCGACGCGACGATCAAGGCCATGCAGGAGGTCTCGGGCCCCATCATCGCGATCGCGCTGGTGCTGTGCGCCGTGTTCATCCCGCTGACGCTGGTGCCGGGCCTGTCGGGCCAGTTCTACAGGCAGTTCGCCGTCACCATCGCGATCTCGACGGTGATCTCGGCCTTCAACTCGCTCACGCTCTCGCCGGCCCTGGCCGCCATCCTGCTGCGCCCGCATGACGCGCCCAAGGACGGGCTGATGAAGGCCATGGACGCCGTCTTCGGCCGCTTCTTCCACTGGTTCAACCGCTTCTTCCAGCGGCGCTCGTCCGACTACGGCCGCGGCGTCACCGGCATCCTGAAGCGCAAGTCCCTGGCCGTCGTCGTCTACGCCATCCTGCTGGCCTGCACCGGCCTGATGTTCACGCGCATCCCGAGCGGCTTCGTGCCGGCGCCGGACAAGCAATACCTGATCGGCGTGGCCCAGCTGCCGGCCGGCGCCAGCCTGGACCGCACGGACGAGGTCATCCGCCGCATGAGCGAGATCGCGCTGAAGGTGCCCGGCATCAAGGACTCGGTGGCCTTCCCCGGCCTGTCCAGCGCCGGCTTCTCGGCCGCGCCGAACGAGGGCATCGTCTTCTTCGGCCTGGACAGCTTCGACGCGCGCACGACGCCCGACAAGAGCAAGGAAGCCATCCTCGGCAAGGTCAACGGCGCGATCCAGCAGATCCAGGGCGCGCGCATGTTCGTGCTGCCGCCGCCCCCGGTGGACGGCCTGGGCATCGCCGGCGGCTTCAAGATCCAGGTGCAGGATCGCAGCAGCCAGGGCGAGCAGGCCCTGTACGGCGCGGTCTGGGGCTCGCTGGGCCAGGTCTACGGCAACAAGAACACCAGCATCGGCACGCCCTATTCCAACTACGACATCAACGTGCCGCAGCTGTTCGCCAACGTGGACCGCGTGAAGGCCAAGCAGATGGGCGTGCCGCTGGGCGCCATCTACGACACGCTGCAGATCAACCTCGGTTCGCTCTACGTCAACGACTTCACCAAGTTCGGCAAGACCTACCAGGTCATCGTGCAGGCCGACGCGCCCTTCCGCGCCAAGGCCGACGACATCGTCCAGCTCAAGACCCGCAACGACGCCGGCGCGATGGTGCCGCTGGGCTCGCTGTTGAGCGTGGAGCCCACCTTCGGCCCCACGCGCGTGACGCGCTACAACGGCTTCCCCAGCGCCGACATCAACGGCGCGCCCAAGCCCGGCTTCTCGTCGGGCCAGGCCGAAGGCGAGATCGAGCGCATCCTCAAGACCCTGCCGCGCGGCTTCGGCTACGAGTTCACCGACCTCAGCTACCAGGACCGCCTGACCCGCGACGTCACCGTGCCCGGTCTTGGCGTCAAGATCCCGACGCTGGCCGCCGTGCTGCTGTTCTCGGTCGTCCTCGTCGTGCTGGTGCTCGCCGCGCAGTACGAGAGCTGGACGCTGCCGCTGGCCATCATCCTGATCGTGCCGATGTGCATCCTGTCGGCGCTGTTCGGCGTGTGGCTGTCGCACTTCCCGCCCTTCATGCAGGCGGGGGACCTGAACATCTTCACGCAGGTCGCGCTGGTCGTGCTCGTCGGCCTGGCCTGCAAGAACGCGATCCTGATCGTCGAGTTCGCGAAGGAGCTGGAAGAGCACGGCAAGTCCATGTACGAGGCCGTCGTCGAGGCCTGCCGGCTGCGCCTGCGCCCCATCCTGATGACGTCCATCGCCTTCTGCGCCGGCGTCATTCCGCTGATCCTGGGCAGCGGCGCCGGCAGCGAGATGCGCCGCGCGATGGGCATCGCCGTGTTCGCCGGCATGCTGGGCGTGACCTTTTTCGGCATCTTCCTGACGCCGGTCTTCTACAGCCTGCTGCGCAAGGGCACCGAGAGGCGCCGCGCCCGTGCCGCCGCGCTGCATGCCCAGATCGACGCCTCGGCCCACGCCTTCCACCCCGGCATCGACGACGCCGCCACGCCCAACAAGGAAGGCCATTGACATGCTCATCCGCCTGACTCCGCTCGCCGCGGCCGCACTGCTGGCCGCCTGCGCCGGCCCCAGCCTCTCGCCGGGCCCGCAGAACCTCGCGCCCGAGAAGTTCGCCCAGGCGCCCGCCGCCAACCCGGGCGCCGCCACGATGACGGCCGCCTTCGTCGACAGCGCGCAGCTGCAGCGCGTCGTCGACGAGGTGCTGGCCAACAACCGCGACCTGCGCGCCGCGGCCGCCCGCCTCAGGCAGGCCGAGGCGCTGGCCGACTCGGCCGGCGCCCAGCGCCTGCCGACCGTCGGCGCCGGCGCCAGCGCCAGCCGCCAGCGCGCGGCCAACGACCTCGGCCAGTTCAACAACTTCAACAGCTACGGCGTCAACGCGGCGGCGCGCTGGGAGGTCGACCTCTGGGGCCGCGCATCGGCCACCGCCCAGGCGGCCGGTTATGACGCGCAGAGCGCCGCGCTGGACCGCGACGCCGCCCGGCTCAGCCTGGCCGGCACCGCGCTCAACCTGCAGACCCAGCTCATCGGCCTGGGCCAGCGCCTCAAGCTCGCCAAGGAAGCCCTGGTCGTGCAGCACCAGCTGCTCGACCTCGTCAAGGCCCGCGTCGGTGCCGGCCGCGGCACGGCCGTCGACCAGGCCCGCGCCGAGGCCCTCGTCGCGCAGACCTCGGCCAGCGTGCCGGCGCTGCGCAACGCCGCCTGCCTGGCCCGCCTGCAGCTCGACGTGCTGCGCGGCCAGCCGCCGGCCGACTGCGACAGGGCCGACAGCGACCCGCTGCCCGCCATGCCCGAGCCTCGCCTCGTCAGCCTCGGCACGCTGCCCGACCCCGCCGGCCTGCTGGCCGCGCGCCCCGACGTGAAGGCCGCCGCCGTGCGCGCCCAGGCCGCCGCCGCGCGCGCCCATGTCGCCTGGGCCGCGCGCTGGCCCAGCCTGGGCCTGACCGGCCAGATCGGCTGGAGCGCCACCAGCACCAGCAGCCTGTTCAAGAGCGCCAGCGAGATCCACAGCATCGCCGGTGCGCTGAACTGGAACTTCCTCGACTTCGGCGCCCGCAAGGCCGAGGAGACGGCCGCCCGTGCCGGCTTCGATGCCGCCGTGGCCGCCGCCGAGCAGGCCCAGCTGACCGCGCTGCAGGACGCCCAGGGCAGCCTGTCCACGCTGCGCGAGACCGAGCTGCAGGCCGCGGCCCAGGCCACGGCCGCCGAGGCCACGACCCGCGCCCGCGACCTGGCCCTGAAGCGCTACGAGGCCGGCGTGTCCGACTTCTACGCGCTGCTCAGCGCCGAGCAGGACCGGCTGGCCGCACAGGATGCCCTCGTGCAGGTCCAGACTGGCCGCGCCGGCGCGCTGCTGGCCGTGCACAAGGCGTTTGCGGCCAAGCTGACCGCGCAGTGACCCCGCTGGGGCCGGCCGCTCGCCCCGTGGGGTGAGCGGCGGTCCCTGTGCGGGGCGCCCGCGGCACACTCGGGCCATGCCCATCCTGCCGCGCCGCTGGCGCCTGCCCTATGTCGCGCTGCTGGCCGTCGTCGGCCTGCTGCTGAGCACCTCGGCGCTGCAGGCCTACCGCCTGTCCGGCGGCACGCGGCCCTGGGAGCCCTTCCTGTGGGAGTTCAGCTCGATCCCGGCCATCGGCATGCTGGCGCTGGGCGTGCATGCCTTGATGGGGCGACTGCGCGGCCAGCCCCGGCCGCGCCAGCTCGCGGTGCATGCGCTGGCGCTGCCGGCCTTCAGCGGCCTGCACATCGCCGGCATGTTCGGCCTGCGGCTGCTGGTCTACGCCCTCGTCGACGTGAGCTACCGCCCCGACCCGCTGCCGGCGCTGCTGGTCTTCGAGGGCGGAAAGGACGCGGTCACCTACATCAGCTTCTGCCTGATCTCGCGCGGTGTCTGGATGGCTCAGGCCGCGGCCGCACGCGCGCAGGAGCTGGAGCGCGCCCGCCGCGAGCTTGCCGAGGTCAGGCTGGCCCGCCTGGCCGACCAGGTGCAGCCGCACTTCCTGTTCAACACGCTGAACCTGATCTCGTCGGTGATGTACGAGGACGTGGCCCGCGCCGACCGCCTGCTCTGCCAGCTGGCCGACCTGCTGCGCCAGACGCTGGCCGCCCAGCAGCGCGCCGAGCAAACGCTGGGCGAGGAGCTGGCCCTCGTCGAGCCCTTTCTCGCGCTGATGCAGGCCCGCTTCGGCCCCGAGCGCCTGGTCGTGCAGATCGATGCCGATGCGGCCGCGCGCGCCTGCCGGCTGCCGGCGCTGCTGCTGCTCGCGCCGGTCGAGAACGCGGTCAAGCACGACGTGGCGCGCCACCGCGGCCGGGTCACGGTGGGCATCGCCGCGCGGCTGCAGGCGGGCCGGCTGCGGCTCGGCATCAGCAACCACGGCGACACGCCGGTGCCCGAGGCGGCGCCCGACCCGGAAGGCGGCCTGGGCCTGCGCAATCTGCGCGAGCGGCTGCAGGCCCGCTATGGCGATGCGGCCCGCATCGAGTTCGGGCCGGATGGCGCCGGCATGGCGCTGCGCATGGAGCTGCCATGCGCATCCTGATCGTCGACGACGAGCCCGCCGCGCGCGCCCGGCTGCGCCGCCTGCTCGCGGCCGAGGCCGACGTGGCCGAGCTGCACGAGGCGCCCGACGCGCCCGCGGCGCTGGCCCTCGTGCGCGCGCTGGCCGCGCCGCCCGACCTGGCCCTGCTCGACATCGAGATGCCCGGCGGCAACGGCGTGCAGCTCGCCGCAGCGCTGCGCGAGGCGGGCGTGCGCTGCGTCGTCTTCTCGACGGCCCATGCCGAGCACGCGCTGCAGGCCTTCGAGCTGGCCGCGCTCGACTATCTGCTCAAGCCCTGCACGGCCGAGCGCCTCGCGGCCGCATTGGCCCGCGTGCGCGAACGGCTCGCGCGGCCGGCGGCCGCGGTGGGTGAACACTGGGTCGATGGCCAACGCCTGCGGCTGGCCGACGTGCAATGGATCAGCGCGGCCGACAACTACATCGAGCTGCACCTGCCGCCGCGCAGCCTGCTCGAACGCGTCACGCTGGCCGAGGCGCTGCAGCGCCCCGGCTGGGCTGCGCGCTTCCTGCGCGTGCACCGCAGCCATGCGGTCAACGCGGCCCATGTGCAACACATCGAGCGCCTGCCCGGCGGCGAGGCCCTGCTGACGCTGGCCTGCGGCGCCACGCTGCGTGTGTCGCGCGGCCACCGCGCGGCGCTGGATCAACTCGCCCCCTGAGCCGCGCGCTTCGCCCCAGCCCGCTCGCGCGGGCAGCGAGGCGTCGCGAAGCTGGTGGCCATGAACACCACCGCCACCCGCCTGCCCTTTCTCGACGGTCTGCGCACCGCCGCGTTCGTGCTGCTGATCCCCTTTCACGTCGGCATGTACTACGTGACCTGGGGCTGGCATGTCAAAAGCCCGGCCGCCAGCAGCACGCTGGAGCCCTTCATGCTGCTGAGCGCGCCATGGCGGCTGGGCCTGCTGTTCCTGATCGCCGGCGCGGCCTGCCAGGGCCTGGCCGCGCGGCGCGGCGCCTGGGGCGCGGTGAAGGACCGCTCGCTGCGCCTGCTGCTGCCGCTGCTGTTCGGCATGGCCGTCATCGTCACGCCGCAGGCCTATTTCGAGGTGCTGACCAAGGTGCCGGCCCAGCTGCCGGGCGATGGCGGCTACCTCGACTTCTGGTGGGCCTATCTGCATGGCGGCGAATACTGCCGCGGCAACGACTGCATGGGCGTGCCGACCTGGAACCACCTGTGGTTCCTGCCCTATCTGTGGCTGTACGCGGTGCTGGGCATAGCGCTGGCCGCGCTGCTGCGCGGGCGCCCGTTCGCGCCGCGCCTGCCGGCCTGGGCCTGGCTGCTGTTGCCGGCCCTGCCGCTGGCGCTGGCACGCGTCTTCGTGTTCCCGCATCACCCGAGCACGCACAGCCTCGTGCACGACCTCTACAACCACCTGCAGTACGGCTGGCTGT
>BFBZ01000029.1_pt15 | contig 30991 bp, 8 predicted proteins | sample 1888401 | NCBI WGS metagenome assembly BFBZ01 (sample SAMD00112614, study PRJDB3348) | symbiont metagenome | host: Chara braunii
CGCCTGTATCCGCCACGTCCTGATCGACAATTACGAAAATTACCACCGCACTCCGGCCGGTATTCGCGTGCTGCAGCCGATGCTCGGCGAAGGACTGCTGCTGGCGGAAGGCAAGACCTGGAAACATCAGCGGCGGACGCTGGCGCCTGCGTTCACGCCACGCGCGGTCAATACCCTGGTGCCGCACATGATCGACGTCACCAATGAAACCATCGAGGAACTGGCCGGCCAGCAGGGGCAGCCGGTCGACCTGCGCGAGGCGATGCAGCGGATGACGCTGGAGATTGCCGGCCGCACCATGTTCTCGTTCGGCATGGCCGAGCATGGTGCGACGCTGCGCAACTTCGTCATCGAATACGCCTCGCGCCTGGCGCGCCCGCATCTGTTCGACCTGCTGCTGCCGTTGGGATGGCCGACCTTCCAGGATATCCAGCGCAAGTTTTTCCGCCGCCGCTGGACCGCCTTTGTGCGCAAGCTCATCGTCGAGCGCCGCGCCACCGCGAAACCGGAGGCAGCGGCGCGCGATCTGTTCGACCTGATGGTCGCCGCGCGCGATCCGGAAACCGGCCAGGCGTTTTCCGACGACAATCTGATCGATCAGGTCGCAACCATGATCCTCGCCGGCCACGAGACCACGGCCACTGCGCTGTTCTGGTCGCTGTATCTTCTGGCGCAGGATCCCGCGACCCAGGACGACGTGGCACGCGAGGCCAAATTCGCAGAAGCAAGCGCCGACGGCGAGCCCGAGGTCGACGGGCTCAAATTCACCCGCGCGGTGCTGGACGAAACCATGCGGCTCTATCCGCCGGCCTTTCTGATCGCGCGCGCCGCCTCCGGGCCGGACACGATCGACGGCAGGACGGTGAGCGAGGGCGACACGATTTTCATCGCGCCATGGCTGCTGCATCGCCACGAGAAGCTCTGGGACAATCCCAACGCGTTCATTCCGCAACGCTTCCTGTCCGGCCCTGCCCCGGACCGTTTCGCTTATCTGCCGTTCGGCGTCGGCCCGCGGGTGTGCATCGGCGCGCATTTCGCGCTGGTCGAAGCCACCCTGGCGCTGGCGAAGATCGTCGGCCGCTTCCGCATCGACCTGCTGAGCACGCAGCCGGTGATGCCGATGGGCGTGGTGACCACGCAGCCCGACTATTCACCGATGTTCCGCATCACCCAACGCTGACGGCGCTATAGCTCCCAGGCGTAGCGATAGACACCCCGCAGCGCAGGGGTGAACGTGTGCAGCCGTCGCACCATGAACGGCCGCTTGTCGGGCCGACGATCCAGCGGGCCGTAGGTGATGCCGAGAGCTGAAGCGGGCTCAAAGCCGAAACGCAGGTAATAGCCGGGATGGCCGAGAACGATCACGGCCGGCTCTCCCGCCATGTCGGCAATGCGCAGCGCCTCGCGAACCAGGGCGCTGCCGACGCCCTGCCCCTGCGCATCCGGGCGGACCGCGAGCGGCGCCAGTCCCAGGATCGGCATATCAGCAAGATCGCCATGGCTGTGCAGGATGTGTCCGACGACAACGCCGTCGCGTTCAGCAACCAGATCCAGTGCCGGCGCATGCCGGGGCGATCGCCAGACCGCTTCGACGATCCCGACCTCCTCTCCGCCTCGCCCGAATGCGAGGCGGATCATGTCCAGCACGGCCGGCCGATCGGTGGGCCCGGTTGGTCGAAGGATGGTCATCACCACGAGTCCTTGGTCTTGATTTTCTGACCGGCGCGATAGGCCTTGTTGCGGGCGATCCATCGCCGCTTCTCGGCGTCGCGCGCCACACGATCCTCCTTGCGGTCCAGATGCGCCAGCTCCCGCTGCAGCTTCTGGAAGCTGCGCCAGCGATCGGGGTCGAGTTGCCCCGTTTCCAGCGCCGCGCGCACCGCGCATCCCGGCTCGTTGCCGTGACCGCAGTCGCTGAACCGGCAATCGTGCGCCAGCGCCTCGATGTCGTCGAAGGCCGCCCCCAACCCCTCCTCGGCGTCGATCAGCCCGAGTTCGCGCATGCCGGGCGTGTCGAGGATCAGCGCGCCGCCGGGCAGCCGCACCAGTTCGCGGTGGGTGGTGGTGTGGCGCCCGCGTGCGTCGTCCTCGCGGATTCCGCCCGTGGCCATCCGCTCGGTCCCGGCAAACGCATTGACCAGCGTGGATTTGCCGGCGCCGGAGGAGCCGACCAGCACGCAGGTTTCGCCGGACCTGAGATGCGCAGCCAGTTCGGCCATGCCGTCGCCGGTCACGGCCGAGACCGCGAGCACGGGGGTGCCGAACGCCACGGCCTCTGCCGCCGCGATCATGCCGTCCAATTCATCGCAGAGGTCTGCCTTGGTCAGCACGACCACCGGCCGCGCCCCGCTCTGCCAGGCGGTGGCCAGATAACGTTCGAGCCGCCGGAGATTGAAGTCAGCGTTCACAGAGGCGACGAGAAAGGCCACGTCGACATTCGCCGCCACCACCTGCACGGTTTGCACCGTGTCGGCCGCCTTGCGGAGGAACGTGGTCCGGCGCGGCAGGATGGCGTGGATGGTGGCCGCGCCTTCAACCGGGCGCGCCGCAACGGCGACCCAGTCGCCGACGACCGGATGGCCGCCTTCCTGGGCTTCGTGGACAAGACGTCCCGCGAGTTGCGCACGCAATTCGCCGTGGTCGGTCACGAGGGTATAGAGGCCGCGCTGCTGGACGACGACGCGTCCCGGCACGTAGCCTTGCGCCGCATAGGGCGCGAATGTCTGACCGTCGCGGTCAGACCAGCCATAAAGGCTGATCAAGGGAGTTGGATTGATCAAGGGAGTGATCCTTCATATCGGAATGGGCGTGTTCCGCCGCCGACATGAAGGCCGCGCCGTCAAGCGCGCACAGGCCTAGTCGGCGACGCCTCGAAGGGCGGCGCGAGCAAGATCTGTCATTTTGCGGCCCTCCTGGGTTGCCGATCCGCTGGGATCAGTGAGCAAACGATAGCGCCGTGTGTGCGCGGCAATGATGTCAAAGCCGTGGCAACTGGTCGGTCGACGCGCTGCGCCATTTGAGCGCAGCGCTGCCGGGCTTAGTCGCTAGGCTTTTTCGACGCCGCACCAGTCGACCACGAACAGCGCGATGGCACGGGTGGTCTTCTTCAGTGAGTCCAGTTCGACGCACTCGTCGAAACCGTGCATGCGCTGCGCGGTGGCGCCGAAGCACAGGCAGGGAATACCCTGGTGCGCATAGTAGCGCGTGTCGGTGATGGCGGTGAAGCTCCACTCCTCCAGCCGTCCGCCATAAACGGTTTCATAGGACTGGCGCAGGACACTTTCCGCGTCCGTCCCGTCAGCCAGTTCGAACCCTTCCGACATGAAGCCGGACCATTCGACCTGCGGCGGGTTGTTGGCGAGGAATGGATGCTTGCGGGCCGCGGCCTCGATACAGGCGACGATTTCTTTCTGGCAGTCACTGAGCTTCCAGCCCGGCAGGATTGCGATCCGGCAATCCACGTCGCACCAAGCCGGTACGCTGGACGCCCAATCGCCGCCCTTGATGATGCCCGGGTTGAAGTTGAGCGGGTGGTTGACATCCTTGAAGTGGCGATGGCTGGCGGCGCGCGCATTCCAGTCTGCTTCGAGGCCTTCCAGCGCCCCGATCAGGTAGGTGGCGGCCTTGATGGCGTTGGCGCCCACGCCCGCCTCGAACACATGCGCCGGCCGGCCCCGGACCTTGATGCGAAACCAGATCACGCCGACCTGCGCGCGCACCAGATGACCATCGGTCGGCTCCGGGATCAGGCAGGCATCGGCGCGGTAGCCGCGCTGGATGGTCGAGAGCGCCCCAAGACCGGTGCTCTCCTCCTCGATCACCGATTGCAGATGAATGCGCGCCGCGGGCCTCAAACCGGCATGGCGGATCGCATCCAGCGCATACAGCGCGGCAATGGTGCCGGACTTCATGTCGCCAGCGCCGCGGCCATAAAGATGGCCGTCCCTGATCTCGGGCGAAAACGGCGGCGAGGTCCACATGTCGAGCGGTCCCGCCGGGACCACGTCGCAGTGCCCCTGCAGGATCAGCGAACGACCTTTTGCCTCGGCCGGCCGATAGGTCCCGACCACGGTGCGTGCCTTCGAGAAATCGGTCTCGACCGGACCGTAGTCGCGCAACTCCCTGAGGTCGTTGACGTCGATATGCCAGTCGTCGACCTCGTAGCCGCGGGCCCGCAGCAGGTCGCCGAACATGTCCTGGCACGGCGCCTCGGCGCCGCGGGTGCTGGGAATGGACGCGAACTTGATCGTGGTCGCGATCTGGTCGTCGAAATGGGCCTCCACAGCGTCGAGGATGCGACGCTGCTCATCTGCGGTGGTCATGACGTCCTCAGATCCCTTCGAACAGCGCGGTCGACAGGTAGCGCTCCGCGAACGACGGCACGATCGCAAGGATGGTCTTGCCGGCAGCCTCGGGCCGCCTGCCGATCTCGATGGCGGCGGCGATCGCGGCGCCCGACGAAATGCCGCCGGGAATGCCCTCGTTGCGCGCCAGCGCCCGCGAGGTCTCGAGCGCGGTGGCGCTGTTGATCTTGATGATCTCGTCGATCACCGAACGATCGAGGATGTCTGGCACGAAGCCCGCTCCGATGCCCTGTATCTTGTGCGGTGTGTGCTGGCCGCCGGACAGCACCGGGCTTTCCTCCGGCTCCACGGCCACGATCCGCAGCGACGGCTTGCGCGGCTTCAGCACCTGACCGACACCGGTGATGGTGCCGCCGGTGCCGACGCCCGCAACGAAATAGTCGATATTGCCGCCGGTGTCGTTCCAGATTTCCTCGGCGGTCGTGGTGCGGTGGATCGCCGGATTGGCGAGGTTCTTGAACTGCTGCGGCATCACCGCGTTCGGCGTCGTCTGCAGCAACTCCTCGGCCTTGGCGATGGCGCCCTTCATGCCCTGCGCCGGCGGCGTCAGCACGATCTCGGCGCCGAGAAAGGCCAGCATCTTGCGCCGTTCGATCGACATCGATTCCGGCATCACCAGCTTGAGCCGATAGCCTTTCGCGGCTGCCACAAACGCCAGCGCAATGCCGGTATTCCCTGACGTCGGCTCGACCAGCACCGTGTCCGGCTTGATGATCCCCGCCTTCTCCATCGCGGCGATCATGGCCGCGCCGATGCGGTCCTTCACGCTGGCGGTATACACATCTAGATGTGTATAAGAGACAGATCTTGCGCCGTTCGATCGACATCGATTCCGGCATCACCAGCTTGAGCCGATAGCCTTTCGCGGCTGCCACAAACGCCAGCGCAATGCCGGTATTCCCTGACGTCGGCTCGACCAGCACCGTGTCCGGCTTGATGATCCCCGCCTTCTCCATCGCGGCGATCATGGCCGCGCCGATGCGGTCCTTCACGCTGGCGGTATACACATCTAGATGTGTATAAGAGACAGATCTTGCGCCGTTCGATCGACATCGATTCCGGCATCACCAGCTTGAGCCGATAGCCTTTCGCGGCTGCCACAAACGCCAGCGCAATGCCGGTATTCCCTGACGTCGGCTCGACCAGCACCGTGTCCGGCTTGATGATCCCCGCCTTCTCCATCGCGGCGATCATGGCCGCGCCGATGCGGTCCTTCACGCTGGCGGTATACACATCTAGATGTGTATAAGAGACAGATCTTGCGCCGTTCGATCGACATCGATTCCGGCATCACCAGCTTGAGCCGATAGCCTTTCGCGGCTGCCACAAACGCCAGCGCAATGCCGGTATTCCCTGACGTCGGCTCGACCAGCACCGTGTCCGGCTTGATGATCCCCGCCTTCTCCATCGCGGCGATCATGGCCGCGCCGATGCGGTCCTTCACGCTGGCGGTATACACATCTAGATGTGTATAAGAGACAGATCTTGCGCCGTTCGATCGACATCGATTCCGGCATCACCAGCTTGAGCCGATAGCCTTTCGCGGCTGCCACAAACGCCAGCGCAATGCCGGTATTCCCTGACGTCGGCTCGACCAGCACCGTGTCCGGCTTGATGATCCCCGCCTTCTCCATCGCGGCGATCATGGCCGCGCCGATGCGGTCCTTCACGCTGGCGGTATACACATCTAGATGTGTATAAGAGACAGATCTTGCGCCGTTCGATCGACATCGATTCCGGCATCACCAGCTTGAGCCGATAGCCTTTCGCGGCTGCCACAAACGCCAGCGCAATGCCGGTATTCCCTGACGTCGGCTCGACCAGCACCGTGTCCGGCTTGATGATCCCCGCCTTCTCCATCGCGGCGATCATGGCCGCGCCGATGCGGTCCTTCACGCTGGCGGTATACACATCTAGATGTGTATAAGAGACAGATCTTGCGCCGTTCGATCGACATCGATTCCGGCATCACCAGCTTGAGCCGATAGCCTTTCGCGGCTGCCACAAACGCCAGCGCAATGCCGGTATTCCCTGACGTCGGCTCGACCAGCACCGTGTCCGGCTTGATGATCCCCGCCTTCTCCATCGCGGCGATCATGGCCGCGCCGATGCGGTCCTTCACGCTGGCGGTATACACATCTAGATGTGTATAAGAGACAGATCTTGCGCCGTTCGATCGACATCGATTCCGGCATCACCAGCTTGAGCCGATAGCCTTTCGCGGCTGCCACAAACGCCAGCGCAATGCCGGTATTCCCTGACGTCGGCTCGACCAGCACCGTGTCCGGCTTGATGATCCCCGCCTTCTCCATCGCGGCGATCATGGCCGCGCCGATGCGGTCCTTCACGCTGGCGGTATACACATCTAGATGTGTATAAGAGACAGATCTTGCGCCGTTCGATCGACATCGATTCCGGCATCACCAGCTTGAGCCGATAGCCTTTCGCGGCTGCCACAAACGCCAGCGCAATGCCGGTATTCCCTGACGTCGGCTCGACCAGCACCGTGTCCGGCTTGATGATCCCCGCCTTCTCCATCGCGGCGATCATGGCCGCGCCGATGCGGTCCTTCACGCTGGCGGTATACACATCTAGATGTGTATAAGAGACAGATCTTGCGCCGTTCGATCGACATCGATTCCGGCATCACCAGCTTGAGCCGATAGCCTTTCGCGGCTGCCACAAACGCCAGCGCAATGCCGGTATTCCCTGACGTCGGCTCGACCAGCACCGTGTCCGGCTTGATGATCCCCGCCTTCTCCATCGCGGCGATCATGGCCGCGCCGATGCGGTCCTTCACGCTGGCGGTATACACATCTAGATGTGTATAAGAGACAGATCTTGCGCCGTTCGATCGACATCGATTCCGGCATCACCAGCTTGAGCCGATAGCCTTTCGCGGCTGCCACAAACGCCAGCGCAATGCCGGTATTCCCTGACGTCGGCTCGACCAGCACCGTGTCCGGCTTGATGATCCCCGCCTTCTCCATCGCGGCGATCATGGCCGCGCCGATGCGGTCCTTCACGCTGGCGGTATACACATCTAGATGTGTATAAGAGACAGATCTTGCGCCGTTCGATCGACATCGATTCCGGCATCACCAGCTTGAGCCGATAGCCTTTCGCGGCTGCCACAAACGCCAGCGCAATGCCGGTATTCCCTGACGTCGGCTCGACCAGCACCGTGTCCGGCTTGATGATCCCCGCCTTCTCCATCGCGGCGATCATGGCCGCGCCGATGCGGTCCTTCACGCTGGCGGTATACACATCTAGATGTGTATAAGAGACAGATCTTGCGCCGTTCGATCGACATCGATTCCGGCATCACCAGCTTGAGCCGATAGCCTTTCGCGGCTGCCACAAACGCCAGCGCAATGCCGGTATTCCCTGACGTCGGCTCGACCAGCACCGTGTCCGGCTTGATGATCCCCGCCTTCTCCATCGCGGCGATCATGGCCGCGCCGATGCGGTCCTTCACGCTGGCGGTATACACATCTAGATGTGTATAAGAGACAGATCTTGCGCCGTTCGATCGACATCGATTCCGGCATCACCAGCTTGAGCCGATAGCCTTTCGCGGCTGCCACAAACGCCAGCGCAATGCCGGTATTCCCTGACGTCGGCTCGACCAGCACCGTGTCCGGCTTGATGATCCCCGCCTTCTCCATCGCGGCGATCATGGCCGCGCCGATGCGGTCCTTCACGCTGGCGGTATACACATCTAGATGTGTATAAGAGACAGATCTTGCGCCGTTCGATCGACATCGATTCCGGCATCACCAGCTTGAGCCGATAGCCTTTCGCGGCTGCCACAAACGCCAGCGCAATGCCGGTATTCCCTGACGTCGGCTCGACCAGCACCGTGTCCGGCTTGATGATCCCCGCCTTCTCCATCGCGGCGATCATGGCCGCGCCGATGCGGTCCTTCACGCTGGCGGTATACACATCTAGATGTGTATAAGAGACAGATCTTGCGCCGTTCGATCGACATCGATTCCGGCATCACCAGCTTGAGCCGATAGCCTTTCGCGGCTGCCACAAACGCCAGCGCAATGCCGGTATTCCCTGACGTCGGCTCGACCAGCACCGTGTCCGGCTTGATGATCCCCGCCTTCTCCATCGCGGCGATCATGGCCGCGCCGATGCGGTCCTTCACGCTGGCGGTATACACATCTAGATGTGTATAAGAGACAGATCTTGCGCCGTTCGATCGACATCGATTCCGGCATCACCAGCTTGAGCCGATAGCCTTTCGCGGCTGCCACAAACGCCAGCGCAATGCCGGTATTCCCTGACGTCGGCTCGACCAGCACCGTGTCCGGCTTGATGATCCCCGCCTTCTCCATCGCGGCGATCATGGCCGCGCCGATGCGGTCCTTCACGCTGGCGGTATACACATCTAGATGTGTATAAGAGACAGATCTTGCGCCGTTCGATCGACATCGATTCCGGCATCACCAGCTTGAGCCGATAGCCTTTCGCGGCTGCCACAAACGCCAGCGCAATGCCGGTATTCCCTGACGTCGGCTCGACCAGCACCGTGTCCGGCTTGATGATCCCCGCCTTCTCCATCGCGGCGATCATGGCCGCGCCGATGCGGTCCTTCACGCTGGCGGTATACACATCTAGATGTGTATAAGAGACAGATCTTGCGCCGTTCGATCGACATCGATTCCGGCATCACCAGCTTGAGCCGATAGCCTTTCGCGGCTGCCACAAACGCCAGCGCAATGCCGGTATTCCCTGACGTCGGCTCGACCAGCACCGTGTCCGGCTTGATGATCCCCGCCTTCTCCATCGCGGCGATCATGGCCGCGCCGATGCGGTCCTTCACGCTGGCGGTATACACATCTAGATGTGTATAAGAGACAGATCTTGCGCCGTTCGATCGACATCGATTCCGGCATCACCAGCTTGAGCCGATAGCCTTTCGCGGCTGCCACAAACGCCAGCGCAATGCCGGTATTCCCTGACGTCGGCTCGACCAGCACCGTGTCCGGCTTGATGATCCCCGCCTTCTCCATCGCGGCGATCATGGCCGCGCCGATGCGGTCCTTCACGCTGGCGGTATACACATCTAGATGTGTATAAGAGACAGATCTTGCGCCGTTCGATCGACATCGATTCCGGCATCACCAGCTTGAGCCGATAGCCTTTCGCGGCTGCCACAAACGCCAGCGCAATGCCGGTATTCCCTGACGTCGGCTCGACCAGCACCGTGTCCGGCTTGATGATCCCCGCCTTCTCCATCGCGGCGATCATGGCCGCGCCGATGCGGTCCTTCACGCTGGCGGTATACACATCTAGATGTGTATAAGAGACAGATCTTGCGCCGTTCGATCGACATCGATTCCGGCATCACCAGCTTGAGCCGATAGCCTTTCGCGGCTGCCACAAACGCCAGCGCAATGCCGGTATTCCCTGACGTCGGCTCGACCAGCACCGTGTCCGGCTTGATGATCCCCGCCTTCTCCATCGCGGCGATCATGGCCGCGCCGATGCGGTCCTTCACGCTGGCGGTATACACATCTAGATGTGTATAAGAGACAGATCTTGCGCCGTTCGATCGACATCGATTCCGGCATCACCAGCTTGAGCCGATAGCCTTTCGCGGCTGCCACAAACGCCAGCGCAATGCCGGTATTCCCTGACGTCGGCTCGACCAGCACCGTGTCCGGCTTGATGATCCCCGCCTTCTCCATCGCGGCGATCATGGCCGCGCCGATGCGGTCCTTCACGCTGGCGGTATACACATCTAGATGTGTATAAGAGACAGATCTTGCGCCGTTCGATCGACATCGATTCCGGCATCACCAGCTTGAGCCGATAGCCTTTCGCGGCTGCCACAAACGCCAGCGCAATGCCGGTATTCCCTGACGTCGGCTCGACCAGCACCGTGTCCGGCTTGATGATCCCCGCCTTCTCCATCGCGGCGATCATGGCCGCGCCGATGCGGTCCTTCACGCTGGCGGTATACACATCTAGATGTGTATAAGAGACAGATCTTGCGCCGTTCGATCGACATCGATTCCGGCATCACCAGCTTGAGCCGATAGCCTTTCGCGGCTGCCACAAACGCCAGCGCAATGCCGGTATTCCCTGACGTCGGCTCGACCAGCACCGTGTCCGGCTTGATGATCCCCGCCTTCTCCATCGCGGCGATCATGGCCGCGCCGATGCGGTCCTTCACGCTGGCGGTATACACATCTAGATGTGTATAAGAGACAGATCTTGCGCCGTTCGATCGACATCGATTCCGGCATCACCAGCTTGAGCCGATAGCCTTTCGCGGCTGCCACAAACGCCAGCGCAATGCCGGTATTCCCTGACGTCGGCTCGACCAGCACCGTGTCCGGCTTGATGATCCCCGCCTTCTCCATCGCGGCGATCATGGCCGCGCCGATGCGGTCCTTCACGCTGGCGGTATACACATCTAGATGTGTATAAGAGACAGATCTTGCGCCGTTCGATCGACATCGATTCCGGCATCACCAGCTTGAGCCGATAGCCTTTCGCGGCTGCCACAAACGCCAGCGCAATGCCGGTATTCCCTGACGTCGGCTCGACCAGCACCGTGTCCGGCTTGATGATCCCCGCCTTCTCCATCGCGGCGATCATGGCCGCGCCGATGCGGTCCTTCACGCTGGCGGTATACACATCTAGATGTGTATAAGAGACAGATCTTGCGCCGTTCGATCGACATCGATTCCGGCATCACCAGCTTGAGCCGATAGCCTTTCGCGGCTGCCACAAACGCCAGCGCAATGCCGGTATTCCCTGACGTCGGCTCGACCAGCACCGTGTCCGGCTTGATGATCCCCGCCTTCTCCATCGCGGCGATCATGGCCGCGCCGATGCGGTCCTTCACGCTGGCGGTATACACATCTAGATGTGTATAAGAGACAGATCTTGCGCCGTTCGATCGACATCGATTCCGGCATCACCAGCTTGAGCCGATAGCCTTTCGCGGCTGCCACAAACGCCAGCGCAATGCCGGTATTCCCTGACGTCGGCTCGACCAGCACCGTGTCCGGCTTGATGATCCCCGCCTTCTCCATCGCGGCGATCATGGCCGCGCCGATGCGGTCCTTCACGCTGGCGGTATACACATCTAGATGTGTATAAGAGACAGATCTTGCGCCGTTCGATCGACATCGATTCCGGCATCACCAGCTTGAGCCGATAGCCTTTCGCGGCTGCCACAAACGCCAGCGCAATGCCGGTATTCCCTGACGTCGGCTCGACCAGCACCGTGTCCGGCTTGATGATCCCCGCCTTCTCCATCGCGGCGATCATGGCCGCGCCGATGCGGTCCTTCACGCTGGCGGTATACACATCTAGATGTGTATAAGAGACAGATCTTGCGCCGTTCGATCGACATCGATTCCGGCATCACCAGCTTGAGCCGATAGCCTTTCGCGGCTGCCACAAACGCCAGCGCAATGCCGGTATTCCCTGACGTCGGCTCGACCAGCACCGTGTCCGGCTTGATGATCCCCGCCTTCTCCATCGCGGCGATCATGGCCGCGCCGATGCGGTCCTTCACGCTGGCGGTATACACATCTAGATGTGTATAAGAGACAGATCTTGCGCCGTTCGATCGACATCGATTCCGGCATCACCAGCTTGAGCCGATAGCCTTTCGCGGCTGCCACAAACGCCAGCGCAATGCCGGTATTCCCTGACGTCGGCTCGACCAGCACCGTGTCCGGCTTGATGATCCCCGCCTTCTCCATCGCGGCGATCATGGCCGCGCCGATGCGGTCCTTCACGCTGGCGGTATACACATCTAGATGTGTATAAGAGACAGATCTTGCGCCGTTCGATCGACATCGATTCCGGCATCACCAGCTTGAGCCGATAGCCTTTCGCGGCTGCCACAAACGCCAGCGCAATGCCGGTATTCCCTGACGTCGGCTCGACCAGCACCGTGTCCGGCTTGATGATCCCCGCCTTCTCCATCGCGGCGATCATGGCCGCGCCGATGCGGTCCTTCACGCTGGCGGTATACACATCTAGATGTGTATAAGAGACAGATCTTGCGCCGTTCGATCGACATCGATTCCGGCATCACCAGCTTGAGCCGATAGCCTTTCGCGGCTGCCACAAACGCCAGCGCAATGCCGGTATTCCCTGACGTCGGCTCGACCAGCACCGTGTCCGGCTTGATGATCCCCGCCTTCTCCATCGCGGCGATCATGGCCGCGCCGATGCGGTCCTTCACGCTGGCGGTATACACATCTAGATGTGTATAAGAGACAGATCTTGCGCCGTTCGATCGACATCGATTCCGGCATCACCAGCTTGAGCCGATAGCCTTTCGCGGCTGCCACAAACGCCAGCGCAATGCCGGTATTCCCTGACGTCGGCTCGACCAGCACCGTGTCCGGCTTGATGATCCCCGCCTTCTCCATCGCGGCGATCATGGCCGCGCCGATGCGGTCCTTCACGCTGGCGGTATACACATCTAGATGTGTATAAGAGACAGATCTTGCGCCGTTCGATCGACATCGATTCCGGCATCACCAGCTTGAGCCGATAGCCTTTCGCGGCTGCCACAAACGCCAGCGCAATGCCGGTATTCCCTGACGTCGGCTCGACCAGCACCGTGTCCGGCTTGATGATCCCCGCCTTCTCCATCGCGGCGATCATGGCCGCGCCGATGCGGTCCTTCACGCTGGCGGTATACACATCTAGATGTGTATAAGAGACAGATCTTGCGCCGTTCGATCGACATCGATTCCGGCATCACCAGCTTGAGCCGATAGCCTTTCGCGGCTGCCACAAACGCCAGCGCAATGCCGGTATTCCCTGACGTCGGCTCGACCAGCACCGTGTCCGGCTTGATGATCCCCGCCTTCTCCATCGCGGCGATCATGGCCGCGCCGATGCGGTCCTTCACGCTGGCGGTATACACATCTAGATGTGTATAAGAGACAGATCTTGCGCCGTTCGATCGACATCGATTCCGGCATCACCAGCTTGAGCCGATAGCCTTTCGCGGCTGCCACAAACGCCAGCGCAATGCCGGTATTCCCTGACGTCGGCTCGACCAGCACCGTGTCCGGCTTGATGATCCCCGCCTTCTCCATCGCGGCGATCATGGCCGCGCCGATGCGGTCCTTCACGCTGGCGGTATACACATCTAGATGTGTATAAGAGACAGATCTTGCGCCGTTCGATCGACATCGATTCCGGCATCACCAGCTTGAGCCGATAGCCTTTCGCGGCTGCCACAAACGCCAGCGCAATGCCGGTATTCCCTGACGTCGGCTCGACCAGCACCGTGTCCGGCTTGATGATCCCCGCCTTCTCCATCGCGGCGATCATGGCCGCGCCGATGCGGTCCTTCACGCTGGCGGTATACACATCTAGATGTGTATAAGAGACAGATCTTGCGCCGTTCGATCGACATCGATTCCGGCATCACCAGCTTGAGCCGATAGCCTTTCGCGGCTGCCACAAACGCCAGCGCAATGCCGGTATTCCCTGACGTCGGCTCGACCAGCACCGTGTCCGGCTTGATGATCCCCGCCTTCTCCATCGCGGCGATCATGGCCGCGCCGATGCGGTCCTTCACGCTGGCGGTATACACATCTAGATGTGTATAAGAGACAGATCTTGCGCCGTTCGATCGACATCGATTCCGGCATCACCAGCTTGAGCCGATAGCCTTTCGCGGCTGCCACAAACGCCAGCGCAATGCCGGTATTCCCTGACGTCGGCTCGACCAGCACCGTGTCCGGCTTGATGATCCCCGCCTTCTCCATCGCGGCGATCATGGCCGCGCCGATGCGGTCCTTCACGCTGGCGGTATACACATCTAGATGTGTATAAGAGACAGATCTTGCGCCGTTCGATCGACATCGATTCCGGCATCACCAGCTTGAGCCGATAGCCTTTCGCGGCTGCCACAAACGCCAGCGCAATGCCGGTATTCCCTGACGTCGGCTCGACCAGCACCGTGTCCGGCTTGATGATCCCCGCCTTCTCCATCGCGGCGATCATGGCCGCGCCGATGCGGTCCTTCACGCTGGCGGTATACACATCTAGATGTGTATAAGAGACAGATCTTGCGCCGTTCGATCGACATCGATTCCGGCATCACCAGCTTGAGCCGATAGCCTTTCGCGGCTGCCACAAACGCCAGCGCAATGCCGGTATTCCCTGACGTCGGCTCGACCAGCACCGTGTCCGGCTTGATGATCCCCGCCTTCTCCATCGCGGCGATCATGGCCGCGCCGATGCGGTCCTTCACGCTGGCGGTATACACATCTAGATGTGTATAAGAGACAGATCTTGCGCCGTTCGATCGACATCGATTCCGGCATCACCAGCTTGAGCCGATAGCCTTTCGCGGCTGCCACAAACGCCAGCGCAATGCCGGTATTCCCTGACGTCGGCTCGACCAGCACCGTGTCCGGCTTGATGATCCCCGCCTTCTCCATCGCGGCGATCATGGCCGCGCCGATGCGGTCCTTCACGCTGGCGGTATACACATCTAGATGTGTATAAGAGACAGATCTTGCGCCGTTCGATCGACATCGATTCCGGCATCACCAGCTTGAGCCGATAGCCTTTCGCGGCTGCCACAAACGCCAGCGCAATGCCGGTATTCCCTGACGTCGGCTCGACCAGCACCGTGTCCGGCTTGATGATCCCCGCCTTCTCCATCGCGGCGATCATGGCCGCGCCGATGCGGTCCTTCACGCTGGCGGTATACACATCTAGATGTGTATAAGAGACAGATCTTGCGCCGTTCGATCGACATCGATTCCGGCATCACCAGCTTGAGCCGATAGCCTTTCGCGGCTGCCACAAACGCCAGCGCAATGCCGGTATTCCCTGACGTCGGCTCGACCAGCACCGTGTCCGGCTTGATGATCCCCGCCTTCTCCATCGCGGCGATCATGGCCGCGCCGATGCGGTCCTTCACGCTGGCGGTATACACATCTAGATGTGTATAAGAGACAGATCTTGCGCCGTTCGATCGACATCGATTCCGGCATCACCAGCTTGAGCCGATAGCCTTTCGCGGCTGCCACAAACGCCAGCGCAATGCCGGTATTCCCTGACGTCGGCTCGACCAGCACCGTGTCCGGCTTGATGATCCCCGCCTTCTCCATCGCGGCGATCATGGCCGCGCCGATGCGGTCCTTCACGCTGGCGGTATACACATCTAGATGTGTATAAGAGACAGATCTTGCGCCGTTCGATCGACATCGATTCCGGCATCACCAGCTTGAGCCGATAGCCTTTCGCGGCTGCCACAAACGCCAGCGCAATGCCGGTATTCCCTGACGTCGGCTCGACCAGCACCGTGTCCGGCTTGATGATCCCCGCCTTCTCCATCGCGGCGATCATGGCCGCGCCGATGCGGTCCTTCACGCTGGCGGTATACACATCTAGATGTGTATAAGAGACAGATCTTGCGCCGTTCGATCGACATCGATTCCGGCATCACCAGCTTGAGCCGATAGCCTTTCGCGGCTGCCACAAACGCCAGCGCAATGCCGGTATTCCCTGACGTCGGCTCGACCAGCACCGTGTCCGGCTTGATGATCCCCGCCTTCTCCATCGCGGCGATCATGGCCGCGCCGATGCGGTCCTTCACGCTGGCGGTATACACATCTAGATGTGTATAAGAGACAGATCTTGCGCCGTTCGATCGACATCGATTCCGGCATCACCAGCTTGAGCCGATAGCCTTTCGCGGCTGCCACAAACGCCAGCGCAATGCCGGTATTCCCTGACGTCGGCTCGACCAGCACCGTGTCCGGCTTGATGATCCCCGCCTTCTCCATCGCGGCGATCATGGCCGCGCCGATGCGGTCCTTCACGCTGGCGGTATACACATCTAGATGTGTATAAGAGACAGATCTTGCGCCGTTCGATCGACATCGATTCCGGCATCACCAGCTTGAGCCGATAGCCTTTCGCGGCTGCCACAAACGCCAGCGCAATGCCGGTATTCCCTGACGTCGGCTCGACCAGCACCGTGTCCGGCTTGATGATCCCCGCCTTCTCCATCGCGGCGATCATGGCCGCGCCGATGCGGTCCTTCACGCTGGCGGTATACACATCTAGATGTGTATAAGAGACAGATCTTGCGCCGTTCGATCGACATCGATTCCGGCATCACCAGCTTGAGCCGATAGCCTTTCGCGGCTGCCACAAACGCCAGCGCAATGCCGGTATTCCCTGACGTCGGCTCGACCAGCACCGTGTCCGGCTTGATGATCCCCGCCTTCTCCATCGCGGCGATCATGGCCGCGCCGATGCGGTCCTTCACGCTGGCGGTATACACATCTAGATGTGTATAAGAGACAGATCTTGCGCCGTTCGATCGACATCGATTCCGGCATCACCAGCTTGAGCCGATAGCCTTTCGCGGCTGCCACAAACGCCAGCGCAATGCCGGTATTCCCTGACGTCGGCTCGACCAGCACCGTGTCCGGCTTGATGATCCCCGCCTTCTCCATCGCGGCGATCATGGCCGCGCCGATGCGGTCCTTCACGCTGGCGGTATACACATCTAGATGTGTATAAGAGACAGATCTTGCGCCGTTCGATCGACATCGATTCCGGCATCACCAGCTTGAGCCGATAGCCTTTCGCGGCTGCCACAAACGCCAGCGCAATGCCGGTATTCCCTGACGTCGGCTCGACCAGCACCGTGTCCGGCTTGATGATCCCCGCCTTCTCCATCGCGGCGATCATGGCCGCGCCGATGCGGTCCTTCACGCTGGCGGTATACACATCTAGATGTGTATAAGAGACAGATCTTGCGCCGTTCGATCGACATCGATTCCGGCATCACCAGCTTGAGCCGATAGCCTTTCGCGGCTGCCACAAACGCCAGCGCAATGCCGGTATTCCCTGACGTCGGCTCGACCAGCACCGTGTCCGGCTTGATGATCCCCGCCTTCTCCATCGCGGCGATCATGGCCGCGCCGATGCGGTCCTTCACGCTGGCGGTATACACATCTAGATGTGTATAAGAGACAGATCTTGCGCCGTTCGATCGACATCGATTCCGGCATCACCAGCTTGAGCCGATAGCCTTTCGCGGCTGCCACAAACGCCAGCGCAATGCCGGTATTCCCTGACGTCGGCTCGACCAGCACCGTGTCCGGCTTGATGATCCCCGCCTTCTCCATCGCGGCGATCATGGCCGCGCCGATGCGGTCCTTCACGCTGGCGGTATACACATCTAGATGTGTATAAGAGACAGATCTTGCGCCGTTCGATCGACATCGATTCCGGCATCACCAGCTTGAGCCGATAGCCTTTCGCGGCTGCCACAAACGCCAGCGCAATGCCGGTATTCCCTGACGTCGGCTCGACCAGCACCGTGTCCGGCTTGATGATCCCCGCCTTCTCCATCGCGGCGATCATGGCCGCGCCGATGCGGTCCTTCACGCTGGCGGTATACACATCTAGATGTGTATAAGAGACAGATCTTGCGCCGTTCGATCGACATCGATTCCGGCATCACCAGCTTGAGCCGATAGCCTTTCGCGGCTGCCACAAACGCCAGCGCAATGCCGGTATTCCCTGACGTCGGCTCGACCAGCACCGTGTCCGGCTTGATGATCCCCGCCTTCTCCATCGCGGCGATCATGGCCGCGCCGATGCGGTCCTTCACGCTGGCGGTATACACATCTAGATGTGTATAAGAGACAGATCTTGCGCCGTTCGATCGACATCGATTCCGGCATCACCAGCTTGAGCCGATAGCCTTTCGCGGCTGCCACAAACGCCAGCGCAATGCCGGTATTCCCTGACGTCGGCTCGACCAGCACCGTGTCCGGCTTGATGATCCCCGCCTTCTCCATCGCGGCGATCATGGCCGCGCCGATGCGGTCCTTCACGCTGGCGGTATACACATCTAGATGTGTATAAGAGACAGATCTTGCGCCGTTCGATCGACATCGATTCCGGCATCACCAGCTTGAGCCGATAGCCTTTCGCGGCTGCCACAAACGCCAGCGCAATGCCGGTATTCCCTGACGTCGGCTCGACCAGCACCGTGTCCGGCTTGATGATCCCCGCCTTCTCCATCGCGGCGATCATGGCCGCGCCGATGCGGTCCTTCACGCTGGCGGTATACACATCTAGATGTGTATAAGAGACAGATCTTGCGCCGTTCGATCGACATCGATTCCGGCATCACCAGCTTGAGCCGATAGCCTTTCGCGGCTGCCACAAACGCCAGCGCAATGCCGGTATTCCCTGACGTCGGCTCGACCAGCACCGTGTCCGGCTTGATGATCCCCGCCTTCTCCATCGCGGCGATCATGGCCGCGCCGATGCGGTCCTTCACGCTGGCGGTATACACATCTAGATGTGTATAAGAGACAGATCTTGCGCCGTTCGATCGACATCGATTCCGGCATCACCAGCTTGAGCCGATAGCCTTTCGCGGCTGCCACAAACGCCAGCGCAATGCCGGTATTCCCTGACGTCGGCTCGACCAGCACCGTGTCCGGCTTGATGATCCCCGCCTTCTCCATCGCGGCGATCATGGCCGCGCCGATGCGGTCCTTCACGCTGGCGGTATACACATCTAGATGTGTATAAGAGACAGATCTTGCGCCGTTCGATCGACATCGATTCCGGCATCACCAGCTTGAGCCGATAGCCTTTCGCGGCTGCCACAAACGCCAGCGCAATGCCGGTATTCCCTGACGTCGGCTCGACCAGCACCGTGTCCGGCTTGATGATCCCCGCCTTCTCCATCGCGGCGATCATGGCCGCGCCGATGCGGTCCTTCACGCTGGCGGTATACACATCTAGATGTGTATAAGAGACAGATCTTGCGCCGTTCGATCGACATCGATTCCGGCATCACCAGCTTGAGCCGATAGCCTTTCGCGGCTGCCACAAACGCCAGCGCAATGCCGGTATTCCCTGACGTCGGCTCGACCAGCACCGTGTCCGGCTTGATGATCCCCGCCTTCTCCATCGCGGCGATCATGGCCGCGCCGATGCGGTCCTTCACGCTGGCGGTATACACATCTAGATGTGTATAAGAGACAGATCTTGCGCCGTTCGATCGACATCGATTCCGGCATCACCAGCTTGAGCCGATAGCCTTTCGCGGCTGCCACAAACGCCAGCGCAATGCCGGTATTCCCTGACGTCGGCTCGACCAGCACCGTGTCCGGCTTGATGATCCCCGCCTTCTCCATCGCGGCGATCATGGCCGCGCCGATGCGGTCCTTCACGCTGGCGGTATACACATCTAGATGTGTATAAGAGACAGATCTTGCGCCGTTCGATCGACATCGATTCCGGCATCACCAGCTTGAGCCGATAGCCTTTCGCGGCTGCCACAAACGCCAGCGCAATGCCGGTATTCCCTGACGTCGGCTCGACCAGCACCGTGTCCGGCTTGATGATCCCCGCCTTCTCCATCGCGGCGATCATGGCCGCGCCGATGCGGTCCTTCACGCTGGCGGTATACACATCTAGATGTGTATAAGAGACAGATCTTGCGCCGTTCGATCGACATCGATTCCGGCATCACCAGCTTGAGCCGATAGCCTTTCGCGGCTGCCACAAACGCCAGCGCAATGCCGGTATTCCCTGACGTCGGCTCGACCAGCACCGTGTCCGGCTTGATGATCCCCGCCTTCTCCATCGCGGCGATCATGGCCGCGCCGATGCGGTCCTTCACGCTGGCGGTATACACATCTAGATGTGTATAAGAGACAGATCTTGCGCCGTTCGATCGACATCGATTCCGGCATCACCAGCTTGAGCCGATAGCCTTTCGCGGCTGCCACAAACGCCAGCGCAATGCCGGTATTCCCTGACGTCGGCTCGACCAGCACCGTGTCCGGCTTGATGATCCCCGCCTTCTCCATCGCGGCGATCATGGCCGCGCCGATGCGGTCCTTCACGCTGGCGGTATACACATCTAGATGTGTATAAGAGACAGATCTTGCGCCGTTCGATCGACATCGATTCCGGCATCACCAGCTTGAGCCGATAGCCTTTCGCGGCTGCCACAAACGCCAGCGCAATGCCGGTATTCCCTGACGTCGGCTCGACCAGCACCGTGTCCGGCTTGATGATCCCCGCCTTCTCCATCGCGGCGATCATGGCCGCGCCGATGCGGTCCTTCACGCTGGCGGTATACACATCTAGATGTGTATAAGAGACAGATCTTGCGCCGTTCGATCGACATCGATTCCGGCATCACCAGCTTGAGCCGATAGCCTTTCGCGGCTGCCACAAACGCCAGCGCAATGCCGGTATTCCCTGACGTCGGCTCGACCAGCACCGTGTCCGGCTTGATGATCCCCGCCTTCTCCATCGCGGCGATCATGGCCGCGCCGATGCGGTCCTTCACGCTGGCGGTATACACATCTAGATGTGTATAAGAGACAGATCTTGCGCCGTTCGATCGACATCGATTCCGGCATCACCAGCTTGAGCCGATAGCCTTTCGCGGCTGCCACAAACGCCAGCGCAATGCCGGTATTCCCTGACGTCGGCTCGACCAGCACCGTGTCCGGCTTGATGATCCCCGCCTTCTCCATCGCGGCGATCATGGCCGCGCCGATGCGGTCCTTCACGCTGGCGGTATACACATCTAGATGTGTATAAGAGACAGATCTTGCGCCGTTCGATCGACATCGATTCCGGCATCACCAGCTTGAGCCGATAGCCTTTCGCGGCTGCCACAAACGCCAGCGCAATGCCGGTATTCCCTGACGTCGGCTCGACCAGCACCGTGTCCGGCTTGATGATCCCCGCCTTCTCCATCGCGGCGATCATGGCCGCGCCGATGCGGTCCTTCACGCTGGCGGTATACACATCTAGATGTGTATAAGAGACAGATCTTGCGCCGTTCGATCGACATCGATTCCGGCATCACCAGCTTGAGCCGATAGCCTTTCGCGGCTGCCACAAACGCCAGCGCAATGCCGGTATTCCCTGACGTCGGCTCGACCAGCACCGTGTCCGGCTTGATGATCCCCGCCTTCTCCATCGCGGCGATCATGGCCGCGCCGATGCGGTCCTTCACGCTGGCGGTATACACATCTAGATGTGTATAAGAGACAGATCTTGCGCCGTTCGATCGACATCGATTCCGGCATCACCAGCTTGAGCCGATAGCCTTTCGCGGCTGCCACAAACGCCAGCGCAATGCCGGTATTCCCTGACGTCGGCTCGACCAGCACCGTGTCCGGCTTGATGATCCCCGCCTTCTCCATCGCGGCGATCATGGCCGCGCCGATGCGGTCCTTCACGCTGGCGGTATACACATCTAGATGTGTATAAGAGACAGATCTTGCGCCGTTCGATCGACATCGATTCCGGCATCACCAGCTTGAGCCGATAGCCTTTCGCGGCTGCCACAAACGCCAGCGCAATGCCGGTATTCCCTGACGTCGGCTCGACCAGCACCGTGTCCGGCTTGATGATCCCCGCCTTCTCCATCGCGGCGATCATGGCCGCGCCGATGCGGTCCTTCACGCTGGCGGTATACACATCTAGATGTGTATAAGAGACAGATCTTGCGCCGTTCGATCGACATCGATTCCGGCATCACCAGCTTGAGCCGATAGCCTTTCGCGGCTGCCACAAACGCCAGCGCAATGCCGGTATTCCCTGACGTCGGCTCGACCAGCACCGTGTCCGGCTTGATGATCCCCGCCTTCTCCATCGCGGCGATCATGGCCGCGCCGATGCGGTCCTTCACGCTGGCGGTATACACATCTAGATGTGTATAAGAGACAGATCTTGCGCCGTTCGATCGACATCGATTCCGGCATCACCAGCTTGAGCCGATAGCCTTTCGCGGCTGCCACAAACGCCAGCGCAATGCCGGTATTCCCTGACGTCGGCTCGACCAGCACCGTGTCCGGCTTGATGATCCCCGCCTTCTCCATCGCGGCGATCATGGCCGCGCCGATGCGGTCCTTCACGCTGGCGGTATACACATCTAGATGTGTATAAGAGACAGATCTTGCGCCGTTCGATCGACATCGATTCCGGCATCACCAGCTTGAGCCGATAGCCTTTCGCGGCTGCCACAAACGCCAGCGCAATGCCGGTATTCCCTGACGTCGGCTCGACCAGCACCGTGTCCGGCTTGATGATCCCCGCCTTCTCCATCGCGGCGATCATGGCCGCGCCGATGCGGTCCTTCACGCTGGCGGTATACACATCTAGATGTGTATAAGAGACAGATCTTGCGCCGTTCGATCGACATCGATTCCGGCATCACCAGCTTGAGCCGATAGCCTTTCGCGGCTGCCACAAACGCCAGCGCAATGCCGGTATTCCCTGACGTCGGCTCGACCAGCACCGTGTCCGGCTTGATGATCCCCGCCTTCTCCATCGCGGCGATCATGGCCGCGCCGATGCGGTCCTTCACGCTGGCGGTATACACATCTAGATGTGTATAAGAGACAGATCTTGCGCCGTTCGATCGACATCGATTCCGGCATCACCAGCTTGAGCCGATAGCCTTTCGCGGCTGCCACAAACGCCAGCGCAATGCCGGTATTCCCTGACGTCGGCTCGACCAGCACCGTGTCCGGCTTGATGATCCCCGCCTTCTCCATCGCGGCGATCATGGCCGCGCCGATGCGGTCCTTCACGCTGGCGGTATACACATCTAGATGTGTATAAGAGACAGATCTTGCGCCGTTCGATCGACATCGATTCCGGCATCACCAGCTTGAGCCGATAGCCTTTCGCGGCTGCCACAAACGCCAGCGCAATGCCGGTATTCCCTGACGTCGGCTCGACCAGCACCGTGTCCGGCTTGATGATCCCCGCCTTCTCCATCGCGGCGATCATGGCCGCGCCGATGCGGTCCTTCACGCTGGCGGTATACACATCTAGATGTGTATAAGAGACAGATCTTGCGCCGTTCGATCGACATCGATTCCGGCATCACCAGCTTGAGCCGATAGCCTTTCGCGGCTGCCACAAACGCCAGCGCAATGCCGGTATTCCCTGACGTCGGCTCGACCAGCACCGTGTCCGGCTTGATGATCCCCGCCTTCTCCATCGCGGCGATCATGGCCGCGCCGATGCGGTCCTTCACGCTGGCGGTATACACATCTAGATGTGTATAAGAGACAGATCTTGCGCCGTTCGATCGACATCGATTCCGGCATCACCAGCTTGAGCCGATAGCCTTTCGCGGCTGCCACAAACGCCAGCGCAATGCCGGTATTCCCTGACGTCGGCTCGACCAGCACCGTGTCCGGCTTGATGATCCCCGCCTTCTCCATCGCGGCGATCATGGCCGCGCCGATGCGGTCCTTCACGCTGGCGGTATACACATCTAGATGTGTATAAGAGACAGATCTTGCGCCGTTCGATCGACATCGATTCCGGCATCACCAGCTTGAGCCGATAGCCTTTCGCGGCTGCCACAAACGCCAGCGCAATGCCGGTATTCCCTGACGTCGGCTCGACCAGCACCGTGTCCGGCTTGATGATCCCCGCCTTCTCCATCGCGGCGATCATGGCCGCGCCGATGCGGTCCTTCACGCTGGCGGTATACACATCTAGATGTGTATAAGAGACAGATCTTGCGCCGTTCGATCGACATCGATTCCGGCATCACCAGCTTGAGCCGATAGCCTTTCGCGGCTGCCACAAACGCCAGCGCAATGCCGGTATTCCCTGACGTCGGCTCGACCAGCACCGTGTCCGGCTTGATGATCCCCGCCTTCTCCATCGCGGCGATCATGGCCGCGCCGATGCGGTCCTTCACGCTGGCGGTATACACATCTAGATGTGTATAAGAGACAGATCTTGCGCCGTTCGATCGACATCGATTCCGGCATCACCAGCTTGAGCCGATAGCCTTTCGCGGCTGCCACAAACGCCAGCGCAATGCCGGTATTCCCTGACGTCGGCTCGACCAGCACCGTGTCCGGCTTGATGATCCCCGCCTTCTCCATCGCGGCGATCATGGCCGCGCCGATGCGGTCCTTCACGCTGGCGGTATACACATCTAGATGTGTATAAGAGACAGATCTTGCGCCGTTCGATCGACATCGATTCCGGCATCACCAGCTTGAGCCGATAGCCTTTCGCGGCTGCCACAAACGCCAGCGCAATGCCGGTATTCCCTGACGTCGGCTCGACCAGCACCGTGTCCGGCTTGATGATCCCCGCCTTCTCCATCGCGGCGATCATGGCCGCGCCGATGCGGTCCTTCACGCTGGCGGTATACACATCTAGATGTGTATAAGAGACAGATCTTGCGCCGTTCGATCGACATCGATTCCGGCATCACCAGCTTGAGCCGATAGCCTTTCGCGGCTGCCACAAACGCCAGCGCAATGCCGGTATTCCCTGACGTCGGCTCGACCAGCACCGTGTCCGGCTTGATGATCCCCGCCTTCTCCATCGCGGCGATCATGGCCGCGCCGATGCGGTCCTTCACGCTGGCGGTATACACATCTAGATGTGTATAAGAGACAGATCTTGCGCCGTTCGATCGACATCGATTCCGGCATCACCAGCTTGAGCCGATAGCCTTTCGCGGCTGCCACAAACGCCAGCGCAATGCCGGTATTCCCTGACGTCGGCTCGACCAGCACCGTGTCCGGCTTGATGATCCCCGCCTTCTCCATCGCGGCGATCATGGCCGCGCCGATGCGGTCCTTCACGCTGGCGGTATACACATCTAGATGTGTATAAGAGACAGATCTTGCGCCGTTCGATCGACATCGATTCCGGCATCACCAGCTTGAGCCGATAGCCTTTCGCGGCTGCCACAAACGCCAGCGCAATGCCGGTATTCCCTGACGTCGGCTCGACCAGCACCGTGTCCGGCTTGATGATCCCCGCCTTCTCCATCGCGGCGATCATGGCCGCGCCGATGCGGTCCTTCACGCTGGCGGTATACACATCTAGATGTGTATAAGAGACAGATCTTGCGCCGTTCGATCGACATCGATTCCGGCATCACCAGCTTGAGCCGATAGCCTTTCGCGGCTGCCACAAACGCCAGCGCAATGCCGGTATTCCCTGACGTCGGCTCGACCAGCACCGTGTCCGGCTTGATGATCCCCGCCTTCTCCATCGCGGCGATCATGGCCGCGCCGATGCGGTCCTTCACGCTGGCGGTATACACATCTAGATGTGTATAAGAGACAGATCTTGCGCCGTTCGATCGACATCGATTCCGGCATCACCAGCTTGAGCCGATAGCCTTTCGCGGCTGCCACAAACGCCAGCGCAATGCCGGTATTCCCTGACGTCGGCTCGACCAGCACCGTGTCCGGCTTGATGATCCCCGCCTTCTCCATCGCGGCGATCATGGCCGCGCCGATGCGGTCCTTCACGCTGGCGGTATACACATCTAGATGTGTATAAGAGACAGATCTTGCGCCGTTCGATCGACATCGATTCCGGCATCACCAGCTTGAGCCGATAGCCTTTCGCGGCTGCCACAAACGCCAGCGCAATGCCGGTATTCCCTGACGTCGGCTCGACCAGCACCGTGTCCGGCTTGATGATCCCCGCCTTCTCCATCGCGGCGATCATGGCCGCGCCGATGCGGTCCTTCACGCTGGCGGTATACACATCTAGATGTGTATAAGAGACAGATCTTGCGCCGTTCGATCGACATCGATTCCGGCATCACCAGCTTGAGCCGATAGCCTTTCGCGGCTGCCACAAACGCCAGCGCAATGCCGGTATTCCCTGACGTCGGCTCGACCAGCACCGTGTCCGGCTTGATGATCCCCGCCTTCTCCATCGCGGCGATCATGGCCGCGCCGATGCGGTCCTTCACGCTGGCGGTATACACATCTAGATGTGTATAAGAGACAGATCTTGCGCCGTTCGATCGACATCGATTCCGGCATCACCAGCTTGAGCCGATAGCCTTTCGCGGCTGCCACAAACGCCAGCGCAATGCCGGTATTCCCTGACGTCGGCTCGACCAGCACCGTGTCCGGCTTGATGATCCCCGCCTTCTCCATCGCGGCGATCATGGCCGCGCCGATGCGGTCCTTCACGCTGGCGGTATACACATCTAGATGTGTATAAGAGACAGATCTTGCGCCGTTCGATCGACATCGATTCCGGCATCACCAGCTTGAGCCGATAGCCTTTCGCGGCTGCCACAAACGCCAGCGCAATGCCGGTATTCCCTGACGTCGGCTCGACCAGCACCGTGTCCGGCTTGATGATCCCCGCCTTCTCCATCGCGGCGATCATGGCCGCGCCGATGCGGTCCTTCACGCTGGCGGTATACACATCTAGATGTGTATAAGAGACAGATCTTGCGCCGTTCGATCGACATCGATTCCGGCATCACCAGCTTGAGCCGATAGCCTTTCGCGGCTGCCACAAACGCCAGCGCAATGCCGGTATTCCCTGACGTCGGCTCGACCAGCACCGTGTCCGGCTTGATGATCCCCGCCTTCTCCATCGCGGCGATCATGGCCGCGCCGATGCGGTCCTTCACGCTGGCGGTATACACATCTAGATGTGTATAAGAGACAGATCTTGCGCCGTTCGATCGACATCGATTCCGGCATCACCAGCTTGAGCCGATAGCCTTTCGCGGCTGCCACAAACGCCAGCGCAATGCCGGTATTCCCTGACGTCGGCTCGACCAGCACCGTGTCCGGCTTGATGATCCCCGCCTTCTCCATCGCGGCGATCATGGCCGCGCCGATGCGGTCCTTCACGCTGGCGGTATACACATCTAGATGTGTATAAGAGACAGATCTTGCGCCGTTCGATCGACATCGATTCCGGCATCACCAGCTTGAGCCGATAGCCTTTCGCGGCTGCCACAAACGCCAGCGCAATGCCGGTATTCCCTGACGTCGGCTCGACCAGCACCGTGTCCGGCTTGATGATCCCCGCCTTCTCCATCGCGGCGATCATGGCCGCGCCGATGCGGTCCTTCACGCTGGCGGTATACACATCTAGATGTGTATAAGAGACAGATCTTGCGCCGTTCGATCGACATCGATTCCGGCATCACCAGCTTGAGCCGATAGCCTTTCGCGGCTGCCACAAACGCCAGCGCAATGCCGGTATTCCCTGACGTCGGCTCGACCAGCACCGTGTCCGGCTTGATGATCCCCGCCTTCTCCATCGCGGCGATCATGGCCGCGCCGATGCGGTCCTTCACGCTGGCGGTATACACATCTAGATGTGTATAAGAGACAGATCTTGCGCCGTTCGATCGACATCGATTCCGGCATCACCAGCTTGAGCCGATAGCCTTTCGCGGCTGCCACAAACGCCAGCGCAATGCCGGTATTCCCTGACGTCGGCTCGACCAGCACCGTGTCCGGCTTGATGATCCCCGCCTTCTCCATCGCGGCGATCATGGCCGCGCCGATGCGGTCCTTCACGCTGGCGGTATACACATCTAGATGTGTATAAGAGACAGATCTTGCGCCGTTCGATCGACATCGATTCCGGCATCACCAGCTTGAGCCGATAGCCTTTCGCGGCTGCCACAAACGCCAGCGCAATGCCGGTATTCCCTGACGTCGGCTCGACCAGCACCGTGTCCGGCTTGATGATCCCCGCCTTCTCCATCGCGGCGATCATGGCCGCGCCGATGCGGTCCTTCACGCTGGCGGTATACACATCTAGATGTGTATAAGAGACAGATCTTGCGCCGTTCGATCGACATCGATTCCGGCATCACCAGCTTGAGCCGATAGCCTTTCGCGGCTGCCACAAACGCCAGCGCAATGCCGGTATTCCCTGACGTCGGCTCGACCAGCACCGTGTCCGGCTTGATGATCCCCGCCTTCTCCATCGCGGCGATCATGGCCGCGCCGATGCGGTCCTTCACGCTGGCGGTATACACATCTAGATGTGTATAAGAGACAGATCTTGCGCCGTTCGATCGACATCGATTCCGGCATCACCAGCTTGAGCCGATAGCCTTTCGCGGCTGCCACAAACGCCAGCGCAATGCCGGTATTCCCTGACGTCGGCTCGACCAGCACCGTGTCCGGCTTGATGATCCCCGCCTTCTCCATCGCGGCGATCATGGCCGCGCCGATGCGGTCCTTCACGCTGGCGGTATACACATCTAGATGTGTATAAGAGACAGATCTTGCGCCGTTCGATCGACATCGATTCCGGCATCACCAGCTTGAGCCGATAGCCTTTCGCGGCTGCCACAAACGCCAGCGCAATGCCGGTATTCCCTGACGTCGGCTCGACCAGCACCGTGTCCGGCTTGATGATCCCCGCCTTCTCCATCGCGGCGATCATGGCCGCGCCGATGCGGTCCTTCACGCTGGCGGTATACACATCTAGATGTGTATAAGAGACAGATCTTGCGCCGTTCGATCGACATCGATTCCGGCATCACCAGCTTGAGCCGATAGCCTTTCGCGGCTGCCACAAACGCCAGCGCAATGCCGGTATTCCCTGACGTCGGCTCGACCAGCACCGTGTCCGGCTTGATGATCCCCGCCTTCTCCATCGCGGCGATCATGGCCGCGCCGATGCGGTCCTTCACGCTGGCGGTATACACATCTAGATGTGTATAAGAGACAGATCTTGCGCCGTTCGATCGACATCGATTCCGGCATCACCAGCTTGAGCCGATAGCCTTTCGCGGCTGCCACAAACGCCAGCGCAATGCCGGTATTCCCTGACGTCGGCTCGACCAGCACCGTGTCCGGCTTGATGATCCCCGCCTTCTCCATCGCGGCGATCATGGCCGCGCCGATGCGGTCCTTCACGCTGGCGGTATACACATCTAGATGTGTATAAGAGACAGATCTTGCGCCGTTCGATCGACATCGATTCCGGCATCACCAGCTTGAGCCGATAGCCTTTCGCGGCTGCCACAAACGCCAGCGCAATGCCGGTATTCCCTGACGTCGGCTCGACCAGCACCGTGTCCGGCTTGATGATCCCCGCCTTCTCCATCGCGGCGATCATGGCCGCGCCGATGCGGTCCTTCACGCTGGCGGCCGGATTGAAATATTCCAGTTTGGCGAGAATTGTCGCTTTCACACCATGCTGCTGCGGCAACTTGTTCAGCCGCACCACCGGGGTATCGCCGAATGCCTCGGCAATGCTGTCATAGATACGGCCCCGACCCGGAGGGTGCGGGGTTTTCGAACTGGGGGACGTTTCCATGAGCATTCTCCGAGGCAATTGAACGACAAGACAATAACGCTGATTACGTTGCGACCATTTAGAGCAGTTTTTTTGGCAAAGTCGAATCCGGCTTCATTCACCCAAAACTCGCACTCAAGACTTGCTCACTCAAGGCTCACGGACATATGAAAAACGGCCTTTCCCGACGCGCGACAAAGTGCGGCAAGCTATTGCAGCGCAAAACACATTTCTTGAAACCAACGCATTTGTGTTGCGACATCGTCAAGGATTTCGGTGTAGGGTGAATTCAAGCTCAGATCATGGGGAGACCCACGATGCCAGCGGTTGCTGAGATCATGTCGTCTAGCTCGCAGCATTCTCCCTCGAACGTCCCCGCACCGCGCGGACGCGATCTGCCGACCTGCGCTGTCTGCTCGGATTCCATGGTTGCAGCCGAAGCCTCGGCTTTCCTGGCGGAAGACACCGTCAGCTATCTCTGGACGTGCGAGACCTGTGGTTACGGTTTTGTGACGAAGCATGCCTTGGGGCGCTTCGCCTGCAACTAGGCAACCCTAAGCTCGGCAGCCTGACCATCACGCATCGCGTTTCGATCATCCGACTCCCCCGATCAGAGGAAGGCGTCATCGCGCCGCAATATCGCCCTGCGCCCAGCCCGCGCGCGTCCGTTCGGCAAACGCGGCAAAATTCCCCTGTGTGATCGCATCCCGCATGCCGGCGGTCAGGGTCTGGTAGTAGGCGATGTTGATCTCCGACAGCAGCATCGCGCCGAGCGTCTCGCCGGATTTCACCAGATGGTGCAGGTAGGCCCGTGAATAGCTGCGCGCGGGCGCCCACGGGCTCTCCTCATCCAGCGGTCGCGGATCGTCGGCGTGCCGCGCATTGCGCAGGTTGATGCTGCCGAAGCGGGTGAACGCCACGCCGTGGCGTCCGTTGCGGGTTGGCATCACGCAGTCGAACATGTCGATCCCGCGCTCGACGGCACCAACGATATCGTCGGGCTTGCCGACGCCCATCAGGTAGCGGGGCTTGGCGGCGTCGAGCTGGCCGGGCGCGAAGTCGAGCACGCCGAACATCGCTTCCTGGCCTTCGCCGACCGCGAGGCCGCCGATCGCGTAGCCATGGAATCCGATGTCGACCAGCGCCTGAGCGCTCTGGCAGCGCAGGTCGGCCGCGTCGCCGCCCTGCACAATACCGAACAGCATGCGCCCGGCCGGCGCCCCCTCGAACGCCCGCTTGCAGCGCTCCGCCCAGCGGAGCGACAACTGCATGGCCCGATCGATGTCGCCGCGCTCGGCCGGCAGCCGCACGCATTCGTCGAGCTGCATGGCGATGTCGGAGCCGAACAGTCCCTGCACCTCGATGGCCCGTTCCGGCGTGAGCTCGATCCTGGCGCCATCGATGTGAGAGCGGAACGTGACGCCGCGCTCGTCGATCTTGCGCAATTGCGCCAGCGACATCACCTGGAAGCCGCCGGAATCGGTCAGCATCGGGCCGCCCCAGCCGGTGAATTTTTGCAGGCC
>BFBZ01000620.1_pt1 | contig 30972 bp, 27 predicted proteins | sample 1888401 | NCBI WGS metagenome assembly BFBZ01 (sample SAMD00112614, study PRJDB3348) | symbiont metagenome | host: Chara braunii
AAGCGGCGCGGGCGCGCGGCGTCGAGGTGCTGCTGCTCACCGACCCGATCGACGCCTTCTGGACGACGATGCCGCAGGACTTCGACGGCAAGCCGCTGAAGTCGCTGAGCCAGGGCGATGTCGATTTCGGGCTGATCCCGCTCCTCGACAAGGAAAGCGACAAGACCGACGACAAGGCCTCCGCGGCCGACGACGAGGCGGTGCTGAAGGCGGTGAAGGACGCGCTGGGCGAGCAGGTCGCCGAGGTGCGGGCCTCACAGCGCCTGACCGAAAGCGCCTCCTGCCTGGTGGCCGCGGCGCAGGGCCGCGACCGCGAGCTCGAGCGCCTGCTGGCGCGCCAGAATCGCGGCGGCAGCAGCAAGCCCATCCTCGAACTCAACATGAAGCATGCGCTGGTGCGCCTGCTGGGCGCAGCCAAGAGCGCCGGCCACGACCAGGATGTCGGCGACCTCGCCAGCCTGCTGCTCGACCAAGCCCACATCCTCGACGGCGAAATCCCCGCCGACCCCGCCGCCTTCACCCGGCGCTTGAACGCCTTCGTGGTGCGGAGTTTGGAGATGGTGTCATCCCGAACGAAGTGAGGGATCTTTAAAGCAACAGGAAAGGTCCCTCGCTACCGCTCGGGATGACACCCTCTTCACGCCGTGCGGCCGCCGCTGCGCCAGTAGCGGTAGAGCTGGGACTCGTCGCCCTTGAAGAGGTTGCGGTCGCAGTGGGAGATGCCGGGGATGGCGCGCGGCGTGGTGCCGTAGGCGGCGTCGGCCTCGGTCTCGTCGGCGACGTACTGCCAGAGGCGCCAGCCTTTGTTCGCCCAGGCATAGGGCACCTCAGGCTCCTCGCGATAGTCGGCCAGCCACAGGTCGCAGCGCGCCAGCACCGAACCCGGCGTCACCGGCTGGCCGAGGCTGAGGCGATGCTTGCCGAAGCGCTCGCCGTTGGCCCACTTGGGATGCGTGTAGAGCAGCGGCAGGCGGCCGGTCTGCTGATAGACCACCTGCACGAAGGCCTCGGCCTGGGCGATCTGCATCGTGTTGCGCGGATTGCGCTCGTTCGGTTCGAGATCCAACGCCATCAGGGTCTGCGGCCCCGGCCGCGCGATGGCGAGGAAGGCCATGGCCTGGTCGGACCCCGAATATTGCCGTGTGCCGAAGTGGTAAGCGCCCCACAGCAGCCCCGACTGCTCGGCCTGGGCGCGGCGCGACGAATAGGACGGATCGATCCAGTCGCCGCCCTCGGTGCATTTATGGATGACACCCAGGATTCCGGCACGGCGAACCTGGCGGAAATCGCCGACCGTGACGTTGTTGCTGATGTCGATCACCGCATCCAGCCCTTCGACCGAGGGCCGGTAGGCCTCGCCGGAGCCGGGCGCGGGCATGTAGTAGGACGGAGACACGGAGGCCGGACGGCCGCCGCATCCGGAGAGAGCGGGTGCCGCCATACCGGCCAACCCGCCCAGCATCAACCGACGAGAGATCATTCAGGCAACATTCCCACCGAACGCAGTCGCCCTCCTATTTATCACGCATGACGGTGGAAGGCGAAACAAAGCCTTGTTGCAGAGACACTTTTTGCTGCGAGTTGCAGTAAAGGATGAAGACGGGCGCCTTCCCCTAACGCGTCGGATCCTCCGACACCTGAACCAACAGCTTGCCGAAGTTCTTGCCCTTCAGCAGGCCCATGAAGGCCTGCGGAGCGTTCTCCAGGCCCTGCACGATGTCCTCGCGGTACTTGATCTTGCCCGCCTTCAAGGCCGCCGGCACTTCCTTCCAGAAGCCGTCCATGTGCGCGAAGTGGTCGGACACGATGAAGCCGGTCACGGTTGCGCGCTTGATCAGCAGCAGGCGCCAGTCGGGCCCCGGATTCATCTGCATCTCGTTGTACGAGGAGATCAGGCCGCAAAGCGGCACGCGCGCGAAGTCGTTGAGCTGCGGCACGACGGCCGCCTGCACTGCACCGCCGACATTCTCGAAGTAGATGTCGATGCCCTTGGGCGCCGCGGTGCGCAGCTCCTTGAAGAGATTGTTGCCGGCCGCGCGATAGTCGACGCAGGCGTCGAAACCGAGCTCGTTCACGACATAGTCGCACTTGTCCTTGCCGCCGGCGATGCCGACCGCGCGGCAGCCCCGGAGCTTGGCGAGCTGGCCGACCACCGAGCCCACCGCGCCGGACGCCGCCGACACCACGACCGTCTCGCCGGCTTTCGGCTTGCCGATCTCCATCAGGCCCCACCAGGCCGTCATGCCGGGCATGCCCAGCACCGAGAGCGCCGTCGACAGCGGCGCCATCTTGGGGTCGAGCTTGATCACGCCCACGCCGTTGGAGACGCCGTAGCTCTGCCAGCCGGCATAATCGACGACGAAGTCGCCCTCCTTGAACTTGGGGTTCTTCGACTTCACGACCTGGCCCACCGTGCCGCCGACCATGGGATCGCCCAGGTTGACGTTGGCGGCATAGCCCTTGGTCTCGGCCATGCGGCCGCGCATATAGGGATCGAGCGACAGCCAGATGACCCGCGCCACATACTCGCCGTCCTTGGGCTCGGGGATCGCCACCTCGTCGATCGCGAAATTGGCGTCGGTCGGCTCGCCCTGCGGGCGGGAATTGAGCAGCACGCGGCGGTTGGTCGACATGACATCCTCCCAGTATTTGCGGGACGCTAGCACGCCATGCGAAACCGGAGAACGATGCGAATCTTCCTCACCCTGCTCTTTCTGCTATGGACTGGCGCCGTGACCGCCCAATCTCTCACCGCCAATGAACGTGCGCTGATCGAGGCCACGGCGCGCAACGATATCGAGACGGCGCGCCGGCTGATCGCGGCCGGCACCAATGTCAACGCCCAGAACGAGCAGCGCGACAGCGCCTTTCTGCTGGCCGGCGCCGAGGGGCGTTTGGAGATCCTGAAGCTCACCCTGCAGGCCGGCGCCGACCTCAAGAGCACCAATCGCTACGGCGGCACCGCGCTGATCCCGGCCTGCCATCACGGACATGTCGAGACGGTGCGCGAACTCCTGAAGACGGCGATCGACGTCGATCACGTGAACCGGCTGGGCTGGACCGCCCTGCTCGAGACGGTGATCCTGGGCGACGGCGGGCCGACCTATATCGAGATCGCCAGACTCCTGATTGCACACAAGGCCAACGTCAACCTGGCCGACAACCAGGGCGTCACCCCGCTCGGCCATGCCCACCAGCGCGGCTTCCGCGAGATCGCGCAGCTCCTCGAAGCTGCCGGCGGCCGCTGAGTTGCGCTGATCGACACGGAGCAACGCCCCGAATGACCCCGAAGCGTACCCCCCTGAATCGTACCTATGTCTGTCTGCCCGGCGCCTGGATGGGCGCCTGGTCCTGGCAATTCGTGCTGCAGCGGCTTGCCGCCGCCGGCCACGACGCCCGCGCGCTGCCGTTCCGCGGCGTCGGCGAACGCGCGGCCGAGCTCTCGCCCGAGCTCGACAACGACGTGTTCCTCGCCGACACGATCGCCACCCTGGAGCGCGAGGAGCTGCGCGACATCGTGCTGGTCGGCCACAGCTTCGGCAGCCTGATCGCCGGCCTGGTCACCGATCGCGTGCCCGAGCGCATCGCCCATCTCGTCATCATCGACGGCGGCATTCCTCAGGATGGCCAGTCGATCTTCGGCCGCATCCCCAAGGAGATCGTGGCCAAGCGGCAGAAGCTGGTGAAGCAGGTGGCGGGCACCGACGTACTGCCCTTCGCGCCGGTCGGCAGCCTGATCATCGACGATCCCGAGCTCGCGGCCTGGACGCACCGCCAGCTCACGCCGCATCCGCTGGCCTGCTACACCAAGCCCATTCGCCTCGCCCATCCCGCCGGCAACGGCCGGCCGATGACCTACATCGCCTGCACCAAGCCGCGCTATCCGGTGTCGGCCGGCATGCACGAGAAGGTGCAGGCCATGCCGCACATCCGCTACCGCCCCATCGAAGCCGGCCACAACTGCATCATCTCCGCCCCCGACCTCGTGGCCAACGAGCTGCTGGCGATTCCCTAGACCTGTCGCGTCTCTCGTCCTCTCCGCCCGCGTCATCGCGGGGGGAGAGGAAGGGGACCCATGCGAAGCATGGGGTAGGTGAGGTGGGTCAAGGACTTCCCAACGCGCACGACGTCCTTGCAATTCACACGCCCTCACCTCCCCGTTGCTACGCAACGGGTCCCTTCCTCTCCCGCGTCGCGGCTTGTAACCAAGCCGCTTTAGCGGGAGAGGACACAAGAGTCGCCTGTGAATACAGCAACGCCCTTGCGGGAGAGGAAAAGACGCGACGCAGGCCGCCTCAGAACGTCTCCTAGTACGGCCGAAGATCGATCTCGTAGCTTCAGACGCGACGCTGCTGACGGTGCTGGTTCCTTGATCGTCGACGATGGCATCGACCTTGAGCACAGACATCGGACATGAGTGCTCTCCTTGCAGCGTCGGAGGATCAGACGCGCCAGGGTGCCGGCGCGGACTTCATCGAGAAGCGGCGAAGATCGAGGTCGCCGTCGACGAGGGTGGGTATGTCGCCCACGAATGCCTGCATGTGCGGCAGGGCGAAATGTGCCTCGAGGTCGTCCCCCGACCGCCAGTTCTCATAGACGCACCAGAGATCCGGGTCCGTGTCGGAGCGGTGCAGATCGTAGTTGATGCAGCCCGCCTCCCGTCGCGACGGCTCGACGAGGGCGAGAAGCCGTTGGCCCAGCGCGTCGGAGCGGCCGGCCTTTGCGCGGATGAAGGCGATATTGGTGACGTGAGACATGGTGGGCTCCCTGTTTGCGCGGCCCTGCGGCCGCGCCCTTTCCATCAGCCGATCGGAACGCTCATGCCGCCATCGGCCATGACGACCGAGCCGACGATGAAGCTGGCCCGGTCCGAGGCGAGGAAGGCGACGATCTCGGCGATCTCCTCCGGCCGCGCGGCACGTCCGATCGGCGCCTTCTTGCCGTGTTCGGCGAGAAAGCCGCGGCCGTCTTCCATGAAGTGGTTCAGCAGGTTGGTGACGACGTCGCCGACGCCGATCGCATTGACGCGGATTCCGTGCTCGATGGCTTCCAGCGCCTGGGTGCGCGTGAGCTGGGCCAGCGCGCCCTTCGAGGCGGTATAGGCGGCGATGCCGGGAAAGGCGAAGTAGGACGCGTAGGAGGCGATATTGACGATGGCGCCGGACTTGTTCGGCATCATGGCCTTGACCGCTTCACGGGAGTGCAGGAAGGCACCGGTGACGTTGGTCTCCATCTGCCAGTTCCAGTCCTCGCGCGTCATCTCGATGACGGGCTTGTAGAGGATGCGGCCGGCATTGTTGACGAGCAGATCGAGCCTGCCGAACGTCTCGACCGCCAGGCCGACCGCCTTCTCGGCACTGCCGTCCCGGGTCACGTCGGCGACGAGGGGAAGCAGGCCGGGCCTGGCCAGGCCTTCGACGGCCGGATCGATGTCCTCGGCGACGACCTTGGCGCCGCGAGCGTGGAGAAGCTCGGCGATAGCCAGGCCGATGCCGCTTGCCGCGCCTGTGACGATCGCAACCTTATCCGTCACTTCATTCGCTGGATTGTAGGCCATGGGGAGCTTTCCTGTTTCGAAGGTTCGAGATTGGATGTCGTATTTCGATACGAAACGTATCGTATCTTGTCTGGATATAGATACGTAGCGTATCGTGTCAAGAACCCTCGAACGGCACCGGCTTCCAAGACACAGGACGCACCCATGACGAGCAGCAGCACCGGGGCTCCCTCCCGACCGGCCGCGGGGCGGCCTCGCAACTCCGACACGACCGCGCTGATCCTGCAGGCAGCGCTCGACCTCGGCGAAAAGGCGGGCTTCGGCAGCCTGACCATGGAGGGGATCGCCGCGCATGCCGGCGTCGCCAAGACGACGATCTATCGCCGCTGGCCCAGCGTCTGGGGCATCGTCATGGACGCCTTCCTCGCCGAGATCACGAAAGTGGCACCGCTGCAGAAGCGGCCGACGGCGCGCGCGAGCTTCAAGGCGTCGATGCGGCTGCTCGCCAAGTCCTATCGCGGGCGGCAGGGCAAGATCCTGCACCTCCTGCTGGGGCAGGCCCAATTGGACGAGAAGCTCCGCCGCGAGGTCACGACCCGCTGGGTCGTTCCCCGCCGCGAGGTCGCCCTGGAATTCGTTCGGCACGGAATCGAGACGGGCGAGCTGCGCCGCGGTCTCGATCCGGACATCGTGCTCGATGCCCTGTACGGCCCGCTCTATCATCGGCTGCTCGTGCCCTACGACGACGCGCCGATTACCGACGCCTATGTCGACAGCTTGGTCGACACGGTCTTTCGCGGGCTGGAGCGATAGAGCGGCGAGCCCTGCCCCCCTGGACTGCTTGTGCGGCTAGAACGTCTCCTTGTAGGGCCGGAGGTCGATCTCCTGGCTCCAGGCGCTGCGCGGCTGGCGGTGCAGGTGCCAGTAATTGTCGACGATGGCGTCGACCTTGAGCAGCCCGTCGGGGCCGGCCTTCTCGGCGCGGTCGGGCATGCGCGACAGCAGGCGGTCGCCCTCGATGCCGCCGTCGATGATCACGTGCGCGACATGGATGCCCTGCGGACCGAACTCGCGGGCCATCGACTGCACCAGCAGCCTGAGGCCGCCCTTGGTGGCGTTGAAGGCGGCGAAGCGCGGCCGGCCGCGCATCGAGCCCGAGGCGCCGGTGAACAGCACCGTGCCGCGGCCGAGCGGCGCCAGCCGGCGCATGGCCTCGCGGCCGAACAGGAAGCCCGCGAAGCAGCCGACCCGCCAGGACTCCTCGAAATGCTGCACCGTCATTTCGCGGAAATCGACGGCGGCGTTGTTTCCCATGTTGAAGACGAAGAGGTCGGCCGGCGCACCGTCGGCATCATCCGTCATCGCCTTGTCGAAGAGCGCGACGACCTCCTCCTCCCGGGTGCCGTCGACCGTGACCGCAGTTGCCGCGCCGCCGGCCCGGCGGATGGAATCGACCACCTTGTCGATTTTGGCCGCGGTCCGGCCCGCCACCAGCACGTGGTAGCCCTCTTTCGCAAAGCGCAGGCTGGCGGCCCCGCCAATGCCGCGCTCCGCGCCGACGCCCAGAATCAGGGCTTTGGGTTTCTGTGCCATCGAGGTCCTCGTCATGAATAGGTCTGCGAGCAGGCTTCAGGCGAACGTGCGGTGTGCGCAGCCGGTTCACCACCGCCTCGCTGCATGAAATTACCTCCGCAGCCCATGATTGAAGGCGCATCGCCCCATCGACCCTGCGCACGACCTCGAACGCAAATTGCTGTCAGGAATGCGCGTTAACAGTTTGCACTCACACAGAAAAACCCTACGGTACGCTTCCTAACAGGGTGGTCTGGGAGCTTGTAGATGCCTACAACGGCAATGAATTTCACGCTGAGCTCGACGTATCTCACGAACCTGACGTCGGGCGGCGCGGGCAACGGCGTCTACGTCAATGCCACCGCCTTCGACGGCAACGGCAACTTCGTTGGAACGACCAACCTGATCTCCAACGGCGTGGCGTCGGGCACCAACTCCCTGCAGCTCACCAACAACTCGACCCTGACCGGCGGCAACGTCATCATCACGGTCCAGGAAACCCACGGCAGCGCCATCGCGCCGCTCACGCTGAACAGCAGCACGACGATCGGCAGCCTGCTCAACACCGCCAACGCGACGGCGAGCAACTACCGTTACGACGCGATCGAAGTCACCTTGCTGGGCGAGGGTTCCGACGTCGCCGACCTCACCAACATCGTGCAGTTCGGCGCGCCGATGTCGCTGTCGGTGAGCTATAGCGGCGCCTCCGGCCTGCCGACCGACACGCGTGGCTATGCGATCAGCGGCCAGACCCTGATCAACGACCTGATCGCCCTCTCGCCGGCCGGCTCGCAGCACTACCCCTTCGCGCCCGGCTCGCCGCTCAACCAGCAGCGCGAGACCCTGTCGCTCGCCAACAACGTCAACCCCAACCCGCTGAACGTCGCCACCGACTGGAACTCCTACGTCAAGGGGTTCCAGAGCGTCACCGGCGACGTCTATCTGGCCTCGTACTTCAACGGCGTCGCCGGCGGCCCCGGCCCCAGCCTGTCCTTCTACAGCGTGAACTACGATTCGGGCGCCGGCGTCTTCTGGCTCAATCCGGTCGAGCTCAAGGGCATCTCGACCACCAACTATTCGCTGCGCATCCCGGCGTTCCAGACCAGCGGCAGCCAGGTCAACGCGCTGACGCAGAACATCTACACCCAGGGCGGCACGCTCGACGTCTACACGGCGCAGGGCGGCACCCTGGTCCAGACCTACAACACCTTCACGCCCAACAACGCCTACGGCAACATCGCCAAGTACCTGGTGGCGGGCTTCGACGCCGGCTTCTGGGGCGGCAGCGCCCATTCGGCCAATCCGAACTCCGTCGGCAAGATCGACCTCAACCAGACCTGGAACTGGAGCGCCAACTACGCCTATGCGGCGATCAACGCCCCGGCCGGCTCCGGCAACTTCGGCTACACCAACTCGATCGGCACGGGGACCGGCACGGTCGGCGACCCCGACCGCAAGATGTACTACGATCCGTTCGCGGCCGAGTTCTTCAAGAACAGCAACGCCTACGGCTACAGCTACTCCGACCTCATTTCCAACGGCGGTGGTGTCAATCCCGGCATCAGCGTCTACGATCCCGGCACCAAGACCAACGTCACGGCAATCGGCGTGACCCTGTTCGACATCAATGAAACCCCGACCGGCTACAAAGCACCGACCTACAGCTATGTGCCGCCGACCGGAGCGACCTATTCGCCGGCCGCGACCGCCAGCACCGACCAGTTCCTGTTCGACTTCTCGCTGGCCGGCAAGTACGCGCCCGTCTCCGGCACGGCGATGGCCTTCCGCTTCTATGCGCCCGGCCAGGCTCAGGCCGGCAGCGACGGCTTCGTCACCCTCGCCCTGCCGACCAACTACAACCAGATCTATTCGCTGACCAACAGCGGCGGGCACTGGACCCTGACGGCCAACGGCAGCAGCGGCGCCATCGGCTACTTCAACATCACCGGCGCGCCCGTCACTGCCGACGGCAGCACGGGCTGGTACCAGATCGTGCTCGGGACCGGCAGTTCGGCCAAGACCTACAACATCTACGCCCACGGCACCGCGAGCACAGTCACCTCGGCCGTGATCGACGGCGGCGCGCAGGCCGAACTCATTTCGGGCCAGCCGAACCAGGTCAAGTTCGCCTTCAATCCGGGCGGCAGCATCACCTTCGACCCGGCCTACTTCGCCTCCAGCGACCCCTCCCCGCCCCCGCCGCCGCCGCAGACCCTGGCAGCGCCGCTCGCCGGCAACCTGACGTCCGGCACCTTCAACCAGTTCGCATCGCTGCACGACATCAAGCAGGGCGACGTCGCCTTCAGCTGGTCGTCGAGCGGCGACGGCAACAAGATCGAGGCCGGCAACATCGCCGAGATCAAGCTCGCCGACAAAGGCCACGCCGACTGGATCATGCTGCCGATCCTCACCCAGGCCGCCATGAGCGGCGACTGGGTCACCAAGCTCAGCTCGCAGTTCGGCAACGGCGACTACAGCGCCTTCATGCAGCAGTACCGGCCGACCGACTATGCCCTCGACAAGCCGATCGATGCCGCCACGGTCAACGTCGACTTCTCCGTGAACCTCGACACGCTCGGCCTCACCACCGCCGGCAGCGGCAAGGCGCTGGGTCTCGATGCCGGCGCCTCGACCACGACCGGCAACTGGATCGAGCTCGCGACCACCAGCTCCAGCCTGCCCAACGGCACCCTGATCGCCTATGCCACCGACGGCGCCGGCCACATGCTGGCGCGCGACGGCAGTATCACGACCTCGCTGCAGGACGCTGCGCTCGGCCGCGTCGGCTCGGTGGCGAGCGACAGCGGCGCGACCTTCTTCAGCGGCAAGCAGTCGGTCTATCTCGAAGTCGGCCAGGAGCTGCATTTTGCCATCGTGACGGGCGACGGCGTCGTCGACGCCAATCCCAACGTCACCATCACCGGCAGCGGCGCCACGCGCAGCGTGACGGTGAGCGACAGCTTCGGCTCGCTCGCCATGACGGCGCAGGTCGACAATACGCTCTCCGAAGCGGCGACCCTGGCCGCCAGCCAGCGCCTCACCGACCATGCCTGGGTCTATCTCACCCAGGGCGCGCAAGTCAGCGTCGACCTGGCCTGGAGCGGCGCCTATGTGAACACGCTGCATTTCGTGCAGATCGACATCAATCCGGCCGACGCCTCGCAGTGGCAGGTCGGTGGCGTCGCCTACGGCAACACCGATGCCTTCCGCAACGCCGTGCAGAGCAACTGGGAATTCAGCTCGACCCAGGGCCATTCGACGGGCACGGCCAACGCCACCTGGACGGTGAATGGCGGCAGCGGCTACTACGCCCCGGTCCTGGTGACACCCGACGGCACCTGGATGATCAACAATTCGCTGACCAATACGGCCAACACCGACGGCCGCCAGCACGTCCGCGCCTTCGGCGAGAACATGTTCGGCTTCGAGGACACCAGCGCCACCAAGGGCGCCGACTTCGACTACAATGACATGATCGTGAAGCTGACGGTGCTCTGAAGCCGTCGGACGTCAGCCGGTGTCAGGGTCTAAACTCAGCGGGCCGAGGCGTGCGCGCCTCGGCGATCCCGGCCATGGCGGAGGCCCGATATGACCAAGATCAGATCCATTGCCATCGCAGTCGTCGGCCTGCTCGGCGGCTGCAGCCAGCCTCAAGGTACGCCCACTCCCATGGCGGCATCGGCGGGCGGCATGGATCCCAACTCCGTGACGGTGTTCACCCTCGCCGTCCAACCCGACAGCGTGTCGGGCTGCATCATGGGGGACGCCAGCATGACCCGGCCCATGACCCTCACGGTCAAAGACAACGCCGCCGTGCTGCTGACCTCGGGCGGCATCCACTACGACCTGAACCGGATCGCCCCCAACGTCTACGCCGGCGGTTATTACATCAAGATCAGGGCCGATCTTTCCGTCACGCCCAAGCGCCTCACCGTCGCCAACGACGACCAAAGCTGTAAGTGGGCGGCAACGGCGCCGTAGAGCCGAGGCCGATCATTCGAACCGCGCGGGCGACGAGAAGGGACGCGTGGCGTCGACGACGAACATCACGAGCTGGTCGAGGTCGGTCGTGCCGGCGCTGAACACCTCCATCGGCATGTCGGCGCCGTGGCCGTTCATCGCGGTGCCGGCGTCCGCGTGCACGACGCCATGGGGCGTCTTCTGACCGAGTCGCCCCGTCAGCACATAGAAGGCTTCAGAACCGGGATGGGAATGCGGCGGCGTGCGCGCGCCCGGCGGGCCGCTCGCGTGATTGATGCGCAGGAGATATTCCGGCGCCGGGACGAGCGGCACGGGCCCGATCTCGGCAACCTTCACGGCGCCCGTCTTGGAGCCGCCCGCGGGACCGAGGGTGAACAGCCAGACCTTGCCGGAGATTTCGGCCGCCAGCCCGGTGGCGCCCTCGGCCGCCTGGGCCTCGGCCAGGGTGGCGAAGGTCTCGATCCGCCAGTAGAGCGGCCCGGCCGGCAGCTCCTTGAGCTTCTTCTCGACCACCGGTTTGACGGAAAGCGGCGGGGCCGGCTGCGCGCCCGACCACGCAGGCGAGAGGACGGCGACGGCACAGAGCACGAGAGCCAGTACGCGCATCATCGGGGCTTCCTTTCCGACCACCAGGCACTCCCAGGCTGACACACTTGCCGCCCGGTCGCTTGAGGGTGGCCTCAGCGTTCCCTCCATTTTTCCTCAAGGGGCGCCGTGCTAGCCTGACGGCCCGCAGTTCGCGGCAGGCGGAACGGGCTTTGCGGTACCTTTTCGAAGACTGTGCGCTGGACATGGCTCGCCGCGAATTGCGGCGGGGATCAAGGATGGTCGCCGTCGAGCCGCAGGTCTTCGACCTGCTCGCCCATCTGATCCGCCATCGCGACCGCGTGGTCAGCAAGGACGACCTCTTCAAGACGATCTGGCAGGGGCGCGCCGTCTCGGACTCCGCCCTGTTCAACCGCATCAACGCCGCACGCCGGGCAGTGGGCGACAGCGGCGAGCAGCAGCGGCTGATCAGGACGCTGCCCCGCAAGGGCCTGCGCTTCGTCGGCGAGGTGCACGAGGAGGTGCACGAGGAAGCGATCGCGGCGCCGCCGCCGCTGTCCGACCGCCCGTCGATCGCCGTGCTGCCCTTTGCCAATGTGAGCGGCGATCCGGGCGAGGAATACTTCGCCGACGGCATCTCGGAGGACCTGGTCACCAGCCTGGCGCGTATCCGCTGGCTGTTCGTGATCGCCCGCAACTCGACCTTTGCCTACAAACACCGCGCCGTCGACCTGAAGCAGGTGTCGCGCGAGCTTGGCGTCCGCTATGTCCTGGAAGGCCGCGTGCGGCGGGCCGGCGGCCAATTGCGCATCACGGCGCAGCTGGTGGACACGCTGACCGGCGGCCATCACTGGGCCGAGCACTACGATCGCCAGCTCGGCGACATGTTCGCCGTGCAGGACGAGATCACGCGCAACGTCGCCGCCGCCATCGAGCCGCGCTTGCTGGCCGTCGAGGGCGTGCGCGCCCTGGCCCGCTCGCCGGACCATCTGGGGGCCTGGGATCTCGTGGCCCAGGCGCAGACTCATTTCTGGCGCCTGACCCGCACCGACTGCGACGCGGCGGTGAAGGCGCTGCGGCAGGCCCTCGGCTCCCATCCGGACTACGCCCCGGCGCACGGCCGGTTCGGCTTCTGCCTGGCCTTCGCGGCGCACATGGGCTGGATCCCCGCCGAGCAGGCCATGCAGGAGAGCGGCGAGCATGCGCGGCGTGCGATCGCCCTCGACGACTGCGATCCGTGGGGCCACATCGCGCTCGCCTATTGGGCGATGATGGAACGGCGGACCGAGGACTCGATCGCGGCCTTCGCGCAGGCCGTGAAGCTCAATCCCAGTTCTGCCGCCGCCCACTCCCATCTCAGCCGCGGCCTTGCCTTCGCCGGGCGGGACCGCGAGGCGATCGAGCACGGCGAGGAAGCGATCCGCTTGAGCCCGCTCGATCCGGAGATGGCCTTGTTCCTGGGCGCCATCGCCGTCGCCCACTACACGGCCGGACGCTACGACGAGGCCGCGCGCTACACGGCCGAGGCCCTGCGCCTGCGGCAGGGCTTCCAGGGCGCTCAGCGGTTGCACTGCGCCAGCCTGGCAAAGGCCGGCCGGCTCGACGACGCGCGCCGGTTCCTGATCACGGTGCGCCGCGACCAGCCGGACCTGTCGCTCGCCTGGGTCCGTGCCAACGTTCCCTATCAGACTAGGGAGCTGATGGAACGGTTCCTCGATGGCTTGCGCCTGGCGGGGCTTCGGTAATGCGGCTTCCAATCAACTGGAATCGTTTGAATGGTTCCACTTGATTGAAAATGCCTCGTTGCCGGCATCTCCGGCTTCGGCATTTTCCATTTGGACGGGACATGCTCTGACCGGCGAAAACGCGACAGGCCCTGCTCGGCGCGCCGCGCGCCAGCAGCGTCGGGCCACTCGGCCTTACAAGTGATCCCTGGGAGAGCCGACTGGATATCCATGAGAATGCCCGCCTGACGCCGCTCGGTCGAGAGCGCCAGATCAAAATGCTTCTCAGTGGGCAAACGCCGCAGGCCGTTGGTAAAGCCGTTGGTGTTTTCCCCCGCACGGTACGCAAATGGGTCAAGCGTTTCGAACAGGAAGGCTTGGTCGGCGTACAGGATCGTAGCTCGCGGCCCAGGCGGCTGCCCCTGCCCTGTTCATCTAGCTTACTACCGTCGTGCCCATATCGGGCACGACATGCCAACGGCCCGTCTCGCTTCGCTCGAGTATTATCGGACGCAGTCCGAACGGTTCTGGCGTGACGCCTCTTATCCAAAGGTCCATGCGCTGCGCCGTCACCTCCACGAAGGTCGCATTCTCGCGATCTGCCTGGCCGGGAAAGTACGTGCCGTAGGCGTCCCTCCAATGCCGCCGAAAAGCTGAACGCCCCTCCAGCAGCCTGGCAGCGCCGCTCAAGAGGGCAAATGCGTCGTCGCCATCGTTCTGGAAGATAAGCTCGGCTCTGCCAGACCCACGCATCTCCAACACCTTCCGTGAACGGCCATCTGTGACGAAGCGGATGATCCAGTCTTTCTCATCCGCGTTGGGCCGGATCCGCCCCATGGGCCTCGCGTTGGCACCGCCATTTTGAGAGCGCGTTACCAGCCAGCAATAGCGGGCACTCGATACGACCTTTGCGGCACTCGCGAGAAAGCGGGCCGCTTGCCTGTCACTGCTCGCCTCGCCCGATCGCTGCATCGCCCTCATCCCTTCCTTGGTGGACATGCCGCGCGCCACCGCAAGCGAGACGCGAGACTGCGCCTTTCATGCCGCCGGCGCAGTCCGATAGAAGCGAAAGGTCGCGCTTCCACGGGCAACGGGAAGATTATCGGCAAGCACCAGGCAATCCGCAAAACCCAGGCTGCTTCCCACCTTCAGCACACGCGGCACGAACTCGACCCATTGTCCGATCTGTGCCGACGCCAGGAAATCCACGACGAGGCCGACCGTCGCCCCACCCCGCGCACGATCGATACCCTGCATCTCGAGGCTCTCGAGGAGCGACAGACCCATCGCATTGTCGGCCAGCGCGCTGATCAGCCCACCGTGCAGAAGCCCCTTACCGTTGCAATGTGCGGAGCGTGCCCGGAGTCCGATTGTCACTGAGGCTTCACCAATCTTCGAGAAGAGTGGCTCCCACGGATCGGTGAGCGGGCTCTTGCGAAAGTGCGGCAGGAATCCTTCGGGGACTCGATCATCCTGAAAGGTTGTCAGCATCGTCTCCATGTTCCCAGGGTCGCAAACCGGCAACAGCATTCGTGCGATTCTCGGCCTCGTCCTCGTCACTCTGCATTTCCTGGCGCTACGATCTTCCGAGGAAGGCCAGCGCCACGACACCACTCGCCACGAGGGTCGCGGCGGCAACGCGCCGCCGGCCGAACGGCTCTCGGAAGGCGACCGTCCCGATCACCGCACCGAAGATCAGGCTCGTCTCCCGCAGCGCCGCGACCGGGGCCAACGGCAGGTAACGCGCGGCCCACAGGAATGCGAGGAAACCCGCTATGGAGATGAGTCCGGCGGCGAGGCCGGTAGCCGCACGCCTCCGGACGAAGTGCGCAATCTGCGCCCGGTCGCGTGCAATCGGCAGATACGACAGGACACTCAAGCCGAGCAGCAATTCAAGCCAGACCTGGAAGCTGAGGACGTCTCCAGCGGCGCGTACGCCGATGCCGCCGATCAGGGAATACAGGGCGATGGAGACACTCGTGGCAAGGGCCGCCAGAACGGCGACGCGACGACTTCCCCTGCCGAAGACAAGCACGAACAAGCCAAGCGACGTGAGGGCGATTGCCGCGACCTGGCCAAGCGACAGCGTCTCCCCGATCGAAACGAAGGCTGCGAGCGCCAGAAGCAACGGGGCGCTCCCGCGAGCGATCGGATAGACGACACTCATGTCACCGAGCCGATAAGATTCGATCAGGAGAACGAAGTAGACGAGATGTGCCGCCACGGCCGATACGAGCCACAGCCAAGTGATCCCGTGCGGCAACTCGACAAACCACATCATTGTCAGGCCATAGACGAGACCGACGGAACGGATTGCCGTCATCATGAGCAGACGGTCGTCGACACTCTTGAGAAGCGCGTTCCAGACGGCATGTGCGACGGCCGCCAGCAGCACGGCGGCATAGAGGACGTCCGGCGCAGTCGTCATGCGGTCCATGCCGCTCAGGCGTGCCGCCGAGCGGACAGGCCGTGGTCTCCTGGCCGCAAATCATTCGCTTCTGCAAGCACCGATGCCGCCAACGGTAGATCGACATTGCGCCCCGAGATCGTTGCAACCACGGCCCTCCCTTCGAGCTTCAGGCGCCCCGCAAGAACGGCGGCCAGCGCCACGGCACCCCCAGGCTCGATGGCAAGTCCGAACTCGCTGAAGGCGATGCGCATGGCCTCGCGGACCTCGTCATCCGTAACGGCGATCGTGCCGGCAAGACGCGGCCGAACGATCTCGAAGGGAATTTCAGCCATGTAGACACCCGTGAGGGCATCGCAGATGGAAACGCCGGACGGCTTGAGATCGATCCGCCGTCCTGCCGCGAGAGACGCGCCCATCTTTTCGAATCCCACAGGTTCCACGGCCTGGACCTGCGTTGCCGGCGATGCATCGGACAAGCCGAGAAGGCATCCGGCTGTCAGACCGCCGCCCGAGCAACAGGTGAGAACGACGTCGATGACCACGCCGGCACGCGCCGCCTGGGCGGCGATCTCGATACCGACCGTGCCGGCGCCCGCCACCACCCAAAAATCGTCGGCTGGTGGGACATAGACCCGATTCTCTCTCCGCGCCAAATCGATGGCGGTATCCGAGAGCCGAGCCATCGGAACCTGGACGATCCGGGCACCACAGGCCTCGATACGCGCGACCTTGGTCGCCGGCGCGGTATCGGGCGCAACCACCACGGCGCTGGTTCCCATGAGGCTCGCGCAATAGGCCATGGCCAACCCGTGATTGCCGGAAGACCGCGCAATCACACCGCGGGCCATCTCGTCCGCCGACAGCGAGGCGATCCGGTTCGCCGCACCCCGGAGCTTGAAGGAGCCGGTGACCTGGAGATTCTCGGCCTTCACGAACAGGCGGCCGCCGAGGTGCCGGTTGAGGTAGGGCGACTCGATCAAGGGGGTCTCTATGGCAATGGCCGCGATGCGGCGGGCGGCGATCTTGACGTCGTCGATCGTCGGAAGAGCGACCATGGTCGTGTCGGACATGGCAGAAATGGCCTCACGTATACCCCCTATTCCTCTCTTGCTAGACGACGGCATTCGGCGTCTTCGACTTGTCCTTTGCCGGCCATTGGTCGGCCGGCGCGGGCAGAGGCGTCTCTTTGCCGGTCGCCCGATCGGCAAGGACGGCATAGACGGAGATCATGTCGAGGCGTGGGTAGAAGCTCTTCGGGCGGCCGACGTCGCGGCCGTGGTACTTCGCCATGAGCCGGTCGCAAAATCGCTGTTTGACCGAGCGTTCCTCGATCACGCGGATGCGTCCATGCACGACGACGCTGGCATGGGCCAGGGCTACGTCACATTCGAACCGGCCATAGTCGAAAACTTCGCCAGCTTCATCGACAACGACACAAACTCGCGCTTCGGCGTCGATATTCGCGCGGAAATGTCCGCGCGCGGCACTGCCGTGAATGTACAGCTCTCCGTCCATCCAGACATACAGAAAGGGTGTGCAGTAAGGGGCGCCGTCCGCACCGACGGTCGCCACACGGGCACAGTATCCGCGCACCAGCAACTGCTGCACGGCTTGATCCGTCATCAGCTTGTCCGACCGTCTCACGGGGGGCGCACCGCTCATGGAGCCTCTCCTGTTGGGGCGCCGACCTTATCGAGCGATGCCTGGCGCATCACACGAGAGTTGTTCACGTCGGTGTTTCGATTCTCATCCGAACTATCGCAGCGAGAACCAGGCGCGCGCTCATCGGCGTCGGGTCCGCCTCATCGATTTTCTCAATCGCACCGTCACTTTTTCTCGACTCCCGACGGCAGGCTTTGCCTCTAACGTCGCCCCGGTCGCATCGATCCGCCCCGACCGCGATCCGCAGGGGCGTTGGTCGTTGTGCGAGTGGTAGAATTTTGCAACCATCCCAGTGCGGTGGGGCTCGCTCCCCGTCGCGCGCTTCTTTGTTGATATCCAATGGTCTATCGGCTTCCACCTCTCAGCTCGATGCGTCTCTTCGAAGCCGCAGGCCGTCATCTCAGCTACAAGGCAGCCGCGGAGGATCTCCATCTCACACCGAGCGCCATCAGCCACGGCGTGCAGACGCTGGAGGAATGGCTCGGCGTCGAACTCTTCATCCGCGGCAAACGATTCCTGACATTGACGGAAGCAGGTGCCACCTACCTGCCGAAGGTTCAGGCCGCGCTCGACTTGCTCGCCCGGGCGAGCGAGTCCGTGCCTGGCCGCAGGCCGACCGGACGGCTGGCCGTCAGCGTCCCCCCGACCTTTGGCATGCGATGGCTCCTGCCGCGGCTCCTTCGCTTCAACGAACGACATCCCAGGATCGAAGTCACCGTCGACACCTCCCAGCGCCAGGTCGATTTCTCGCGCGACGGCATCGACATCGCCATCCGGATGGGAAGGGGCGATTGGCCAGGGCTGCATGCGACCTGTCTCGTTCGCGAAAAGCTGGTTCCCGTATGCGCGCCACACCTCGCCCCGACCATTCGCTCGGCAGACGACCTTCGCAGGATGACCCTGCTTCACGTCATCAGGGCCAGCGAAGACTGGGCTGCCTGGGGGACCTTTGCCGGTGTCGACGTTGCCAACACCACCGGCGGACTGCGCTTCGACTCCATTCAGATGGCGCTCGAAGCGGCGGTCAGCGGCATCGGCGTCGCGCTTGGTCGCCTCCCCTTGGTCGATAGCGACCTGGCAGCGAACCGGCTCGTCCAGGTTCTGGGGCCGCCGCGCTTCTGCTCGACGGGCTACTGGCTGGTGATGCAGCGTGAGACGGTCCAACGACCGGAAGTAAGGGCCTTCTGCAGCTGGATCAACGGCGAGCTGAAGAGCTCGGCGGACAAAGACCCGAGCAACGACGACAGTCTGGCGGTCCACCTGCACGCCATGGCCTGATCGGCAGCGGATCACTCCGCATGGAACGCCGATGACGGCTTCGCCTGTCATCCGCCGGCCCGATGCTCACATGATTTCCCTTCTCCAGAGTTGAAGCCTTGTCGGTTGACCCGGATCGGCGCCAACGATGACGATCCTCCGCCCGACTTAGGCGCCCTGCGGAAAGGGATGAAGATGAAAAAGATCGGTATCGTCGGCGGCGTCGGGTGGCCATCGACGCTGGACTACTACCGCCAGATCTGCCTGGCCGCGAACACCCATTTCAAGGCAAAGGGCACCAAGACGCCCTATCCGACGCCCCCCATGACGATCGAATCCCTCGTCATGCATGAAACCCGAGGCTTCCGGGCGCAACCCGGCGACAGCGACGATGCCTGGGCCAAGTACGATGGTGCCTTTCGCGGCGCCTTACTGCGGCTGCAGGAGGCCGGCTGCGATTTCGGCATTATTGCCAACAACACGTCGCATACACGCCTGCATGCCATCAGGCAGGGCCTGACGCTGCCGGTTGTCAGCATCCTGGAGGAAACCGCCAGCGCAGCGAGCGCTTCAGGTGCAACCAAGGCGCTCGTCCTCGGCACGGAGGTGACCATGCGGGCCGACGACTACGCCGAAGTCCTGCGCGACCGCGGCATTGCGCCAAACACCCGCTTGTCCGACGGCACGATCGACAAGCTGCAGGCACTGATCGACCAGGAGTTTGACCAGGGGGCAACCGACCGGGGCCGGCGCGGTCTCCTCGACTTGTGCAGCGCCTGCGTCGTTGATCGCGAGAGTACCGTCGTTCTTCTGGCCTGCACGGAATTGCCCTTGGCCTTCCCCGCTCACGGCCATGCGGCGAGCTTCCGATCGGACGGGTTCCGGTTCATCAACACGACCGCGGCTCATGTCCAGGCGGCCCTGCAAATCTCCCTCGGACTACGGGCGCTTTGACCGATTCGCTCCCTCCTCCGCACGCCATGGCCACACGTTCCGAGCCTTTCGACTTCCTGTTCTTGCCGGGGCGGGGCAACTCCGGCGTCGATCACTGGCAAACCCATTGGCTGGGCGCCCTTCCGAATTCGAGCCGGTTGCTCCAGGACGATTGGAAGGCCCCCGATCCCGTCGACTGGATACGCAGGCTCGGCAACGCCATCGAGTTCGCACCGCGGCGCATCGTGCTGGTCGCGCACTCGCTTTCCACGATCGTCACGGTGAAGTGGGCCGCCGCGGCCTCCGCGGAACATCTGGGCAAGGTCGCTGCCGCTTTCCTGGTGGCGCCAACCGACGTTGCAGACCCCGCGCCTTCCTTTGCCCCGGTCCGCGCCTTTGCGCCGATCCCGCGCAAGCCTCTGCCGTTTCCGGCGATGGTGGTCGCAAGCCGCAACGACATCCGAGTCAGCTTTGCCCGGGCGGAGGAGTTCGCCAAAGCCTGGGCGGCCGAGTTGCGGGATGTTGGCAACCTCGGCCACATGGGCAACGATGAGCAATTGTGCGACTGGACGGAGGGCCTTCTGCTGCTGGGTCGGCTGCTCGGTAAGGCGGGACTTTGAGCCGCCGGCCTTCACGCCGGCCTCTTTCGCCCGCCACTCCCTCGCGGGAAGCCAGCTGCGAGAGGCCGATGCCTCCGGACGGAGCGATACTGGCGCTCGATGCAATGGGCGTCCTTTACGCCACCGGCGACGATGTCGGTGACCTGCTTGTTCCCTTCGCCCACGACAAAGGCTCATCTGCCGTCGCCGCTGAAATCGAGCAAGCCTACCTGGCGGCCAGTCTTGGTCAGATCGATGCCGAAGAGTTCTGGTGGCAGATCGGCCTCGATCCGCGCCTCGAGGACGATTACCTCCGCCGGCATCGGCTGGCCGACGGCGTCCGCGAGTTCCTGGCGGCGGCAGGGACTGTCTTCGGTACGGTCTGCTGTATCTCCAACGACGTTTCCAGGTGGTCGGCCAAGCTCAGGCGCTCCTTCGCCATCGAAGCGAGCATCTCGCCGTGGCTGGTCAGTGGCGATCTTGGGATCCGAAAGCCAGATGAGCGTATCTACCGACAGGCGATCGCCAGGCTGGGGGTACCGGCCTCTCGCCTCTATTTCGTCGACGATCGCGTGAAGAACCTCGATGCCGCCCGACAATTGGGGATCAACACCATTCTGTTCGACCCGACAGGGATGGCAACAGAAACACCCCATCTCCCGATCCGGCGGCTAGGGGACCTGCTCGATCCGCGCGTTCTTGCTCTTGCCATCAACGATGCATCGCTTTGAGCGAAATTTTCTCATCGTCGATGACTGTTAGTCGTTTGATGCCGGCGACACGCAAAGCCCAGTGTCACCCCCATACGAGCTGGGTGAAGTGGACGCATGACATCCTCGAAAGTGACCGTAACCTCGAACAATTCGACGCTGGTCGTCACGATCAATCGCCCTGCCGTGCGGAATGCCGTGGACAACGAGACGGCAGAAGCACTGGCGGCGGCTTTCAAAGCTTTCAACGCCAACCCCAACCTGAAAGTGGCAGTCTTCACGGGCGCCGGTGCCTGTTTCTGCGCTGGCGCCGATCTTAACGAGATGGCAAGTGGCGCTCGCCGAAAGCGATGGCACGAGAGCACCGACGGGCCGATGGGGCCGACGCGCCTGGCCTTGTCCAAACCCGTTATCGGCGCCATCGAAGGCTACGCCGTCGCCGGCGGTTTCGAACTCGCGCTGTGGTGCGATCTCCGGGTGGCCGCCGACAATGCCGTGTTCGGCGTCTTCAACCGGCGATGGGGTGTGCCCCTGATGGATGGCGGTACCGTCAGGCTGCCACGTCTCGTCGGTGTCGGTCGTGCGCTCGAAATCGCCATGACCGGACGCCCCGTCTCGGCCATCGAGGCGCATCAGATCGGTCTGGTCAACGCGTTGACGGCGCCCGGTCGCGCGCTCGAACGCGCCTTGGAGATTGCCGACACCATCGCCGCCTTGCCGCAGAATGCGATGAACCTCGATCGCCAGGCGATCCATCGACAAGTCGGGCTTCCCTTGAAGGACGCCATGGACGCTGAGTTCATCCATAGCCTGGCGGCCCAGGGAGTCGAAAGCGGCGCCTCGCGGTTCGTGCACGGCTTGGGCCGCCATGGCGCTCCCGTCGCCGAGAACGATCGAAGCGTGACGGAGCCACCCGGTATCACGGCAGGCCCCACGCAATAGTTCGAGGAAACATGGCTTTCGAAACGATACGATATGACGTGCACACGGGCGTCGCCCATGTGCGGCTGGCGCGCCCTGAATGGGCCAATGCCATCAACCCGATATTCTCACGAGAGTTCCGCGAGATCATGGTCGCCATCGAGTTCGACGACCGCGTCAAATCCGTCTGCATCACGGCGGAAGGCCCCGTCTTCTGTGCCGGTGGCGACCTCAGGGAATTGCATGCGGCCGGTGACGGGATGCCCCGAGTCGCCTCGGACATGCTGATCGACTATCACGGCGCCATCTACAAGATGAACCGCACTGCCAAGCCGTTCGTGGCCGGGGTAAAGGGAGCGGCAGGCGGCGCCGGCCTGTCGATGGTAAGCGCGTTCGATCTCGTCGTGTGTGGCGAGAACACCAAGTTCACCATGGCCTATACGAAAGCCGGCGTCACACCCGATGGGACCTCCAGCTACTTCCTTGCACGGCATATCGGGCTACGCCGCATGCTCGATCTCACGTTGACCAATCGTGTCCTGAGTGCGGCCGAAGCGGAAGCCTGGGGCCTCGTCAACAGGGTCGTCACCGACGACAAGGTCGACGAGACAGCGGCCGAGATCGCACTGCAGCTCGCGCGCGGTGCCTCATGGGCCATCGGCCACGCAAAGCGTGTCATCTACACCGGCTACGACATGCCGTTGGAACAAGCGGCCGAACTCGAAGGTGTGACCATCACGTCGGCGATGGGGCGGCATGACGGCCGGGAAGGTGTTGCGGCCTTCGTCCAGAAGCGCAAGCCACATTTCACAGGAGAGTGACCTTCGGCAGGAACCGGCGGGTAGTCCTCTCCCACCCAATCCTCCTTAGGAGAAGGCGGAGATGAATCGATTGAAGGCAAGCCGCTCCAGGTCGCGAACCCAAGAACCGGAAACATGCAAGAGGGCTGGTCAGCAGACATTCGGCTTGACGATTGGTGTGGGTGGCGACGGGGGTCGGAGGACATGCTCAGGAACCGGAACCTTTGCAACCGACGCCGACGCCGTTGCACCCCAGCGGCGGCTCTTCGGGCTGCGCGTCGATCAGCGTCCGTTCGTGTGGTGACGGCCTCACCGTAGGCCCCACCCGCCAGAGCGGCCCCGGTCCGCGTTCCTGCCCCCCCCCCCCCCGCAGCCCCCGACTCCGGGGGGCTTTTTGCCCAAACCAAGAAGGACACCATCATGAGCATTCGCGTCGGCATTGTCGGAATCAGCGGTTTTGGCGGCGGCGAGGCGATGCGCCTGGTCGCAAGCCACCCTTCCTTCGAACTGATCTACGCCGCAGGCGAGGGCAGCGCCGGCAGCCGTTTGGGGGACCGCTTTCCGGGTGTGCCGGCCAAGCTGGCCGAACTGGTGATCGAGAAGTGGGACCCTGCGGCCCTGCCGAAGCTCGACGTGCTGTTCGCGTCGCTGCCCACGGGCGCCTCGGCCGCGGCGCTGGCGCGCGTGCCTGAGGACGTGAAGATCGTCGATATCGGTGGCGACCATCGCTACGTCGAGGGTTGGGCGTACGGCTTGGCCGACGTCTGGCCGGCCGAGATCGAGGGCCAGACTCGCGTCGCCAACCCCGGCTGCTTCCCCGCGTCGGTGCTGACCGCGCTGGCGCCGCTGCTGGCCGACAAGCTGATCGAACCGGGCAACATCGTGATCGACGCCAAGACCGGCATCTCCGGTGCCGGCCGCGGCGGTGCCGACAGCAGGTTCGGCTACGCCGAGAGCAACGAGAACCTGGTGCCCTACGGTCTCCTCAAGCACGTCCACATGCCCGAGATGGCCAAGACGATCGAGCGGCTGAGCGGCGGCAACGCGGCCGGGCTGGTGTTCACGCCGCACCTGGTGCCGATGACCCGCGGCGTCCTCGCCACCATTTACTGCCGCGGCCGCGCCACCACGGACCAGTGCCTGGAAGCAGCCCGGCGCTTCTACGCCGGGCGAGCGTTCGTCCGCGTGACCGACAAGCCGCCGCAGACCAAATGGGCGACCGGCTCGAACCTCGCCTTTGTCAGCTATGCGGCCGATCCAGAGCGCAACCTGGTGATCGCGATGGGCGTGGTCGACAATCTCGGCAAAGGAGCCGCCGGCCAGGCGGTGCAGAATGCGAACCTGATCTGCGGCCTGCCAGAAACCGCGGGGCTGGACGGCGTACCTGTCTGGCCATGATGAAGGCGGGCCTCCAGGCTGCTATCTGAGCAAGCCGCCTCGTAAGTCCGCTCTAGTACTTGTGCTGCGGTTCCCGGATAGCAAAGCAGGCCGCTGCAGCCATCCCCATGAACAAGCTGCCGGTCAGGATTGCGTAGAAGTAACTGCCGGTCGCTTCGTAGAGGAAGCCGGCGAGTGGCGGCCCGCCAAGCGCCCCGACCGCCCACGACGTGTACAGGAATCCGATGATGCTCGAGATCCGCCGACCGCCGAAGAAATCCATCGTCAGCACCGGCAGCACCGTTATGTATCCACCGTAGAATGCGCCGAAGGCGACCGCGTATATCATCAACGAAACGAAGGTGGGCGGCGCGAGCAACCACCAGATCATCGCGGCAGTAAGGCTCACGAACATCAGCGCCAGGGCATGGCGGCGGCCAAGCCGATCGGCCATGCCACCGAGCAGGAACCGGCCGACCGTGCCGGCGATACCCAGCGCGCCGACGAGCGTGATGCCGTTTTGTGCCGAGATCCCTCCGTCCAACGCATAAGGCACGAGATGGACGTAGGTGATGAAGACAGACGCCGACGATACGAGGCTTGCAACATAGAGGAGCCAGAAGGCACGCGTGGAAAGAGCCTGCCCCAGTGCCAGCCCCGACGGTGGCTGGCTTGCCGCCTCGGGACCGTGCGGATCGCCGTCGGGTGCAAGGCAGATCTCGCGAGGACTGGCGATGAGCAGCATTCCGGCCATCCCGCAGATGGCGAGAACGCCGAAAGCGAACAAATGGTGTGTGGTCCTCCATCCTGCATTGTCGATCATCAACGTAGCGAGGAACGGGACCACGAGTGTCCCCACGCCGGTGCCGCAGATCGCCAGCCCAGACGCGAGTCCCCTGTGGCGATTGAACCAGCGTTGCACCACACTGACCGACGGCACGTACATCATGCCGCCACCGATGCCCACCCCGGCACCGTAGGCAACGTAGAGCATGTCGATCGACGTGGCCGAGGCCGCAAGCACGAGACCGCCGGTCATGAAGGCACTTCCGATCACGACGACGGGTCGCGGCCCAAACCTGTCCGCCAGGAAGCCCGCAACGAATCCCGTCGAAAACCAGATGCACTCACAGATCGCAAAGACCAGAGAAATCTCGAATCTGTCAGCCGCGAAATCGCGTGAGAATGAATCGAAGAAGGCTGGAAAGGCGTAGATCGTTCCAGCCGCCGTCGCAGTCGTGAAAAACACGGCCGCGACGATGATCCAGCCATAGAACAGCCTGCCCGACAGCAGCGCCGCATTCCGTCTCTGACCATTCAAGCCGGGCGTTCCTTCCATGCCCCAGTACTGGCGTGTAGAGCGCTACCAGCGCCAGTCCCTTAGCTTGAATTCTCTTCGTCCACGTTGAGCGCTTCTCGGTTGTCGGTCCTCGGCCCAGACGCGGCCATTTCCTTCATTCTCCGAGGATGGAGAGAGCGCCCAGGGTGTACCTCGCTGACTCTGCCATTCAGTGCCCGAATGGCCTTTTCTTACTGAGTCGTTCTCTCAAGAGAATTAGAGTCTGGTCGTTCCGATAATATCGTGGCTCCGCGACCCATCACCAGGCGTCGATCATCGGGCGCTTCTTGCCGGTGCGCGCCGGCCCGGGCCGGATGGCGGCCAGCAGGTTCACGACCCAGGCCCGCGTCTCGGCCGGGTCGATGACGTCGTCGAGCATGAAATTGGTCGAGCGGTTCAGCGCCTTGCCGGCGTCGTAGGCCTTGGCGACCATGTCGTCGAAGAACTTGCGGCGCGCCTCCGGGTTCTCGATCGCCGCCAGCTCGGCGCGATAGCCCAGCTTGACCTGCCCCTCGATGCCCATCGGCGCGAACTCGCCGGTCGGCCAGGACACGTAGAAGTAAGGCGCGCGGTAGTTGCCGCCGGCCATGGCGCTCTGCCCCAGGCCGTAGGCCTTGCGCAGCACGATCGTGAAGTACGGGACGGTCATGTTGCAGCTGGTCAGGAACATGCGCGCGGCATGGCGCACCAGCGCCGTCTTCTCCGCCTCGGGCCCGACCATGATGCCGGGCGTATCGCACAGATTGACGACCGGAACGTCGTAGGCATCGCAGAGCTGCATGAAGCGGGCGCCCTTGTCGGAGCCGTCGGAATCGACCGCGCCGCTCAGGTGCTTGGGATCGTTGGCCATCACGCCGACCGTTCGCCCCTCCAGCCGGATCAACGCCGTCACCAGTGTACGGCCGAAATCGCGGCGCAGCTCGAGCATCGAGCCCTCGTCAGCCAGGGTGCGGATGACGTCGCGCACTTCGTAGGTGCGCAGCCGGTTCTCCGGCACGATATGGCGCATCCGCCGCTGATCCGGCGCCGTCCAGTCCTTCAGCGGCCCCTGGAAATAGGCGAGATACGTCTTGGCGACGGCGACCGCTTCGGCTTCGTCGGCGACCAGGATGTCGACGACGCCATTGCGCGTCTGCACCGACATCGGACCGATCTCCTCCGGGGCGAATACGCCGAGCCCGCCGCCCTCGACCATGGCCGGGCCGCCCATGCCGAGCGTGGTGTCGGCCGTCGCGATGATCACGTCGCAGCAGCCGAGCAGCGACGCATTGCCCGCGAAGCAGCGGCCGGAAACGATGCCGATCAGAGGCACCAGCGCCGAAAGCTGGCCGAAATGATGGAAGGTGTCGAACTGGATGAAGCCGCCATAGTCGTCGTCGCCGGGCCGGCCGCCGCCGCCTTCGGCAAACAGCACCAGCGGCATGCGCCCGTCCTCGGCGATGTCGAGGATCTTGTCGGTCTTCCAGTGATTGTGAACGCCCTGCGTTCCGGCGAAGACGGTGTAGTCGTAGGCCATCACGGCGACACCGGTGGCGGGCGCGTCGAACAGGTGCCCGTTCACGCGGCCGACGCCGGCGACCAGTCCGTCGGCCGGGCTGCGGGTCAGCAGATCGTCCAGATCCCGGCGATGCCGCTGCGCCGCCACGATCAGCGGGCCGTACTCGACGAAGGTGCCGGGGTCGATCAGGTCATCGACATTCTCGCGCGCCGTCCGATGGTTGGTCTTGTGCCGGCGCTTGACAGCGTCGGGCCGGTTCTCGTCGCGCGTCAGGGCCCGACGCGCCAGCACTTCGGCGAGATCCGGGCGAATGGCATCGAGGTCGAGTTCATCCGTGCCACCCAGCACCTCCGCCGCAACCTCGGACGGTTCGAGGGCGAGCAGCAACTGGTCTTCCCAAAGCGTGTCGCCGGGCTCGACATGAAGGGCCCGGACGATGCCGCCGGCCGTCGCGGTGATGACATGTTCCATTTTCATGGCTTCCATCACGGCGACCTCGGCCCCCGCCGGAACGGCGTCCCCGACCGCGACGGCAATCGAGATCACCGTGCCCTGCATCGGCGTCCGCACCGCGATCATCCCGTCCGGCAGGTCCTCTGCATCCGCGGGTCCGGCAGTCGGTCCCGGCCGGTCGCGCGTCGCCTGGCCGTAGGCGAGCACAGAGAGCGGATCGGCGGCGTCGACCTTGGCACCGGCCCGCGCGCCGCGTTTCTTGTCGTCCTTCGCGGCCGCATAGAGACGCGGATGGGCTGCCGCGTCGAGGGCAGTGAGCGCGGTGGCGTTGGCCCCCACGAAGCCGGTCTCGACCTTGCCGGCCCGCACGTCCTTGTCCAACAGCAAGGCCTGGAGAAAGGCGATGTTGGTCGGCGCACCCGCGATGTTGAATTCGCAGAGCGCCCGGTAGCCCTTGCCCGTCACGTCCTCGACCCGACCGCTGCGGGCGAAGACGATCAGCTTGGCGAGCAACGAGTCGTAAGCCGGGTTGGTCGCGTAGCCGGCATAGCCATAGCCGTCGACCCGAATGTCCGGACCTGAGGGCGGCTCGTACGTGCTCAGCAGGCCGCCGCCGGGCTTGGCCGCGCCGTCGGGTTGCATCGTCTCGACGTTGATGCGCAGCTGCATCGCCATGCCGCGCGGCGTCGGTCCCGCGCCGCTCGCGAGACCGAGCTCCGCCAGGGTGGCGCCACCCGCCAGCCGGAGTTGCAGCTCGACCAGATCCAGGCCGGTGACCGCTTCCGTTACCGTATGCTCGACCTGCAGGCGCGGATTCGCCTCGATGAAATAGAAAGCGCCGCTGGCGCCATCCACGAGGAACTCGAACGTACCGAGGCTGCGGTAGTTGGCGGCGCGCGCCAGCGCCAAGGCGGCGTCCAGCAACCGCTGACGCACGCCCGCCTCCAGGTTCGGCGCGGGGGCGAACTCGACCAGCTTCTGCCGCTGGCGCTGCAGCGAGCAGTCGCGTTCCCAGAGATGCGCAACCTCGGCCCCGTCGCCGATCACCTGCACCTCGATGTGACGTGCATGACGCACGAGTCGCTCGACATAGAGGTCTCCCGAGCCGAAGGCGGCGGTTGCTTCCGATCGGCAGCGGACGAAAGCCTCTTCCAAGTCATCGGCCGCAAGCACCGGGCGCATGCCGCGGCCGCCGCCGCCGGCAACCGCCTTGACCATCACCGCCGCATCGGCGCCGAGCCCTGCCATGAAGGCGCGCGCTTCCTCGAGGGTGGTGGGCGCCGCCGTGCCCGGCAGGGTCGGCACGCCGACCTTGCAGGCGAGCTGCCTCGCCTGATGCTTGTCGCCGAACAGCTCCAGGATCTCGGGCGTCGGGCCGACGAAGGTGACGCCGGCCTCGGCGCAGGCGCGCGCGAAGGCCGCATTCTCCGACAGGAAGCCGTAGCCGGGATGGATCGCCGTCGCCCCCGCCTCGCGTGCCGCTCGCAGGATGGTGGCGCCGTCCAGATACGCGGCGACGCCCCGTCCTGGCAGGGCGATCGCGGCATCGGCCTTCTCGACATGCAGGCTGGCGCTATCGTCGGCGGGATAGACCGCGACACTGCCCATGCCGAGATCGGCGGCCGAGCGAAAGATGCGAATGGCGATCTCGCCGCGGTTGGCGACAAGCAACTTCTGTTCGGTCATCGGGTCGGCGCTCTGGAAAAGAGGATGCGGAAGGGCTGGGCGTCCTCATAGGCAATATCATTCGCCGGCCCGAATCAGCGCGCTTGCGTACAACCGGAGCCGCCATGCGGTTCCAGTTGCATGCAAGCCGATGCAGCAGCGTCGATGAAGCGAAGGGAAAGCGCCGGCGATCGTCGGTGCGATCAGCCCGCTAGTGAAGGCCCCACTTGATCAACAGGGCGCGCAGCCGGTAGCTCCAGCGATTGCGGCCGGCGAGCGACTTCTTGAAGCGCGCCTCGCGCGCGGTGCGGATGATGCGGTTCCAGGCATACTCCCGGTCCACGATCGGCGCCGCGCTGCGAATGCCGAAGCCCATCGCATAGGCCCAGCGCTCGCCATGGCCGACGTTGGTCCCGGCGCCATGCAGGGTCAGATGGTGATGGATCGTGACACCGCCCGCCTCGAGCGGGCAGGAGACGGCTTGCGACTCGTCGAGGCCGATCGCCTCGAGTCCATGGATGCGACTGTCGCCGCCGGGACGGCGATGCTGCAGCAGCGGCCCGAGATGGCTGCGAGGGACGAAGCGCAGGCAGCCGGAGTCGGCGGCCACCGGCTGCAGGGGAATCCAGAAGGTGACCGTCCGATGCGTCGTCTTGCGGGTGTAGAAGGCCTTGTCCTGATGCCACGGGGTGGGCGGGCCACCCTGCGCGGGCTTGGTCATGGCGTGGTCGAAATTGAACTCGGCTTGCGGCCCGAGGAGCTGGCGCGCCATGGCGAGGCACTGCGCATGCACGCGGCTCGCCATCAGGCTGGGCTCGTACTGCGACGGCATGAGGATCTGCGGCAGGCGCGCCTCGGCATCGTCGAGACCGGCGAAATCGAGGTAGTCGCCGTTCTCCCATCCGGCGCGGCGGGCGAACATCTGCTGATAGGTCTCGCGTAGCGTGGCGACCTCGGCCTCGGTCGCGATCGGCGGCAAGGAGAGATAACCCTCGGCATGGAAGAAGCGGACCTGCGTCTCGCTGAGCGGCCCAGGCGAGAAGGCAGGGACGGCGTCGAAGCCGGGAGAGGAGACGGTAGCGGTCTGGCCCACGTTGCCTACCTACAGTGGCGCGACTACGGAGACCAGTGACTAGAGTGTGGTATGGCCCCGGGATCTGGCTTCAATAAATCATCGGCCGCGCCACTGACATGTCAGGTGAGCGGGCATGTTCGAAAGCTTGCCAGACGAGTGTGAATTTTTCCTTCACAGCGCCTCGAGACCCGCGGCGCGACGACAGATCCATGTTGGCTCTCTTGCTGTCTTCAACCAAGATAGTGCTCTCGTTTTCCTGGAAGGTGGCCCTCATGACCTTCACCATCACGCCGCTCACGCCTGTATTCGCCGGCGAAGTCAGCGCGATCGACCTGCGCCGGATCCATGATCGCGACTCGCTGGAGGCGATCCGCGCCGGCATGGACAGATACGCCGTGCTGGTATTTCGCAATCAGAAATTCACTGACGCTGAACAGCTGGACTTCGCCCAGCGCTTCGACGGCACCTTGCATGCCCGCACCTCGTCCTCGGCCATCGGCAACAACCGGTTCGGCAACGAGGCGCTGGCCGATGTCTCCAATGTCGACAAAGACGGCAAGATCCGCGACGCCAACAACCGCATGCGCGCGTCGTCGGTCGCCAACCGGCTCTGGCACACCGATGCATCGTTCGTCGACCCGCCCGGCCGCTACTCCATGCTGTCGGCTCGGGTGGTGCCGCCCGTGCGGGCCGATACGGAGTTCGCCGACATGCGCGCCGCCTACGATGCGCTCGACGAGGAAACCCGCGCCTCGATCGAGGGGCTGCGCGTTTTTCATTCCATCGTCTATTCGCGCCACGTACTGGGCTTCGACTTCAACGAGGACGAACAGAGCAAGCTGAAGGGCGCCGTCCATCCGCTGGTGCGGACCATTCCAGGCTCCGGCCGGCGCGCCCTCTACCTCGCCTCGCACGCCGCCCATGTCGTCGACTGGCAGGTGCCGGAGGGCCGG
>BFBZ01000012.1_pt149 | contig 30970 bp, 23 predicted proteins | sample 1888401 | NCBI WGS metagenome assembly BFBZ01 (sample SAMD00112614, study PRJDB3348) | symbiont metagenome | host: Chara braunii
CTAGCGATGTCAGTTTGGCCAGTACGCGCGTACGCAGCCGCGTAGGCCGCGATCGCATCTGTTGATTTCAGTTGGCTCGGATCGAGGTTTAGTAACCTGGCGTCAATCACCTGCAAATCTGCAGCGGCCGGAGCCACTCGACCATCGGTTACAGTTAAGTTGCTTGGATCAGACGCCTTTGCGATCTCGGTGGAAGGCAACTCAGCTCGCGCAAAATCGTCAAATAGCCTTGTCAGAATAGTTCTAGTGCCGACGTAACCCAGCCAAAATCCCCCCGGAAAAAAGTAGAGAATGATCCCAAGGGCGAGCGATTGCCCGACAATTGGCCACCCAAAGCCGTGCTCATTCGCGGCTAGGCCCAAAGTCCAAAGAAATCCAGGCAAAGCGTTCAGCTGGGTCAGGGTCACACCGACCAGAGTTTTTGTCAGCCAATCAGAAACATCTTCCAAATTTGTGTTGACCCGGCTTACCGCGTTGGAAGGCGCGCCCGGTAAATTGTTACCGGGTGAACCGGGTTGTGGTCTGGACAACGAGCGAGGAATTCCAAACAAAAGGCCTAGAACCCATCCAACCATTCCCGAAGCGCCAGCGACGAATCCTCCGACCACAATTATCCGCAAGGCAAACCCCAATGGAGTTGCTGATACTGGCGTCGCAGAAGGTGCTGGTGCGAGGATATGTACTGGACGAGCCGACGCACGCGCAGAGATCGCCGGAACAGCGGGCGGCTTTGTAGGCTTGTCCGCAGATTGAGCCGTTGCAGGGGACGAAGTGATCGCAGGCGGTTTCGCATTTGCGGTCTGCTCAGTAGGGACTGCGTTGTAGGCGGCAATTCCTGCGACAAGAATTGCGGCTCCGCCGAACGTGAGGAATCTCGCGATAAACCAGTCCGCAATAAGCGCAAAGTCATTATTGCGAATAGCGCTTGACCAACTCATGAGAAAGAAGGTCGACAACACCGACTTAATCACACTCCAAAGACTCATAGTTCTGCCCCATCGTCGCTGAATTCAAAATCAAAAGTTGGCGTTGTGCCTCGTACGCATACAACTCTGTGTCTCGGCCAGCGCGATAAATTCGGCAGCCAAAGCATCAAAACTTATTGCTGAATACCAAATAAGAAGAGATCATTTCGGCGGACGCAACGCATAATTGCTCGCCGTGCGCGAGACACAGTCCCTCAAAGGCCTAGGGTTGTAAAGTGCACTAAGCCAATCTTCGGAAAGAATTCAACGAACCGCCGATGTCGTTTTGTCACCAAAGGCCCGCAGATCGTTTGCTTGGCACATGTAAAATGTCAGCGTCGCGCCAAAAGCGGTCATACGAACGAGATGTCCAATCGGCAATTTCAGGCCGCATCCAAAGCGATCGGCCGAATATGATCGCTATATTTATGATGGGCCGACGAAAAGAAGCCCGCACAGTGATGCCTGACACTGCAGCCATCACATTCGGGCATGTACTCGTTCTTCCAGTCGCTAATAGATTGTTTGGCGTATGACCACAGCCGTCGATCAGTGATACAAAGTTGATGATCTGTCTCTTATACACATCTAGATGTGTATAAGAGACAGGCCTGACACTGCAGCCATCACATTCGGGCATGTACTCGTTCTTCCAGTCGCTAATAGATTGTTTGGCGTATGACCACAGCCGTCGATCAGTGATACAAAGTTGATGATTGTAGACAGATGTCTTAATGCGGCTCGCAGACAGGTGTTGGACGGCTTCAACAAGTTGTGACTGGTAATCGATAGGATCGATCCAGAGGTCGTTGAGATTGGCTTTGGTGAACCCCGTCATTTCTAGTCCCATCCAGACAACCTGGTCGACGAAGGTCAAATTCCGAGCAATGAACCGGGCGAGTTGTGGTAACCGATCATATGTCTGCTTATGCACGACGACCCGCACTTCCACCAAAACGCCTTGCCGCTTTAAATTGAGAATGCCCCGAACGGTTTCATCGAAGGCGCCGTCGGCCTGCACGACATAGTCATGGCGTTCGCTAAGGTCAGAGTAAAGCGGAATGCCGAACATTAGATCACGGTGTCCGATCTGGGCGAACATCGTAACAAACGCAGGATCAGCAAAGGCACGGCCATTTGTTAGCACGTGCAAACCCGTGTCGGGCAGCCACCCCTTACACTGGCGAATGAGTGCCGCCAAACGACCGCCTAGAAGTGTAGGCTCACCGCCGGTAAATCCGATCTCGGGCGTGTTTCGATCGACAAGGGGAATGGCCCGCATCAGCTCATCAAATATGTGACCATCGTCGACATCGCGTGGTGGCTGCGAACACATGAGACAGTAGTTGTTGCAGCGCTCGGTAAGCAAAAACGCATGATGCTTCGCAGCACGTTGAAACAGCACGGCGAAACCCCCGCGTTGCGGGTGGATCCGGGCTATATCACCGTCACCAATATAGGAAAAAGACACAGGCACGTGGACCACAGAGGCGCTGTCTGGAATTCTGGCGCTTATCTCTCCGTCGCCCAAGACCAGATACCATTTAAAACCTGGAGGCGGCACAGCATCGCCGCGCACAATGTAGCCCTCCCGTTGGCGGAGCGCTGAGGGACGGAAGATATCTTCTGATACACGCACGATATCGGTTGCCGCCACTTTGGGCGTTCGGATAGTAAGCCCTTGTGCCCGGCGGGTCAGCATCAGCGATTGGCCCAGCGCAAAAAGATTTGCCGGACTTCCGGGTCGGCCTCCATTCGTGTGATCAATCCGCGGAAGATTGCCATATTGCGACTGCAGAAACTTGAGAAGGCCTTGTGCCCGACCACGTCTCCTTGCGTGGCATGATGATAGACAGGTTCGGCACCACAATAAGGTTCGAAGGCGCAGCTTGCGCACATGGGAGCGCTGGCTGCAAAGGAAGCCTCCAAGGGGTCAAGGAGCGCATCTGCGCCGATCAGAGCTTCGTAGGAGTCGTTTACGTGCCCCAGCCGAAACGTCTGGTCACCCATTTCCGCCAACATCCGACTCTCATCGGAAGCAAAGACGCTGCCATCATAGTTGTAGACGAGCGCCCCAATCCCAATTCCCGCGGGGCTCATCAAATCCACATAGCCCGGCTGAAATGGCGTCAACATCTTCGTAAGAATTGTTGAGGCGTAAAATTCCGTGAAGCTCAAGCCGTGACGGTTGAGTTCAATGATATAGTCCAACCCCTGGAAATAGAAGTCCAACCATGTTTGTGCATCATAGGCCGCAAACCACTTTGTTTTGATTGCAAATCCATAAGGCGACAGTGGCCGCAAGAAGATGCCGTGGAACTCACGCGCCACGTATTCGTCGATGATATCTCTTACGCGTTCCAGGCTTGCACTCGTCGTGGTCATCACAGCACTGACTTCGTCGCGGCCCAATGCGGCCCGGACCCGATCGATCCCTTCAATGGCCTTTTCATAACTATCACCACCAGGTCGGGGCCGGTTGCGATTGTGCAGATCTTTTGGTCCGTCCAATGACGTCGAGATGTGAATTTTGTGCTCTCTACAAAACTCAAGAATGTCGTCGTTGACGACTGCTAGGTTTGTGGCAATGACAAAGTCGAGATTTCGACCTTCGCTCAGATTGCGCTCTTTCGCGCGCAAAACGATGTATCGAATGCGCTCAAAATTGAGCAGCGGCTCTCCGCCTTGGAATTCAATCTTGAGATTGGGCGATGGTGAGCGAAAGACAAGATCGATGGCACGATTGGCCGCCTCCTCGCTCATGTCAAATGCGCGCTTGTCGTCATTTTGACGAGACACCTGACAATAGGGGCAGGAATGCTCACACCTAAGTGTTACGACGAAAAGATGAAGGCCCGTAAAGTTGGCCAGGCGGTCGAACTTGGTGCGGACTTTGAGCGACAGTAAGTCCAACGCCACGTCCGAATCATCGTCCAAAAGAAAATGGCGCGCCTTCAATTCGTCGTAGTCAGGCGAAGCCTGATCAAGGCGGTGCTCCAGAAAATCCCGACCCGCTGATTGCGGCAAGACGTGGAATTCGCCGGCTAAATTGGTAAGCACCATTCTTTCGGAATCGAGATCGACGAAGCGCAGCGGCAACAAGCGGTAACCTGCGCCGCGACCCTTTTGATAGGCGCCTAGGGACGCAAACTTGCTCACGCTGACAAGCCGGTTTTGGAGAACGCATGTGCCAGCACGAGATTGCGCAAGCCTTCTGTCTCCCGCGCAACTCGTTTGCGCAGATCCTGATCGATCACCTCGCAGCGAAAGCGCGCTTCCAACTTTTCCAGGTCAATGCCTGCCTTAAGTGGCTTGAGTATACACAACAGACGTTCGCCGGCAGGCTCCAACTCAACACCCGCTTCATTGGCGAAGCGATAGGCAGCGAGTTTTATCGCTTCCAGTTCATAGAGGTCGCTGGGAAAGCTGATTCGCAGATCGCGAGCCGGAGAGATTGTCTCCATTGCTCGGATTAGAAGCTGCTGGACGAGTGCGAGCTATGGCTTGAGTGGCTCTCGTGACTCGAATGGCTTTCGTGGCTCGCGTGATCAGCCATCCGAACCGAGGTCTGCTGGGCTCGATGCAGGATCAGATTGTTGGCAGCATCAGAGGTGGACGTTGCCGATACCTCTGTCGCCGATGCCGGATGGACCGCGGCAGATGCTGACGGCAGCCCAGCTAGGCCAGCTACGGTCAAAGCCACGGGGACCAGAAATGCACGTTTAGCCATAGTTGCCCCTCTACTGAACAACCAATATTGCCTCCAATGAAGCCTAAGAGCAAGCCAAGAACAGTTTCGTCCTACTATGTTGAATTTGCAGCGCTATCTGTGACTGGAGTGATGAGAGTGGTGTGAATGATGGCTCTGGTGACTTCCGTGACTGCCATGGCTCTTGTGGCCATCAATCACTGTCGGGCCATTTGGCGCACGGAAAAGGACCAGATCTTGGCTGTGCCAATGTGAGACAAAGTTGCTGCGAAATTCTGAGCAGTGGGCACTGAATTCACGCAGATTAGAACTCTTCAAAAAGGTGTGTCGCATGTTCTTCTCCAGAATCAGTGTTTAAACAATACAGTAAAACCGACCGGGGTTTTAAGCATTGCATCGTTATGGAGCCGACTACCGGTGTTTAGGGCCTTCTAGATTTGAGGGCGCGTCACCTTTTTTCCTGAAATGCCTCTCCCACATCGCATTGCCTCCGAAGGCCCGCATCTTGGACATACCTTGTGGTTTCGGACGTCACGCGATTTGGCTCGCAAAACGCGGCTATTGCGTCGTGGGCGCCGATATTGACCGCGCGCGTCTCAATGCAGTGCATAATTTTCTCACTACCGCGACCAGAATTGATCTTGAATTAGCGCAATTTGACGCTGAACGGCCTTGGCCGGTGCAGGCAGAGAGATTCGACCTTGTTGTGATCGTAGACTACGTAAGCGAGCATGCCCTAGCTCAAGCGCATCTAGCCTTGCGTAGCGGAGGCTATCTCATTTTTCAAACTTTTGGCGCGCGTGGGTCTAATTGGCAAAATTTGCCGAATCTGGGAGATACCGAAGCGCTGATCTACCGCAAATTCAAATCCATTTTTTTTCGTCAGCGGTCGGCAGGCCCAGAAAAAGATCATGAGACAATCCAGCTGCTCGCACAAAAAGCCAGCGGCTCAGGACTCTGAGCGAGTGGCCCGAGATGCCGCCCCCCACCATTTCTATGCTGCAGGTTTCGATTTCGCGCGGCGGCACGGAGACAAGAACAACTCGGTGACGTACTCGCTTCTTTATCATCGTAGGAAAGCCCCCAACAGGGACGGCCCGGCGCCAGTCGCTCAGTTCGAACTCAAGCCTATACACGACTATTTAAGTCGAGTGTGTGAATTTGGGGCTGTCCTTCGTTTCGTGGTATAAAATGATTTACCACCTGCAAGGTTATAAAATATCGACCAGTTGGACCAGAATCTTCAAGCAAATGGTCTGACAGATCAAGTTAATGCGTCTGTTAAAGGCGTGATTGGGAAGAAGCCACTGGCACGTTTAAATGCCATAGCGTGATTGAAGTTTGTGAGCGCATCAGAGGCATCAACTGTTTCAAGGTTGATATTCGCCATCGTAGCTCGAACGAACCGCCCCGACAGAATTGGTAGGACTTCCATATGACCGGTCTTGGTGTTTAACATCTCCGATTTGCACGTGACATACACCCTGTCTCTTATACACATCTGGCTGGCGGTCAATTGCTCCTGCGAAAGTGCCGTGATGGCAATCGGCACCGACTGCACATCAGCTCCACCGAGTTTCGATGAAGTGACAGTCNATCGGGAGAAGGCGAAACATGCTGTTCGCGACGCCCAATGCGATTCCAGCGACATAATCTTGATAAATCTGGTGCCACTGAGCAGCGGGCATGTCCGTTTCTGATAAACGCCCGCTCGCCAGCTGCTTTCTTCGAAACTTGGGCACGACGCTGGCGGACAAGACCGTGGGGATAACGTGCAAATACGTCTCTTCAAACTGGAATTCAATCGACTTGGCGAAGAGATTTTCTTCGAAGACGTTCATTGCCTCTTCGACAACCTCTTTTAAAGCACCAGGCTGGAGCGCCAAAACGCGGGTGGCCAGTGCGGTCTCGGAGACCCAGTTGGCGTGCGCCTCATTGTGGGCTTCAGTCGCCTCCGCGAACTCATGCTTATCTTGAGATTCCGCGGCAGATATTGCCTGCTCGAGACGCTGCTGCTGTTTGGTTGAGCCGCCACGGAATAAATCCCAAAAACTGGGCCTGAAGGTGGCCAATGCCTCTGTCGATCGTCTCTTATGGAGGCCCTCGTTGGACGGCTTTAACGGCTCAATCTGCGCGGCTGCTCCTTCCCAATCCATCGCAGAATTTATGATGGTACTGACCGTCGTCAGCTTTTTGATCAGCAGTTCCCAGTCTTCGACAGCGTCCGACGCTGCAGAAATCATTCGCTGCTTTGCATTCATTTTCGCGCGGCGTTCATTTTCCCGAGCCGCAGCTCGTGAAGCAGCAGCGATAGACCGTAATGTGCCCCGCCAGCCCATGTTTGCCCCTTAAGTTGCCCCTTCCCACTTCGGCCAATATCTAGACACAGCACGCTCAGGCACTCCAGCCGGTTACGCAACTGAGCATACCCGGAACGCCAGACAGTCAGGAATTCAGCGTGATTAGAGTGCGCTCCGTCCATCTCGGTCGTGGCGTGCCGCCGTTTGGTTTAGATTTGAACCACGTGGCGTCGAAGGTAGCCATCGTCCGCTTAGGGGCAGGAGTGTCATCTCCTCTTCTGACGCTGTAGCATCCAGTGCCGCGTTTGCGCGCGCGAAGAGGCGGGAGGGATGGCGAATGGGAGACGATTGTGTCCTACGAGCAACCTTCAAATGCATCCCGCCCATTGCCATGGAACAAAGGGCGCCTGATTGGCCAAAAGCGCCCACTGAAGCCAAGGGAGGTGTGGGCAATCCGCGTCAGACTTGAGCTTTCTGGAAATAAGCGGGATCTGGCGATGTTCGACCTCGCAATTGTAGCAAACTGCGAGCCTACGATCTGGTTCGTCTCAAGCTTAACGACGTGCAGATCGGCGGCCGTACGCGTGGGCGGGCAACGATCATTAAAAAAGACCGGTCGCCCACTGCAGTTCGAGCTAACGGAATCCACGCGGCGCTCTCTCGATGGGCGAGTTCAGCAAATTGAACAAGCGAACAGTGAATATCCTTTTCCGAGCCGCATTAAAGGGCAGTCGCATATCTCGACACGCCAGTAGCCCGATTAGTGGACGCATGGGTAACTTCGGGGACTTGAGAGCACCGCTTATGGCACTCATACGATGCGTAGAACGAAGGCCGCCCAAATTTATCGCAAAACCGGAAATCTCCGAGCCGTGCAGCTCTTGCTCGGGCATACGAAGCTGGAAAGTACGGTCAGATATCTCGGAATCGATGTCGATGACGTGTTAATCGTCTCAGAGCAGATCGAATTGTGAGTCTACAAGCGGCCGGGCGGCCTGCTAGCGCCCGGTCGGCACACTTGTGCCAATGCCTTTGCCCGTTGCGCGTTGGAGGCTAGTCTTTTCCCAGGTGAGTGGATGGAAGCCATGAGCGATGCAGTTGGACCAGGCGATCTCGTTCTATGCGTCAATGCCGCCCCGAACCATGTCACTGGCAAACCGGTACCCCTAATAGCCGGAGAGACCTACCGCGTTCTCGGTGTCATGGAATTTGCCTGTCCATGTGGTCGTTCCGATGCCCTGCTCGATGTAGGTGTTGATTTTGCGTGGTGCCAGACACGCTTTCGTCTTTTGCCAAAGCCCAAAGCGGAGAAAAAGACTCGTCGTACTTCGGTACCCAAAGAGAAAGAGACTGTTCGATGAACCGCACGTGTTTCGCCACATATTGGTCACGTGACACGATACAGAGCGGAAGGGCTCCATCGCGCCAACAGCGATCATCCTAACAGGATGTCCAATCGGTAATTTTAGTCTGCGTTAAAAGCGATCGACCGAATATAGGTGCTTATTTGAGATAGATCGGCGAAAGAACCCCGCACAGTGATGTCGGACACCGCAACGAACGCGGCAAAATATCAAGAAGGCATAGTATTGCACCGGAACGCGCGCCAAGGCCGCTGGCGTCAGACTGCGAATTTCAGGTCATACTAGCAGTTGCTAGTCCTGAGCCTGCCCTTGATGACACAACAACTGTCGAAGTTGGCCGCGGCCAACCTTGGCGCGCCCATGCTGCAATTCCGCTTTGACCCACCAAGAGGTATGCATCGAGCAGTCGAGGAGAATCATCTTTTCGGAAAAACGCTCATGGCCATTAGCTAGGCGGCGTCAGTGGCGCTAGCCTCAAGGCGTTCAACAGACGTAGCCATAAAGCCCTTTCCAAACCGGCCTGGCTCAATTGTAACTCGAACACGGTCCCCTGCATCTAGTGTACCAACTCCCGAGTTTTCAACCGTTCGACTTGATAGGTACACATCTTCCGGTAACTGCTCGACACGTACAAATCCGTAACCCTTATGTGAGTTAAAAAACTCAATTACACCTTCAATGGGTCGCTCGAAAAGTTGGTCTTGTCCCCTTCGCACCGAGTGAACAGCTATGGCTTGCAATTTACCTCGCGCACCCGTCGCGATATCGCAAATGACAGTATCACCTTGATTGATGTTTAGAATTTCCGCTTGTTCAAGCACGTTCTTGTGAATGAAAATGTCTTGCCCAAGCCCAGCCTCCGCGAAACCGTAACCCTTCTCCGTTGCGAACCATTTGACTACAGCGGATATATGACTGTAGCCCACGTTTTGTTCAGTCGCTGCCTGAGCAGTCAATGGCTGCGAAACCTCAATGCCCTCTTCCAGCCATCTCAATTTTAGCTCTTTGCGAAGTTGACGTTGCCCCTCGTACATCTGGTCTTTTGGAATCAAAACAAAGCTAGAATCCTGTTCGAAGCAATATTTCACAAATTGCTTTTGAACTTCTGCCCAGTCGGCGCTTCCCATCTTTCTCTGAGTACGCTGCCTCCTCAGCGACTCAACAAGGTCTACGCTTCGTACCGGAGTCGCAAAAGTCATGCTTCCAATATAGAATTGGTCGGTCGTCGCCATCTCATAATGCATACGGCCCGAGTGAGTAATCGCAATCCGTTGCGAGGCGTCAATTCCTTCGTTGGAAGCATCATAGGGCTCCACTAATCCAGCAAGCAACAACACGGACACAGCGTTGTCGAGGGCGGCTTCATTTATCGCCATAGCGACGAAATATTGTCGCGTTTGCTCTAACGACATATAGCTCGCTGCACCAGACTGCTCCCCCGCTCGGTCAATTAGCATCTTGAGAATGCTCAGAAGCAAAAGCGGCGAGGTCGGAAAATATGGCGAGATAGCAAATATATTGAGGATGAATTGATTGTGGTCTTGCTGAAATGCATTGTGGCTTCCTTGCAAGAGTGCTTGCATAAACTTGCCGTAGTTAAACCGTAGCGACTGTCCCGAGCCACGTGTGATGTAGGCAGATACCAAGTCTTCAACACTAAAAAAGGGCGACGTAATCACCTTTTGAGCCAAGTCTAAGCATCTGCGTACATTATTATTGGCGAGCCAACTTATCCGACGTGCAACGAAATCTTCACGGATGAAAACTTCTTCCACACATGCGGCGAATGCCCCAATGTTTTCCAAGCTGAGCCGGATACCTTTTTCCAGAAAATATGAATGCTGGTCGCGCCCCTCAGATATCTTTCTTTGGAGGTAAGCGACTCTACGCTCCAAAACCTCCTTGGTAGGAGGCACCGGAAGATAAAACATTTTGCTAGGGTAGGTCTGAAACGGCCCGGATTTCGACAAACGCCACAAGCTTCTATCGGTAATAGGCATTACTATAAGTGTGAACGGCACGCTCTTATGCAGCGCTTGCGAAAACTGAAATATGGCTTCTTGAAATTTCAGTTCGAAGTGGTCGCAGTTATCGAAAATTATGCAGGGCAATAGCTTTCTGTTTCGAACGACATCTTCTAGTAACCGAAGAAGGTAGGTGTATGGGTCACTGACCATTTGCTCATTGAGAAAGTCACTGAACTTCACCTTGAACGCAGTCTTGTCGCTCTCGTACAGAGGTTTGAAAGGCCCCTTCATCCAACGAGAATATTCCCGAAAGTACAGTCCCTGAAGCTCGTCGAAAGTCGGACCGTCGCTTCCATAGATAAGTGACTCGAGTGACTCCCTGATGTTTATTGTTAGCCAGTCCGCTAGCCGCGCTGGGTCTCCTGTAGCTTTGTGCATGTCGATTCGAACGACAACGCACTGGTCTCTCACCGCATCATCAAGTACATGTTCAAAAAAGCGTTCTAGAAAAGTTGACTTTCCAGCGCCGCTATTGCCGACAATTACAACGGTCTCTGCGTGACCACTTGTCACTGCTTGTTTTATTTCAGTCGCGAGCTGATTATCGGAGCTATTTGTCAGCTCGGAAATTGTCGACGCCACGCTCCTAACGATTTTTTCCATACTTGCGTCGGCAAACCTGCTTTCGCGTGTCTCAACAAAACACTCGACCATCATTTCGCGGTCGGTCTCACTGGACATAGTTCCAAAAAAGCTGCGGAAAATAGGCTCTAAATCCGACGCTAAAGTACTCGGCGCCAGCATTCGAATTGTTTCGCTTGTATTGGCGCTTGTGAGCGGTACGAATTCCGTCACGGTTAAGCCGCCAGCTTTCATGAAATGTAAGTTGTAGAGTCTTGTTGAGACGCCTTCCTTGGAAAACAAATCGTAGAAGGTTGCGTAGTTGTCGAGAATAGAATCGAACGTCGGAAATACGAGCGCAATCCCATCGGGGTAAGCCACACCAGGTGCTGGCAACGGCAAGAACGCAATCCAAACGACACCCGTGGTCACGACGCCATAATTTACGCCGTGGTCGACACAATATCCGACAGCCTGTTTGACACCATCTTTTGCACTATCCAGCGCCGGCCCGCCGACTTTGTAACTACGATGGTTGGGATTGAGAGTATCGACGAGCATTGGACCAATACGTTTGGCTTCAATGACCATCCTCTTTTGTCCGCCGATGCTCAAAAGATAGTCAGTATATCCCGCGTCCGTGTGTGGCTCGGTCCGAATGTCACCAAATTCCCATCCGAGAACTTCGGTGAGCATCCGATTGATGATTCGAAATCGTGCGTCTTGTTCGGTCTCTATTTCAGCCAACCGAACGCGAACCTCATTTATGAGTTCTTGCGCCTTGGTCTTTGATGTATCGACGTCCATCCCCGCCCCCTAGTGCTTGGATATAACGTGCTTAGAAAATGGTGCCCATGGTCGGAATCGAATCGACCTGCCCTTGCAGGCGTTGGATTTTGAGTCTGCCGCGACTATTTCGTGGATTCAAGTGTCCGCATTGGGTCAGGAGTGCCATCTCTCTTCTGACGCAGTAGCATATCGTGCCGCATTTGCGCGCGCGAAGAGGTGGGAGGGTTGGCGAGTGGGAGACGACTATGTCTTACGAGGAGCCTTTAAACGCATCCAACCCTCTGCCCTGGAACAAAGGACGCCTGATTGGCCAAAAACGCCCACTGAAGCCAAAGGAAGTGTGGGCGATCCGCGTGAGACTTGAGCTTACTGGAAATAAGCGGGATTTGGCGATGTTCGACCTGGCAATCGACAGCAAACTTCGAGCCTGCGATCTGGTCCGCCTCAAGATATACGACGTGCAAGTTGGCGGCCGTACGCGTGAACGGGCAACGATTATTCAAAAGAAAACCGGCCGCCCAGTACAGTTCGAGATAACGGAATCTACGCGGCGCGCTCTCGATGGGTGGGTTCAGCAAATTGGACACGCCAACGGTGAATATCTGTTTCCGAGCCGCATTAAAAGGCAGTTGCATATCTCTACGCGTCAGTATGCTCGACTAGTGCACGGATGGGTAAATTCGGCGGGACTTGATAGCACAGCTTATGGCACTCATACGATGCGGAGAACGAAGGCCGCACAAATTTATCGCAAAACGGGAAATCTCCGGGCCGTTCAGCTCTTGCTCGGGCATACGAAGCTCGAAAGTACGGTAAGATATCTCGGAATAGATGTCGACGACGCGTTAAGCATCTCAGAGCAGGTCGAATTGTAAGGTTCCAAGCGACCGGGCGCGTTTACGAACGCCCGGTCGACAAACTTGCGCCAATGCCTTTGCCCATTGTGCATTGGGGACTAATCTTTTCTCCGGTGAATGGATGCACACTATGAGCGACGTGATCGGACCTGGCGATCTTGTTCTATGCGTCAACGCCGCCCCGAACCATGTCACTGGCAAACCGGTACCCCTGATAGCCGGAGAGACCTACCGTGTCCTCGATGTCATGGAATTTTCCTGTCTATGTGGTCGCTCCGATGCTCTGCTTGATATAGGCGTTGATTTTGCGTGGTGCCAGACACGCTTTCGTCTCTTGCCCAAGCCCAAAGCTGAGAAAAAGACGCGTCGCGCTTCAGCGCCCAAAGAAAAAGAGACGGTTCGATGAATTGCATGTTTGGCGAGATATTGATCTCGTCACGCGATCCAGAGCGGAAGGCTCCATCCCGCCAAGAGCAGACTTCGCCCTTATGGAGTAGACTTAGAATTCCGGCAGCACTGAGGCGGGCGCAGCAACACGCACCGTCGCGTGCGCGTGAATGAGAATGAAGGTGTTGTGCGGGGTCTTAAAGCCCTCGCCGACGAACTCCCAGTTGAGGCCGTTGCGGTCCGATAGAACCAGCGTGTCCGGTGATGTCATTCGACGACTGCCCAACGGTACGAAATCCATCAGGCGATCGCCATATGTCAAAAAATCCGGCAACAAGAGTTCGCCGAACTGCTCCGTGAAGCTTGCGGATCGCTCCATGCGCCGCACTCTGGCGATGAGCCCAACCGGCTCCATCGTTTCTGTGGGCTCCAGGGCGATAACCGCGCAAACCTTGTGATGCCGTCGCACGTACTCTCGAATCGACGCATACACAGATGCCCCGAATTTCTTTCCCACCTTCATCGGCACTTTAATGCTGAACTGCTCATCTACTGTCATCTTGCCGAACGCGTCGTCCTGAAAAAGTACGATCCGCGCGAACGTGTTCGCCTCGCGCTCAAACAGTTCCGAAATTTCCGGCGACAGGTTCCTGTTGCAGTCCTGAATCCAGCGGAACAGACTCTTCTGGTGCGGCAGCTCGAAATGGGCTGTCTCGTGAAACTTGAGGAAGGTCTGTTTCTCTTTGCTGACTGTCTCGTCGATATGGACGGTTGCCGCATGAACATCGAGGACCCCCAGAACTTTATCGACGGCACGTCGAAGGAGACGTCCGGCTAAGTCCCCTGCTTGACGAAGGTATCGCAGCATCGCGTTCTCATCGAACGCATTGATCGGCGCAACCCTTAGATTGGCCGCCGCCATCAAATCAGGCACAGGTGTCGGCAAGATCCCCCAAGCGCTTCCGCGATCAAGTAGGTTCCGGGCGGCAGCGCTTACAGTCTGGAATTCGTGGGCGTTGAGCGAGCTGTCATCCGCCTTCACCGATCTTGCCCCCCTTAGGCCCCGTGGTATCTCCTTCGCGGATGTACTTCAAATAGCGCGCAAGTTCTTGTTCCTCGCCTTCCGTGAGATTCAATTCCGAGAGCGTCGCCAGCTTGCCGTGTCGACCTTCTGTCGTCGGTGATGAAGTGACGTACCCGGCGAGCTCCATCATCTTTTCGTAGCTTGAGTTGTAGACTCCCGAGAGGATGTAGAGGGTCGTCGGCGACGGCTGGAGAACCTTCCCGGTCTCGATCTGATTGAGATAAGGGTTCGAAACCTGTTTGTTCGTCAGCTCTTCGACTTTTCTGAGCGACAGTTTCCGATCTGCCCGAATTGCCGCTAAGTGACGACCAAGTGGCGAACCTGTTGTCGTCTCCATCTCCGGCTTACTTGCCATCGGTCGCCTCCAAATTCCAAGATTTCCCCACAAATATAGCCATTTCGCTAAGAAAATCAAGCGTGCAAAGAATATGCTTGACTTTCTTAGCACGCTATTTCAACCTCACTTCGTCGGCTTGGGGCTGTCCCGGCCGTACTGCTAGAAGGATCCAGTCGATATGAGCACTGACAACGTAAATCCCAACCGGGAGAAGCTTCTCAAAGAGGTCGAGGGCCTCCTCGATGTGGCCGAAGAGCTTCTGGAGGAGGTCGATCTGGAAGAGTGCGCCAAGGCAAACCGCACGCCGCGGCGCGCCAAGAAGTACCACTTCAAAGTCAACGAGACGCGCTGTTCCTGGCACCAAGAGACGATCCTCGGCAGCCAGATTCTCGAACAGGCCAAGCTCACGCCGCCCGAGAATTACACCCTCCGCGAAAAGGTCGTCGGTCACCCGCCGCGCCGCATCGAACTCGACGAGCCCGTGCATCTGCGCAAGCATGGCATCGAGAAGTTCCGCGCTATCAAGAAGGGGCAGCACGAAGGAGAAGCTCACGAGCGGCGTAGTGCATCGGTGCTTGAGCAGGATCGTCTCTTCCTCGACCGTTACGGTCTCGCGTGGGAAACGATCACGGAAGGCAACCAGTGGATAATGCTCCACGGCTGGGCGCTTCCGGCAGGCGCCGATCCGCGAAACGTCACGGTCGCCATCCGGATGGAAACCGGCTATCCGATTACCCATCTCGACATGATGTACGTCCATCCGCCGATCCGGCGCGTCGACGGTCATGCTATTCCGCAGACGAATGCCATGCAGCAGCTCGATGGGAAGCAGTTCCAGCGCTGGTCACGCCATCGCACTCCGGAAAATCCGTGGGTGCCGGGCGAGGACAGCCTAGAGACGCACATCTATCTCATTGAAGAATACTTTCGCGCGGAGTTCTTCCGCTGATGGACGTTTCGCTGTCCCTCACAGAGGACCAGCACGCCGAGCTGAGTAACCACCTCTTTCCCGGCGACGGGCTTGAAGCGGTTGCTTTCCTCGCTTGCGGGCGCGCGGCATCAGGCGATCGTCATCGTCTGATCGTGCGCCAAGTCATTCCGATCCGCCATGACCACTGCAACCGCACGCCGATTAGCGTCTCGTGGAATGCTGAGGACATCGAAAATCTCCTATACTCCGCCGAGCTAGAGAAGCTGAGCCTCGTTAAAGTCCATTCGCATCCTAGCGGGTTCGACCGCTTCTCTGCCCTCGACGATACCAGCGACGCCGAATTGCTACCCACGATCCGCTCATGGGTCGAGCATGATGTACCGCACGGCAGTGTCGTTATGCTTCCGGGCGGACGTATGTTCGGGCGTTACCATTGGGGCGGTGGCGGTATGGCCGACCTCGCGCTCATCAATGTGGTTGGGCCCGACTTGAAATTCTGGTGGGCCGACGAAAAGCCAGAAAGAGATCCGGCCTTTGCTGCAGCACAGGACCAGGCTTTTGGCGAGGGCACGACGCGGCGGCTCCGGAAACTCAGGATCGGCGTGGTCGGCGTATCCGGTACCGGTAGTCCGGTCATCGAGCAATTCGTCCGTCTGGGCGTAGGCCATGTCGTGGCTGTCGATGGCGACGAACTCGAAGATCGCAATCTCAACCGTATCCTTTTCGCGACGGCCAGGCACGCAGCAAAGCGGATAAAGAAAGTTTTGGCGCTCAAAGCGGATGTGAGGCGCAAAGGGCTAGGTACGACGATCACGCCGATACCGAAGCAGGTTGAAACGCCTGAGGCCATTAAGGCGCTATCCCAGTGCGACGTGCTCTTCGGTTGTGTCGACACCGTGGGCGCTCGCTTCACTATGAGCCTGCTCGCCTCGCATTATGTTCTGCCATACTTCGATCTCGGCGTCCTGCTTGATGCTGAACAAGAAGGCGCTGATCGCGGGCGTATCAAGGACATCCTTGGAACCGTACATTATCTGGTGCCTGGCCGTTCGAGCCTACTCACGCGCGATGTGTTCACGCTCGCCGATGTCGTGGCCGAGGGCCTTCACAAGAATGATCCGGCTGCAGCGAAGCAGCAAGTCGATGACAAGTACATTAAGGGCATGCGCGTCAACAGGCCAGCAGTCATCAGCGTAAACATGTTTGCTGCGGCGCTAGCCGTGAACGATTTTCTCGCGCGGCTTCACCCATACCGCAAAATACCGAACAGCAATGTCGCCTCGATCGAATTTAGTTTGGGCGAACTCAGGATTACGGCCGACGAAGAGCTTGAGTCTTGCCGCGTCATGGGACGCTATGTCGGATACGGAGACCGCAGTCCTCTGCTTGGCCTGCCGGAGTATGGCGCATGATCCGCTTCATCTCAAACGTCGTTCGAGCGGCGGCCGCGCGCGTAAAAGGCTCGGCTGCTGCCGCGGTCGACGCAGTCGCGCGCTTTCTCCGACCCAGCATCCGTCTTGTGAAGGTTGAGAGCGAATTTCCGAAGCGCCTCAAACCACACACACTCTACGTGCTCCTTGAAGACGGTGTGCCATGGCAAGCCACGATGATCTGCCCCTGCGGGTGCGCGCAAACGCTCGATATGAACTTGCTCCCGGACGAAAAGCCCTGCTGGCGCTTCAGCTCTGATCGGATGGGGCGTGCTTCGCTGCATCCGTCCGTTTGGCGAAAAATCGGGTGCCACTCCCACTTCTGGGTTCGTCAAGGTCGGATAATCTGGGCCATACCCTAAGCATCTAAGTAACATCAAATAGAAAGCTATTATGAGGTGATCAGGCTGGTAACCTGATCACCCAGCGCTTCCGTGTGACACCTGAGATGTCCGCTTCGGGTCGATATTGTTGAAAAAGTCCGGGCTCTGGCACGTCCCGAATTTTTCAGCGGCATTCCCGGCATTTTGAATTTTCGACACGGGGAACCGCAGCCAGTATCGTGGAAGCTGCATATGAAGTTCTAAATTGGTCTGTGCGTGCGTCCAAGGACGAGGTAAGTAGTCGACTCCTTTAGGCAGAATTTGCCTCCGTCTGCACTTTGGAGTTTTTCAACAGAATCGGTCAACAGCGGACATCTGCGCTCGTGTAAGACGCAGTATCCCGGTGCTATGATATATTTTTCCATTGATAGTTGCCGCCAGTCACTGCACTTCAGCCGACGAGATGTCTCAGTTCGTCGGTTAGATAACCGAAGAACTGCATCTGCTGGTGATGTGCCGCCACGATCTGGCGCACCTGGCGGCGGGTGAGCTTGTCCTGCCATTCGCCGGATTTGCCGGAGCGGAAGAAGCGTTCGGCCTTTTCAGGCTTTTCCTTGAAGCCGGTCGCTTCTTCCTGCCTGCGCAGGTTCTCGAAGGAGGAGCGCTCGATGGCGAGGCGAAGCTGGTCTTCCTGCGGCTTCAGAAGAAGGTGGCGCGCCAGGGCGCCGAACGTCCGCAGAGGGTCCTCCAGCATTTGCTCATAGCGCATCACATAGATGGCCTGGTGAGCTTTGCGCGTCCAGCTCTCCACATGCTGGCTCCAGGAGCCATAGACCTCGTAGACGCTTCTGTCGCTGACGAGGGTTTCGGTGCCGCGTGCGGCCATCATGTCGATGGCATCGTCGATGGTGCCGCTGATGTGGCTGGCCAGCGAGAGCGCCACGTCGAGCGGATTGCGCACGATATAGACCGCTCCTGCCGTCACCTTGGTGTTGATCACGGGATGGCCGCGATCGGTTACCAGGCAATGGTGGGTCTTGATCATGGCAAGGCCATCGACGCGGGCAGCGATCAACTCCTGCACTTTGGGCCGGATCTCGGCGATCTCTTCGCGCGTGGCGAGCGTGACGGGTTTGCCGAGCAGCTTTTCATAAGGCTCGGCCGAGATTTCCCAGAAGGTCAGCTCGTTCATCTTGTTGATGTCCTGCGCGTCCTCCTCCACCCCTTCGAGGAGGTTGAGCAAATTGTGCAGGAAGTTCCGCGTCCAGGTGTTGCCGGATTTCGGGTAGGAGGCCAGCCACAGGATGCCGTGCAGCTCCGGCGGCTGGGGCGCTATCGCCTCGGTTTCACTTCTCGAATCTTGCATCGTCGAACCACAGCATCCGGATCTGGCGGCCTTCATCAGTATAGCCGGTCAACACCAGTTCGACATCCAGCCGACGCAGGATGGGATAGGAATAAAGCGTGTCGAACGCATCGGATTCGAACATCAGAAGCATGCCCTTGAGACGTTCGCCGGGATGGGCGCGCGCCCATGGTTGCAAAACGCCTTTCGCCGCCGAAAGCAGCCGAATGAGAATTTCGTCATGGTGCAACCCGGCCAAGATGGCCGGGCGGACGTAAAAGACATTGGCCCGCAACACCTTGTATTCGATCGCACGCGCGGTGCAGGCGCCAACCGGCCGCTCCCCATCATAGGCAACCGCAACGAGTTCCTTCAGGCGGTCTTCGCGCTCTCGCGGATAGACGTGATTGAGCCCATCCCAGATCGCTTCCGTATCGCGCCTGAGCGCGGGATCGTCYTTCTTCCACGCGATACGGCTTTCAATATCCGCCATCTGCATCCAATCTCGCAAACACGCGGCAGCATCCGCTGCCGGTGACGACAGCGGATGCGCCGGTGTTCTCACCAAAATACGCGACCTTAGCCGCCCAAACCGATGCTCACATTCATATAGGGGCCGTAAAAGCCGCGGTTGTAATCCTTCGCTGTTTCCTGGCCGCCATCCATCGCACCGAAGAACGTATCGGCGCGATAGCCGAAGCTGAGCTTGGCGTTCTGATAGCGGGCCGACGCGCCGATGTAACCACCAAGGTTCGGAACAACTTTGCGACGCGTGCGGCGGGTCGTTTTGGCTTGTACGTGACTTGGCAGGCCGGTGACGCAACCCGCCACTGTTCCTATGAAATGACAATAAGACGTGAAGTGTTGCGCATTCACGCTTTGCCGCCCGAACAGCATGGCTGCATTTATGCCCCAATCGAGGGTGACCGCTCCATTGTCCGTGTTGCCCAGGATCGTCTGGTTCGCATCCCAGCTCACTTCGGGGCCTATGCCGTGGAAGCCGCGCTTCTCGTCGCCGGTGGTTTCATAGACGTTGTGATACTGACCATTGGCTTCGAAGAAATAGTCCGGGTCCGTATTGATCTCGAAATTCGACTGAGAGGTGAACTGGGCCATCCGGATACCGCCGGAGATATTGCCGTTGCCTTCCCGGCCAAACAGGCCAATGCCGATATTCACACCGGCTTCGAAATCCATGATCGTGTGTTGTTCGCTTTGATGCGAGGTTGCATTGACGAACTTGCGCAGGATACCCCCTGAGTGACAGTCGTCATAGCTGACAGCGTCCTTACAAAGTGTATACTTACCGGCGCCGATACCCGGCGCCTTCGTCCTTGTGCCGAGAACTTCGGTCTGATACGCGCGCCGGTTGCTGCCTGACCGGCCATAACGAACACCTGCTTTGAACACCCAGTCCGTACCTTGCGGCTGCAGGGCGAGTTTTCCCTCCCAGTCGAAGCCGGACTCTGGTGCTCTTTCATAAGAAGCGGGGGACGGAAAGCCGGATGCTGCCATCAATTCCGTCACGGTTTGCGTGCCGGCCGGTGCCGGACCGGAAAGGCTACCCACCACCGAACGAGGTGACGCGCCACCTGGACGGATATAATCCGGGTAATACACCTCATTATCGGCCGACAGCAGGTTGCTGTAGTTGCCACCGACCGTGACCCAAAGAGTTGGGCGGCCGCCGTTACTATCGGCAAGGCCGCCCCCGCCCCCCGAATTTCCGCCATCGAAATGCTTGGTCACGCGCACGCCGAACAGACGCGGATCGGTTAGGAACACGTTGGTCGTAAGCGCGGTGTCATCGCTGTTCAGGAAGGTGCCGGTGATGGCGGTGGTGTTGAAGACATTCTTCAGATAGCCCATGACCTGCCAGCCGGAATCATCCGTCAGGATCAATGCCAGATTGAGGTTGGTGTAGCCGCGAATTTGGTCCCCAACGGAATTGAAAACACGCGCCCAACTCTGCGATTGCCAATAGAAATCGCTGTGCAGCGTCGCTGCCCAGTTCGCCGATACCGGCGTGGTGTAATCAGTCGTGAGAGAGACAGTATACTTTGGCGCGTTTGGCAACTCGTTGCCGCTCAGGTTCTGATAAAAGCCGGCACCATTGTTCGGTGCGGGACCATAGTCGACACCATTGTAAGTGTTCTGTCCGGTATAAGGATCGTTCGGATCGTTTCCCGCTGCCGGATCGAATCCCGGATAGGTACCAGGCGGAATAGAAGTGCCAGTCGAAGTTGTTGCCGGGTTGTGTGTATAGGTCAGCTGGGTCAAAGGGTCTTCGTGGGCACTATAGGCGGCTCCGCAATTGCTCGACAGATTGAAGCTCGCAAGAGTACCGATGCTGAATTCGTTGGCAATGACATAATCCGGAATGACGCAATTCGATGCCTGTGTCGGAAATGGTTTGTTTATTAGCCAACCAGGATGCCCCGCAGTCCGATCCAGAAGATCGATGGCCTTTGAGCCATCGGCCAACCTTGTCTTCTCATAGCCGCCGTTGAATCCGAATTTGAGGCCCGGAACAGGCTCCCATGTCGCTTCCAGTTCGGCGCCCATGCTTGTCGCATTGAAGTTCAGATTGACCGACGTGCGGTCCACGATCTGCGAAATCTGGTAGCCCTTGTAATCGTAATAGAACACATCGCCGTTCAGCGTTACCGCCCCGTCGAACAGGGTGTTTTTCGTTCCCACTTCAAACGCGTCGTTGAATTCCGGATCGAAGGTTTTTGGATGTGTGGGGTTTCCCGTATCGCCCTCGGCGAACACGAGCAACACCGCACCCGGGGGATTGGCGCCGCCGGCCTTGTAACCGTGCGAATAGGAGCCATAGAGCATCGTCTGATCGGTGAAATTCAGATGCGGCGTCCAATTCACGACCGCGCGCCCGGTGAATTCCGTCCATTCCTGATCGATATTTCCGGTCGAGGGATAGCCGTATCCTTGCGTCAGCACCTCGCTGGGAATTTCGACGAAGTGCTTCTGATCGTCCGTCCAACGCAGGCCGGCGGTCAGCTTCAGATCCTTTGTGAGCTGGTAATAGGTTTCGCCAAACATCGCATAGGAATTCAGGCTGTACGGATTCTGGCTCAGGAAGTAGTTGTGCCCCTGGTTGTCGAGTTGGCCGATGGGGTTTGGATCAATGTAGCCAAGACATTGTTCCGGATTAGTGGCGACTTGAGGGTCGGCAAGCTTGTGGCCATTGGTTATGCATTGCTGATTGTGGTCGACGCCTGGCACCCACGGACCGTTACGCCGACCCGTAATACCATCAACTGCCGCATACATCGTGAGCGTGTTGATGAAGACGTAATAGTTTTCGTCGGTGACATAATGCATATAATTGCCACCGGCGCTAAAGTTGAACGGGCCTTGAAAATCTGACGACAGGCGCAATTCCTGGCTGAATTGCCAGGAATGTTCTTCCGCCAGATCTTCGGCCACCAGCCGGTTGCTGCAGCCCAATTGCGGATCGCAGAATATCGCCGTTTGCACAGCGCCGTTGGCACCGCAATTGTTTCCGCCAATGCTGATCGTGTCATTGAAGCAACGGTAATTTCCGTCCGGGGTTACGAGAAGGCTCCCATTTGATGGCGGATCATATGCAAAAATTCCCGGTTGTGTGTTGAACCGGTTGTAATCTTCCGTCGACCAGAGGAAGTCACGGTTATAGGCGGTCGCGGAATTGAGCGTTAGGCGGGGCGCAGCATGCCACTCCGTGTTCAACTCCAGCGTATCGTTGTTCGATTTGTATTCCGGGTCTAGTGTCGACTCGATCACGCGCAAATCTTGCGACTGCGTCGTGCTGGCATATGGATTGTGCACGTGACCAGGCGAGAGTGGATTGATAATGGCGCCAGTGCCCTGTGCGCCGTTAAGCCCACCATAATAGGGAAGCGCCAAGCCATCGGGAACACTATAGGCATCCGGGCTATATAACGATCCCGGCCCACAGCCCTGATTAAGAACGGACTCGCCAAGACCGAATTTGACAGGCGCCCCAAGCACCGTTGTCGGATAATTCGCTGGCGTGCAGAGTTGCTTGCTGCTGCGTAACCGGTCGTCATTCTCCTGGAAATGTTCCCAAACGAAGTCGCTATGAAAATTCTCGACCGGCTGCCAGCGCAATGTTGCGCGCGTGCTCCACAGATCGCGGCCGTCGATGGGCGTGTCGGTCAGGGAGTTGAAGCTGTAGCCATCACGCTTGGTCCACTCGCCTGCGACGCGCAGCATCAGCTTGTCGCCGGCGACGGGGAGATTGAGCATTGTCTCCAGGCGGCGGTTCTTGTAATTGCCAATGTCGACGGAGCCCATCGCCTCGAACTGGTCGGTCGGCACCGCCGAGGTGACATTGACCACGCCTGCCGTGGCGTTGCGCCCGTAAAGCGTGCCTTGCGGTCCGCGCAGGACCTCGACCTGGGCAACGTCGAAGAATTCCTGCTCGAAGAAATGATTGCGGATGAACGGCGTGTCGTTGAACGACACGGCAACCGCCGGATCGGTGGTCACCGAAATGGCCTGGGTGCCGATGCCGCGGATGTTGATCGAATAACCGGTGAAATTCGTCTTGGTGAAGGTGAGGTTTGGGACTTCCTTGATCAGGTCAGGCCCACCAGCGATCTGGCGCGAGGTCAATTGTTCCTGGCTGAGTGCCGTAATCGCAATCGGGATGCTCTGCACATCCGCGCCGCCAAGTTTTGAAGAGGTAACTGTCACGGTTTCGACTGAGGCGCGCGGCGGCGCCGCTTGTGCGATCCGAATCTCCGAAATCGAGGGGGAAGCATCGGATTCGACGTTCCGCACGATCGCGACTTCATTCGGCGAGTGCCTGTGAATGACGAAGCCCGTGCCCGAAAGCAGGCGGGACAACGCGCCATCGGGCGACAATTCACCCGCTGCACCCTTGGTACGGACGCCGGATACGTCGTGCTCCGCGTAGAGAAGATGCACTCCAGTCTGCGCGGCGTAAGCATCTAACGCGGCACTGAGTGTGCCCGCCGGTATATTGATTTCCGCGGCACGCGCCATTGTGACCGGAGCCGCGGTGCCAAGAAGGATGGCTATTAGACGCTTCGAAGACCGATTCATATTTCCCCCATTTCAATTGCGAAATTGCTTTTCAATTCCTCGTTCGCTCCCGCGGCCAGAGCCTCAGCGAGTAATTCGTATTGCTTCCCTGCTTTTGGTCACCCGCAGATGGAGAACGTAGCGGCTGACTTCCGCAAAACCCTCTACATCGGTCGTCGGGAAGGTGCCCCCGATCTCTAGATTTGCGACAGCGGGATCGGTGATGGCGATCTTGCGGTGATTGTAGCGGTTGAATTCCTCTGCGGCGTCGGCAAGTCGCGTGTGATGGAAGATCAACACTCCGCTGCGCCAAGCCAGATCGTCTTTCAATCCAGCGCCATCTTCTTTCGTGATAGACACGCCTTTGGTCGTGGCAAACGCGACTTGTCCGGGCGTCAGGACGAATGTCTGCGGCGGCGATGTTTCGTCACCGCTTTCGAGACGAACGCCGCCTTCGGAAACCGCGACTTTCAAGGAAGCGCCATCGCGCCTCACGGAGAACTTCGTTCCGAGATCGGTGATCCGCCGGTTGCCTGCATTCACGATGAATGGATGAGCGGTGTCATGGACGACCTGGAAGTATGCTTCGCCGCGATCTAGCCAGACTTCGCGGCGATTGAGGCGATCCGAAATGCGAATCGCCGTATCGGTGTTCAGCTCGATCTGCGAGCCATCGACCATACGTATAATCTCTCGGCCTCCGACCGAAGTGGCATAGGTCACTTGTCGGTCCCCAAAGAAGGCGAGTTTGCCAATCAGTATGGCCGCCATTGCCGCAGACGCCGCCGTAGCGAAAATCACCAGCCTGCGAAGGAACGGACCAACATTTCGGCCTGGAGCCTGTTCCTTTCGGAACGGTTTGGCTTGCCGGAGAACCGTCAATCTGCCCGCGCACTGCCAGCCCAAATCGAGCCGATCATAGGCGACACGGTGAGACAGCGATTGGCCGAGCCAAGCTTCCAACGCGGCCTCATTGTCCAACGTCCAATTGCCAAAATCGCGCCGCTCGATCCAGTGGGCTGCCTGCGCTTCGATTTCGCTGGCGGTGGATACGGCAACATTCTGTCGATTATCGCTGCTCATGCGTTCCTCCGCAGAGCCGCGAGTTCGCCATAAAAGATATCGATGAGGGAGCGGATGCCCTCCACTAAGTACTGCGCGACTGTTGCTTCGCTGATGCCCATCCGCGTCGCGATCTCAGCGCGCGTCATGCCGTCAATTTTCCCGAAGACCACTGCTTCCCTGACGCGGGGGGCCAAACAATCGAGAGCGGCCTGCAAATGGCGTAGCTCATCACGCGCCACAGCCACGCGATCTGGGCCAGGCGCATCGCTAGCAGCATTTAGAGCGTCCAGATCGGCAACGGCTTCGATCGGGATAACCCGCTCGTGCTGCACGCGGCGGCTCAGAAGATTGCGCGCTGTGGTGAAAAGATATTGCCTCGGCTTCTCGGGAAAACCCTGAAGAGCAGCCTGATAGATCTGAATGTAGACTTCCTGCCGGAGGTCCGCGATGTCGCTCGCGTTTCGCCAATTGTGCTGTAGATACTGCATCAGCGAAGCCTCAAGCGGCAGGATCTCGCGTCCAAACCACGCCTTCACCATCGCAAGGGTGGGCGCGTTTTTGGTCACGGAGTCCGTGCCTTCGAGATTGGTGTCCGTTCTCTCTGCCATCCCCGAACGTCCCCTCTTGGGGTCAAAAACTGGGGCTCATAGATTAAGAGACATGAGGGGCGCCTTTGTTAGGGTAGAAAGTCAGAAATCGTTGGCCCGCGTGTAGCGATTGTGCCGGGCCCGGGTCCTAGCAATCTTATTGCGCTGCGGCGTTCAAAACTGAAGAACAGGATAATCACGGGCCAATTTGGCGCGGCTTTGTATCCGGGAAGGGGTCTTGTGATTTCGGATTTCCGTCAATCCTCACAGCAAACAGGCTTGGACTGCCGTTGCCCAGCCCGGATTTAAGGGCTGTTAAGCGACCGCCTGGCCTGTCAGCGGCATACAGTGCGACGACCTGTATACGGTACTCACGTCGAGCTTGGCCCCGACACGTTCGAGACGCGCGTCGGTGACGGTGACGATCTGCGCGAGATTGTTGGCGAGACCGAATTCGACGACACCGGTGAACGTCACGTATGTGAGCGATGCCGTGCCACCTGCGCTGACCGGCGAGGCAGCCGGCGCTAGATTTGCGAAGCCACCAGGAGGCGAATGGCCTCGCGAAGCGACAAAACGCCGAGCTTGCGCTTGGCATTGTCGATGTGGGCCTTCATCGTCCGCGCTGAAATTTCTAGGATTTCGCCGATCTCTTCATAGACTTTGCCGTGCGCGGCCCAAGTCAGACATCGCACTTCGCGCGGTTCCAGGGATCCAATGCCTACGGAATGTAGAGCCTGGAAGGTGGCGCAGACCTGGAGGTGAAAAGTCGTGGCGATGGCTTCGAGACTCATGCAGCTCTTGCGGATGTTGGCGCGGCTGTTTGCAGATCTCATGTCTGAAGCGAAGGTAACTGCGGCGTAGCGGCCGTGCCAAAAGCGCAGCGGAACAGTCAGCCCAAAGCTGATGCCGAAGCTATCGGCTTCCCCGACGAATACCTGTTCAAATGATTTGTCGACTGCATCATCGGCGCTCCATTTGAAAGGGTCAGGCTGACGCTGAAAACGATGGGACGATGGAATCGCAAATCTCGTAATGGCGAGCGAAATAGTGTTCACGCCAAGCAGGAGGGTAGTTGGTAGTGAGGCGCGGCCTGCCACCAACGGATATGGGTGGTGCAAGATAGGCGAAAAGCGGAGCGCCAAACCCCGTCGCCGCAAAATTCAGCACGTCGGACAATTGTTCGGCGTTTCCCGCCCGATGCAGGTGGTCAAGATATTCTTGCAACAATCTGCTCATCACCGGGCTCCGCATGCCACGGAGAATCGATTTGGCGTCTGACGCGGAGTCGGTAGCGAAAAAGAAGGGCGACGGAAGACCGTCGCCCTTGCTTCTTCAGCCAGCCCCCCGGCAATACTTATCCGCCTAAGCCAATGCTGATCGTGGCAAAGGGTCCGTAGAAATTGCGATCGTAGGTCTTGCGCGTATCGATGCCCCCATCCATCGCCCCGAAGAAGAAATCGGCGCGATAGCCGAGGCTGACTTTTGCGTTGGGAAATTTGAGCGATGCCCCCACAAAGCCACCGAGGTTGGGAATGACAACTGACCGGCTACGATCGATGTTCATCGGGTGGCGATAGCTCGATGCAAGACCATGGTAGGAGACGATAGGCAGGTTGAGTTCTTTGTAAGTTCTATAGTGCAAACCGGTTACGCTGGAATCTCCCTTGATCTTTTGACGGCCAAAAAGTGCCGCTGCGTTGATGCCCCAATCGAAGGTGATCTCCTCCCCGTCTCCCTTGCCGAGAATTTGCGCCGATGCATCCCAGGATAAAGACGGACCGACGCCACGGAAGCTGCTATTCGTGTCGGCAGTGCCATAATAGCGGTGATTGCTACGGAAAACTCCGCCATATTTGTATAGCGAGCCTACATGATGCCTGTCCGGCACACCGGTGAGATCGACTGCCCTTTTGGATGCGAACTGAGCAAATCGAACGCCGAGCGAAAAAACCGAAGCATCCCTGCCGGAAAACAACCCGAGTCCGACGTCCTTGCCTATCTTGAAATCGAGAACGGCATGACTTTCCTGATCCTTTGTGGAAGCGTCGAGATGATCTGGAGGAGTTTGCACCTTAACAAGCGTTGGCAGCCTCGCGCCAAGGTAATAAATCTGGGCAGGCACCCGCTGATAGTTCGCCATCTTCCCATTCGACCGTCCATACCGAATGGCGGCTGAAAACACCCATGGCGCACCACTGGGCTCGAAGGAAATCTTGCCCTCCGCTCCGTTGGCGTATTGCAGAGGCCGTTGCAAAGGCAGAACAGGCTGGAAATTGAGATTCTCGAACTTGCTCAGGAAGCCTGGTGCGAATGTTTCCTGTTTGTCAGACATGCGCTCAAGCTGGCCACCCAATTCTATCCAAACCGTGGGATGGTCGGCATCTTCTGCCTCCGCTCGAGCTGCGACGCCCACTGTAACCAACGCAAGCGCCGAAACAGTGGAAAGCAACTGCCAACGGATTGCGTGAACGTTTCGGCGAGTTTTGATGAGTTCGCTCATTGGTTCCCCCTTACCAATTCTTCGTGACGCGGACGCCGATCAATCTGGGATCGGTCGTGAACACATTGGTTGTAAGCCCGCTGTCATCGCTATTGAGGAACGTGCCCGTGATGTCGGTCGTGTTGAACACGTTCTTGTCATAGAGCATCACCTGCCAGCCCGACTGGCTTGTCAGGATCAGTGAGAGGTTGACGTTCGTGTAGCCGCGAAGACGATCATATGGATTGTCGTTGAAGATGCGGGCCCAGGAGTAATCCTGCCAGTAGTAGTCCCCGCGCAATGTGACTGCCCAATTGCCGGAAACAGGCATGGTATATTGCGCGCCGCCAGAAACCGTGAACGGCGGTGTGTTGGGCAATTCATTTCCACCTAAGTTCTTGTCGAATCCGGCGCCATTGTTGGGTGGCAAACCCAGACCATTGTTGACGTTGGCCGGAGCGTTTGGATCCACGCTAAGTGGATCGAACCCTGGATAACCTGCAGGTAGCGGCCTAGTAAATGCTGCCGTGCCGCCGCTAGTGGTATGGGGATCCTGCACATACGGCAGATTGGTCAGCGGATCGTTGCCGCTGTCATAGGCAGTTTGGCATGCCGATATCAGAGTGCCGACGCCGGAAGATTGACTTACCGCGCCATCGTAAAAAATGGCGTCGCCATTGCCGGCAGCCACCGCTTCAGCCACGACGTATGCTGGAATGATGCAGTTCGAAGACCGGGTGATGGTCGGCTTCAGGACGACCCAATTGCTGTTACCAGCGGTGCGATCCATCAGATCGATGGCGCCCTGCCCGTTGTTGATACTGGACTGCTCCCAGCCGCCCGCGAAATTGAAGCGCAAACCCGGTATGGGCTCATAGGCAGCTTCCATTTCAGCGCCATGGATTCTTGCGTCCACATTGATGTTGATCGACGTGCGATCAATGATCTGCGAAATCTGGTAACCTTTGTAATCGTAGTAAAAGAGATCGCCGTTAAGAGTGAGCGCGCCATCCAGCAAGGTATTCTTCGTTCCAGCTTCAAAGGCATTGATGAATTCGGGATCGAAAGTAAGCGGATGCGTGGGCTGCGAAGCGCCACTATCGAAGCGGCCATTCTGTAGAAGATTCGCCCCCGGTGGGTTGGCGCCACCCGCTTTATAGCCATGAGCAAAAGACCCATAGACGAGGGTTTGATCGGTGAAATTAAGCTTTGGTGTCCAATTGATCGCGGCTCGGCCTGTCACCTCGCGCCATTCTTGATCCACGACATTTTGAACATATGAGCCCCAGCCCTGTATGAGCAGAAAGCTGGGAATCGACGGAAAGTGTTTCTGGTCATCCGTCCAGCGCAGGCCGCCAACCAATTTGATGTCCTTGGTGACGTTGTAATAAGCCTCTCCAAAGCCCGCATAGGAATTCAACACATAAGGGTTGTTGCTGCGGAAGTAATTGTGGCCATTCCCGTTCAAGCTTGAAATGGGATTGGGGTCGATATAGCCACATCCGAAAGGTCTAAAACCCGCTCCCGCGGTATCCTCCAATGTGGCGTGATAATATCCGCCCAGACATTCGTGATTGTCACTAACCCCAGCTTGCCAGGCCGGCAAAGTGGTGTTTTGAACGATGGTTGACAGAAGCGTTAGAGAATTTATGAAGACATAATAGTTCTCGTCGATTTCGTAGTGGAGATAGTTCCCGCCAATGCTGAAGTTGAGCGGACCAGAGAAGTTCGAGCTGAGCCGAAATTCCTGGCTCAGTTGCCAGGATTTCAGCGTATCGAGATCTTCCGCGACGAGCCGATCGCTACATCCCAATTGTGGGTCGCAAAATACGCCATCGGCAGATACCTGACCACGGCTCGGAAAGAAGGGCTGAGTACCCGGAGGTTGAGGATAAGGCGCGGCGGGCGCAGACGGCGTGAAAAGCCCCGGTGCAGTGTTGAAGCGATTATAATCTTCCGTGGAATAAAGAAAATCATGATCAAAGCCGGTTTGCGACGTGAAGGTTAAGGCCGGAGTAACGTCGTAATCTGCATTGAATTCGATGATATCATTCTTAGCTTTGTAGGCCGGCTGGATTTCGGACTCTATCACCCGGAGGTTTTGCGATTGGGTGACGCTGGCATATGGATCTGCTTGCCCAGTTCGACCGATGAAAAGAAGTCCTTGTATGAATGAGAGCGACTGACCGTTCACCGTACCGAATGATTCCGGCGAATACAGCGAGCCGGGTGAGCAACCTTGGCTCAATGCATCCGCCAACCCATTCGATGGGCCGTAACCCGGAATGGCAACACCGAGAATGCTGCTTGGACCTTCATCACGCTCGCAAAGCTGTTTGGCCGAACGCATGCGGTCGTCGTTTTCGGAGAAATGCTCCCAGACAAGATGCATCTGCAGGTTTTCGACCGGCTTCAACGCGATACTCACACGGCCCGACCACAGGTCGCGCCCATCGACACGCTCATCCGTCAGCGAATCATAGGAATAGCCCTGACGCTTGGTCCACTCGCCGGCGAGACGTATGTCCAACCGATCGTCCACAATGGGAATATTGAGCATTCCTTCGAAACGGCGTTGCTGATAATTGCCGATTTCACCGCTTACCATCGCTTCGAATTGATCGGTCGGTTTGGCGGTCGTGATGTTCACCACGCCGGCGGTGGCGTTGCGACCATAAAGCGTGCCTTGGGGGCCACGCAGGACTTCGAGTTGACCGACGTCGAAGAATTCCTGTTCGAAGAAATGGTTTCGGATGAAGGGAATATCGTTCATCGCAACCGCGACGGCGGGATCGGTTGTCACAGAGATCGCCTGCGTGCCGATGCCGCGTATGTTGATGCTGTAGCCGCTGAAGTTCGTTTTGGTGAAGGTGAGGTTCGGTACCTGCTTTACCAGATCGGGACCGCCTGTAGTTTGCGTGGCAGTGAGTTGTTCCTGGCTCAATGCCGTGATCGCGATGGGGATGCTCTGAACATCCGCGCCACCGAGCTTGGACGAGGTGACCGTCACCGTTTCCAGTGCGGCTGCGGCCGGAGCTGCTGCAGCAAGTTTGATTTGTGGCATAACCAGGCTGGAATCGCCGCGACCACGATCATCGTGCACAACACCGAGCGCTCCAGATTGATCATGGCGAAGCTTGAAGCCTGTGCCAGAAAGAATGCGGGAGAGAGCGGCATCAGACGATAGATCACCCTTGACGCCCTTCGAATACGCGCCCCTAACCTCGTCATCCGGATACATCAGCGCGACACCGGCCTGCTTTGCATAGGAATCTAGTGCATCTTTCAGATCACCCGCGGGGACATTGAATTCATAGGCCGACGCGGTGAACACACCGGCTAGCGCACATGCAC
>BFBZ01000022.1_pt163 | contig 30930 bp, 31 predicted proteins | sample 1888401 | NCBI WGS metagenome assembly BFBZ01 (sample SAMD00112614, study PRJDB3348) | symbiont metagenome | host: Chara braunii
CAGCATGTCCCAGATCGAGTCGCCGACCACGACGGCGGTGTCGATCGGCGCATTGAGCCGCGCGGCGGCGGCGAGAAACAGGTCGGGATCGGGCTTGGCGTATTTGACCTGGTCGCGGGTGACCACCGGGACGCGCTCCGGATCGACCCCGAGCGCGGCCAGATTGACTGCCGCGGTTTCCATCCGTCCGCTGGTTGCGATCGCCCACGGAATGCCTTCCGCGGTGAGCCAGGACAGCAGGTCGCGCGCGCCCGGCAGCGGCCGGATCCGGTCGGCGTAGCGGCGATAGGCGCTGGCATGGGCCAGGCGCAGGCGGTCGACGCGCTCGGGGCTGATGTCGAGGCCGGTCTCGCGCAGCAACTGGTTGGTGAACAGGCCGCCGCTCATGCCGATCTTGCGATGGATGCGCCAGACCGAGAGCTCGATGCCCTCGGCGTCGAGCGCATCCTTCCACGCCAGCACATGCTGATACACGCTGTCGACCAGCGTGCCGTCGAGATCGAACAGATAGACCGGGTTGATGCGCACAAAGCTTCTCCTCGTGTCTTGCAAGCCGCAGGGCATTTCGACGTTCCGTCAGCGTCCGTTCTTGGCTGGTGCGGACTTCTGCGCCGATGGTCCCGCGGCAGGCGATGTGATGTTGGCCACCGCGTCCTGCAGCGCGCCGAGCTTCTGGTTGAGTGTTTCGATCTCGTCGGACAATCGCTTGGTCTCGGCACGCTGGGTTACCAGGAGATCCTGCACCGCCTGCAACTGATCGACGGCCTGCTGCTGCGTCGTTCCCAGCGCCTTGGTCGCCTCGATGAGATCGTCGGTCGGTTGCGCGCGCGCCGCCGCCGCAACGGTGGCGGGCGCCGCGGGCGGGCTGTCGGAGCGGCTGGATCGCAGGATCGCCCAGCCGATGGCGATCAGGATCACGGCCGCGCCGATAACCGCGATCTGCTTCCGCTCAAGCCGCGGGAACTTTTGCGCTGACAAGTCGATCATGCGATCAGGAACCCTCGGGGCCGGCCAGGCTGCATGGGTTCCATCATAGGCGTTTCGCACGCGGCTGAGTAGCACCGAAGGTCACAAAGCGGTGCAGGACGGCCGTGGTGGAGTGCCGGATCGCGTGCAACCACAGCAGGTTGCGGGAGGTTGCAGGCCTGGAGCGGGTTTCCCTTGCGGCGACCGCGCCGCGGATGTCAGCCCGTCCTGTTGAGCGCGTCCGGTTGCCGTGCGATGCGACGGCGGGGCCATTCAGCCGGTGCGCCTGCTGGCCTGCTCGTCCAGTTCCGCCAGCGTGAACGCGGCCTTCTGTTTCCTGAGTGTCAGCCCGAGCTGGCGTGCCTCGCGATCGACGGAGGACATCGATCGCTTCAGCCGTGCCGCAATCGCCGCCTTCGACTTGCCGCGTTCGACCATCTCCAGCAGCGTTTCGCGATCCGTCGAGGTCCAGGGGCGAATCAAAGCCATCGCGTGCTCTCCCTTCCGCGCCATTGACATCGCGGATCAGATCGTTGCCGTCCATCGCTGTGATGCTTGTGGGCAGAACACTGCTGGCGTGCGTCCGTTCCGCCACCTGCTGGCGGAACTGATCGCGGTATGTCGCCTCCCGTGCGCGTGGATTGGTGTGTGGCTGGCACGCTGCTCCGGCGATGCGCGCGGTGCGTGCGCTCGCAGGCACAACGGGCGCACGTGTGAGGGGGCGCGATCCTGACTTGCGTGACGAAGCGGCGCTCGCGTCGCCGCAGCGTCGACGTGCAGTGAGCAGCGTATCATCATGGGCCGTCACGGAGCCGTATCCGAATCGAATGTCGCGCTGTCGGCGCCGACGCCAAGGCCTGCGGTGTTGCACGTCGACAACGTTAATGCTGTTCCTGCCGCGGAACCGCGATTTCTCCTGCGGCTGCACACGCGTGCATGTTATGGGCATCGCTCCGGGGCTGGGGCGCATCTCATCACGGATTGATAGTGATCCCGGAAGGCCGTCGGACATGTCCGGCGGCCTTTTTGATGGGAGGGCGTCCCCGCGCCACGTCGTTCGGGCTGGTTTTGGCGCTGAAACGGCCTGCCGGCAGGGGGGAGGGCCGGTTCCCCGGAGCCGGGTTCCCCAATCTCCGGGGTTGCCACCAGCCCGGTTTGTCTCGATTATGCCTCACTTTCGCTGGCATGATGGCGGGGGTCGTCGTGCAAGCCTTGTGGTAGGCCTTGTAATGGAAGCCTCATAGTAGAGCCTTGTAATAAAGCCTTGCAGTAAGCCCTGTGAAAGAAGGGTCGTTTTCCAGGGCGTTCAACCGGGGGGTTGATGGCACACGTCAGGGCGACAGCTGATGCGTTTTTGTCAGGTCGCGGCATTGCGGTCTTGAGTGTGATCGGACTGGCGGCGTTTGCCCTCGCATCGGGCGCCGCAGCCTGGATGCATGAGTCCGACCTGAGTGCGCCGGTGTTCAACCGCGGTTCGGATCAGAACGTTTCAGCCCTGGCGTTCGAAGACAGGTTCTCGCCGCGACAGGCGGCGCCGACGGGCGTTTCACCGCGCGCTCTCGTTCAATCGGTCTCCCGCGATCTCAAGGCGAAACTCGACGAGGCCAGGAGCAGGCTCTCCCAGGACATGCAGTCGCAAATGCGGCTCGCCATGCTCACGCAGTCGGCCGGCGAACCTGCACCATCGGCCGTCGAGCCCGCGCCATCGACCCTCACCGCGATTCCGCTGCCGCGGCCGCGGCCGACCGAGGCGACACTGAACGACTTGCAGACCAGCGCGGCTGCGCAGGCGTATAGTCGCATCCCTCAACCGACGGACCGCACGCTGCTGCAGAAGCTGTCCGACCTTATTCCACCGCGCATCACGCTGGCGTCGCTCAATCCGGAAGATGGCATCTCCGGTACCGGTCCCGATCTCGCGGCGCTTGGCTATGACGGCACAACCGCCGTGTACGATATCTCCGCGCGCGCGGTCTACATGCCGAATGGCGCGAAGCTCGAAGCGCATTCCGGTCTCGGCAGCCTGATGGACGACCCGCGTTATGTCGATCGGCGTGATGTCGGCGCGACGCCGCCGAGCGTCTACGACCTGAAGCCGCGGAGCAGCCTGTTTCACGGAGTGCAGGCGCTGCGCATGATTCCCGTCGGCAGTACCAACGGTGCGGTGCTCGGGCGCACGGGCTTGCTCACCCACCCTTACATGCTCGGCCCCAGCGGGGATTCCAACGGCTGCGTTTCGATCAAGAACTACGACAAGTTCCTGAAGGCCTACGAGAACGGCGAGGTCAAGCGCCTCGTGGTGGTCGCGAATATGGAGACGCGCGATCCCTGACCGGCCTGGGCGCGCGGAAGGGCGGATGCCCGATGCTTTGCAGCTTCATTGTTGTTGAAAACCCGGCTCATTGAAACCAGGCCGTTGAAAAACGGCGTCGACTTGCGAGCGGTTTGCATATCGCCGGCGCTGACGGCGAACATCGCAGTGCCGATAAAAAAATATTTGACTGCATGACTGACCGGAATCGTCGCGCCTTGGCGCGTGCGGGTCACAAAATACGTCTTCCCGCCGTCCTTTTGCGTTGAATTTGCGCTGCCGCTCCCTTCGATTCTCATAGAGCGCAAACATTCGGAGCGCGCCGAACTAACTGGTGAGTTGATTGTCGGCAGGAATCTGCCATCTCTTGTCGACTGAAAACGGAGGAAGCGATGACCAGCCAGGATGAGGTGGCTGCGTATGTAGCCACCACGTGTCTCGCATTGCGGACGTTGGCTTTCGACGCCGAGCTGACGTTTCTTGCCCAGATCCTCGACATGGCGGGCCTCGAAGCCGAGCAGATCCTGGCTTCGGCGAAAGCCACCGTTCATCCCTTTCCGGATCCGTCGCAGCGGCGCTAGTGTGCTGGACGCGAAGTTCTTGTGATGATGCGGCTGGCTCTTTCAGGAAATTCGCGTCCACCAAGCACACTGGAATCATAAAATTGCTGGTGTCCTTTTCGAATTCGAAGTTCGTTCGAGGGTTCGGCAAATGATGCGAACTTCGAATTCGGGACACTGGCGCTCGCCGAAAATATCACGCCGAGAGATTGCACCGAGCGCGTTTCAAACGGCATCGCGAGTCCCGGCGCCGACATTGTCGCACCATCACGCCGCCACGGCACGGCATTCCCAGATCAGGCAATCCCCATGACGTGTTTCCGTCGGGGCACGCCATGCACATCGGCGCCGTCGTGTCGGCGCTGTCGTGGATGTATCCGAAAAGCGCGGCTGGATCTGGCTCGGCGGGTTGGCGGTCGCATCGACACGCATCGCGCTGGCGGCGTACTGGACCTCCGATGTCGTTGTGGCACTCGTTGCCAGCGCCGGCTTCGCACGCGAAAGTGCGTCATCGGCCCTGACGTGCATGAAACTTTCATCGGCTGAGACGATTGAGGCTACGGTTCTCCCGATGCGCACGGAGCCGGACAATGATCTGCGAGAGCTTCGATCAGGCGGCTATCACCAATATGAGCATCGCGCTGGAGCGGGCCTGCCGCGGCCTTCCCATCGCGCTTCGCACCCACGAAGATCGTCTGTTCGTCGCCCAGCGCATCATCGCCTACGCCAACCATGGCAACATCCGGCTGGGGGATCTGACCGCCGCGGGACAGCTGGCGGTGGAGGAGTTGCTTTCACGGCCTCCCGAGGCGGTGTGACGGCCCCGAACGCTGGCCGTGGATCCATTGGCAGCGGTGCGGCCGGCTGAGCGCTGCACAATGATCCGGACCGAAGACGTCTTTGGCCGACAGCCGGTCGCGAGCTGGCGCACGGCATGCAATGGTTTGCGAAAAAGGAGACCGTGCTGTATCGATTGTCCGTATAATTGATCGCGTGGAGGGAGTTAAGTTGGGGACGCGACGCCTGGTTGCATCGAAACGTCCCCGCGCCGGCGGACGCCCGACCCCCGCGCAGGCGGCGCGACGAGACGAGCGATTGCTCGATGTCGCCACGGCGTTGTTCCTGAAACACGGTTTCGAAGGCACCTCGATCGATGCGCTGGCGCAGGCCGCGCGCGTCAGCAAGCCGACGATCTATGCGCGTTACCGCGACAAGAAGGCCTTGTTCATCGCGGTGCTGCGCCGCCGGGTGGACATTGCCAATGCCTTGATCCTGAAGCCGATCGCGGTGGAGGCCGGCACCGGCAAATCCGATCGGATCGAAACGGCTCTGCATGCACTGAGCAAGCGCGGGGTGGCCCAGATGCTGGCGCCTGACAACGTGATCCTGCAGCGCATCGTGGCCGCGCATGCGGGGGGACTTCCCGAACTGGCGAAATTCGCCGACGACAATCGGCGAAAACTCGTCGCCCAGGTCGCGGCGGCGCTTCGGCATTTTGCTGCGTGCGGGCAGGTCGACATCAATGATCCGGACATGGCGGCCGATCAGTTCCTCTCGCTCGTGCTGGGGCAGCCGCAGCGTTCGGTTCTCTACGGCCGCGCGATCACATCGCGTGCGGCGGAGCGTTATCGAAAAGCGGCCGTCGAGCTGTTCCTCAAGGCTGTGCAGCGCCGACGCTGAGGTCGCATCGTGCGCCGGCTTGTGCCGTTGATGAACAAGCTGTCACGCCGTTCATAAAGTTCCTGCAATACGAAATACCACGCACGGCCCCCGCGAACGCATTCGCTTGACGCTTGTCAAAAACAAAACGAATCCGTATCGTTTTAATAAAAAGGGAGTCGTCACGCGGCTCAACAGCGAATGCGAACGATCGCCAAAAACAGGACACGGCGCTCAGCGAACGTGAATTGCCGGACGCGTGAGTTGCCAGGGTTTCTTCAACGGCCCGTTTTTTAGCGGTCGAGAATTTTCAGCTTTCCCGCCGCCGTCGCCGCCAACTCAACATCCAGGTTTTCAGCATTAGCCAATATCCGGGGCCATCGATGAGCAAGGACGACGAGAGCAATCCCGACCACCGCCGCGCCATCCGGCTCGCCGGGGATCAGGTGAAATCCTCTTCGCCCGAGATCGTGGTTCAGAGCCTGCGGCTGGTTCGGGCCTTTCTCAGGATCGAGGAGCCGGAGAAGCGTCAGGCGATTCTCGAGCTGGTCGAGCTGTCCGCACGCGCGTCCTCCCTCGACAAATAGTGTGCGGCGTTCGCTGCATGCGGCTCGCCCGCGATCTCCCTGGTGTCGACTTTTGTCTTAACCCCGCAGGCCGGTGTGCGGCGAGGCCGCACTGGCCGATGCGCGATTTGCTTGTTACAAATCAGCGTTGTCAATGCAGCATAGGCTGACCGCGCGGCAAGTCGCGGCAGCCGGGGGAAACCAGATGTTTTCACGTTTCATGTCGTCCCGTTATTCCGCGTCGCGCCCTGTCGCATCACGTCGCGCCGCGGTCGGCCTCGCCGTGATGGGCGTGTCCATCCTGATGTCGCTGGGAGGCGTCGTGGCGCAGGACTATCCCACGCACCCGGTGCGCTGGGTGGTCGGCTATCCCGCGGGCGGGGCGACCGACATTCTGGCCCGCCTGATCGGCCAGCGGCTTTCGGAGCGCCTGGGACAGCAGTTCGTGGTCGAGAACAAGCCGGGCGCCGGCAACAATATCGGCACCGAGACCGTGGTGAATGCCGAGCCGGATGGCTACACCATCCTGCTGGTCAATCCGGCCAACGCCATCAACGCCTCGCTCTACACCAAGCTGAATTTCAATTTCATCCGCGACATCGCGCCGGTGGCCGGCATCGCGCGCGTGCCCAATGTGATGATCGTACCGAACGATTTTCCGGCCAAGACCGTGGCCGAGTTCATCGCCTACGCCAAGGTCAATCCCGGCAAGGTCAACATGGCCTCGTCGGGCAACGGCACATCGATCCATCTCTCCGGCGAACTGTTCAAGGCGATGACCGGCGTGGATATGCAGCACGTGCCTTATCGCGGCTCGGCGCCGGCGATCACCGACATGCTGGGCAACCGCGTGCAGGTGATGTTCGACAACATGCCGTCCGCGATCTCCCACATCAAGGCGGGCAGCCTGCGCGCGCTGGCGGTGACGACGACGGACCGCTCCGCCGAATTGCCCGATGTTCCCACCGTCGGCGACACCGTGAAGGGCTATGAGGCCAGCGCCTGGTTCGGCATCGGCATGCCGAAGAAGACGCCGAAGGAGATCATCGCCAAGCTCAACAAGGAGGTGAACGCCATCCTCGCCGAGCCCGCGATGAAGGCGCGCATTGCCGAACTCGGCGGCGTGACGTTGACCGGTTCACCGGATGATTTCGGCGCCATCGTCGCCGCCGAAACCGAGAAGTGGGAGAAGGTGGTCAAATTCGCCGGCGCGCGGGTGGAGTAAGTTCAGTCACCGTGGCAGGCGACGAAAGAGCTTCGCCCACGATCGGCATGCCCGCGCCTGGTCAGTGACTCGGCTCCACCGAGTCGCTGACACGGACCCGGGCATGACGGGTGTGATCAGTTTTTGGCGCGGCGCGGTTTCGCAGGCGTCGCGCGTGCGCTGGCCGCCGCCTTGGCCTGGTTTTTGGCCTGGTTTTTGGCCTCGCTGGCGAGGCGCAGTGCCCGCAGCTTTTCCATGTTGGTGCGCACGAACGCGTCGCGCGCCTCGATTTCCGCCATGGCTTCACGGCCTTCGATCTCGGCGAGCCGCCTGCGCTCCTGGATGGGTTTGCGTTCGGGTTTGACGAGCTCTTGCGTGTCATCTGTCATGCCGGGACAACGCCCGAAAAGGCGAATGGTTCCCACAAGTTCCTCAGGAATTCCAAAGAGTTCCCGGCGCCGGCGGAGAGCCGCCGTCCGCAGCGTCGCGCAATCGCGTGCCGCGCCGTCTCGCCGCGGGAACCTCCACCGGGTGCAATTGTTGGAGGCGTGGACCGCGACGACGCCGGACATCCCCCATGCTCTTCAGTCCCGAGATGTTGAAACTGCTCAGCACCGTGCTCGACGATGTCTGCAGTCATGTCTCCGACGGGGAGGCACGGACGTATGTCGCGACACGCCTGCTGGAAGCGGCCGGGGACGGCGAACGTTCGCCGGAAATCTTCCGGCAGGTGGCGACCCTGGCGCTGCTCGATGTCTATTCGCGCACATGGGTTGACGATGCTGCGGTTGACGATGCCGCGCGGGCCGGTGACGCGATGACGGCTGCCGCGCCGCGCCAACGCAGCGTGTGAGATCGACGGCGCGCCTGAATTTCGTGGGAGCGCGCCGCGCCGTCGCTTGCTACTCTCTCGGCACGCGGCAGTTGATCATGCAGCGCAGGCCCGTGGGCAGGAATTGCAACTGGCTGTGGCCATCGTAGGCACGCAGCGCCGCCTCCAGCAGGCGCGTGCCGAAACCCGCGGTGGCCGGCGTGCTGACAAGCGGTCCGCCGGTCTCGTCCCAGAGCAGGTTCAGCCGGGCGTCCCGCATCTCCCAGGAGACATTGAGCAGGCCGTCGGGCGAGGAGAACGATCCGTATTTCGCCGCGTTGGTGGCGAGTTCGTGCAGCACGAGGGTGAGGCTGACGGCAAGCTTCGCAGGCAGATGGAGCGCGTCGCCAGTCAGGGTATAGCGAACGTGCCCGTAGGGCTCGAGCTCCGACACCAGCAGGTCCTTCAGGTCGCAGCCGCGCTCGTCGGCTCGGGCGATCAGGTCGTCGGCCGCCGACAGCGCCTGGATCCGCCCATCGATGCGCTCCCAGGCTTCCGGATAGGCGCGCAGCGCCTGGCGCACCACGGCATGCAGCGCCGACACCTTGTTCTTGAGACGATGCTGCAATTCCTCGACCACGAGCTTGCGGTAGCTCTCCTCCGCCACCAGTCGGTCGGCCACCTCGCGATGATGGGCGACAATGGTGCGATAGTGCACGAGCCCCCACACCGTCAGGGCGCAGACCGCCACATAGATCAGCAGCAGCGCGACCTTGGCGCTGCCGACGGGCTCCACTCCGAAGCCGACGGCGTATCCGAGGCCGGCGCCGGCGACGGTGGTGACGACGCCAGGGCGCAGCCCGCCGAGCAGGGTGGCGAACAGCACCGCCGGAATGTACAGCGAGAACGGCGAATCCGGCCGCAGCAGCGAAATGCCCCAGCGGCTGAGCGTGCTGGCGACCAGGCACACCACGACGAAACCCCATATCAGCGGCGCGGACGGCTCCGCCGTGCCGCGCCAACCGCCCAGGAGTTCGTCCTTCCAGCTCATCGCACACCCGGCTCGCCGCAAAGGATACGGGTCATGCAGGCTAGCGCGAGCCCGTTCGTGTTGTCCATGGATCGTGCATGACCGGCGTCATTGATATGTCGTTGTCATCACCGGGATTGTCCCGCAAAAGCCGTTCGGGACGTGAGCGCTCCTCCCCGGCGGCCATGCGACAACCGCCGATAGCCCATGCCCGCAGGCGGATAACTTGTGGGCTCCATTGACGCCGTGGCACGGAGACACGACATACCCCGCAGCACACACCCACGCCGCTGCTTTGGAGCACGATATGAACGCTGTCTCTTATACACATCTAGATGTGTATAAGAGACAGAACGTGAATTGCCGGACGCGTGAGTTGCCAGGGTTTCTTCAACGGCCCGTTTTTTAGCGGTCGAGAATTTTCAGCTTTCCCGCCGCCGTCGCCGCCAACTCAACATCCAGGTTTTCAGCATTAGCCAATATCCGGGGCCATCGATGAGCAAGGACGNGACGGTGACGTCTTGCACTGGCTGACCAACGAGACGCGCGATGAGCGCTTCCTTGACAATATTTTTACCGAGCTGTGTGTCCGGATCCAGCGCTCGGGCATTCCGGTCAAGCGGGCTTCGCTTCATATGCTGATCCATCATCCGCAATGGCTCGGCGCCCGGATCATGTGGGCCGACGGGATGCGCGAGGCCGAACTGGCAAGGGTCGACTACGATGTCAGGGAGCGGTCCGAATACATCGGCAGCCCAGCCAATGACATGCAGGATGGCGCCATCGAGGTGCGCGAGAATCTCGAGCGCGACCCTTCTCTTGGCCGCAAGCACGCAGTTTATGACGACATGCGGGCGAAAGGCCTGACCGATTATGTCGCCTGGCCGCTGTACCACACGCTCGGCAAGCGGCACATGGTGACCTTCGCAACCGACCGGCCCGGAGGCTTCGACGATGCGCACATCGCCGGCCTGCGGAAGCTGTTGCCGGTGCTGGCGCTGGTCAGCGAAATCCGGATGAAAAACCGCATGGCGCGGACGCTGCTCGAGACTTATGTCGGCACGCATGCCGGCGAGCTCATCCTCGCCGGCGCAACCCGGCGCGGCAGCGGGACGACGGTGCGTGCCGCCATCATGATCTGCGATCTCAGGGATTTCACCGGGATCTCCGACAACTGGCCGCGCGATGATGTCATCGATCTCCTGAACGGCTATTTCGACGCGATGTCGGAGCCGATCGCGCGCCATGGCGGGGAAATCCTGAAATTCATCGGCGACGGCCTGCTCGCCATTTTTCCGCTAAGCGAGCCGGCGGCCTGCGCAAACCTGCTGCATGCCGTGACGGAGGCCCGTCAGGCGATGGCGGCGCTGAATGAAAAGAACCGGGCAGCCGGCCGCGCGCCGCTGAACTATGGCACCGGCGTCCATGTCGGGGACGTCATGTACGGCAATATCGGATCGCAGAGCCGGCTCGACTTCACCGTCATCGGTCCCGCGGTCAACATGGCGTCGCGTCTCGAAACCCTCACCAAGCAATTGGGCAAACCGGTGCTGCTGTCGCGGGCGTTTGCCGAGTCGCTCGAGGGCGAATTCGCTCTCGAGCGCGTCGGCGTACACTCCGTGCGCGGCTTCAGCGATCCGATCGAGCTGTTTGCCTATCAGGGCTGACGGGCCGATTGATCGCGAAGCGACGCGCCGCTCTCAAAGGGAGATGAACGCGTCAAACGTTACCGTTTTAAGCCTTGGCGATGCGCTTCGGGATCACGGGGACCAGCAGCGACGACTCCCCGCCGGGGCCCGTATGAATGGTGGTTTCGCCGGCGAAAATGCTCGCCGGCCGGTCGAGCGCATCGTCGTGAAGGAACGGACCTGACCCGCCATAAGGTTGGTCTCCATTCACGGACGGACGGCTGAAGTCGTGCCCGCGGATGTCGAGGGCCAGGCGATATCCGGCCGGCAGCACGATGCAGGTCGGCCAGATCTCGATGTCCAGCTCATAGATCTCACCTGGAATGAGCGGCTGTTTTTCATCATGCGTGTGATACGGCTGAAACGGCGTGGAGCGCTCCTTGCAGAGCTTTCGATGGGACGCGCGCAGCCAGCCCTGTGCCAGCGGCGTATGCGGGTCAACCGTTCCCTGAAACTCGACTTCGCGGCCGTCGGGCGAAAACGCCTGCAGCGTCACAAACAGGTCGGCGTCTATCGTCGATGACGAGATGAACAGCTTCAGCGCCAGCGGACCGGTGATTTCCGTTTCCTCCGTCAGGGGAGGCGACATCCAGCACAGGCGATCGATCGTGGCGGCGAATGTCGTTCGCCCCTCCGCTTTGGGAGGCTCCCACGTCAATGAGCCGCTTCCAGCGTCGAGAAACAGCTTCGTCCATTTTGTCCGCGAGAGCGGCCATTCGTTCTCTTTTCTCAGCTCGACCTGGTCGGTAAACGGCTTGCGCAGGTTGATCCACACGCGGGCTTCGTCGCCCCAGCGATTCTCTTCTCCCTTGAGAAAATGGTCGAAGAACCTCTTTTGCAGCTGCAATCCGTAGTCGAGATAGAACCATTCCTCGTGGCGACCCGGATGACCATCGAGCCATTTCTGCTTTGATGCCGCATGGGTGAACGCCGCAAAGTTTCCGCGCGGATGCAGGCCGAAGCCCGCCCAGCTTGCGGCGCTGAGGAAGGGCGTGATCACCTTCGACCAATCCGGAGAGCGATCCTGATACCAGCGATCGTCCATCTCGCGTGCGCGCACGTTTGCCAGCGTGTCAAAGCAGTTCGCCGCCAACTGGGTGTCCGACAATTTCTCGGGCCCGGTCGACGACTGATCCAGCCATGGATCATGCGGTGCGGCCGGATTTCCGTGCTGGACCGAGAGCACCTGACGCGGATACCAGCTCTCTATGAACTTATTGGACAGAATGCCACCATGACGAAAGACATCGCGATAGCTGTCCGCCGCGCCTTCCCACGGAATCATGGCCGTGAGGTGGGGAGGCTGCAGGGCGGCCACGCGCCATTGATTCATGGCGTAGTAGGAAATCCCGTTCAGCCCGACCTTGCCGTTCGACCAGGCGCGCGTGCCCGCCCATTCGATCGCGTGATAGAAGTCGCGCGTCTCCCGCTCGGAGAAAATATCGAGGGTGCCGGGAGAACGCCCTGCGCCGCGCGAGTCGACGCGAACCACGGCATACCCCCACGCCACCCAGATTTCCGGATCGACGGTTTCCCAGGTCAGCCACCGGTGTTTCGAGCCTGCCAGCAGATCCGGATGGTGTTGAATCATCCAGTCCCAGCTGTGTTTGTAATGGTGATCCTGGTACGTGACGCCCTTGCCGTAGGGACCCATGGTCATGATCACCGGCGCGGGCTCCGGAGCGTCGGGACGATAGATGTCGGCACGAAGCTCCAGTCCGTCGTCCATCACGATGGCAACGTCACGTTCGATCTTCATGGGTTTCCTCCCGTTTCTGGCTGGTTGTGCCAACAAGAGCAGCATTCCAGCTATATTTAAAATGGTAATTTTTGATCGAAGCCATAGCGAACCATGATATCTAGGCTCGCATGCACACCGACATGGACCTCGTCTCCCTTCGCTATTTTATCGAGATCGCCCGTCAGCGCAGCTTCTCGCGAGCGGCGGTATCGCTTGGCATCGTTCAGCCCGCGCTCACGCGGCGCATCAAGCTGCTGGAAGACCATCTGGGCCTGGAATTATTGACACGGCACCGGCGCGGGGTTGAGCCGACGGAAGCCGGTCTTCTCGTCCTTGAACGCGCGGAGCTCATGCTCCGCATGGCGCAGCAACTGGAAACTGAGGTGCGCTCCCAGGGAACTGAGCCCGTCGGACACGTGGGGTTTGCCTTTCCGCCGTCTGTCGGAATCCTGTTCGTCGGCAACATCCTGTCCGCGTGCGTCGCGCGCTATCCGCGCATCAAATTGTATTTGCATGAGGATTTTTCTCCGGTCGTTCGCGACGGCCTGCTGTCCGGCCGCATTGATATCGGCATCATGAGCGCGGAGCTTCAGCATCCAGATCTCGTCGGCGAGCCATTGTTCAAGGAATCCATGTGGCTTATCGGGCGAACTCAGGACTGGCCTTTCAAGTCGCGCCGAATAAGGCCGGGCCATCTCGACGATGTCCCGCTTGTGCTCGGCAGCTTCACACGAGAGATGCTGGAGCGGCTGCAGGCACGATCGAGGTTTCGCCTTCGCGCGGTCGCGGATGTGGATTCTTTCACGCTTGTGCTGGAGGCGGTCCGTGCAGGTGCCGGATTTGCCGTCGTTCCGTCGTCCGCGGTTGGTCGTCAATTGAGCGAGAAAGAATTCGTTGGTGCGCCTATCGAGGGCCTCGATGTCACGCGAACGCTCTTTCGTCATCGTGACCGGCCTCCAACCCGCGCAAGCTCCGTTGTGATGGATCTGATCACCGAACAGGTGTCGCGCCTCATCTCATCGCATCCCGGCACCTTTCGCCGGTTCGTTTCTCCATCGAAATAACGGAAGGTGGCTCATGGACAGCAACACGATCAAGACGGCCTTCGAGAAGGGCGTGCTCTTCCACGCGATGTCGGCCCACACGCCGTTGATCGCACGGCTTGCGGAGCAGGCCGGCTTCAACGGGATCTGGGCGAGTGGGTTCGAGATTTCGGCTGCTGCCGGCGTTCCGGACGCCAGCATCATCAGCCTTTCGCACCACCTCGACATCACACGCGCCATGGCGGCGGCGGTCGGCATTCCCGTCATCGCCGACATCGACACCGGCTACGGCAACGCAATCAACGTGATGCATGTGGTGCGCGACTATCATTGCGCTGGCGCCGCGGCGGTGGTGATGGAGGACAAGCATTTTCCGAAGGACACCAGCCTGCTCGCCGGCGGCCGCCAGGAGCTGGTGTCGATCGAGCAGTTCACCGGCAAGATCGAGGCGGCCAAGGCCGCGGTTCCCGGTTCGGGGCCACTGCTGTTCGCGCGCACCGAGGCGCTGATCGCCGGCCAGGGCCAGGACGAGGCGCTGAAACGGGCGCAGGCCTACGCCGCGGCAGGGGCGGACGCGATCGTCATTCACTCCAAGTCGAAGACGCCCGACGAGGTTCTCGCCTTCGTGCGGGCGTGGAGCGGAAAGATCCCGCTGGTTCTGATCCCGACCGCTTATCCGGATCTGACCGAAGCGATGATCGCCGAGCTGAAGAAGGTCGGTGTCGTGATCTACGGCAACCACGCGGTGCGCGCCATTGTCACGGCCCTGCAGGACGTGTTCGGTCAGATCCGCGCGGACGGCGGCATCCACAACGTCGACAAGAAGATTGTTCCGGTCGAACGGATCTTCGAGCTGCAGGACGTCGCCGGGATGAAGGCGGCGGAGAAGAAATACCTGAGGTAGGCGGCCGACAAGGTTCGCCCGGAATTCAATCCAGCCGAGGAACGGAGATGCGTCGCCCGGCCCATGCAATTCTGCGACGGCGTGACGGCTGTTCTCTGCATCACGCTATCAAGATCATGGTGCACGCTGGCTTCAGGCGCACAACGGCCTTTGTACATATAGTGTGCATGAGGTTTTGTTATTGCGGTCCGGAGGACATGAGCCTCGCTCCGCTGCGTTCACGTCCTGCCTGGCTTGCGCTTGCAGGCCTTCAGAAGCAGGATGGTTTGCCGTCGTATGGTTCGCTTGAGGGTTGTGAGCCGCTCGGGCGTGATGTCGTCGTAGCCCAGCAGAATCTTGAGAAAGGGGCGCGAATGATGGAAAGTGGCCAGTTGTCCGTTGATCGTGATCGCAACCATGCGGGCTTCTTCTTCCGCCATGTTGCCGTCGGAGATGTAGGCGATGAGACGGACACAGCATTCGTGCAGGCGTGCACCCGTTCCCTTCGTCGCGTCCTTGATGAGGGGTTTGTCCGGCGCGATCCGGTTCGCGATGAAGAGGGCGCGGCTCGCGCTCTCGGGTGTCGCAAACAGGAAATCGGCGATCCCGTCGAGCACTGAGCAATAGGCATCGATGAGCGCGCCGGCGGCCGCCTTCGCTTGCAGCAGTTCGTCGATGGACTTCAGCGCGGGGCCGACGGCCGCGTTCGCGGAGGCCTGGATGTCCTCGATGCAGGCCGCGTACAGGCCGGCCTTGTTCTCGAAATAGTACTGCAGCGACGGCGCGGGGACGCCGGCCTCGGCCGCGATGTCCCGCGTGGAGACGCCATCGAAGCCGCGTTCCCCGAACAGGACGAGGGCGGTCCGGATGATCCGGGCCCGAGTCTCCTCGCCCCGCGGGTAACCTGCTTCTGTCTTCCGTCGTCTCACGCCTGTCATGCGGCCCTCCGTGCGCCGACTCATAGCACGGTGCTCATTTTGTTCCAGTTGACATAAATATTCCAAATGGAATAAATATGCCAGATGGAATAAATCTGAAGGACGATCGGTCATGAGCACCGTGGTCTTGGAGAAGGTCGGCGAGGCATCCCCGGGCGGCGGCGAGACTGCCGTTGCCCCGGCCCGGCAGAAGCGCAACCGGTTCCGCATCCTGTCGGGAGCCGTCGTTGGTCTGGTGCTGGCCTGCGGCGGCATCTACGCCCGGCAGTGGTACGCGGTGGGCAGGTACATCGAGAGCACCAACAACGCCTATTTGCGGGCGGATCAGGTGGCGATGGCGCCGCGCGTCTCGGGCCAGGTTGCGGACATCTACGTGAAGGACAACGAGGAGGTCGCGGTCGGGCAAGAGCTTTTGAAGATCGATCCGCGTCGCTATGAGATGAGCGTGCGCCAGGCCCGGGCGTCCGTCGACGCGCGTGATGCGGATGTCGCGAAAAGCGAAGCCGATCTGCGGCAGCAGGATGCGGTGATCGCCCAGGCGCAGGCGGATGTCGAGACCGCGCGGGTCAATGCGAGCCTCGCCGAAAAGGAGTTCGAGCGATCGTCAGCCCTCGTCGCCCGTGGCTTCGGAACGCAGCAGAAGAACGAGCAAAGTGAAAGCACGCTGGCGCAGGCGCGGTCCACCGTGAATCTGAAGCAGGCCGTGCTCGACGCCGCCCGCCAGCAGGTCGCGACGCTGCAGGCGCAGGCGGCCCAGGCCAGGGCGCAGCTCGCCGCGGCGAAGGAAAGCCTGAGCCAGGCCGAGATTGATCTCAGCGACACGGTGGTGCGCAGCCCGATCGCCGGCCGGGTCGGAGACCGCACAGTCCAGCTCGGCCAGTTTGCGCAGCCGGGCACGCGGCTGCTGACCATCGTGCCGACGGGCCAGATCTATCTGGTGGCCAACTTCAAGGAAACCCAGGTCCAGAACATGCGCGCCGGCCAGCCGGCGGACATCAGCGTCGACGCTTATCCGAACCTGGCGCTCACCGGTACCGTCGACAGCTTCGCGCCCGGCACCGGGGCGCAGTTCGCGCTTCTGCCGCCCGAGAACGCCACCGGAAACTTCACCAAAATTGTCCAGCGCGTGCCGGTTCGCATCCGCGTCAACGTCCCGCGCGATGCGGCGCCGGCCTTCGTTCCGGGCCTTTCGATCGAGGTCTCGGTCAACACCAGGTCGGGGGCCGTCCGTTCCGGCGGGGGTGCCGGATGAGCGGGCCGGGCGCCATGGCCTCCGTCGCTCCCGGCTCCGTTCCGGTCAAACTGGAGAACGAGTCCGCCAGCGTCGTCGACTGGATCGCGGTGATCGCCGGCGCGCTTGGCGCGTTCATGGCGACCCTCGACACGTCGATCACCAATACGGCGCTTCCACAGATCCAGGGCGAGGTCGGCGCCAGCGGAACGGAAGGCACATGGATCGGCACCGGCTATCTCGTCGCCGAAGTGATCATGATTCCGCTGACGGCCTGGCTGACGCGGATGCTTGGCCTGCGCCTGTCTCTTATACACATCTAGATGTGTATAAGAGACAGGACCAGGCGCGCGTGCCCGCCCATTCGATCGCGTGATAGAAGTCGCGCGTNCGCGGATGCTTGGCCTGCGCTGGCTTCTGATCATCACCACATCGGCGTTCGTCCTGTTCTCGATGCTTTGCGGTGTGTCGCACGGGCTGGCGCAGATGATCATCGGCCGCGCCGGACAAGGCTTCTTCGGCGGCGCCCTGATTCCGACGGCGCAGGTCATCATCAGGACGCGGCTGCCGCTGCGTCAGATGCCCGTGGGGATGAGCATATTCGGCATCATCGTCGTGCTCGGGCCCGTCCTTGGACCGGTGATCGGCGGCTATCTCGCGGAAGAGGTCGATTGGCGCTGGTGCTTCTTCCTCAACCTTCCGGTCGGCATCGCGCTGGTGACGCTGCTGAGCGTCGGGCTGCCCGCGCAGAATGCCGATCTCACCCAGTTGGCGAAAGCGGATTGGCTCGGCATCGCCGGCATGGCGCTCGCCTTCGGGTGCCTCACCGTGGTCCTGGAGGAAGGGCAGCGCGAACGATGGTTCGAGTCGTCGGAGATCATCTATCTCTGCCTGGCCTCGCTGTCCGGGTTCGCCGCGCTCCTCGTCGCCCAGAAAACCAGTGCGGCGCCGGTGATCAATCTGGCGCTGTTGCGAAACAAGGCGTTCGCCAGCACGACGTTCATCGCGCTGGTCGTCGGCGCGGCCGTCTACGGCACGACCTTCATCGTCCCGCAGTTCCTGAGCGGCATCGCCGGCTACAATCCGCGCCAGGCCGGCAACATCATGGCGCTGTCGGCGCTGCCCCTGATCCTGTTCATGCCCGTGCTGCCGCGTGTCATCGGACGCTTCGATGCGCGGCTGATGGTGGCGTTGGGCCTCCTGTGTTTCTCTGCCAGTTGCTTCCTCGACGTGCACCTGAGCCCCGACAGCGCCGGAGGGGACTTCACGCTCTCGCAGATCGTGCGCGGGGTGGGGCAAATCCTGGCCATGATGCCTCTCAATCAGGTTGCCATGGCGGCAATCGGACGCGAGAACGCCGCGGACGGCGCCGGCATCTACAGCATGGCGCGCAATCTCGGCGGCTCGCTGGGGCTGGCATTGAGCGGCCTTTTCATCGACCTGCGCAGCGCCGTGCATTCCGACACCATTCGCGAGTCGGTGACGGCCAACTCCCTGCTCGGACAGGCGAGGCTCGCGGCCGATGGTCTTGCTCAGGGCATTGACGCGGCGACGGCGCGCTTGCGGGCGATCGCACAACTATCGCGTTTGATCGAAGCCCATGCGCTGGTCATGACCTACAGCGACTGCTTCTGGCTGCTGGGCTGCTGTCTCATCGCGATTACGCCGATCGTGCTGCTGCTGAAGCAGCCGGCGACCACGCGCTGATTGCGAACCGGCTACGGGACAGCCAGCGACTGCAGAAAAGACCGGACCACCGCCGTAAAGCGATCCGGCTCGTCATAGGGAAGTCCGTGGCCGGCGTCCGGTATGCGCTCATAGCGCAGGTGCGGGTTGAGCGTCTGCAACTCGCGCGCGGTGTCCAGCGAAACAATGCCATTGTCGCCGATGACCAGCAGGGCCGGGACGCGGATGGCGCTCACCAGCGCGCGATAGTCGGGGTTGGGTGGGGTGAGAACATCGAACGCACGTGTCTGGGTCCGCAGCCGCGCGTCGATGATGGTTTCGACCAGTTCGGGCGAACGATGCGGGTGTCGCAGCCGCGCCTGGGCCAGCGCCTCCTCCTTGCTCAAGGCGAGAAGCTGGCGATGTTGCGCGATCACATCGCTCGCGTGAACCTCGCGCTGGCGCTCGGGGCTCAAGAACGTCGGATCGGCCAGGATGACGCCGCGAATGTCGGTGCCGACCTCGCTCGCCACCACAGCCGCTGTCAGGCCTCCCATCGAGTGGCCCAGCAGAATCGGCGCGGCAAGCCCCAGCGCTTCAATGAGACCGATGACGTCGCCGGCGAGATCGGAATACAGATATCCATGCAGCGGTGCGCTGGACTGCCCGTGGCCCCGGGCGTCCGGCATGATGACGTCGTGATCGGCTTCGAGCGCGCGCGCCAACGGCGTCCAGCAGGCTCCGCTTCCGGTCAATCCGTGCAGGGCAATCACCGGAGGCTTGTCTCCGCCCGTCCGCAGATAGTGGATGCCGAGGCCGTTTGCGTCGCAGGTTCCGCGAATCCAATTTGTCATTGGGACAACCGTGAAAGAGAGCAAAGGGCCGCCTTCGGGCGGCTCTTCTCGGGCAACGATCATCCTACCGAACGATACGTCTGCTTTGCTGTGAATTTTGTGATGTCCACATCTCGGACGAGGCCGGCTGGCTCGTGCGCATCCTTGGTGACTCATTGGCCACGAACGGGCGCTTTCTGCGCGGGTTGCCTGACCGCGGCGGATGTTCGCGGCATGTCGGGTCAGGGAATGGTGGGCTGCGTCTCGGCGAGGGGGATCCACCCGGTGTCGCCGCGCAGGAACAGGGGGCAGCCGTAGACCTGTCTCTTATACACATCTCAGAGGCTTTCGGCGAACAGCAGGCAGGCGAGCATCGCCAGTACCAGCGCGATCAGGGCGATGCCGAGCGCCGGCCAGCCCCAGGTGGCGACGACCATGCCGGCGATGGTGACGCCGGCCTTCTGCAGCAGGCGCACGGCGGCGACCGCGGTCGCCCCGGTTGAGATCGCATCGTCGACCAGCACCGCCCGCCGGCCTTCGATCAGGGGCAGCAGGTTGGGGTCCAGGCGCAACTGCTTGCCGGCCTCGGGGCTGGTGATCGAGGTGACCGGCTCGGACAGCGCGTCGTCATACCAGAACTTGCGCGAATACCCGAGCGGGACATAGCGCTGATGTCCGAGCCGTTCGGCCACCAGCGCTGCAAAGGCGAGGCCCAGCGTCGGCAATCCGACGATGATCTCCGCATCGAGGACACGCGCCTGTGTGGCCATATGGTCGGCCAGCGCCGCGACAACGCCGTGCGAGGCCTGGTTGGCGATGAGGGAGGCGACGGCGCGGTTGCCGTCGGGCAATCGGCGGAGCGGCAGAACGAGAATGCGGCCGCAGGGCAGGCTGACGGGATAGCCGAAGCGATGGGGTGGCGTCGCCGAGAACCGCGCGGGGATCTCCGGCGTCAGCTCCTGCCAATAGCCGGTGGTCGGCTCGGTGTCGGTATCAGTGTTGTTCGCACTCATTCTGAAAGTCCCGGGGGTGAGCGGCGAAGCGGAGTGTCTCGCGCGCGACAAGGCGATGGATCAACTGGCTACGGCCTTCAGCGCAAGAACCGTGCCGCGCCGCCATGGGTGGGAAGTTCGGCGAGCAGCCAGCGTTTGAACACCTGCAGCGCGTGGTTGCGCTGCGCGCCCGGCGGATGGACCAGCCAGTAGCTTCCGGTCGGATACGCCAGGGGCAGCGGCCGGGAGATCATGCCCTGGCGCTCCCGCTCGGTGATGAACGGCTCCAGTCCGAGGGCGACACCGGCGCCTTGCTCGGCCGCCTGCATCGCCGCGACAAAGCTGTCGACCGAAATCGTCCGTGCCGGTTTCAGGTCGGCGACGCCGGCATGCTCCAGCCATAATGGCCACGCCGCCGGGTATGTCGTCACGTGGATCAGCGCGGCGCGTCGCAGGTCGCCGGGCGCACGCAGTTTCAGCCGGCGCGCCAGCGACGGCGCCGCCACGGGTGTGGTCCTGATCGCAGCGAGATGGTGCGCCGTCATTCCTTCGAACGTTCCGTCTCCGACGCTGATCCCGGCGTCGAACGCCTCCAGTTCGAAATCGACGTTGCGGCTGGAGCTTTCGATCGCAAGGTCGATGTCCGGATGCCGTGTCATGAAGCCGGTGAGATGCGGAATCAGCCAGGCGGACGCGAACATCGGCAGCACCTTGAGCCGGAGCCTGTGGCGTGCCGTCCTGCGTGCTGTGGACGATCCCACTCGCGCCAGTTCGGCAAAGGCCCGGCCGGTCGCGGCGGCGAGGAGTTTTCCCTCCGCGGTCGATGCGATGGCGCGGTGCGTGCGCACGAACAGCGCGACGCCGAGCGCCTGTTCCAGATTGCGGATCCGATGGCTGACCGCCGACGGGCTGAGGTTGAGGGCTTGCGCCGACGCCTTGAAGCTGCCGGCGCGGAATGCGACATCGAACGCCTGCAGCGCCAGCAGTTGCGATGGGTTGAGCGTGGCGGCGGCAATCGTCGGGTGAACCGCTCGCAACAGGCGCCGCGAGGTGGCGGCCGGGACGGATCTGCGGGGACCGGGACTGGCGCGTTTCATGCGATGACTCTACTGCACCGATGGCCGCCCGTCGCCTGATTTCACGGCTACGGATGAATGACATTCATCCGAGAAAGCCCCGGTTTCTCTTGCGCGCCGGCCGGCTCGGGCGGAATGATCCGGCATGACCGAACCTGATCTTGTGCATTACGAAACTGATGGCCCCGTTGCGGTCGTCACCATCAACAGGCCGCATGCGCGCAATGCCGTCAATCCGGCGACGGCGCGCGCGCTGGCCGAAAGCTTCCGTCGCTTCGACGCGGATGACACGCTGTCGGTTGCGATCCTCACCGGCGCGCAGGGCACCTTCTGCGCCGGATTCGATCTCAAGGAAACGGCGGCGGGACGGCGAGGGCACCGCATCGAGCGCGGCGATGCCCCGATGGGGCCGAGCCGCTTCAAGCTCGGCAAGCCGGTGATCGCGGCGGTCGAAGGCCACGCCGTGGCTGGTGGCCTCGAACTGGCCCTGTGGTGCGACATGCGGATCGCCGCGCGCGATGCGACCTTCGGCGTCTATTGCCGGCGCTTCGGCGTGCCGCTGATGGACCTCGGCACCGTGAGGTTGCCGCGTCTGATTGGCCACAGCCGGGCGATGGACCTGATCCTGACGGGGCGTGGCGTTTCCGGCGAGGAGGCGGAGCGGATCGGGCTGGCCAATCGGGTGTGCGAGCCCGGTTCCGCGCTTTCGACCGCGCGCGAGCTTGCCCACGCCCTGGCGCGGCTTCCCCAAGCGGCGCTGCGCAGCGACCGGATCTCGGCGATCGAACAGTGGGACCTCGGCTGGGAGCAGGCGACGCTGAATGAGTTCAGGCTCGGCATCGCCACCGTCGCAACCGGCGAGACGGAGGACGGTGCGCGGCGTTTCGCTGCCGGCGCCGGACGTCATGGTGGCGCGGCAACCTGATGTTGGCGGGAGGAACGGTCATGAGAGGCATCCTGGCGGACGAGCCGGACATGGTCGAACGGCTCCTCGATCACATCGATCGCAAGACCACAGATCTCAGTGATGGGGTGTGGCGCGAGCCGGTCGCGCACTACCTGTCGCAGGCGCGGTTCGCTGCGGAGATCAGCCAGGTGTTCCGCAAAACGGCGACGCCGTTCTGCCCCTCCGCGGCGCTGCCGGACACCGGCTGTTACGTGGCGCGCGACGCCGCGCTGACGCCGGTCGTTGCCGTTCGCGGCGGCGACGGCAAGGTTCGGGCTTTCCGCAACGCCTGCCGGCATCGCGGCGTGCAACTGGTTGATGGCGCCGGCTGCAGGAAGGCGCTGACCTGCCGTTACCACGCCTGGACTTACGGCCTCGACGGCCAATTGCGCGGTATTCCCGACGAGCACGGCTTTCCCGGCGTGGACAAAGCCGCCTACGGCCTCGTGCCGGTCCAGTGCGAAGAAAACAACGGCATGGTCTTTATCACGCAAGATGGAGCCGACGTCCGCGACGGCGCGGCGGCATGGCTGCCAGACATCTTCGGACCGGACTGGCGCCTCTTTACGACCGCCGAGCAGGAGTTTGCGGCGAACTGGAAGATTGTCGCCGAAGGATTTCTCGAGGGATACCATATCCGCTCGACCCACCACGACACGTTCTTTCCGCTGCAATACGACAACATCAATGTCGTCGAAGCCTTCGGGCGCAACAGCCGGATCAGTTTTCCGTATCGCCGGATCGAGAAGCTGCGCAAGGTGCCGCCGGCCGAGCGCAAGACCTCGGGAATGCTGACCCACGTCTACCATCTGTTTCCGAACGTCATGGTCGCGACGTTCCCCACCAACGTCATCATGACCGTTCTGGAGCCGCTCGCGGTCGATCGCACAGGGATCGTCACCTACACGCTCTCCAATCTCACCGGGGATGAAGAGGGGCGGGCCGCGATCGCGCAGGGGCGGGATTTTGTCGCGCTGGGCGCGGCGGAGGACCGCGACATGGCTTGCGCCGCGCAGCGCGGCCTTGCCGCCCGCGCCAATGACGTCTTGACCTTTGGCCTGTTCGAAGGCGCGATCCGCCATTTCCACCGCAACCTGCAGGACTTGATCGGAGACCCGGTTGGAGACCTGATGGAGGCTTGACCGGAGATGTCGTTCCTCTAGCGAGCGATGAAGCCGGGAGGGAAGACGCCCGTCTCGACCAGCCAGATACCGAGCGTTATCGCCGCGGCGCCCGCGGCGAGAACCCCGGCAAAAAAGCCGAGACACACGACGGTCGCCTGCTTCCAGGGCCGGCTTTGGTAGATGTAGATGACCTGGCCGAGCGGGATGAGGAACACGGTCATGAGCTTCACAGCGGAACTGCGGGGGCGCAACCGGATGTGCGCGTCGGCAATCTGCCACGAGGATACCAGCAGAATGAGGCCGACCAGCTGAACCAGGTCATTGACAGTGAATGACCTTGGCGGGCCGTGCGGCCACATCGCGGCGTCGACAAGAAAACCAAAGGCGATGAAGACCAGCAACGCCACATAGATCCAGTCACGTTTCTTCATACCGCTACCGTTCCGCACGAGATGGCGCACGTATTGTCACGAACGGCGGCAATCTGATGGCCGTTCTGCACGAGGCGGGACTTGCAAGTATGACGGAGCGCGCCCAATCGCCGCTGAATCCTAGGGCGACCCCGTCGCCATCCCCTGCAACTGGCGCAGCGGATTGAGCGGGCCGAGTGGCATCAACTCGAAGCTCATGAGATGAGCCTGGCCGAGCGGCAGCTTTTCGAGCATCTCGTGGGCGGCCGCGACATCGGTGACATTGAGGATGAAGACCACGCCGGGCCGTGTCTGCAGCGAGAACCATTGGTCGATCTTGCCGTCCAGGTAGAGCTTCACGGTCTCCTGCACTTCGGTCGGCAGGATGGCGCGGGCGGCAGCCGGATCGACGCCCGGGTTGATCGTGCCGATGGCGAGAATGCGTGTGGTCGGTGTCGGCGGGGGCACGGATTGCGCGTGTCCGGGGCCTGTGGCCGTCAGGCAGATCATCAGCGCAGCAAGTCCTGCGGCGAGTCTGGTGGCAAGTCCGGTTTTCATTTTCGCTCTCCCTGCATGTGTCTGTGACCCGCAGCATCGGGGGAGCGCGACGCACAGACAAGCGCAGCGTTCGCATAGGTGGTTTTCGGGCCAAATGTGATCGCTGGCGCGCTTATGTTCTTCCTCGTTCCGCGCCTTCGACGGTGAGCACAGCCTCGGCGTTGCGGGTCCAGTTCACCCAGGAGATCTCGTTGTCCTGGCAATAGATCGCAGCCCGGCTGAAACGTTTTCTCTTAAATCCGATGGCTTCATACCTTGCCTTCGCGGCTCTCCCACCATGCCTCGCGGTGGATTGACATGGCCTGATCTGAACGGGGCGCGTCGCGTCGATGGGAAGCACCGTCTTGTGCGAGACTTTCTTCAATGCAAGATTGAATTTGATGCTGGCGACGCCTGGGATCCGCGATAGTTTATTGACGATGAGATCTTCGAGATCCTCGATATCCGAAGTCATGACGCGGAGCAGGTAGTCGCTATCGCCAGTTACGAGATAGCACTCCATTATTTGTCCGATGCGATCGATCGCGCGGGTGAGGTTATCAAGCGAGTTCTGCACTTGTTTCTCCAGTCTGACCTGGATGAAGGCGGTCAGACCCAGACCCAGCAGCGATGCATCGAGAACTGCAATCCTGCAATCGATGGCACCAAGCTTATCGAGGTTTCTGACCCGGGCCAGGTCGGGTGAGGGAGAAAGGCTGACCCGGGTGGCCAGTTCGACGTTGGTCAGGCTCGCGTTCTGCTGCAACTCATTCAGGATCTTGATGTCGATTCGATCGAGAGTCGTGGTCCTCCCACGAGCAAGCGATTTCTCTATCGAGGCACGGCTCCACGCGTTCTCTCGCGTGGTGACATCTCGATGACAGCGATGCTAGCGAATCCTCGGGGTGCGGAATTTCGACAAAATGCAGAGTTGTGGAATCAAGGCGATCGTCTGACCGCCTCCTGCCGCTTCGCCGTGTCGCAGCCGACGCTACACTGCGATCTTGTGGTGGTACGCGTCCAGTACGTCGTCGGCACTGTAGCTCTTGCGCTCGGCAAAGCTGCTTCGGAGCGCTGAATCGGAGGACAAACGAAGTCGTTTGACAACCGCCTCTGTCATCACGGGGGGGAGGCCAAGCTCCTGCAGACCGTCCATGACGCCCTCCATCTCGACGGCACGGCGCTCGGCGTGCAGCACGTCCGTGCGAATGCACATGTCGACGAACTTGCTGAAGCTTGTCGCATCCATCGTATCGCAGATGCCGCGCATGGCTTCCTGCCGAACGCCGGCCAATGATGCCGCCGTGAGCGCTTCCACCACAAGCGCTTCGATGCCCTTGGTCACGACGCTGCGCAGCATCTTGACTGCGGCCGCCTTGCCGGCCTCAGAGCCGGCAAGGTCGATCGAGAATCCAAGTGGCGTAAATGTCTCGGAAAATCGCGCCGCTCCGCTGCCCGACGTGTAGAGCGGGACTGTCGCACCATAGAGACTGACGGCCCCCATCAGATTTGCGTCGGCGAACTCGCCGCCGCGCGCTTCGACGGCTTGTGCGACCCGCTTCTTGGTCGCAGGTGTCGAAGCATTGATGTCGATGACCAGCGCTCCCGGCCGAATGATCCCGGCGATTGCTTCTCCCGTCGCCCTGGCGGCGGCAACGACCACCGCTGAAAAGACCACATCCACGCCGGACAGGTCTTCGAGCCTGTCAACCAATGTCACGCCACATTCGGCGGCTTGCGCGACGAAGGCTGCGGGATAGGGCGGTCTGTTGGTCTTCCCATGGCAATAGGCCAGGATCGGCTTTACGCCCTGCGCAGCCATGTGCGCGGCAAAGCACCGGGCCGCTTCTCCGAAACCAACGAAACCAATTCTGGGATGCTGCATCCGATGCTCCAAAAGACCTGTGACTCTCTGCATGTGCGATCTTTGCAGGTCGGGTCCGGAAAGTCAATGAACCGGTTCATTGAAATTTGCAGCCGTTCATTCTCGTGGAGTGCCGCGTGCCGTCGTCGGGCGCAGGACGGCGATGTCATCGAACCAGCGTGGCGCCGCTGCGTCGATCGCTCTCGAGGTGCTGGTCGGCCCCATGCATCGGCTCGCTGACGCAGAGATGGCCAGGATCCGATCCAGATGACAAAAGCGAGTGATCAATCCCGGAGGATCGCGCTGGTCGGCGCCGATCAAACGGCTCGGCAGGAGCCGCGCACGACAAGCGAAACGGGCAGCCGTATGCAGCGGGGAGGAGAGTGCATTCCCTGATCAATCCTGTCGAGCAGCATTTCGGCGGCATGACGCCCCATTTCCGAACGATCCCATCGCAGGGCGGTGATCGGCGGCGTACTGAGCTCGGCCAAGTCGGAATCATTTCCGCTGATGATGGAAATATCCTGTCCCACGACCAGGCCCGCCGCGCGAACCGCGCGCAAGGGGCCGGATAGCGTATCGAGACCCGCGGCATAGATCGCTGTGGGCCGATCCTTGCGACCGAGCAGGGCGGCGGTTTCGCGAAAGGTCGCCTCATTCGAAAGCAGGCGGTCGCGGACCATGTTTGTATCGATTTGAAGTCCGAAGGATTGATACGCCTCCTTATAGCCTTCGATACGGCTGCGGGAGGGATAGGCCTTGGGGTCGCCAACCAGCAGGGCAATGCGGCGATGGCCAAGAGACAGGAGATACTCGGTGGCCTGACGAGCTCCGGAGCGATGATCGGCGGAGACGCTATCCACGGATTGGACGAGTTCGCGATCGATCAGCACAATGGGCATGGTCGCGCTGGTAATTGCGTCGATGAGGTCGGCATCGGTCTCGTCGCTCATCGTCATCATCACGCCATCGACGCGACGTTGGCCGAATGTCTGCAGGAGACCGAGTTCGACGTTCTTGGCGTTTGCCGTGCTCGCAAGAATGAACGTGTAGCCGGCGTTGCGGAAGGTTGCTTCCGCTGCTTTCACGTAGCTGGCGAATGCCGGAATATCGAAGTCGCGAATGGCGCATGCAACCATTTTGGTCCGGGTGCTGCGCATGCTCTGAGCGATGGCGTCTCTCTGATAACCCATCGCGGAAATCGTCTTCTGGACGCGTTCGCGCACTTCCTTGGTCACCGAGTGGTGATCATTCAGAACGCGTGAAACCGTTCCAATGGCGACGTCCGCAGCCGCGGCGACGTCGCGAATGGTCACGTTGCGTTTCATTGCGGTTTTCCCATAGCCGGATCCGTTCTGGCAGCTTTGTCGCATGCCGGCGGCATAGCACGGAAATGATCCCGGAATACGAAATAGGCATCTCTATCCAGAATTTCATTGGAAACGGTTCATTGACAGGAGCGCGCAAGCAATGATAATTGGCACTATCAGCCTCTTTTCTGGAGATGAACGTGTTCCAAATTGCCCAGCGCCTCACGCGTGTGAAGGCCTCGCCTACGGTTACGCTGTCCGCCCGGGTGGCGGCTCTCGTGGCTGCCGGCCGGGATGTTCTCAGCCTCGTTGCCGGCGAGCCCGATTTCGACACCCCGGACCACATCAAGGCGGCGGCGTCCGCCGCGATCGCGCGCGGTGAGACCAAATACACGGCCGTGGATGGAACGCCCGCGCTGAAAGACGCGGTCGCCAGCAAATTCCGGCGCGAGAACGGCTTGAGTTATGAGCGTGACCAGGTCGTCGTCAGCACCGGGGGGAAGCAGGTCGTCTATAACGCGTTCATGGCAAGCGTCAGTCCGGGAGATGAGGTCGTCATCCCGGCTCCGTATTGGGTTTCCTATCCGGAAATCGTGCTGCTTGCCGAAGGAACGCCCGTGATCGTGCCGTGCGCGGCGGAGCGGGGCTTCAAGCTCGCAGCCGCCGACCTCGAGGCGGCGATCACGCCCAGGACGCGCTGGGTGATCCTCAATTCTCCGTCCAATCCGTCCGGCGCTGCCTATACGAGGTCGGAACTCAAGGCGCTGACCGATGTCCTCGTGCGTCACCCGCACGTCTGGGTGCTCACCGACGACATTTACGAGCATCTCACCTATGGCGACTTCGAATTCGTCACCGCCGCCCAGATCGAGCCGAAGCTTTATGACCGCACGCTGACGATGAACGGGGTGTCGAAAACGTACTGCATGACCGGCTGGCGCATCGGCTACGGCGCCGGACCGCGTCCGCTGATCAAGGCGATGTCGGCCATACAGTCCCACTCGACGACAAACCCGTCTTCGATCAGCCAGGCTGCTGCTCTCGAGGCGCTCACCGGCTCTCAGGACTTCATTGCCGGCCACGTCTCCGCTTTCGAAAAGCGGCGCGACATGGTTGTCGATGGCTTCAATGCCATCGATGGAATTGTCTGTCACAAGCCGGAGGGAGCCTTCTATGTGTTTCCGTCCTGCGCCGAGTTCATCGGGGCGCGGCGCCCGAATGGAGGCGTCATCGCCAACGACGAGGACTTCGTGCTGTATCTGATGGATGGCGCCGGTGTCGGGTTGGTGCACGGCACCGCGTTCGGCGTGCCGGGGCATTTTCGATTGTCCTACGCCGCTTCGACGCAGCGGCTGGAGCAGGGGCTGGAGCGGATTGCCGCGGCCTGTGCGAAGCTTGAACGCATCGACGTGACGGCTGCCGTTGCCTGACCGATCCGGCTTGTCGGCGCCGCATCATCTGCTCGCGCGCGTCCGGCACGTCTGGTTCCTCCCGAAGAAGCCGATCGTTATCCAAGGAGTTCCCGTGGGTCTGTATGACCATTCGCAGGAGGGCGGTCTGATCAGCTCGGCGCGGGGCGTGGCTGTGACCGGTCGGCGCCGGTTTTCGGAACGGCTGACCATCATCCTGCTCAGTACGGTCGCGTTCGTGGTCGCTCTGAATTCCATCATCATTTTTCCGCTGGGTCCCTTCCTGGCGGACAGTCTTGGTTTTCCACCTCAGCAGGTCGGCTTCCTCGGCAGCAGCTATTCGATCGCCGCTGCCGTTGGCGGTTTCATATCGGCCGGTTTCCTGGACAGGTTTGATCGCCGCTCGGCGCTCGTGGCCTGCGCTATCGGCTTTGTCATTGCGACCGCGCTTTGCGCGACGGCGACGAGCATCGTCGGGCTCGTGGCCATGCGGGCGCTTGCCGGATCGTTTGCTGGTCCCTTGTGGGGCCTGCTGATTGCGATCGCATCGGACAATGTGCCGCCGGAACGGCGCGGCGCGGCGGTCGGGATCATGATCGGCGCCTACGGCCTGGCATTGATCGTCGGGCTGCCTYTGGGTGTCATGATTGCGGCCTCGGCGATGGGCTGGCAGATGAACTTCGTCTGCATCGCCATCATCAGCTTCATTCTTGCGGTGGTCGTCAGYTGGCAACTCGGTGCRCAGCGCCAGCACCTGGCCGAACTGCGGGCCTGGAGCTGGTCCGAACAGCATGCGGCCATGGTCGAGCTGGTCACGGCGCGCTCCAGCATTCTCGCGTTCCTGCTGATTGCGAGCGCGTCCTATGCGGCCCTGCTGATCTCGCCGAACCTCGCCGTCTTCGCCGTTCACAATGTCGGTCTGTCGCCTGAGCGTCTGGCGCATGTCTATCTGCTGGGGGGCATCATGAGCGTGCTGGCGATGCCGCTGACGGGGCGCCTTGTCGACACCTTCGGTGCAACGCCGGTCTCCATTGCCGTCGCCGTCATTACCACCGGCCTTCTGGTCGCGGGCTTCATCGACCGTCGTGCAATCGACCTGCCGGCGGTTCCGCTCTTCGCCCTCATTATCGTGTTCCAGCTGGTGCGCAGCACAGTCAACCAGGCCTGGGTGACTCAGGTGCCGGCCGTTGGCGAGCGGGCGGCATTTCAAGCCCTCATCGCTGCGGTCACCAATCTTGCGCAAGCCGCGGGAGCGGCCAGCGCCCCGTTCCTGCTCGGCCTTTCGCCCGGCGGGCAGCTTGTCGGAATGGATGCCGTTGCCCTGCTGGCGCTCCTGATGACTTGGGCTGCTCCCCCTCTGTTGCTCATGCTTGATCATGTTCTGGCCAACCGGATGTCAGCTCTGCCCCCCAAGGGCCTGCCGTGAGGTTCCCGGAGAAGGAAAGCGCCATGCGCGATGAGTTGCTGCACGACAATGAAACGTCCCTGCCGCAGGTTTACACGATGGGCGTCGATGACGTTCCGACCCAAGGCCTGACGGGGTGCGAACGCGTCGATGTGGCGATCGTCGGGGCAGGGCTCACCGGCCTGTCGGCGGCGCTGCACGCCGCCGAGCTCGGAATGAGCGTTGCCGTCGTGGAAGCCAACGGAATCGGGACGGGTGGGAGCGGGCGAAGTTTCGGCCAGGTCGTTCCCTACCTGAAGCATGAACCAGAGCATGCCCTGAAGCTGTTCGGGGAAACTCTGGGAGAGCGGCTGGTCACGGCGGCCGCCAGCGGTCCTGATTTCGTGTTTGGATTGATCAGGACGCATCAGATTGCTTGCGAGGCGGTGCAGGCCGGGCTGATCTTTGCCGCCCATTCCTCCGAAGGCCTCGAGCGGCTGAGACAACGTGCCGCTTTTTGGCGAAAGCGCGGGGCGGCCGTCGATAGTCTCGATCGCGAGAAAACTTTACAGGCGATTGGCGGCGGGGATTATCCGGGTGCGTTGCTCGATCACCGCGGCGGTACGCTGAACTCCTTCGCGTTCGCTGTTGGCCTCGCGCGGGCCGCGGCCACGACCGGCGTGCGGTTTTTCTGCCGCTCGCCGGTCGAGGCGATCCGTCGCCATGGACCGGCCGGTTGGCATTTGAAG
>BFBZ01000623.1_pt1 | contig 30845 bp, 22 predicted proteins | sample 1888401 | NCBI WGS metagenome assembly BFBZ01 (sample SAMD00112614, study PRJDB3348) | symbiont metagenome | host: Chara braunii
CCCCGCCGCGGGCGAAGTCGACGAGGCCGCCGACACCGCCGACGGCGGCGCCTCCGGCCAGCTCGGAATTCACCTGGCCGGTCAGGTCGACCTCGATGGCTGAATTGACCGAGATGAAATTGTCCTGGCGGCTGAGCACGTCGAGCCCATGGGTATGGGCGGCCGGCAGCACGGCGACGTCGGGGTTCAGGTGGAGGTGGCGGTTCAGCCGGTGGCTGCCGCACACCGTATTGGTGACGGTGATGCCCGGATCGATCGATTTATGGGCATTGGTGATGACGCCCTGTTCGATCAGATCGAGCACGCGGTCGGTGATCACGCCGGAATGGAAACCGAGATCGCGGTGGCCGCCGAGCCCGCTGAGGATCGCGTCGGGAATCGTGCCGATGCCGATCTGCAGCGTCGCGCGATCGCCGATCAGGCTGGCGATATGGCCGGCGATACGCTGCTCGATATCGCCGAGCCGGCTCGCCTGCAACTCGATCGGCGGCCGGCGCGCCGGGATCGTCGCGGCAATCGTCACGCCGTCGGGCAAGGGCGCCCCCGTCGTCACGGGGATATCGGGATGGATCTCGGCGAGCACGCAGCGCGCATGGCGCGCGGCCAGCGCCACATAGTCGTTGGCGAGCCCCAGATTATGGCCGCCGGGTGCCTCTGCGAGTTGCAGGAACACCACGTCGGCGCGGATCTCGCCGGCCTCGAAGGCAGCGTTGAGCGCGCCATAGTGGCGCGGCAGGATGTCGAGCCGGCCGGCCTTGGCGAGCCGCGTATTGGTGCCGGTCGCGCCATAGCTGAGAAAGCTGAGCGTCGGCGCGCGATCGGGCGCGAAGGTGTGCGAGAAACTGGTGCCAAGAAACACTGCGAGCGCACCGATGCGGTCGGCCTGCTCGACCAGTGCCTCGGTGAGGCTCACCGGTTCGGCGGTCAATTGGCCGCAGACGATCCGGTCGTCGGGGCGCAGGAATTCGGCGAGGTCGAGGCTGTCGGGGCTGATCTGTCGAACCAAGGGTCTTGTCCCATCGTCGCTGTGATGCGCGCCCGCCGGGACCGGCCCGGGCGACGAGGCCGCGCGTCATCCCGCCGTGCGATACTGGTTCTGATCGATGCCATATCGGCGCAGCTTGTCGTAGAAGGTCTTCCGGGGGAGGCCGAGCGCCTCGATCGCCAGGCGCACGTCGCCGCGGCTGGCGGAAAGCGCCTCGCGAATGAGACCTGCCTCATAAGCCTCGACGCGCTCGGGCAAGGACAGGGCATGGCCGGTGGCAGGCGCGGCCGGGTCGCCCGCCACCAGGCCGAGCGCGACGCGCTCGGCATAATGGGCGAGTTCCCGGACATTGCCGGGCCAGTCATGGCTTGAAAGCTGGCGCCGGACAACGGCGTCGAGCGCCGGCGGCTCCCGGCGGAAGCGCTTGGCCGCGCGCGTCAGGAAATGGCCGAACAGCAGCGGGATGTCGTCGGCCCGTTCCCGGAGCGGCGGCACGCGCACCGACACCACATGCAGGCGATAATAGAGATCCTCGCGGAAGGCGCCCTGCTTCGAGAGCTGCAGGAGATCGGTCTTGGTCGCGGCGACCAGCCGCACATCGACCCGGCGCACCTCATTGGTGCCGAGCGGGGTGATCTCGCGAGCCTCCAGCACGCGCAGGAGCTTGACCTGCAGCGCCGGCGACATGGCCTCGATCTCGTCGAGGAACAGGGTGCCGCCATGGGCATATTCGAACCGGCCGATGCGCTTGCGCTGGGCGCCGGTGAAGGCGCCCGGCTCGTGGCCGAACAATTCGCTCTCGATCACCGTTTCCGGCAGCGCGCCGCAATTGACCGCGACGAAGGGGCGGGCCGCCCGGTGGCTCCAGCGGTGCAGGGCATTGGCCACCACGTCCTTGCCGCTGCCGGTCTCGCCTTCCACCAGCACGTCGACATCGGCATCGGCGACCTGGTGCAGCGTCTGGCGCAGCCGCTCCATGACGGGGGTGACGCCGAGCAGCGGCAGGTCGTCGCTGGCGGCTTCGGCGGCGCGCCTCAGCGCCCGGTTCTCCAGCACCAGCCGGCGCTTTTCCAGGGCATGGCGGATGCTGCCGATCAGCCGGTCGACCGCATAGGGCTTGGCGACGAAGTCATAGGCACCCTCGCGCATGGCATCGACCGCCATGGCGATGTCGCCATGGCCGGTGATCAGGATGACCGGCAGGTCCGGATCCAGCTTCTTCAGCCGCCGGAACAGTTCCAGCCCGTCGATCCGGGGCATGCGGATGTCGCTGACGACGACGCCGGCAAAGCTTGCGTCGAGTTCGTCGAGCGCCGCGGTCGCGGAAGGGTAGGCCGCGACGTCGAGGCCGGCCAGCACCAGCGACTGGACATTGGCCGCGCGCAGGATGTCGTCGTCGTCGATGAAGGCGACATCCATCAGGAAGCCCTCGGCAAGGTGATGGTGAACACGGCACCGTCGCGGTTCTCGACCCGGAAACTGCCGCCGGCCTCGGTGACGATGTCGTTGGAGATCGCCAGGCCGAGGCCGAGGCCGCCGGCCTTGGTGGTGGTGAACGGCATGAACAGCGAAGCCATCACCTTGGGCGGCAGGCCCGGGCCATTATCGGCGATTTCGACGACGACCTGATCGGCGGCGGCCTTGGCGGCGATCCGGATCGTGCCATCCGTCCGGTCGGACAGGGCTTCCAGCGCGTTCTGCAAGAGATTGACCAGCACCTGCTCGAGGCGGATCCGGTCGGCCGTGACCGCCAGGTCCGGCTCGGCCATGGCGACATCGAGCTCGACCGCCTGCAGCCGCAGCCGGTGGCCGACCAAGAGCAGCGCCCCGTCGATCACGGCGGCCAGCGGCACGGCCTCCACCTTGGCCGGCGCCTTGCGCGCGAAGGCCCGGAGTTCGCCGGTAATGCTGCCGATCTTCTCGGTCAGGGCGGCGATGGTCGCGAGATTGCCGCCGGCGGTCGCCAGGTCATTGCGTGCCAGCAGCTCGCGGGCATTGTCGGCGAAGGTTCGGATGGCAGCGACCGGCTGGTTGATTTCGTGGGCGACGCTCGCCGAGATCTGGCCGAGCACCGCGAGCTTGCTCGCCTGCACCAGCTCGTCCTGCAGGTCGTCGAGGGCGGTTTGCGCCCGCTGCCTTTCGTCGATCTCGGCGACGAGCTGGTCGTTGACGCTGCGCAGTTCGGCGGTGCGCTCCGCGACATTGGCCTCGAGCTCGCGCCGCAAGCGCTCCTGCCGTGTCCGCTCGTTGGCGCGCCGCCGGCGCGTCAGGCGCCAGAGGCTGGTCGCGCCGATGCCGATCAGCCCGGCGAGCAGCGCCACGGCCTGCGCGGCGGTGGTGGCGAGGCCGAGCGTCGGCTCGGCCGGCGCCAGCACGTGCAGGCGCCAGGCGGTCGTCGGCACCGCGGCGGCCTGTTCGACGAACATCCGGTCCTGGGCTCCACCCGGCAACCGCAGCTTGACGACATCCTGGTCGGCTCCGGTCAGCCGCACCGCCAGCGGCAGGGCTTCCAGCGAGGCATCGCCGAACTGCAGGCTGGCGCGGATCTCGGCGCGCTGTTCCGGGGCAATCGGCGCCAGTGCCTGGAAACGCCAGGTCGGCTCGCTCGTTATCAGCACGATGCCGCGTTCGTCGGTGACGAAAGTCGGCGTCGCGAAGCGCTGCCACTCGGTCTCGATCGCCTGTACCTCGACCTTCACCACGATGATGCCGATGACCCCGTCCGGCCCGTCGAGCCGGCGGGTCAGGAACAGGCCGGGCAATTGGCTGACCGTGCCGAAGGCGAAATGCTCGGCCGCGCCATGCTCGATGGCGAGGCGATAATAGGGCCGGAAAGCGTAGTTGTTGCCGACGAAACTGGTCGGCGTGCGCCAGTTGCTGGCGGCGATCGTCATGCCGCCGGGGTCGAGCAGATAGATCACCGAGACACGCGCGCCGGTGCTGAGTGTCTCGAGCTTCGGATTGAGCGCGGCGATCCGCTCCGGGTTCTTCGAGGCGAGCGCTGCGCGCACGTCGGGGTCTTCGGCCAGGATCAGCGGCAGCGAGCGATGTTTTTCGATCTCGCTCTGCAGCACGGCGACACGCAGCTCGGCCGCCGTCTCCGCGGCGACGCGAACGCTGCCATAAGCCCAGCGCGCGGCGGCATAACGCGCGCCGAAATCGAGCGCCAGCAGGGTCGCCAGCGCCAGCAGCACGGCAACCGCCCGCCGTGGCGTGAGCCAACGCCTGGTCTTGCCTGGCTCGGGAGACACGAAGGCCGTCATCACGCGGGCTGTCTGCTCCGATGCCGCCGGCCGTCGCCGAACCGGCGCGGCCTGCGTGCGAAAATCCGCCGCGACCCTAACACGTTGTGCGGATTTCCGCACAGGGGGCGATATCACACAGTCCAGGATCCGGCGAAAGTGGGCGATTTTACAAAGGGTTAGTCTTGGCGTCCCGACGCCCGTACCGCTGGCACGGGCCTTGCGGACATTGTCTCGCCCCGGTGCAAAACCGCGCCGGGGATGACGAAACCCAGCGACGGCACGAACGGCGTCCAAGACGAGGCGCTACGGCCCAGAGGCGAGGAGACCAGGATGGCTTATGCGCTCGAAGCGCCGGCTGCGGCCGCGCACAAGAAATTCCACCAGCATCTCTATGTTCAGGTTCTGGCCGCGATCGCCGCCGGCATCCTGCTCGGGCATTTCTATCCAACGCTCGGCGCCGAGATGAAGCCGCTCGGCGACGCCTTCATCAAGCTGGTCAAGATGATCATCGCGCCGGTCATCTTCCTGACCGTCGTCACCGGCATCGCCGGCATGCGTGACCTGGAAAAGGTCGGCCGCGTCGCCGGCAAGGCGATGATCTATTTCCTGACCTTCTCGACGCTGGCGCTGATCGTCGGGCTGATCGTCGGAAACCTCATCCAGCCCGGCGCCGGCCTGCATATCGATCCGGCGACCCTCGATCCCAAGGCGGTGGCCGGCTATACCGCCAAGGCCCACGAGCAGACGCTCGTCGCCTTCCTGATGAATATCATCCCGACGTCGCCGGTCAGCGCCCTCGCCTCCGGCGACGTGCTGCAGGTGCTGTTCTTCTCGGTGCTGTTCGGCATCGCGCTGGCCGCCGTCGGCGACCGCGGCGAGCCGGTCATGGACGTCATGCAGTCCATGCTGCAGGCCATGTTCAAGCTGGTGGCGATCCTGATGAAGGCGGCGCCCATCGGCGCCTTCGGCGCCATGGCCTTCACCATCGGCCAATATGGCATCGGTTCGATCGCCAGCCTGCTGCTGCTGGTCGCGACCTTCTACCTGACCGCCTTCCTGTTCGTCTTCGTCGTGCTCGGCCTGGTCGCCCGCTATAACGGCTTCTCGATCCTGGCGCTGATCCGCTACATCAAGGAAGAGCTGCTGCTGGTGCTCGGCACAAGTTCGTCGGAAGCGGCGCTGCCGAGCCTGATGGAGAAGATGGAGCGCGCCGGATGCCGCAAATCGGTGGTCGGCCTGGTCATCCCGACCGGCTATTCGTTCAATCTCGACGGCACCAATATCTACATGACTATGGCCGCGCTGTTCATCGCCCAGGCCACCGGCATCCAGCTCAGCCTGTGGGACCAGGTGCTGCTGCTGCTCGTCGCCATGCTCTCCTCCAAGGGCGCCGCCGGCATCACCGGTGCCGGCTTCATCACGCTGGCGGCGACGCTCTCGGTCGTTCCGGCGGTGCCGGTGGCCGGCATGGCGCTGATCCTCGGTATCGATCGCTTCATGTCGGAATGCCGCGCTCTGACCAATTTCGTCGGCAACGCGGTCGCCACCATCGTGGTCGCCCGCTGGGAAGGCGAACTCGACGAGGCCAGGCTCCAGGCGGTCCTGTCGGGCCAGGACGTGTCCGAAACCGCCGATGACGCCGTCATCGTCCCGGCCGAGTGACGCTGGACGCATTGTCCACCCGGAACGCTCGACACCAGCCGACCCATGGGCCGACGCCCATGGGTCGTTTTTTTTGTTGCTGCGGGATGAATTGCCCGGAGCAATGACCATGGCGCATGGGACGGTTGCCAGGTGACGGCCGCGCCTGTCGGCCTGATCGCATCACCGGCCGCCACGCTCCGCGCGGCTCGGAGCAGGCACACCCGCTTGACCATGCTTGGCCGGTCGCGCGACCCGGTCAGGGCCTCCCCATATCCTTGGGGTCATGCACCGGCGTCTCGATGCCCTCCATCCGGGCCTTGAGCTGCAGCGCCAGGAGCTTCGAATAGAACCGGGCCTGGAACAGGTTTCCGCCTTGCAGCCAGAGGGCTTCCTGGCGCGTCGGCTTCCACATGTTGCGGATTTCGCCGACCCAGGGGCCGGGGTCGCGGCGGGTGCCGGAACCGAGCCCCCAGATATGGCCGACCTTGGCCGCGACAGCCGGAGAGATCAGCCGTTCGAGCCAGATCTCCATCGGATCGAAGCCGGTGGCGTAGACGATCAGGTCGGCGGCCAGCAAGGAGCCGTCGCTCAGCGCCACACCGTCTTTCGTGAGCCGCTCGACCTCGACGCCGCTCCTCAGCTTGACGCGGCCGTCGATGATGAGCTCGGAGGCGCCGACGTCGATATAGTAACCCGAGCCGCGCCGCAGGTATTTCATCGACAGGCCGGTTTCGTCCTCGCCGAAATCGAGCAGGAAGCCGGCCTGGCGCAGCGCGTCGTAGAACGCGGCATCATGCTTGCGAAGATCGACATAGGTCGCCTTCTGCGCCTCGGCCATGACGGCATAGGGGCGCGAGGCGACGGTGAAATCGGCCTTCTCGGTGGTGATGCCGGCGGCGAGCGCCTCTTCGGAATAGAGCTTGCTGGAGAAGAAGCGCCGGAGCGTCTCGGCTCGGACGACGAGTGTCGAGGAGCGCTGCACCATGGTGACGTCGGCGCCGTGCTCCCAGAGGTCGGCCGAGATGTCGTGGGCCGAATTGTTCGAGCCGATGACGATGCAGCGCTTGCCTCTGAAGGCTTCGCCCGAGCGGTAGTCGCTGGAATGGCAGGCAAGGCCGGCGAAGCTCTCCCGGCCGCGATAATCAGGCACCGCCGGAGCGCCGGCCATGCCGGTCGCGACGACGAGGTGCTTCGGCCTGAGCTCCATCGTTTCGCCCTGGCGTTCCACGGTGACGACCCATTCGCCGCGCGCGTCGTCATAGCGGGCAGCCTTCGCCTCCGTGGCGCTCCAGATGTTGAGCTCCATGATCGAGACATAGGCCTCGATCCAGTCGGCGATCTTGTCCTTGGGCGTGAACACCGGCCAGTGATCGGGAAAGGGCAGGTAGGGCAGGTGGATGTTCCAGACCGGGTCGTGGAGGCAGAGCGACTTGTAGCGCTCGCGCCAGGCGTCGCCGGGCTTGGCGTGCTTGTCGACGACGAGGGCCGGAACGTTCAGCATCTTCAGGCGGGCGGCGAGCGTCACGCCGCCCTGGCCGCCGCCGATGATCAGGCAGTAGGGCTGAACCTCGCGGCCGAGCGAGGCGGCGTCCTCCCGCCGGTCGTCCGTCCAGGTCTTCCGGCCTTTCACGGCGCCGAACCGCACGCCCATGCCGCGTTGGGCGCCACGCTTCTCCTCGAACCCCTTGAGGTCGAGCATGCAGGTGAACATGGTCCAGCACAGGCCTTCGCGCAGCCGCACCTGGCCGCGACAGACCGCGACCCCGGTCTCGAAACGGAACCACGCCTCGGTGACGCCGGCGGCATCGGTTCGTGGTTCGCCCTCCAGGCTGAACGCGGCGGGCAAGGCGGCCGGCAGGCAGCGTTCCAGCATGCCCTGGATTTCGGGCTTGCCCTCGAAGGTGGCGAGCGACCAGGTCAGGGCCACGAGATCGCGCCAGTAGCAGTGCTGCTCGAACAGGGCGAGCACCCCGGCGCTGTCGGCCGCGGCGAGGCGTTCGGCGAAACGCGCGAGCCACCGTGTGACCTGCTGCGATGGCTCGGTATCCGTCATCGGAGAAATATCCTGGATTGTCGGTGCGGCCCGAACCGCTCCCAAGGCGGCGATCTCTCGCCTTGCGGGAAGTCCGGGCCGGGCGAACGTCGAGCGATGCTATCGGCGCTGGGCGAGGCGCTGAAGCAGGCGTTCATTCGGCTGGGCCGGCAGGGTGGGCAGGGCGTGTTTCAGGTCGGCGAAGGCACGGTCGGTAATCTCCAGCGTGGCGTCGACGTCAGCCGATGTCATGGCCGCACAGCAGAACATGTTGTGGTAGGGGTGGATATAGGCGCCGAGCCGGGCTGCCGTGCCGGTCCAGAACGAGCCCTTGCGCAGGTCGGGATCCTCGTCGAACAGGATCTGCGGCATCTGCGCCGGCCCGGTCTGCCGCACGGCGATGCCGTGCCGCCGGGCCTGTTCGTCGATGCCTTCTCTCAGGCGCTTGGCGACCGCGACGATGCGCTCGAGATAATCGGTCGAACGAATGATGCTCAGTGTCGCGATCGCCGCGGCCATCGGCACGGCCGAGAACCAGAACGACCCCGTCACATAGATCGAAGCGGCCGCGGCCCGCGCCTTCTCCGAACCGAGCAGGGCGGAGATCGGATGGCCGTTGCCGAGCACCTTGCCCCAGGCGCTGAGATCGGGCGCGACGCCATGGACCGCCCAACTGCAATCGCGCGATAGCCGAAACCCGGTCCTGACCTCGTCGATGATGAGCAGCGCGTCCGCTTCGTCGCACAGGCGCCTCAGGCCGGTCGCGTATTCCGCCGATGGCAGGAACTGGTCGGCGAAGACCTCGTGGCGGAAAGGCGTGGCGAAGACGCCGGCAATGTCGCCCTCGGCGCTCTTGAAAGCCGCCCTGGCGCTGTCCAGGTCGTTATAGTCGAAAGTGATGATATGCGCGCGGTCCTCGGGGACGATGCCCTTCAGGCTGGGCGTGTTCCACGGCGACGCGCCATGATAGGTGCCCTTGGCGACGAGGATCTTCTTGCGGTCGCGATAGGCCCTGGCCGTGACCATGGCCATGCTGGTGGCGTCGCTGCCGTTCTTGCAGAAGATCGCCCAGTCGGCATGCGAGATCATCGACACGAAATCCTCGGCAAGCACCACCATGGCCTCGGAGGGGCCCGTCATGGTGTCGCCCAAGGCGGCCTGGGCCGCGGCCGCGGCCTCGACGGCCGGATGGCGATAGCCCAGCAGATTGGGCCCGAAGGCGCACATGTAGTCGACATAGCGATTGCCGTCGCAGTCCCAGAGATAGGCGCCCTCGGCCCGCGCGAAATATTGCGGAAAGCTGTCGGGAAGGAGCGCGGCCGACTCGTGGCCATACATGCCCCCGGGGATCACTTGTCGTGCGCGCTCGCGCAGTTCGGCATCCCTCGAGTTTCGTCTCATGGCTTCCTCGCGGTTCGAAGGCTGATGGGTGTCGGCATGGCCGGATGGCGAAGGCGGGCGGGGGCCGCGCCGGTCAGGCGGCCCTGGCCAAGACCGGACGCTGGCGGTGCATCGGCACGGCCTCCTCGAAGGCCGCCGCTGCCTGCAGCACGCCGAGATCATTGAAACGGCGGCTGACGATCTGCAGGCCGACCGGCAGCCCCGCGCGGGTCATCCCGCAGGGGATGCTCGCCGCCGGATGGCCCGACATGTTGAACGGATAGAGAAACTCCGACCAGGCGAGCCAGTCCCAGGCGTGCTCCGGCCAGTGCGCCGGCCGCACCCGCTCGACCGGGAAGGCGGCGACCGAAGCGACCGGGGTGATGAGATAGTCCCAGTCTTCGAGGAAGGACGAGATCTTCGCCACATAGGCGAATTTGCGCTCGCGCGTGTTGATGAATTCGGTGGCCGAGAAATTGGCGCCTTCGCGGATGCAGGCGACCAGGTCTTCGCCCATCCGAACCTCCCATTCGGCCAGAAGAGGACTGCGCCGGCCCCACAGCACGGCCCAGAAGAAGCGGCCGAGCTCAGGTCCGAGCCGCCCCCAATCCGGCGTCACCTCCTCGACATCGGCCTGCAGCGTGTCCGCGAAGACGCGCACCGCGCCGCGCACGATGCCGGCGATCTCGTCGTCGACGCGGGCATGGCCGAGGTCGGGGCTGAAGGCGACGCGCTTGCCCTTCATCGAGGCCTTGAGCTTGGCGAGATAGGCGTCGGGCTGCGCTTCGCAGGAGGTGTGGTCGAGAAAGTGCGGGCCGGCCATGGTCTCCAGCATCAGCGCGGCATCGGCCACCGTGCGCGTCATCGGGCCGATGAAGGTGGCGTAATCATTGTTGGAGACCGGCGCGTAGGGCACGCGGCCATAGGTCGGCTTGAGCCCGAACACGCCGCAGAAATGCGAGGGCATGCGGATGGAACCGGCGCCGTCCGAACCGAGATGCAGCGGGCCAAATCCAGCCGCGGCCCCGGCTCCGGCTCCCGCGGACGAAGCGCCGGCATTGAGGCCGCGTCCCCAGGGGTTGTGGGTGACGCCGGTGACCGGGTTGCGGCTGATGCCCGACCAGCCGAATTCCGACATGGTCGTCTTGCCGATGATCACCGCGCCGGCGCGGCGCAGCCGCTCCACCACGATATTGTCGGTGGCGGCGATCGGCCCTTTGAGCGCCAGTGTGTTGGTGGCGGTCTCCTGGCCGGCGACGTCGAAAGCATCCTTGATGGTGACCGGAATGCCTTCCAGCGGGCCGGCTTCGCCCGCGCGCAGGCGTCGTTCCGACTGGCTGGCCGATGCCATCGCCTCCTCGCGCATGACGACCGAGAAGGCGTTGATGGCAGGATTGACCGCGTCGATCCGGTCCAGGACCGCCTTCACCACCTCCGTCGGCGAGGTTCCGCCACCGGCATAACGTTCCCTCAGATCAATCGCGGTGGCGTAGCCGGTTTCGGCATGAAGATTGGTCATTGTTCTCGATCCCGGCTATCCCGAGCAGCATCTTTGCTGGTCCGGCTAGCATCTTGAAGGAAGTGCCCGGTCGCAAGCCGGCCAGGCGGGGTTGAGAGGCTAGGTCTGCTCAGGCATCGCGACACGCCGAAGCGGAGGCAATAAGGGCCGGCTTGCCGGAAACCGGCCGGCCGGTCGCTCCCGTCATCAGTCCTTGGTCACATTGTAGAACTGGGCGAAGCCGACCGGCACGTTGCGCAGCCGCCGATTATAGGCGGTCGGCTGGGCGTAATAGCCGAGCGGCAGATAGGGCGTGTCCTGGAATGCCTGGGCCTGGATCTCGCGCACCAGCCGGTTCTTGTCCTTGTCGTCCTGCGCCGACAGGAATTCATATCGCAGCGCCTCGACCTTCTCGCTGGTCGGCCAGCCGAAGGTTCCTGCACGCCCGATGCCGCGCAGATAGGTATGGGTCGACGGATTGATGGTGGTTGCGCCGGGCACGTAGTTGCACCAGGCGCTCCAGCCGCCCTGGTCGGGCGGCCGCTGCGAGGCGATGCGCTGCAGCACCGTGCCCCAGTCGGATGTGTAGTAGTCGACGTTGAGGCCGATCTTGCGGAACATGTCGGCGGCCACCAGGCTCATGGAATTGAGCGCATGGAGATCGGTCGGCACGACGAAGACGATCCGCTCGCCCTTGTAGCCGGCCTTGATCAGATCGTCCTTGGCCTTGGCGTAGTTCGGGGCCCCGGCGAAAACCTCCATGCCGGCGTCGTTGGCGAAGGACGATTCGGGAAGGAAGAAGCCGACATTGTCCTTCCAGTAGGTTCTCTCCGTGCCCATGACCGCCGTCATGTAGTCCGACTGGTTGATCGCGGAGAGGATGGCCCGGCGAATGGCCGGGTTGTCGAAGGGCGGAACCAGGTGGTTGAGGCGGATCATGGCGAGATAGCCGCCGGTGTCCCTGACCTCGACCTTGATGTTGCGCCGGCGCTGCAGCAGCGGAATGAGGTCGGGTGTCGGCTGTTCCCACCAGTCGACCTCGCCCGCCTGGAGCGCTGCCGCGGCGGTCGCCGCATCGGGAAGCGCGCGCCAGACGACGCGGTCGACATGGACGACTTTCGGCCCGGCCATGAAGCTGGCCGTCCCGGACGGCCTCGGCACATAGCCGGCAAAGCGCTTGTAGACGACCTGCGAGCCGAGGACCCGCTCCTCGGTGACGAACTGGAACGGGCCGCTGCCGACCATTTCGGTCACCTGCTCGGTGCCGGGCCGGCGCGCCAGGCGTTCCGGCATGATCGGGCATATTCCGGACGGCTTGCCCAGCGCGTAGGCGAGCAGCGGGAACGGCTGCTTGAGATCGAAGACGAGGGTCTTGTCGTCAGGCGTCGACAGTTCGGTGGTGGCGTTGCGCAGATCGCCACCGAACACGTCGCGATTCCACCAGCGCACGATGCTGGCCGCGCAGTCCCGGGCGCGAACCGGTTCGCCGTCATGGAATTTCAGGCCGTCGCGCAGCGTGATGGTCCAGCGCAGGCCATCCTTCTCGATGACATGGCCGGCGGCCATCTGCGGCTGCAGTTCGAATTTCTCGTCGACACCGTAAAGCGTATCGAAAACCATGAGACCGTGGTTGCGGGTGACAAGGCCCGTGGTCTGCACGGGGTCGAGCAGCGTCAGGTCGGATTGCGGGACGAAGGTGATGGTCTTGTTGCCTTGGCCCCAGGCGATCCCGGGCGCGGCGATGCCGGCCGAGACTGCGGTTGCTGCTGCCTTCAGGAAGTCACGGCGTTTCATAACGGCCCCTCTGCTGGCGAGACGTGATGGTTCTCGGTGGCGGTTGACCCGCTTCTGATCGTCTCCCGACGCTAGTGACAAATAATTCGACTATCAAGAGGCTTTGGTAGCCGGCATTTCCCGCGACCTCCGCAGGCTCTCGGCGGAAGGTCGACAGCGCGGGGACCTAAAGGCATCGGAAGTGATTAAGATTATCGGGTCTTGAAAAGCTACCAGCGGCAGGATGTGTCGCGGGGGCGATTCATCCGGAAAATACCTGATGATAGAAAATTCCGTTATTTGGACGTGAGTTGCTATTGCTCCGGGCGCGCAGCGGCGCGCCAAAAGACGATCGCTCGCGATTGAAGGATAGGCGCCGCGCTTGTCGTGACAACGCAACCGCACTGGGCCATCAGGCGCGCGGAGTCAGACCTGGCGCCGCCCGACGACCTCGGGGAGATAGCAGCGCAGATAGGCGATCGCCGCGCGGACGGATTCGCTCAGATAGCGGGGAGCGATCTGCCGATGCAGGCTGTAGGACATCGCCCAGATGCCGTCGACCAGCGCGATCGAGACGGCGACCTTGTCCTCGAGGTCCGGCAGATTTGGCATGTCGAAGGTCGCCCGGAGATAGGCCGTCCTCAGGCGCGCCAGTTCGGCATTGCCGTTGAGGTCGGTATTCCTGACCTCGACGCTGACGCCGGCGCCCATGAACAGCCGCAAGGCCGCGGGATTGGCGTTGAGATAGCTCGCGCCATGCCTCTGGCGGTTTGCGATATAGTCCTGCCAAGTCTCCGGCGGCGGCTCGATGGGGGCGCGGGCCGATGCCCCGAGTTCGGCGTGATAGCGCTTTGCCAGGGCGACGAAGGCGGCGTTCCGGTTGGGAAAGAAATGATAGACCGACGCCAGCGGCACGTCGGCGCGCTCGGCGATCTGGGCCAGGCTGATATCCTCGTTGACCAGTTCGGCCAGCAGATCGGCGGTCGCGTCGAGAAGCAGGCCGAAGCGTTCGAGCCCGCGCTTTCGCATGGGAGCGCGATGGGGCGAGCTCAAATCCTTGCTTTGGTCCATGGGTGCGCGCCGGGGATGTCTGACCGAAAGCCGAGCATATGCAATAAACGCCAGCCTGCGGCAACGCGGCGCTCAGCCGGCCCCTGCGGCGGTGGTGTCGTCCGGGCTCCGCCGGAGCCTGCTCCGGCCACCGTCCGGCCTCATCTGTCCAGACGTTCGTGTTCCGTCCATGACGCGGCCACCGAAAGTCGGCATGCGGGGGCGGCGCGGTGATCTGAGAACCGCTGGAGCGGATGGATCGTCCGCGGCCTCACATCTGTGCCACCGGGCTCGCCCGCACATGGGCGATCAGGAATTCGGAGAAGACCTTGATCTTGACCGGCAGCCGCCGCTTGTTCTGATAGGCGATGTTCATGGTCAGCGGCGGCAGGTCCCAGTCGTCGAGGACGACCTTGAGCCGGCCCGCGACGATCTCGTCATGCACGATATAGAGCGGCTGGATCAGGATGCCGTGGCCGGCCACCGCGGCGGCCCGGATGATCTGGCCGTCATTGCTGTCGAGCACGCTGGTGATGCGGACATGGCGTGACGACGTCCCCTTCTTCAGGTGCAGCACATAGGGGTCGTTGGCGAGGTTGTAGACCAGCATGTTGTGGTCGGCGAGCTCGTCGGGCGAGACCGGCGTGCCGCGCCTTTCGAGATAGTCGGGTGAAGCCGCCAGCACGCGCCGGGTGCGGCTCAGCTGGCGCACGATGATGTTCGAATCGGGCTCCTGCTCGCGGGTCCGGATCGCCACGTCGATGCCGGCCTCGATGAAATCGGGATAGCGGTTGGCGGCGATGATCTGCACATTCAACTTCGGGTAGAGCACGTGAAATGCCGGCAGGACCGGCGCGAGATAGATCAGCGCGAAGGACAGCGAACAGGTGACGCGCAACTGGCCGGTCGGCGCCTCCTGGCGCTCATTGACCGCCTGCTCGGCCTCGGCGAGTTCAGAGAGCATTGACGTGCAGCGCTGGAAGAACTCCTGGCCCGCCTCGGTCAGCCACAGGCGGCGGGTGTTGCGTTCGATCAGGCGCGCCGCCAGCCGGTCTTCCAGCGCGCTGAGGTGCCGGCTGGCCGCGGCATTGGACATGCCGAGGCGCTCGGCCGCCTTCGACAGGCTGCCGAGCTCGGCGGTCTTGACGAAGATCTCGACCTGTTTGAGGCGGTCCACGGTTTTCCGCTCAGAGGAAAAGTATCTTTCCCAATACACGCTTTTCTTCCGCTGGCCGCAAGCCGATGCTCAAGCCGGATCAACGGTCCTAGTCCACGGTCGCAGCAGGGCATCATGACCAGTCCGATCAAGCATATTGTGATGTGGCGTCTGCGCGGCGAGACGCCGGAGGAGCGGGTCGAGGCGCGGCGCAAGGTGAAACATGCTTTCGAGGGCCTGCTCGGCCTGATCGAAGGCCTCAACTGCATCGAGGTCGGCGTCGATATCAGCAATGTCGACTATGCCTGCGATGTCGTGCTGGTCTCGGAATTTGCCAACGCCGCCGATCTGGAGCGCTATGCGACCCATCCCGAGCATTTGCGGGTCCGGCGCGAACTCGGCGACCTTCGCATCGACCGGCATCAGGTCGACTACATTCCAGGCGCCTGAACGAAAAAATGGGCGGATGCGCCCGGTAAAAAGGGTGGTCGCTTCCGAGCAAACCACCTGGCAGGCAGGGATCGAACCGGGGAGACGGGCCGATGGTTGGCTCTTTCGTCTATGGCGCTTTGCCGGCCCGCGTGGTGTTCGGCAGCGGCACGCTGGCGACATTGCCTGAGGAAGTTGCGCGGCTCGGGGCCAGGCGCGTGCTGGTCCTGACCACCCCGCACCAGGCCTCCGAAGGCGAACGCCTGGCGCGCCTGCTGGGACCTCTGTCGGCGGGCGTCTATTGCGGCGCGGTCATGCATACGCCGGTCGAAGTCACCCGCGACGCGCTGGAGACCTTGCAGGGCGCGGAAGCCGATTGCGTGGTGTCGCTTGGCGGCGGCTCGACCATCGGGCTCGGCAAGGCGCTCGCCCTGCGGACCGGGGTCAACCAGATCGCCGTGCCGACCACTTATGCCGGATCCGAGATGACGCCGATCCTCGGCGAGACCGCTGATGGCCTGAAGACCACTGTCCGAACCCTCGATGTGCTGCCGGAAACCGTCATCTACGACGTCGACCTGACCCTGTCCTTGCCGGCCGGGCTGACCGGGACCTCCGGCATCAATGCCATTGCCCACGCGGTCGAGGCACTTTACGCGCAGGACCGCAATCCGATCGTCTCGCTGATGGCCGAAGAGGGCATCCGGGCTCTCGCCGGCGCTTTGCCGCGGATCATCCGGCGCCCATCCGATCCCGATGCCCGCGCCGATGCGCTTTATGGCGCATGGCTCTGTGGCTCCTGTCTCGGATCGGTCGGCATGGCGCTTCACCACAAGCTCTGCCACACGCTCGGCGGCTCATTCGATCTGCCGCATGCCGAAACCCATACGGTCGTGCTGCCGCATGCCGCCGCCTACAATGCCGCGGCCGCGCCGGACGCCCTGGCGCGGGTCGCCAAGGCGCTCGGCGTCACCGACGCGGCGCAAGGGCTGTTCGATCTTGCCGGCCGGGTCGGCGCCAAGCGCGCCCTGAGGGATCTCGGCATGGCCGAGGCCGGTATCGATCAGGCCGCCGATCTCGCGGTCAAGAATCCCTATTGGAACCCTCGTCCGATCGACCGCGCGGCGATCCGGGACCTGATCGCCAGGGCCTGGGCCGGCGATCGTCCCTCGGCCGCCTGAGGTCTCCCCGATGGCCCGCACCCTGATCCGCTCGGCGACGATCGTGACGATGGATCCGGCGCTCGGCGATTTCGCCCAGGGCGATATCCTGGTCGGCGGAGCGACCATCGCGGCTGTCACGCCGAGGCCGACTTCATCGCGTCAGTCGAATTCGCCGAAAGGCGCGCCGGGCTCGGCCGGCGGTTGCAATAGGGAGACAAGCCCATGCTGAGTTTCAACGAGCATAATCTCACCGAGGAAGTCCTGGCCCGTTTCGACGCTTGCGAAAATCCGCGACTGAAGCAGATCGTCCAGGCCCTCGTCCGCCACAGCCATGCCTTCGTCAAGGAGGTCGAGCTGAGCCAGGACGAGTGGGGCTTCGCCATCGATTATCTCACCCGCACCGGCCACATGTGCGACGACAAACGCCAGGAGTTCATCCTGCTGTCCGACGTCATGGGCGTGTCGATGCTGGTCGATGCGATCAATCACCGGATGCCCGACGGCGCGACCGAGACCACGGTGCTCGGGCCTTTCTATCTCGGTGAGCACCGGGTCACACCGCATGGCGCCGATATCGCCGCCGGGATGGCTGGGGAGCCGATGTATGTCGAGGCCAAGGTCAGCACGGCCGACGGGTCGCCGCTGGCGGGCGCTGTCATCGACATCTGGCATTCCGACGACGATGGCTTTTACGACGCCCAGAAGAGCGAGGTCGACGAGGCCTCGCTGCGCGCCCGGTTCATTTCCGATGACGCCGGCCGCTTCCACTTCAAGTCGATCGTGCCGTCGAGCTACCCGATCCCCCATGACGGGCCGGTGGGGCAATTACTGGAGGCGACCAAGCGCCATCCGATGCGCCCGGCGCATGTGCATTTCCACGTCTCGGCGCCGGGCTTCGAAACCCTCGTCACCCATGTCTTCATATCAGGCGATCCGTGGCTGGAAAGCGATGCCGTCTTCGGGGTCAAGGAAAGCCTGGTCGCGGCCTTGCCCGAACGCCAGGGGCCGACCTATCCCGACGGTTCACCGTCACCGGATCGCTGGCGCTACCTTGGCTACGATTTCGGGTTGAAGGCCGTCGCGCCGCGCGTCGCCGCCTGACCCGTGAGCAAGGACAAAAAAGTTCAAGGAAGGCCGCCGTCCAGGAAGGGCCGATGACCGCGCATGGCAGGCCAAGCGATGTCGGTCTGGTGGGGTCTCCATCCCCGCCGGCAAGTCGACGCTGATGAAGATCCTGTGCGGCGCCCCGAGCCGATCCCGGGCCGCGACATGTTCGTGGCGGTCCGCTTTTCACCATCGATGAGGCCAGCGTGCTGTTCACCATTCACGCGCTCGACAAGCCGGGCGCACTGCCGACCCGGCTTGCCCATTACGATGCACACAAGGCCTTCCTCGCCGACACCGCGCGCTACGGCGTCCGGATCGTCATGTCCGGGCCGCTGGTCGAAGACGACGGCGTCACCGCCAAGGGATCCTTTTTCCTCGTCGAAGCGGCTGACCGTGCCACGGTGGAGGCCTTCAACGAAGCCGATCCGTTCCACGCCGCGGGCATCTGGAGCGCGGTGGCCATCGTCGCTTTTCTGCGCCGGCGAGGTTGAATGCCACCCTACCGGTTTGTCTCCGTCGGTGCCGGGAAGGGCATCGGATCGGCGAAGCGCCTGACGATATTGGTGATCAGCCTGGCGACCGGATTGTCGTAGCCGTCGATCGGCAGGGCGCCGATGAAGTTCATCGAGCCGACCGAGAACACCGCGCCGCCATTGGCGGTTTCCATGAAGGTGAGGTCGGAGCGGATGATGTCCTGGCGCTTGCCCGGCCAGGTATGGTCGCGGCGCTCCTCGTTGACCGGCTGATAGGTCGGGTCCTCGACCACCGCGCGGCCGATGATGATGGCATGCGGCGGCGTGCCCAGCAGCACGTCGGCGCGGTCGAGCTCATGGCCGGCGGCGCCGCCGCCCATCAGGCCGCGCTCGCCGAACACCGTGCCGGGCACCGCCTTGTCCTCCATGCCCTCGCGCATGAAGGCGACGCGCGGATCCATGATCCCGTCCAGGAAGGTATAGGGATAGCCCTTATATTCGCCCTGGGTGCTGAAGCCGACGCCGACGAGCGCCTGCGGCGGCCGGCCGAGCCGGCGCCACAGCCCGCCATAGGAACCGTCGAAGGCGTGATAGCTCTCGCCTGGCAAAGTCTCCCACAGGCGGATGCCTCCCTCGGCCCGGCGCAGCTCGAACGCCCAGGGCCCGTCGGCATGAGGCACCACCTTCCAGTAGAAGCCGTTGCCGCCGAGATAGACGAAGCGGCCGCCGCCCTCGAAATAGGCGGCCAGCGCGTCGAGCGTCTGGGTCGTGTGATATTCCGGATGCTGGCCGGTCAGCACCACCTGATATTGCGACAGGAGCTCGACGCCTTCGGCATGGACGTCGTGGTCGGTGATCACCTCGAAGGCGATCCCCTGCCGAGTCAGCAGATCGGTGATGTAGCTGTCCGCCGAGATCCAATACAGGCCGGAGCTGTCTGGGCTCGGATCGACCAGGTGGATCTGGTTGACCCGCTTGTCGATCAGCGGCCGGCGGGTGGTCGACATGACCACGCCGCTGCAGTCGGAATGGAAGTTATAGGGCGAGACGCCATATTCCGGATGGCCGTCGGGGGCCTGGGCGAGCGCTCCCCAGGCGAGCGACCGCTCGGTGATCAGCGCCTGCCGGCCGGCCTTCTGGTATTGGCTGTAAACGGTGTAGCTGAAAGTCGGCGCCAGGAAGGCGACCTTGGCCTGCGAGCCCGGCACGGCGGCGCGGACATAAAACACGATATTGTCGCGGGCGCCGTCCTTGTCGAGATGCAGCGCATAGACGCCGCTGACCCAGTCGTCGGGTACGGTGAAGGCGAGCGAGGTTTTCCAGCCGGCGTCGCCGATATCGTCGTCATGGAAATGGATCGCGGCCCACTCACCCGGGGCTTCGGTCCAGCGATGCACCGCGCCGGTCCAGCGTGAGCCGGTCATGGCGCGGGTCGGGAGGTTGACACAGTGGCCGTCGAACCCGTGCGGGCCGATATCAGTCGCGATATCGGTCGGGATGCCCTGGGCGAAATCCCATTCGGCGATCAGGCCGCTTGCGGATGTCGCGACGCCCGAGGCCTGGGAAACCAGGATGGCCTCGAGGCCGTCGGTACCGTCGACGATGCGCGGCCGCTCGATCTTGCCGTTGAAATGCGCGGTGGCCGCGACACCGACGCGTTCCGCGGCGATCGCCGCGCTGCCCATGCCGGCAAGCGGGCCGGCCGCCATGGTCTGGCTGACGGTCCGCCGCTCGTCCCGGTCGAGCCGGATCTTGCGCGGCGCCTGGCCGAGCGCGAGCCTATGGCTTGCCGGGTCGTAGAGGCAGGCTATGTCGTGCCAGGCGCGTTCGGTCAGGGCCATGCCGGCCTCGACCTCGATGGTGCCGGCGGCGGTCGCCAGCCGGCAGAACGCTCCCGCCGGACCGATGCCGAGCGTCAGCGCAGCGCCGTTGCCCGACCAATTGAGCACGGCCTGCCGGCCGGCGGCCAGAAGCGTCGGCCAGACCGTGGCGGCGAAAGCGACGGGGCGTCCCGGTGAGCCGAGGTCGAGCTTGGCTATGTCGACCCACGATCCCAGCGCGATCGGTTGCTCCTCACCCTGATGCGTGCCTTCGAGTTCCCAGGCCACCGGCACTTCGCGGTAGCCGGGGCCCTTGGGGTTCGGGTCGCCGCACAGCACGCGGGCGATCCGGGCCGAATAGCGGCCGCCGCCGCGCACGCCGATCTTGAAACTCAGCGTCTCGCCCGGACGCACGCTCCAGCGGTCGACATAGCCGGTAATGGGCAGCATTTCAGGTCCTCGATGCGGTCGTGGCTCAGGCGCGGTGGACGTTCCAGAACAGCGGCAGGCCCTTCAGGATGCCCTGAAGCTCCTTCTTGTAGGCGGTCGGCTGGTAGAACACGCCGAGCGGCACATAGGGCACGTCGACGAAAGCCTGGCGCTGCATCTCCACGCCGATCCTGGCCTGGGCCGGGACATCCGGCGCGACGAACCAGGCGTCACGCAATTGCTCGAGCTTCGGGCTCGACGACCAGCCGAACGTCGCCTTGTCGCCGGAGCCGCGCAGGAAATTGTGCGCGGAGGGATTGAGCTGCGTGACACCCGCCGAATAGGTGCAGAAGGCGTTGTAGCCGCCCTTGTCCGGCGTATCGCGATTGCCCATGCGGCGCAGCATGGAGCCCCAGTCCATCACGGCATAGTCGACATTGATGCCGATCTTGCGGAACAGATCGGCGGTGACCTCGCTCATCGCGCCGATGACCGGGAAATCCCCGGGCGCGATCAGCATGACCTTCTCGCCCTTGTAGCCGGCTTCCTTGATCGCTTTGGTCGCCGCGCCGAGGTCGCGCGGGCCGTTCAGCGCCGCCATGCCTTCCTCGCTCGCCATGTTGGAGCCGGGCGGAAAGAAGCCGACCTTGTCGCGCCACAGGCTCTGGTCGTCGCCGGCGATCGCCGACATGAAGTCGCGCTGGCTGACCGCCGACAGCACCGCGCGGCGGATCGCCGGATTGTCGAACGGCGGCAAGGTATGGTTGAAGCGCAGCACGCCGACATTGCCGATCGGATCCAGCAGCTCGACCTTCAACGCGCTGTTGCGCTTGAGCGGCGGCAGCAGGTCCATGATCGGCTGGTCCCACCAGTCGATCTCGCCGCGCTGCAGGGCCGCCGCGGCGGTCGCCGCGTCCGGCAGGATCTGCCATTCGACCCGGTCGAAATGCACCTGCTTCGGGCCGGCCAGCAGGCTGGTCGTGCCATCCGGCCGCGGCAGATAATTTTCGAAGCGCGAATAGACGATGCGCGAGCCGGGAACATGCTGGTCGGCCTGGAAGCGGAACGGACCGCTGCCGATCAGTTCTTTCACCGGCAGGTTGCTGTCGGTCAGGGCGAGCCGCTCCGGCATGATGAAGGCGATGATGGCACCAACCTTGCCGAGCGCCTCCGGCAGCATCGGGAACGGGCTCTTCAGCCGCCAGCGCACGGTGCGGTCGTCCGGCGCCGAAATCTCGTCGACCACGTTAAACAGCGAATTGCCGAAGGCGTCGCGCGAGGCCCAGCGGCGCAGGCTGGCGACCACGTCGCGCGCCCTGACCGGCTCGTTGTCGTGGAACTTCAGGCCGTCGCGCAGCGTCATCAGCCAGGTCTTGCCGTCATTCTCCACCGTGTGGCCGGCGACCATTTGCGGTTGCGGCCGAAGCTGCTCGTCGACGCCGTAGAGCGTGTCGAACACCAGGAAGCCGTGATTGCGGTTGACCAGTCCGGTGGTGATCATCGGATCGAGGATCGCCGCGTCGGCCTGCGGCACGAAGCGCAGCGTCCGTGCCGCCTGGGCCTGGCCGAGGGCGGGGCTTGCGAGAGCGGCGCAGAGGCCGGCGCCCAGCGTGGAACGAAGCAGGTCTCGACGATGCATGCACGCTCTCCTCGCGGGTGATGGGATGCAGGTCTTGGCGATGCAGGGTATGGCCGGCCGCTACTCCGCGGCCTGGCCGGGGCGGAGCTGGAGCTGGGTTTCCACGGCACCGAGCGTCCGGGCGAACAGGTCCAGGGTCTCGTCGATCTCTTCCGCCTTGATGATCAGCGGCGGACAGAAGCCGATCGTGTCGCCCATGGCGCGGATGATCAACCCGTTGTCCAGCGCCAGCGCATCGAACAGCGCGCCGACTTTCAGGCTTGGGTCGAAGGCAGCCCGCGTCGCGGGATCGGCGACCAGTTCGACGCCGATCATCAGGCCCTCGCCGCGCACCTGGCCGACGATGCCGGAACGGGCGGCGATGGCGTCGAGCCCGGTCTTCAGCCGGGCGCCCATGGTGCGGACATGCGCGACCACATCCATCTCAAGATAGATGCGCAGTGTCTCGAGCGCGACGGCGGCGCCGACCGGATGGCCGGAATTGGTGAAGCCGTGGCCGAACAGTTCGCCGGCTTTGTTCATCTCGGCGAGGGCGTCGCGGATCGGCCGGCCGAGCAGCACCGCCGAGATCGGGAAATAGGACGAAGACAGGCCTTTGGCGAGCGCCACCATGTCAGGCTGCATGCCGACCGTTTGGCAGCCGAACCAGTTGCCGGTGCGGCCGAAGCCGGTGACCACCTCGTCGCCCAGCACGAGGATGTCATGGCGGCGCAGCACCGCCTCGATCTTGGCGAAATAACCTTGCGGCGGCACGACGATGCCGCCGCCGGCATTGATCGGTTCGGCGATGAAGGCGGCGATCGTGTCGGGGCCCTCGGCCAGGATCATCGCCTCGAGATCGTCGGCGAGGCGGCCGGCGAAGGCCTCGTCGGTCTCGCCGGGCAAGCCGCCGTGATAGGCATCGGGGCAATGGGTGTGCAGGAAGCCCGGCAATGGCAGGCCGTATTCGCGGTGCATGCGCGGCAGTCCGCACATCGATGCGGCGACGATGGTCGAGCCGTGGAAAGCCCGGTCGCGGCCGATGATCTTGCGTTTGGCGGGGTGGCCGCAGGCGGCGTGATAGACCCAGGCGAGCTTGACCATGGTCTCGGTCGCCTCCGACCCCGAGGTGGCGAAATAGGCCTGGGCATCGGGGATCGGCGACAGCGCGACCAGTTGCTCGGCGAGGTCGATGGTGACGTCGGGCGTCTTGTGGTTGAAGCTGTGGTAGAAGCCGAACTTGTCATAGGCCGCCGCGGCGGCCGCCTTCAGGCGCTGGTTCGAAAAACCGAGCGAGGTACACCAGAGCCCCGCCATGGCCTCCAGGTAGCGCTTGCCCTTGGCGTCGAAGACGTGGACGCCTTCGCCGCGCGTCATGATCAGCGGTCCGACCTCCGCATGCCGTCCGGGATTGGTCTGCGAATGCAAGTGAAACAGCACGTCGCGTGCTTCCGCCGAATTCGGCTTCGGGTTTGCCATACCAGGTCGGCTCCGCTCGGCGCGCCGGCATGGCGCGACACATCTGGGGAGAAAGACGGGGCCGCGCCCTCTTTTTGGTCTTACCAAATTGGCCTGACCAGATTGTCTCGGCTATATCGGGCTTGTCAAACCGAAAAACCCCACGGCCCCGTTCACCATGCTGCCCGATCCGCCTTCCGCTCCGCCGCGCAGTTTCGAGGTCGTGGCCCGGCAAATCGCCGCGATGGTCCAGGCGGGCTACAAGATTGGTCAAAGATTGCCCGCCGAACGCGATCTGGCGAAGAGTTTCGGCGTGTCGCGGCCGACCATTCGCGAGGCGATCCTGTCGCTCGCCATGGCAGGCATGCTGAAAGTGAAGAGCAATAGCGGCGCCTATGTCATCAGCCGGCACGAGGCGCCCGATGTGCAGATGCTGGAGGGTTTCGGACCGTTCGAGAACCTGGAGGCGCGCCGGCTGGTCGAGCCGCAGATCGCCGCCATCGCCGCGCAGCGCGCCTCGGAGGCGCTCCTGGCGCAGCTCGCCGAGACCCTGGCGATGATGCGCTGGGAGCATTCCCAGGGTAACGAGGCCGACGGCCCCGACCACCGCTTCCACATTCTGCTGGCGGAAGCGACCGGCAACGGCGCCCTCGTCGCGATCTCGGATTCGCTCTGGCGCGGCCAGATCGAGTCACGCATCTGGCGCGAGATCCACGTCCACATGCGGATGGAGGATTACCGGCCGATGTGGCTTGCCGATCACGAGGCGGTCTACGAGGCCGTTCGGGCGAGAAGCGCCAGGAAGGCCAGCGCGGCCATGGTCAGGCACCTCGACAATATCAGGGAGGCCTTGATGGCGGCCTCGAATGCCAGGGCGATGGCCGGCGGCGGCGAGCCGGGGGCGACGGGGGACGGGCTGGCCTGAGCCGGGAACGGGCCGCTACCGGGGCGCGAGCCTGACGCGGTTGGCGGCGTTGCCGTGGGCCGGAGACGGCCGGGCAGCCGGCCCATTCGCCGTGGCGGGCCTTTGTGCCGGCCATCCACGCGCGTCTCGCCCGCCGAAGACGTGGATGGCCGTGACAAGCACGGCCATGACGAAACGAAGGCCGTGGCGCTTCGACAACGGATTGTTGAGGACCCCCTCGGCCGGATCAGCGAACAGGCCGCGCGTATGACCTCGGCACTCTCTTCGTCTTGGCCGGCCTTGGGCCGGCCATCCACGCATTCCCTTGGCCACCGAAGGCGTCGGTGGCGCGTGACGAGCACGGCCAAGACGCTGTGAAAAGGTGGCGCGTCAGCAATTCATCAGTGACGAATTTGCGCGAGTGGCCTGCCTGGGCCTTCGCGTATGATGGCCGCACGAGATATCGAATGGCGGCTGGGCTGCATCAGGCCAACCGTCCTGAACATTCGGCATTTGGACATTGGGAATGGAGAGTGCCATGCGCCTGCTGGTGGTCGGAGCCGGGTCGACCGGTGGATATTTCGGCGGTCGCCTGGCCGAGGCCGGCCGCGACGTGACCTTCCTGGTCCGGCCCAGGCGCGCCGCGCAGATCGAGGCGAACGGGCTGCAGATCGTCAGCCCCCATGGCGACGTGACGCTGAAGCCGAAACTGGTCACGGCCGGCCAGTTGACCGAGCCTTTCGATGCCGTGCTGCTCACCGTCAAGGCCTTCGCCCTGGAGCCGGCACTCGACGACCTGGCTCCGGCGATCGGCCCGGACACCATGATCATGCCGGTGCTCAACGGCATGCGGCATATCGACGTGCTCTCGACCCGTTTCGGCGAGGCGGCGGTCATCGGCGGCGTCTGCAAGGTGGCGGCGACGATCGATGACCAGGGTCGCATCGTTCAGCTGGCCAAGTTCCAGGAGCTGGTCTATGGCGAGCGCGACGGCACGCCGTCTGCGCGCACCCAGGCACTCGACGCCTTCATGCAGGGCGCCGGTTTCGTCGCCCGCCTGTCGCCGACGGTCGCGCGCGAGATGTGGGAAAAATGGGTGCTGCTCGCGACGCTTGGCGGCATCACCTGCCTGATGCGCGGCACTGTCGGACAGATCGCGGCGGCCCATGGCGGCACCGAATTCGTCCACCATTTCCTCGACGAGGTGGTGCAGGTGGTGGAGGCTGTCGGCAAGGCGCCGAGCCCGGAATTCGTCGCCCATACCCGGGCACAGATGACCGCCGCCGGTTCGAACCAGACCTCGTCGATGTACCGGGATCTGCAGGGCGGCGGCGCCATCGAGGCCGACCAGATCATCGGCGATCTCCTGGCCCGCGCCCGCGCCGCCGGCCTCGCGACGCCGCTGCTCGCGACCGCCTATGCCCATCTGTCGGTCTATCAGAACAAGGTGGCGGCTGGCTGAGCCAAGCCGGAGGCCGGTGGATCGATTTGAGACAGAACCGAGACGGGCGCGGGCCGAAAGCCGATCGTGTCAGGACCGGACGAGATCAAGGCGCTGAAGAGGCTGGAGCGGGCGGCGGGAATCGAACCCGCATATTCAGCTTGGGAAGCTGACGTTCTACCACTGAACTACGCCCGCCTGAGGTGGCGCGACCATAGCCACAGCCATGTCGGCTTCGCAAGGGGCGCGACGCACCGGAACGCTCGGCGACCACCTAAAAAACAAACGGCCCGCAGCGGGGGCGCCGCGGGCCGTCCTTTGGAGTGACCCTGGAGGAACAGGGAACGGTCACTCCTCCGTCCGGACCGAGAAACCCTTGGGCGGGGGGCCATCGGAATTCCGGACGGGGGTCTGGAGCAGGAAGGAGCAGCGGCGGTCCTGCGCGACGAGCACGTCGAGCAATGTCCGCGCGGTCGCGGCGTCGGGCTGATGGTCCTTTCGATCCCCGGGCATCGCACTGGCCTCCTTCCCTTTTCGGGACGCCTGTTCCGGATTGGAACGGTGGGCATCCTCGCCGGGACACGTCGCAAGGACGGGGCCTTGCCGGTGCTTTTCGGGGGGTCTTCGCACGGACGCTTGCGGATGCGGTGAAGGAACCGTAAACGCGCCAGGTGTCCATGTCCGCGCTCCCCATCGACGAAGCCTTGCCCCGGTTGAAGGCCGCGCTCGCGGCGTCCGCTTCGGCCGTGCTGGTGGCGCCGCCCGGCGCCGGCAAGTCGACCCGCGTGCCGCTGGTGCTGGCCGGCGAGAGCTGGGCCGGATCGGGCAAGATCCTGGTGCTCGAGCCCCGCCGCATCGCGGCACGTGCGGTTGCCGACCGCATGGCGAAAACGCTCGGCGAACCGGTTGGCGCCACCGTCGGCCTGCGCGTCCGCTTCGGCTCAAAGATTTCGGGCCGCACCCGCATCGAGGTGGTCACCGAGGGCATTTTCACCCGGATGATCCTCGACGACCCCGCGCTGACGGATGTCTCGGCCGTGCTGTTCGACGAATTCCACGAGCGCAGCCTCGATGCCGATCTCGGCCTCGCTCTGGCGCTCGACGCGCAGGGTGGCCTGCGCGAGGACCTGCGCATTCTCGTCATGTCGGCGACCTTGGACGGTGCGCGGGTGGCGAAACTGCTCGGCGCCGCGCCTGTGGTCGAAAGCGCCGGCCGGGCCTTTCCGGTCGAGACCCGTTTCACCGGCCGCGATCCGGCGGCCCGCCTCGAGGACGAGGTCGCCCGCGTGGTGCGCCGGGCGCTCGCCGAGGAGCCCGGCTCGGCGCTGGTCTTCCTGCCCGGCACCGCCGAGATCCGGCGCGTCGCCGATCTCCTGACCGCGACGGTCAAGGACCCCGCCGTCGACATCGTGCCGCTCTACGGCGCGCTCGACCCGCGCGAGCAGGATCGCGCCGTCGAACCGGCCGCTCAGGGCCGGCGCAAGGTGGTGCTGGCGACTTCGATCGCCGAGACCTCGCTGACCATCGAGGGCGTGCGCATCGTGGTCGATTCAGGCCTTGCCCGGGTACCGCGCTTCGAGCCTGACCTCGGCCTGACCAGGCTCGAAACTGTTCGCGTGTCGCGCGCCGCCGCCGACCAGCGCCGCGGCCGCGCCGGCCGCACCCAGCCGGGGGTCTGTTACCGGCTCTGGGACGAGGCGCAGGAAGGCTCATTTCCGGCCTATGCGGCGCCCGAGATCCTCGCCGCTGATCTTTCGTCGCTGCTGCTCGATTGCGCCTCCTGGGGCGTCACCGACCCCTTGACCATGGCCTTTCTCGATCCGCCGCCGAAGCCGGCGCTGGCCGAGGCGCGCGCGTTGCTCGAAAGTCTCGGCGCGCTCGAGCCCGATGGCCGGATCAATGCCGAGGGCCAGAGGCTGCGCGCTTTGCCCTTGGCGCCCAGGCTCGCCCGCATGGTGGTCGATGCGGCGCGGCGCGGTGAGGGCCGGCTCGCCGCGGATCTCGCGCTGCTCGTTTCCGAGCGTGGGCTCGGCGGCGACGACGTCCATCTCGGCCACCGGCTCGACCGGCTACGCTCCGACCGTGGCAAGCGCGCCGAGGAGGGCCGGCGCATGGCCGCCGGCTGGCTGAGGGAGGTCAATGCCGCCAGGGACGAGGGCGCAGGGCCCGAGCGCGCCGGCGCCGTCCTGGCTTTGGCCTTTCCCGATCGCATCGCCAAGGCGCGCGGCCGCGACGGCGAGTTCCTCTTGGCCAATGGCCGCGGCGCGGCGGTCGATGCCGCCTCGCCCTTGGCGCGCGAGCCCTTCCTGGCGATTGCCGAGATCGGCGGCATCGCCGCCCGCTCGCGCATTTTTTCCGCCGCGCCGATTTCGCTCGCCGAGATCGAGGACGATTTCGCCGACCGCATCGCGACCCGCGAGGAGGTGGTGTTCGACAAACCGGCGGCGGCCCTGCGGGCCCGTCGCGCCCGCCGCCTCGGCGCCATCGCGCTGGGCGTCGACACGCTGGCCGTGCCGTTGAACGAGGCGAGCGCCCTGGCTCTCGCCGAGGGCATCGCGGCGCTCGGCATCGACCGGCTGCCCTGGTCGAAGGCCCAGCTCGCCATCCGGCATCGTGTCGCCTTCCTGCGCCGGGTCGACGAGAGTTTCCCAGATCTCTCCGACGCGGCCCTGGCCGCGAGCGCGGCCGAATGGCTGGCGCCGCATATCCTCGGCAAGACCTCGCTCGGCCAGATCGGCGCCGACGATCTCGGCGTGGCGCTCGACCAGCTGGTGCCCTGGGACGTCAAGCGGCGGATCGAGGCCGACTTGCCCACGCATTTCGATGCGCCCTCGGGCCAGCGTCACCCGATCGACTACGAGGGCGAGGAGCCGACCCTGTCGATCCGCGTCCAGGAGCTGTTCGGTCTCGGCGTGCACCCGAGCGTCGCGCGTGGAAAAATCCCGCTGGTGGTCGAGCTGCTATCGCCGGCGCATCGGCCGGTGCAGGTGACCCGCGACCTGCCGGGCTTCTGGGAGGGCTCCTATCAGGCGGTCAAGAGCGAGATGAAGGGGCGCTATCCGCGCCACCCCTGGCCCGATGACCCCGCCGCCGCGGCTGCGACCCACCGGGCCAAGCCGCGCGGGACCTGACGCAAAGGGCAGGGACACCGGCTTCCTCGCGTCTTGGCCGGCCTTGTGCCGGCCATCCACGTATTCCCTGCGCCCGCGCAAGACGTGGATGGCCGTGACAAGCACGGCCATGACGAAGGGGAGCCTTGTCGGAAGGGCAGCCTCGCCCGTTCGGCGGGTTGCATTCGCCGAGGCCATTTCCGACAAACGGGATAGCCCTGGAGATTGCCATGTCCGCGCCGCGAATGTCCCGCTCGGTCGAGCTCATCGAGGTCGCGCCGCGCGACGGCCTGCAGAACGAGAAGGTGCCGGTCTCGACCGCCGACAAGATCGCGCTGATCGAGCGCTCCTTCGCGGCGGGCTTCAACAAGGTCGAGGTGACCAGTTTCGTCAATCCGAAACGGGTGCCGCAAATGGCCGATGCCGAGGCGGTCATGGCCGGCATCCTGCCCCGCTATGCCGACCGCACGCTGATCGGCCTGGCGCTCAACGTGAAGGGCGCGGAGCGGGCGCTGGCGGCGGGCTGCAACCAGATCAACTATGTCTGCGTCGCCAGCGAAACCTTCGCCCGGAAAAACCAGAACGCCACGACAGCCGAGCTGGTGGCCGGCGCCGGCGAGGTGGCGCGCCTCGTCAGGGCGGCCGGCAAGCCGCTGGCCATTTCGATCGCCACCGCCTTCGGCTGTCCGTTCGACGGCGAGGTGCCGGTCGAGCGCGTCATGGCGATCACCGAGCAGGTGCTGCGCCTGGATCCCTATGAGATCGGTTTTGCCGACACCATCGGCTGCGGCGTGCCGAGCCAGGTCACCGACATGCTGGCGCGCGCCAAGGCGCTGTCGGCGACGGTCAAGCTGCGCTGCCATTTCCACGACACCCGCAATACCGGCGTCGCCAATGCGATTGCCGCGGTGGCGGCCGGCGTCGACTATCTCGATGCCTCCGTCGGCGGCGTCGGCGGCTGTCCCTTCGCGCCCAACGCGACCGGCAATGTCGCGGCCGAGGACCTGGTCTACAGCTTCAACCGCATGGGTATCGCCACCGGGCTCGACATCGACCGGCTGATCGACACCGCCCATTGGCTCTCCGGCGTGCTCGGCAAGCCGCTGCCGGCGGCCCTGAGCCGCGCCGGCGTGTTCCCGTCCCGGGTGGCCTGACATGGCCCTGTTCACGCTGGATGAACTCCACGCCGCCGCCGGGCTCGTCCACGCGGTCATGCCGCCGACGCCGGCCTATGCCTGGCCGCTACTGGCCGGGCGGTTCGGCCTGCCGGTTGTCGTCAAGCACGAGAACCACACGCCGATCGGCGCCTTCAAGGTGCGCGGCGGCATCGTCTATCTCGACCGGCTGAAACGCGAGCGCCGGGGCGTCCAGGGCATCGTCTCGGCGACCCGCGGCAATCATGGCCAGAGCCTGGCCTTTGCCGCCGGCCATGCCGGGCTGCCGCTCGCCATTGTCGTGCCCCATGGCAATTCGGTCGAGAAGAACGCCGCCATGAAGGCTTTTGGCGCCGAGTTGATCGAGCATGGCCGCGACTTCGACGAGGCCCGCGAGCGGGCCGGCGAGATCGCCGCCGAGCGCGGCTACGAATTCGTACCCTCGTTCCACCGCGACCTGGTCCTGGGCGTTGCGACCTACGGGCTGGAACTGTTCACCGCCCATCCCGACATCGACGTGCTCTACGCGCCGATCGGCCTCGGCTCGGGCATTTGCGGCCTGATCAGCGCGCGCGATCTGCTCGGCCTCAAGACCCGCATCGTCGGCGTGGTCTCCGAGGCTGCGGCGGCCTATGCGCTATCGTTTGAGGCCGGCCGCGTCGTGGAGGTCAACAGCGTCTCAACCTTCGCCGACGGCATCGCCGTGCGCATTCCCTCCGCCGAGGCGCTGGCGATCATCACCGGCGGCGCCGAGCGGATCGTCAAGGTCTCCGAGGATGCCATTGCCGAGGCGGTCAGGACCTATTGGACCGACACCCATAACGCCGCCGAGGGGGCCGGCGCCGCGGCGCTCGCCGCCCTTGCCATGGAAGCGCCGGCGCTGCGGGGCCAGAAGGCCGCGGTCATTCTCAGCGGCCAGAACATCGACCGGCCGGTGATGCTCGACGTGCTCGCCGGCGGCACGCCCAAGGCGGGG